>Ga0210024_1002549_pt1 | contig 15531 bp, 15 predicted proteins | sample CryGeymeta201525_FD_183988 | JGI IMG/M metagenome (GOLD analysis project Ga0210024, IMG submission 183988) | Groundwater microbial communities from Crystal Geyser aquifers in Utah, USA - Crystal Geyser metaG 2015-25 (SPAdes) (version 2) | ecosystem: Environmental > Aquatic > Deep subsurface >... | reverse complement strand
CCACCAGGCTGACGTTGGTGTTGGGTTCGGCGCCGAAGGTGGTCGAGGCGCCCGAGAACAGCTTGGCCTTGCTGGCGATCTGGGCGTGAACCTCCATGCCGATCACCACCTCCCAGTCGCCGGTCGCCCCGGCGTAGGTCTTGGGCGCAGGCTCGGTATAGGCGAGATCGGTCATCGGGCGGCTCCGGCGGCGAATGCGCCTGCGGTTCTAGTCACCCGCGCGGGCGCGCGCAATCATCGGGCGCCGCGACGGCGGCTTGCTTGATCCGACTCGGGCGAACCGGTATCTTTTTCGCCAAGCGCACGACCCGCGCCCCTGACGTGCCCGCCCGTGCCTTTTCGTGACGCAGGCAGCCGTTGCGACAGCGCCTTGCGCCACCGGTGCGGCGATCCCGCCGCATCGCGGATCACGGGCGCGGCCATCCCGCCGCGACGCGAACGACGGGAAGGAGACCGCCCATGCCCACGGGCGTCGTGAAATGGTTCAACGCCACCAAGGGGTTCGGCTTTATCCAGCCCGACGGCGGCGGGCCTGACGTGTTCGTGCACATCACCCAGGTGCAGCGGGCGGGGCTGGACGGGCTGGCCGACGGCCAGAAGGTAGGCTTCGAGATCGAAACCCGCCGCGACGGCCGCGCCGCCGCGACCGACATCAAGGCGCTCTGAGCGCGGCCCGCTCAGGCGCGGCGCGGCGGGCGCACCATCTTCGACAGCGCGTTCGGCCCGGCCATCAGCAAACGGCCGAGCGGGTTGCCGTTGATCTGCGCCTTGACCTTCTCGAAGCGCATCACCCCCGCGATGCGGCGGTCGAGAAAGTCCCACGTCTTCTGAAAACCTTCGGACGTGTCGCCCAGCCAGTAGAGCAGCGTGGACGACACCACGCCCGCCAGGATCGCGCGCTTGGAATACCAGTTCGCGTCCTGCGAGGCGTCGCCGAGCGTGGTCCAGATCATGTCCGCCGTGCGCCAGACCGCGCGGGCGCCTTCGGCGGCGTGGATCGGCAGCGCGAACAGCGACACGCCGCGCCGCACCGCCTCACGATCCTGCGCCACCAGCTCCAGCCGCTTGCGCACCGCGAAGGTCACGCGCTCGCGCATCCGCATCTGCTCCAGCGGCGCGGTCGCCAGCGCCTCGACCATGCGCCGGTCGGCGTCGTCATGGAAATACAGCGCCATATCCAGCGCGCCGCGCGGAAACGCCAGCCGCGCCAGACCGGCATCGACGCCGCTGGTCGCGATGGCGTTGGCCAGCGTGCGCTCCGACCAGCCGTCGAACGCCACATCGGGCAGCGCCGCCGCCAGCAGCCGCGCGCGCGCGGCGTCGAGGTGGTCGGTCTCGGCCCAGTCGAAGGCGGGTTCGGAAGCGTCGGTCATGGCTCAAATCCTCTGGCACGGTGGACAGCGCAGTCAGGCTTGGGTATATAGCCGCTTCTTCTGGAAACTCTAACATGGAAAGGTGGTGACGTAGGTGCAGGTGCTGGTTCGCGACAACAATGTCGAGCAGGCGCTCAAGGCTCTCAAGAAGAAATTGCAGCGTGAGGGCGTTTTCCGCGAAATGAAGCTCAAGCAACATTTCGAGAAACCGTCCGAAAAGCGGGTTCGTGAAAAGGCTGAAGCGATTCGCCGGGCGCGTAAGCTCGCGCGCAAGAAGGCGCAACGCGAAGGCGGCCTTTGACGACCGCGATTTCCTGAGCCATCGGGCGTCTGGACCTTAGAAAAGCTCCGGGCCCTCGTTTTCCGAACGCCCCCGGCCCGCAAGGGTCGGGGGCGCCTATTTCCGGCGGAGACGCCCCATGCCGCTGCTGAAGGACGCCCGCACGCCCGACGGGCTTCGGATCTACGCCATTGGCGACATCCACGGTCGGCTCGACCTGCTGCGCGCCGCGCACGCGCGCGTGGCCGCCGATCTGGTGCGCAGGCCCTGCGCGCGCTATCGTGTGATCCATACCGGCGACTATGTGGATCGCGGCCCCGACAGCGCGGGCGTGATCGCGCATCTCATCGAGTTCACCCGCGACGGCGAGGCGACATGCCTTGCGGGCAACCACGACCTGTTCGTGACGGCGTTCCTGAAAAAACCCGCCGAGTGCGGCGCCCAGTGGCTGGAGAACGGCGGCGTCGAAGCGCTCGCCTCCTACGGGGTTGACGCCGGAGCGCCGGGCGTGGGCCTGCGGCCGCTGAAGGCGATCCGCAAGGCGTTCGCCGCCGCCCTGCCGCCCGCGCATCTGGCGTTTCTCGAAACGTTGAAACTGTTCGAGCAGCACGGCGATTATCTGTTCGTCCACGCGGGGGTCCGCCCCGGCGTGGCGCTGCGCAAGCAGAAGGTGTTCGACCTCACCTTCATCCGCGAACCGTTTCTCAGCGACCCGCGCGACCATGGCTTCGTGGTGATCCACGGCCACACCACCAGCCCGGCGCCGGTGGTCCGCCCCAACCGCATCGGCATCGACACCAAGGCCTACGCCAGCGGCGTGCTGACCTGCCTGGTGCTGGAGGACGACGCGAAGGGCTTTCTCGGCGACGAGGGCTATGCGCCGATCCAGCTTCAGGCCGACGCCGCCTAGCGCCCGTCCAGCGCCTGCAGGCTTAGGCGCGCGCGGTCGGCGGCGTCGCTGTCGGGCGCGGCGGCGATCGCCTTCAGCCAGGTCTGGCGCGCAGCGCCCGGCTCGCCCAGCGCCGCCTGCGCCGCGCCCAGCTCGAACAGCGCGGCGGGGGCGGCGGGCGCGGCCTTCAGCGCGGCCTGCGCATCGGCCAGCGCGCCCCGGTCGTCGCCCGCGTTGCGCCGCGCGGCGGCGCGCAGCGTCAGCAGCGCCGGGTTGCCGGGCAGCGCCTCGAGTGCGCGGCCCAGGTCGGCGGCGGCCTCGGCGTGGCGGCCCTCCGCCGTCAGCGCATCGGCGCGCGCCGCCAGCACGCCGGGATGGCCCGGCGCCAGCGTCAGCGCCTGGTCGAGCGCGGCGCGCGCCAGCCCCACGTCGCCCGCCTCCAGCCACAGCGTCGCCGCCTGCTCCAGAATTTCCGCCCGCGTGACGCCCGGCGCGAACGGGCGCGCCGCCAGATCGGCCAGCCGTTTCGCCGCTGCGCGGTTGGCCCCCAGCGCCGCCTGCGCCATGGCGGCGCAGTGCTCCGCCGCAGGCGCGCCGGTCGCCTGCGCCCAGTTTTCCGCGTATGACAGCGCGGCCTGCGGGTCGGTCTCGACGCGGGCGATGCAGGCGTCATAGTCCTGCGCCAGGGCGGGCGCCGCCGTCAGGGCGAGAACAAGGGTCAGGCGTCGCATGGCTTGGCGCTCCGGCGTAAGTGTCGGGCGCAGCATAGAGCGCGGAAAGGGATTGGAGAATGGCGGCTGGAACCTTGCTGAGCATCGGCCACGGCTACAGCGCGGCGGCGCTGGCGCGGCGGCTGGTCCCGCTGGGGTGGCGGGTGCTGGGAACCACGCGGTCGGCCGCCACCGCCGGGCGGCTGCGCGCTGCGGGCGTCGAGCCGCTGCTCTGGCCGCTGGCCGACCCGCAGGGCGCGCTGGCGGCGGCGGATCATCTGCTGACCTCCGTCGCCCCGGACGCGGAAGGCGACCCGGTGCTGAGCGCGCTGGGGCCGCTGATCGCCGCGCGGGCGGCGTCGCTGAAATGGGCGGGGTATCTCTCGACCGTCGGCGTCTATGGCGACCGGGGCGGCGCCTGGGTGGACGAGGACGCCGCGCTCTCCGCCGAAACGGCGCGCGGCCGCGCCCGCATCGCGGCGGAGGCGGCGTGGCGGGCGCTGGCGGAAAGTCACGGCCTGCCGCTGCACATCTTCCGGCTGGCCGGCATCTACGGGCCGGGGCGCGGCCCGTTCGAGAAGATCCGCGCCGGGACCGCGCAGCGCATCGTCAAGCCGGGGCAGGTGTTCAGCCGCATCCACGTCGAGGACATCGCCGAGACCCTGCTGGCCTCGATCAACCGCCCCCACCCCGGCGCGATCTACAACGTCTGCGACGACGAACCGGCCCCGCCGCAGGACGTGATCGCCCACGCCGCCGCGCTGCTGAACCTGCCGCCGCCGCCCGAGGTGGCCTATGCCGACGCCGACCTCTCGCCGATGGCGCGCAGCTTCTACGCCGAGAGCAAGCGCGTCTCCAACCGCCGCCTGCGCGAGACGCTGGGCGTGACGCTGCGCTATCCCGACTATCGCGCCGGGCTGGCGGCGGTGCTGGCGGCGGAGGGCGCGTGAGGCTCAGCCGCCGCGCCGCCCCCGCACCGCCACAGCGGTCGCGCCGATCAGGATCGCGCCCCATATCGCCAGCGTCAGGAACTGCGACAGCCCCAGCAGGTTGAACGCGGACGAGATCACCTGAAGGATCACCAGCGCCAGCGCCAGCCCCGCCACCTTGCCCACGCCGCCGAACGGATCGACCCCGCCCAGCACGGCGGCGAGGATCGTCACCAGCAGATAGCTCTCGCCATAGCTGGCGTTGGCGGAGTTGAAGCGCGCCATCATCACCACCGCCGCCACCGCGCACAGCAGGCTGGAGACCACATAGACCTTCAGCATCACCCGCCTGGTGTCCACGCCGGAATAGCGCGTGGCGCGCTCGTTCGAGCCGATCATGTAGATCGCCGCCCCGGTCGGCGTGCGCGACAGCCACAGCGCCACCGGGATCGCGCAGCCCAGAAACACCGCCAGCCCGACCGGCACGCCGGCCACGACGCCGTTGCCGATGAACACGATCGGCTCGGGAAAGCCCGAGATCACGTCGCCGCGCGTCAGCCCGATCGCCAGTCCCTTGACCAGCGACATCGAGCCCAGCGTGGCGAGGATCGGCGAGACGCCGAGATAGGCGATCACATAGCCGTTCATCAGCCCGATCAGCGCCGCCACCGCAAAGCCCGCCAGCAGCGACACGCCCTGCCAGACGCCCCACATCACCCCCTCCGACCCCGGAACCAGCGTGGTGAGACACCAGGCCATCGTCAGGCCGCTGAGGTTGGCGGTGGCGACGATGCTGAGGTTCAGCCCGCCCTTCAGCAGCGTGACCATCATCGCCAGCGACAGGATCCCCAGCTCCGGCAACTGGAACGCCATCGAGCGCAGCGTCGAGGCGGCGTAGAACCGCTCACCGATCAGCAGGCTGAAGGTCGCGGCCAGCGCCAGCAGCAGCAGCGCCAGCCCGCCGTTCACGCCGATGCGCACGCCCGCGACGGTCATGCCGCGCTCCGGCGCAGGCGGCGCTGGCGCCCGGCCTCCAGCGCGGTCGCGCTCACCGAGATCAGGATCACCGCGCCGGTCACGAACTGGCCCCAATAGGACGACACCCCCACCAGCACGAGGCCGTTCTGCAACAGCGCCAGCAGCGTGAGGCCGAGAAACGTTCCCAGCACGGTGCCGACCCCGCCCAGCAGGCTGGCGCCGCCCAGCACCACGGCGGCCAGCACGTCGAGCTCCTTGCCGACAAGGATCGTCGGCGCCACCGACTGCGCGAACTGCGCCTGCGCCAGCGACGCCACCCCGGCCATGAAGCCCATGTAGCCATAGACGAACACCTGAAGCCGCACGACCGGAAAGCCCATCCGCCTTGCAGCGTCAGGGTTGCCGCCCATGGCGTAGATCTGGCGACCGATGTTGGTGCGGTTCAGCAAGACCCAGGTGCTGAGAAACGCCAGCCCCAGCAGCAGCATCTGCAGGTTGACGCCATAGGGCCAGCCGTCGATCTCGGTCTCGAACCAGTAGATGCCGTAGGAAAACCAGTCCGGCAGCGCATAGATATAACGCCCCGAGGTGGCGTAGATCAGCAGGCCGTAAAAGATGTTCAGCGTCGCGATCGACACGATGATCGAGTGGACGCGGAACTTCACGATGAAGAAGGCGTTGATCGCGCCCAGGCAGACGCCGATCCCGCAGGCCATCAGGAACAGCGTCAGCCAGGTCGCCCCCCAGGCGTTGGCCGCGCTCAGCGCGAGGTATTGCGCCACGGTCGCCGTGGCGGTGAACGAGATGTCGATGCCGCCCGCCACCAGCACCACGATCAGCCCGGCGCAGAGGATGCCGATGAAGGCGTTGGAGGTCAGCAGGTCCACGAGATTGCGCAGCGTGAAGAAGCTGTCGGTCGCCAGCGTCAGCGCGACGCAGAGCGCGACGATCACCGACGCCAGCCAGAACTCGTGACGGCGGCGCAGCCGTTGCAAAAGGTCACGCATTCACCGCCTCCCGCAGCGCCGCCTCGGAGGTCTCGACCGGCCTGACCGGCGGCGAGAGGCGCCCGGCGCGCATCACCATCACCCGGTGGCAATGGTGGAACACCTCCGGGATCTCGTCGGAGATCATCAGCACCGCCACCCCCTCCGCCGCCAGCCGCCCGACGATCTCGTAGATGCCGTCCTTGGCGGAGATGTCCACGCCCACCGTGGGGCTGTCGAGGATCAGCACCTTCGGCCTGCGCGCCATCCATTTCGCCAGCGCCACGCGCTGCTGGTTGCCGCCCGACAGCGTGCCGACCGGGTTCTGCGGGTCGGAGACCTTGATCGCGAGATCGTCGATCCAGTCCTGCGCGGCCTTGCGGCGGCGGGCGGGCGCGATCAGGCCCAGCCGCCCGGCCAGCGCGTGCAGCACGGTGATCACGAGATTGGCCGCCACCGGCTGCGCCATCACCAGCCCCAGCGTCAGCCGGTCCTCCGAGACATAGGCGACCCCCGCCTCGATGGCGCGGCGGTTGCTGTCGAGCGTCACCGTGCGGCCCGCGATCGCGATCTCGCCCGCGTCGGGGCGCGTCATGCCGAACAGCGTCAGCGCCAGTTCGGTGCGCCCGGCGCCCAGCAGGCCGGTGATCCCGAGGATTTCGCCCTCGCGCAGGTCGAACGACACATCGGCGTATTCGCCCGCGCGCGACAGGCCGCGCGCCGACAGCGCCACCGGGCGGGCGGACAGATCGTCGGTCTTGAGCGCGTAGCTGAAATCCTTGCCGGTCATCAGCCGCGACAGCCGCGCGTCCGACATGCCCTCGGCGGGATACGCGCCCACCAGCGCGCCGTCGCGCAGCACGGTCACGCGGTCGGCGACCTCCAGCACCTCGTCGAGGCGGTGGCTGACGAACATCACGCACAGGCCCCGCGCCTTAAGTTCGCGCACCAGCGCCAGCAGGTGATCCACCTCGGCGCGGGTCAGCGAGGCGGTCGGCTCATCCATGATCAGCAGCTTGGCGTCCGCCGCCAGCGCGCGGCAGATCGCGACAAGCTGGCGCTGCGACACGCCCAGTTCGCCCACCGGCGCGTCGGGGTCGAGCGTCACGCCCAGCCGCGCCATCGCCGCCAGCGCCGTGCGGCGGATCGCGGCGCGGTCCACCAGCCGCACCCCGCCCAGATGGCGGCCGATGGCGATGTTCTCGGCTGCCGACAGGTTGGGAAACAGCGACAGGTCCTGATAGATCACCTGGACGCCGGCGGCGGTGCTGCGCGTGGGGGTGAGGCGCGGCTGCTCGACGCCGTCGATGGCGATGCGCCCGCCCGGCTCGGGCGCCAGCACGCCGGAGATGATCTTGATCAGCGTCGATTTGCCCGAGCCGTTCTCGCCCACCAGACAATGCACTTCTCCCGCGCGCACGCGCAGGCTCACGTCGCGCAGCGCCTGCACGCCGCCGAAACGCTTGGAGACGCCTGACAGGTCAAGAAAGGCGGGCATGGCGCACCGATGTCGGAGAGGGGGCGCGCGGGGGCTTGCGCCGCCCGCGCGCGGATGGCGACGCAGGCGGCGTCAGAGACCGGCGGCGATCAGGCCGTCCACCGTCTCCTTGTTGATGCGCATGATGTTGTCGAGCATCACCAGCTTGCCCGCCGCATCGACGGTCGCCTTGCCCTGGCCGGGGATCTCGATGCCGTCAGTGATCTCCTTGCCGTCGAGCACCAGCTTGGCCAGCGACACCATCGCATAGCCCGCGTCGATCGGGTTCCACAGAAAGCCCTCGCGGATGGTGCCGTCCATGATCAGGCCCTTGGCCTGGCTCGGCAGCACGGTGCCGACGATGGCGATCCGCTTGCCCAGCCGCTGCTGGCGCACCGCGTTGCCGGCGCCGATCGGGCCGTTCGAGCCGAAGGCGACGACGCCCTTGAGGTTGGGATAGGCCTTGATCACGTCGAGCGTGGTGCGCTGGGCGGTGTCGATCTCGTCGGCGCCGGGAAAGCGGTCGGCCACGAGATTCATCTTGGGGTAGTTGGCCTTCTGGTGGGCGATGGCGGCGTCGGCCCAGACGTTGTGCAGCGGCGTGGTCAGCGTGCCGACATAGACGACGTAATCGCCCTCGCCGCCCATTTCCTGCGCCAGCTTCTCCATCTGGACTTCGCCGAACTTGACCGAATCGATCAGGTCGATGTTCCAGTCTCGGCCTTCCTGCTCCGGCCCTTCGTGCGCGATCACGCGGATGCCCTCGGCCTGCGCGCGCTTGAGCACCGGCTCCAGCACCTTCACGTCGAGCGGCACGATGCCGATGGCGGCGACCTTCTTGGCGATCAGATCCTCGACCAGCTTGACCTGCTGGGCGGGATCGACGTTGGCCGGGCCGACCATCGAGGCGTTGACGCCCAGATCCTTGCCCGCGCGCAGCACGCCCTGCTCCAGCGCGTTGAACCACGGGATGCCGGCGATCTTGACGACCACCACCATCTCCGGCTCCGCCGCGCGCGCGGCGAGCGGGAACTGCGCCGCGCCCGCCAGCGCGGCGGCGCCCATCAGCCTGAGCGTCTGTCTGCGATCCATGATGCTTCCTTCCCCAGAAGTTGCGGGACTGAACCCGTCGTTTTAGTTGACTGAAAACTCAGCGACCTTCGGAGCGTAGTCAAGCGGCAAATCGCGGTCAGGTCACGCGGGCGCGGGCGTGATGCTCGGGGCGGTCCCAGCGGCGATGGCGCAGGATGTCGGCCAGCCTGCGCGCGGCCTCAGCCACGTCGGCGAAGCGCAGGTAGAGCGGCGCGAAGCCGAAGCGCATCAGGTCGGGCGCGCGGAAATCGCCGATCACCCCTTCCGCGATCAGCGCCTGCATCACCGCATAGCCGTGCGGACAGCGAAACGACACCTGAGAGCCGCGCGCCTGCGGATCGTCGGGGCTGGCGAGCCACAGATCCTCGTCGCGCGCCAGCCGCGCCACCTCGGCCACGAAAAGCGCCGACAGCGCCAGCGACTTGGCGCGCAGCATGTCCATGTCCACGTCGTCGAACACGTCCAGCGCGGCGTCGAGCGCGATCAGCGACAGCACCGGCGGCGTGCCGACGCGAAACCGCCCCACCCCCGGCGCCGGGCGCCAGGCGGGGTCGAAGGCGAACGGCGCCGCGTGGCCCAGCCAGCCGCTGAGCGCGGGGCGGACCGTCTCGGCGATGTCGGGACGCACATACAGAAACGCGGGCGCGCCGGGGCCGCCGTTGAGATACTTGTAGCCGCAGCCGACCGCGAATTCGGCGCCGCTCGCGGTCAGGTCCACCGGGAAAGCCCCCGCCGAATGCGCCAGATCCCACAGCGTCACTGCGCCCGCCGCATGGGCGCGCGCGGTGATCGCGGCCATGTCGAGCTTGTGGCCGGTGCGATAATCCACCTCGGTCAGCATCACCACCGCCACATCGCCGGTGATCGCCCCGGCGATGTCTTCGCGCGCGACAAGGCGCAAGCCCCCGCGCCCGGTCAGGCCCAGCAGCCCCTCGGCCATGTAGAGATCGGTCGGGAAATTGCCCGCGTCCGACAGGATCACGCCCCTGTCGGGGCGCATCGCCAGCGCGGCGGCCAGCAGCTTGAACACGTTCACGGAGGTCGAATCGCCCGCCGTCACCGACCCCGGCGGCGCGCCGATCAGCCGGCCGATGCGGTCGCCGACGCGCTCGGGCAGGTCCATCCAGCCGTGCAGGTTCCAGCCCCGGATCAGGCTTTCGCCCCACTCGGCGCGCACCCCCTGCGCCACCCGCTCCGCCACGCCGCGCGGCAGCGGCCCCAGCGAGTTGCCGTCGAGGTAGATCACCCCCTCAGGCAGCAGGAACCGGTCGCGGTGGCGCGCCAGCGGGTCGGCGGCGTCGAGGGCGGCGGGGTCGCGCATGGCGGTCCTCCTGTCGGCGGCGTCAGGGCGCCAGCGTCACCAGCCGGGTTCCGGCGGCGTTCAGCCTGCGCTCGGCGGTGATCTTGTAGCCTTTTTCAGTGAACGCCGCGACCGGATCGCGCGCGCGCTGATCGCTGAACAGCGGCAACCCGTCGCCAAAGCGCACCGGCTCGATGGTCAGCGAGACCGCGTCGATGCGGCGGCAGGCATGGAACCAGTCGTGCACCGCGCCGCCGCCCAGGATCAGCCCGTCGCGCAAGGGACGGCGCGTTTCGACCAGCGCCGCCAGCGCGTCGGGCGTCAGCCGCGCGGGGTCGAGCCACAGGTGCGCGGGCGCGCGCCACTGCGGCGCGGGCGCGCTGCGCGAGAACACGATGCGCCGCCGCTGCGGCCGGAACGCCGTCTCGTGCGTGCCGCGCCCCATCACCGACCAGTCGGCGGCGTCCACCGCGCTCAGAAACAGCGCCTGCTCCTCAGCGCTCGCCCAGTCGGCGGGGCTGTGGCCGGGATGGCGCCCGATGAGGCCGTCGGCGCTGGCGACCACCAGCAGCGTGAAGCACGGCGTCACGGCGCGCGGCGCATCCGGCCCGGCGGGGGAGAGGGGGCTTGGGCGCACGCGCGCGTCAACCGGCCACGCAATCGACCACGGCGCCGCGATCATCGGTCAGCGTCACGCCCTGCGCCGTCGGCGCGACCGCGTGGCAAGTCTCGACGCCGGTGTCGTTGCGGCGCAGGCAGGCGCGTCCGTCCGCCGCCACCCGCCACGCGCCCTCGATGGTGGCGCCGCCGCTGTAGAGATAGCCCGAGCCGTCGGCGGGAAAGCTGCGCATCCAGCCGCCGCCGTCGGCCTGTCGGCAGGTCAGGAAGGCGTCGGCGAGATAGGCGCGCGCCTGCGCGGCGTCCATCGGCGCGCCGCCGCCCCGCTGCGCGTCCAGGCCGGGAAGCTGGGCGCAGGCGGTCGTGAGCGCGGCTGCAAACGCGGCGGCGATCAGGCTGAGGCGGCGCATGGCGGTGAAATCCTCCCGGGGTCCGGCGACGCCCGACGCAGGCGATGCGGCGGCGTGCGGGCGCGACGATAGGCGAGACGGCGGCGGCGCCACAAGCGCGGGCGGCGGCTTCTTTTCACAGAAAAGCGATTGCAGCGCGATCACGGCGCGGTAGGGTTGGCCAAGGCGCCGCAGCGCGCCGAAGGGGGGATGCCGTGATCGCGCCGCCGTTGCTCGCCGTCGAGGATCTGACCGTCGCCTTCGGCGCCGGCGCCGCCAGCCTGTGCGTGGTGGACGGCGTGTCCTTCGCGATCCGCAGGGGCGAGACGCTGGCGGTGGTGGGCGAGAGCGGCTCGGGCAAGACGCTGACCGGCAAGGCGCTGCTCGGCATCCTGCCGCGCGGGGCGCATGTGACCGGCGGGCGCGCGACGCTGAGCGACCGGGAGACGCCGGTCGATCTGCTGGCGGCGCCGGAGGCCGAAATGCGCACGATCCGCGGCGCCCGCGTCGCGATGATCTTTCAGGAGCCGATGAGCGCGCTGTCGCCGCTGCACACCGTCGGCGATCAGGTGATGGAGGCGCTGCGCCTGCATGAGCGCATGAGCGGCGCCGACGCGGCCGCGCGCTGTCTGGAGACCTTCGCGGATGTCGGCTTTCCCGACCCCGAACGCGCCTTCGCCGCCTATCCGTTCCAGCTTTCGGGCGGCTTGCGGCAGCGCGCGATGATCGCGATGGCGATGGTGTGCCGCCCCGCGCTGATGATCGCCGACGAGCCGACGACCGCGCTCGACGTGACGACGCAGGCGACCGTGCTCGACCTGATCCGCAGGCTTCAGGGCGAAACCGGCATGTCGGTGCTGCTGGTCACGCACGACCTCGGCGTGGTCGCCAATGTCGCCGACAGCGTGGCGGTGCTGCGCAAGGGGCGGCTGGTCGAAAGCGGCCCGGTCGCCGCCGTGCTGGGCGCGCCCGGCCATGGCTACACCCGCCGCCTGCTGGCCGCCGCGCCGGTGGTGGGCGATCACGTCACCTGCAACCGGCGCACGGTGACCGATCCGATCGTGACCATCGACAATCTCGGCAAGACCTATCCGGGCCGCAGCCTGGGCCTTGGCCGCCGCGCCCCGCCGGTGAAGGCGGTGGCCGACGTGTCGCTGGCGCTGGAGCGCGGCGGCGCGCTGGCGGTGGTGGGCGAGAGCGGCTCGGGCAAGTCCACCATCGCGCGGCTGCTGCTGCGCGCGGAGGATCCCGACCCCGGCGCCCATATCTGTTTCTGCGGCCGCGACGGCGTGAGCGTGGACGTGGCGGCGCTGGACGCGGCGGGGCTGAAGGCGTTCCGCCGCCGCGCGCAGATGGTGTTTCAGGACCCGTTCAGCGCGCTCAGCCCGCGCATGACCGTGGGCGACATCCTGACCGAGCCGCTGCGGGTGCACGGCGTCGGCGCGCGCGAGGAGCAGCGCGCCCGCGCCGCCGAGCTCATGCGCCGCGTCGGGCTGTCGCCCGACCACCTGCCGCGCTATCCGCACGCCTTCTCGGGCGGGCAGCGCCAGCGCATCGCCATCGCCCGCGCGCTGGCGCTGTCGCCGGAGCTGCTGGTCTGCGACGAGCCGACCTCGGCGCTGGACGTGAGCGTTCAGGCGCAGGTGCTGGAATTGCTGAAGGAGGTGCAGGCCGACTTCGGCCTGTCGCTGCTGTTCATCTCGCACAACCTGGCGGTGGTGGCCGATCTGGCCGACCGGGTGGCGGTGATGCGGCGCGGGCGCATCGTCGAGGCCGCGCCCGCCGACCAGCTGTTCCACGCCCCTGTCCACCCCTACACCCGCGCGCTGCTGGCCGCCTCGCCCGAGCCGGACCTGCGGCGCAAACTCGATCTGAGGCTCGTCGCGCTGGGCGCGGGCGAGCCGGAAAGCTGGCCCGACCCCTATCGCTACGACGGCGACGCCGCGCCGCCGCTGCGCGAGGTCGAGGCCGGTCATTATGTGAGGTGCGCCGCATGAAGCCTTTCGCTCTGATCCTCGCGCTGCTGCTGGCGGGCCCCGCCGCCGCGCTGACGCCGGTGGAGACGCCCTCGCTGGCGGCGCAGGTGAAGGCCGGCGCGCTGCCGCCGGTGGCGCAGCGTCTGCCGGCGGAGCCGCTGGTGGTGGACATGGCGGCGCGCGGGCGGCAGGCCGGGCGGCACGGCGGCGAGATCCGCACGTTGATCAGCGCCGCGCGCGACGTGCGGCTGGCGGTGGTCTATGGCTATGCGCGGCTGGCGGGATACGACGCGCGGCTTGAGATCGTCCCCGACATCCTGCGCGCCATCGAGGTCGAGGACGGGCGCGTCTTCACCCTCCACCTGCGCAAGGGCCACCGCTGGTCGGACGGCGCGCCCTTCACCACCGAGGACTTCCGCTACTGGTGGCAGGACGTGGCCAACAACCCCGACCTCTCGCCCGCCGGGCCGCCCGAACTGATGCTGGCGGACGGCGCGCCGCCGGTCGTGACGGTGCTCGACGAGACTGCGATCCGCTTCGCCTGGGCCGCGCCGAACCCGCGCTTCCTGCCTGCGCTGGCGGGCGCGCGGCCGCCGTTCATCTATCGCCCGGCGCATTACGTGAAGCAGTTCCACGCGAAATACGCCGACCCCGCCGCGCTGGCCGCGCTGGTGAAGGCGTCGGAGGCGCGCAACTGGGCGGCGCTGCACAACCAGCGCGACGACATGTACAAGTTCGACGACCCCGCGCTGCCGACGCTCCAGCCGTGGATGAACGTGACGCCGCGCAACAGCCAGCGCTATGTGCTGACGCGCAACCCGTTCTATCACCGCGTGGATTCGGCGGGGCTGCAACTGCCCTACGCCGACAGGCTGGACATGACCGTGGCGGCGGGCGGACTGATCCCGGCCAAGACCAACCGCGGCGAGGCCGACCTTCAGGCGCGCGGCCTGCGGCTGTCGGACGCGCCGGTGCTGAAGAAGGGCGAGGCGCAGGGCGGCTATGTCACGCATCTGTGGCGCTCGGGCTACGCCTCCGAGATCGCGCTCTATCCCAATCTCAACTACAACGATCCGGCGTGGCGCGCGGTGCTGCGCGACGTGCGCTTTCGCCGGGCGCTGAGCCTCGGGATCAGCCGCGAGACGCTCAACAAGTCGCTGTTCTACGGCCTTGCGCGCTCCGCCGCGATGGCGGCGCTGCCCGAAAGCCCGTTCTACGACGCGGGCGCCGCGCAGGCCTGGGCGGCCTATGACCCCGCGCAGGCCAACGCCCTGCTCGACGCGGTCGGCCTCACGCGCGGCGCGGACGGGCTGCGCCGTCTGCCCGACGGCAGGCTGGCGGAGATCGTCGCCGAGACGGCGGGCGAGCGGCAGCAGGAGATCGACGCGCTGGAGCTGATCGCCGAGATGTGGCGCGATCTGGGGCTGAAGCTGATCTTCCGCCCGCTCGACCGCGACATCCTGCGCAACAAGGTCTATTCCGGCGAGTCGATGCTGCCGGTGTGGTTCGGCTGGAACCTGGGCCTGCCCACCGCCGACGCCGCGCCCAGCGAACTGGCGCCGTTGGACCAGAGCAGCTTCAGCTGGCCGAAATGGGGGCAATACGTCCAGACCAAGGGCGCGGCGGGCGAGCCGGTGGACATGCCCGAGGCCGCGCGGCTGATGGACCTGTTCGACCGCTGGAGCCATGCCGCGACGGCGGACGCGCGCGCCGACGCATGGCGCGAGATGCTCGAGATCCACGCCGATCAGGTGTTCGGCATCGGCCTCGTCTCCTCCGCCCCGCAGCCGGTGGTGGTGTCCTCGGCCTTGCGCAACCTGCCCGCCGAGGCGGTGTTCGCCTGGGAGCCGGGCGCGCATTTCGGCGTGCACCGCATCGACGAGCTGTTCTTCGACCGATGAGCCGCCCCGCCGCAGCCCTTTCCTCCGCCGCTCTGGCGCGCTGGCTGGGCGCGGCGGGGGTCGTCGCCGTGCTGTTCGCGGTGGTGGTGATCGCGCTGCCGGGGGATGCGTCGTGGTGGGTGCTGGCGCCGCTGCTGGGCGGGCTGGCGGCGCTGTGGCGATCCAATCCGACGCTGCTGGCCTATGTGCTGCGCCGCTGCCTGACCATGGTGGCGACGCTGTTCGTGGTGGCGGCGCTGGTGTTTCTCATCATCAACCTGCCGCCGGGCGACTATCTGTCCAACCAGATCGCGGAATTGCGCGCCACGGGGCAGGCCTCGGGCGTGGCGCGCGCGGAATACATGATGACACAATACGCGCTCGACCGCCCGCTGATCGAGCAATACGGGATATGGATGGGCTTCTGGCCCGGCCCGAACGGCTTTTCCGGGCTGTTGCAGGGCGATTTCGGCCGCAGCTTCGAGCTTGACCGCCCGGTGGCCGAAGTGGTGCGCGAGGGGATGGCCTTCACCATCGGCCTCAACCTCGCCGTGGTGCTGTTCATCTATCTCACCGCGCTGCCGCTGGGCGCGATCTCGGCGGTGAAGGCGAACACCTGGATCGACTATCTGGCGGCGTTCGTCGGCTATATCG
>Ga0210024_1002512_pt1 | contig 15670 bp, 10 predicted proteins | sample CryGeymeta201525_FD_183988 | JGI IMG/M metagenome (GOLD analysis project Ga0210024, IMG submission 183988) | Groundwater microbial communities from Crystal Geyser aquifers in Utah, USA - Crystal Geyser metaG 2015-25 (SPAdes) (version 2) | ecosystem: Environmental > Aquatic > Deep subsurface >... | reverse complement strand
CCGGCGATGGCAATCATCGACCCGGCGACGGTGCCAAGCAGCAGGCTCGCGCCCTCGGCGCCACCGGAATAGCTCCAACCCAGGCGTGCCAGCCAGTCGTCACCGACGGCCTTGTCAAGCGCAACGACAGCGACGGACAGTGCCATGGCCAGGCACGCCATGGCTGCCGGCACGAACCAGAAGCTGGATCGAAGTCGACCCCAGTATGTGAGCAGCAGTGTTTTCAAGAATCCTCACTTCTATTAGTGGTCCATTTCACCAAAACCGATACATGAAATCGCGTCTTTTTCCGCCATGCGTCCTTGCTCGTCGTTGCCATAGCTACGGCTATGACGCCTCCTCTCGCCTAACCTGGCGAAAAAATCCATCAATTTCATTTTGTATCTTTTTTTCATGAAACGGACCACTAGAGTCGTGGCCGCTTGCTGCGTGCGATCCGAAGGTGCGGGCGTAGACGCAGGTGAACTCTGCGCCAATCAGCAGAATCTGTGCTGAGAAGTACACCCAAAGCAACACCACTACCAGCGAACCAGCCGCGCCAAAGCCCGACGTAATGCCGCTGCGGCCGATGTAGGCGCCAATCAGAAACTTGCCGCCGGTGAACAGCAAGGCCGCAAGCAAAGCGCCGAGCCAGACATCTGACGCCAGCACGCGCTGGCGCGGCATGACCTTGTAGATCAGGCCAAACATGAACGCCACCAGCAAGAAGCCGCCAATGGCGTTCCCCGTCTGCACCACCACCTGCCAGCCGCCAAAGACCGGGTCCAGATGTCGCCCCAAGGCAGCGAGCACAGCACTGGTGACCAGCGACACGATCAGCAGAAAGCCGATTGCGAGGATCATGCCGAAGGCTAACAAGCGGGCACGCACGAGTGTGAGCCAGCCGGTCTTGCGCAGCCGCCCCGGCACCCGCCAGATTCGGTCGAGCGCATCCTGCAGCTCAGCGAACACGGTGGTCGCGCCAATGAGAAGCAGCAGCAGGCCCACGGCGGTGGCCGTCAGGCCCTCGGAGGGCTCGCGCACGCTGGCCAGCAGTTCCTGCACCGCGCCCGCGCCGCCTTCACCCATCAGGTCCTGCAGCTGCGCCTGAATCTCGCCGCGCGCCGCGACTTCGCCGAACACGAGCCCGGCCACCGACACCACGATCAGCAGCAGCGGCGCCAGCGAGAACATCGTATAAAAAGCCAGTGCAGCCCCCATGCTCGGCACGTAGTCGTCGAGCCACGCACTTGCGACCCGCTTGATGAGACCCCACCAGGCGGCGGGCAGGCAGGCGAGCTTCATGGCGTGTTGGCACCACCGGCCAAAGCCAGGCAGACCCGGGCTTCTCGTTCATTCATTTGTGATGGCGGATACCGATGACGCATGGCATCATGGTTGAACAGATTGTGGTGCTTCGTCCGTGCGATAGCGCACACAAATCATTCCCCGCGCAGCACATGGTTGGCCCGCGCGGTGTTGTAAACGCCATTGACCAGCAGGCGCTGCGCAATGTGCGGCGGTGCCACCAGCCGCGAGGCCAGAGGTGTCAGGCCGGCCAGGTCGAATTCACTCACTTCGGGCGCCACGGCGGCGCAGGTCCGGTTCATGGCCTCGGCCAGTGGAAAGTTGCACGCCTACGTCGGATACGTTCCCGGCAGCAAAATCGATTTATCCACGCTGTCGATTTGCGTGCGCCCGCAAAAGGCCATGGTCAAATCAAGTTCCTTGTGGATGATCTCCAGCGCCCGGGTCACACCGGCTTCGCCCATGGCGCCCAGGCCATACATAAACGCGCGGCCGATGTAGGTGCCGCGGGCGCCCAGGGCGCGGGCCTTGAGCACATCCTGGCCGCTGCGAATGCCGCCGTCCATGTGCACCTCGATCTGGCTGCCCACCGCATCGACTATTGGCGCCAGGGCGTTGATGGAACTGGGTGCGCCGTCGAGCTGGCGGCCGCCGTGGTTGCTGACCACCAGCGCATCGGCCCCTGAGTCAACGGCCAGGCGGGCGTCCTCTGCGTCCTGAATGCCCTTCAGGATGAGCTTGCCGCCCCAGCGTTTTTTAATCCACTCGACGTCGTTCCAACTCAAAGTCGGATCGAACTGCTTGGCGGTCCATTCGCTTAAAGTTCCCATGGTCTCGATGCCCTTGACGTGGCCGACGATGTTGCCAAAACCGCGCCGCTGCGTGCCCAGCATGCCCAGGCCCCAGCGCGGCTTGGTCATCATGTTGAGCAGGTTTCGCACGGTGAGTTTGGGTGGCGCCGACAGGCCGTTGCGGATGTCGTTGTGGCGCTGGCCAACGATCTGCAGGTCAAGCGTGAGCATCAGCGCCGAGCAGTTGGCCGCCTTGGCACGGTCGATCAGCCGCGCGATGTAATCACGGTCCTTCATCACATACAACTGGAACCAGAACGGGTGGTTGCCGGTTTCCTTGGCCACGTCTTCGATCGAGCAAATGCTCATGGTCGACAGCGTGAACGGGATGCCGAATTTTTTCGCCGCCTTGGCCGCCTTGATCTCGCCGTCGGCGCACATCATGCCGGTCAGTCCGGTGGGCGCCATGGCCACCGGCATGGCCACTTTTTGCCCGATCATGGTGCTGGCGGTGCTGCGGTTTTCGATGTTGATGGCAACCCGCTGGCGCAGCAGGATGCGCTGGAAATCGTCGGAATTGGCGCGGTAAGTGGACTCGGTCCACGAGCCGGCATCGACATATTCATAAAACATGCGCGGCACATGTTTTTTGGCAAGCAACCGCAGGTCTTCAATGTGGGTGATGATGGGCATGACGGCGGGTCCTTTCAACCTCAGATTCAATAAGTCAAATGTTATGTTGCAGAAGCGGGTCTTTGTCTGACGTCCGCCTGGCGCAGCATGAAAAAAAGACTGTTTTCGACTTGTTTGCCGCGCTGATCAGACCATAGGAATGCTGGCAACAGTGTCTTTTGGGACTCGTTTACACTTTATTCCGCCCGGGGTGTGCTGTGAAAGCACTGAGATGGTCGTCCGAACCCGCGAACTTGATCCGGTTGATACCGGCGTAAGAAGTGCCAAGCGTTGTGTCATTGTCATCTCGTCTGCCTACGGGCAACATGATTGAAAGCAGTGATTGCTACCGTTTGATCTTTTCCTGTTTGTGGTTGGCTGGCCAGACTCCCGCGCTGTTTTTTCAACATCACAGGAGATCAAAGCCATGAACGCCCCCGACAAATTCACCGACTTGCTGCGCCTCACGCGCGCGCCCCTGCCGGCGTCCCGCAAGATTTACATCCCCGGCAACCTGGCCAACGTACAAGTGCCGATGCGTGAAATCATGCAAAGCAACGGCGAAGCCATCACGGTGTATGACACCTCAGGCCCCTACACCGACCCCGCAGTCAGTATTGACGTACGCCAAGGCCTGGCCGGTGTGCGCAGCCCGTGGATCGCGGCCCGCAGCGATACGGAGAGTTACACCGGTCGCACACCTTACGCGCTGGACGATGGCCTGAAAAACGGCGAATCTGAAGCGCTGGCCGCGCTGCGTGCCCAAGCCAGCGGCCTGCAACGCACGCCGCGTCGCGCCAAAGCCGGCGCCAACGTGTCGCAAATGCACTATGCCCGCAGCGGCATCATCACCCCCGAGATGGAATATGTGGCCATCCGCGAGAACCAAAAGCAAGCCTGGATGGACCAATACCAAACCAACGCCGAGCGTGAAACCCGGCTGGCGGGCAACAGTTTTGGTGCCAGCATTCCGCGCGTGGTCACGCCTGAATTTGTGCGTGATGAGGTTGCCCGGGGCCGCGCCATCATTCCGGCCAACATCAACCACCCCGAAGTCGAGCCGATGGCGATTGGCCGCAACTTTTTGGTCAAGATCAACGCCAACATCGGCAACTCGGCTGTCACCTCGAGCATTGAAGAAGAGGTGGAAAAGCTGGTGTGGTCGATTCGCTGGGGCGCAGACACCGTGATGGATTTGTCCACCGGGCGCAACATCCACACCACGCGCGACTGGATTTTGCGCAACTCGCCGGTACCGATCGGCACTGTACCAATTTACCAGGCGCTGGAAAAAGTCGGTGGCGTGGCCGAAGACCTGACCTGGGAAATATTTCGCGACACACTGGTCGAGCAAGCCGAGCAGGGTGTGGACTACTTCACCGTGCATGCCGGTGTGCGGCTGGCGTTCATCCACCTCACGGCGCAGCGCGTGACCGGTATCGTGTCACGCGGCGGCTCGATCATGGCCAAGTGGTGCATTGCCCATCACAAGGAAAATTTCATCTACAGCCACTTTGATGAAATGACCGAGATTTTGAAAGCCTATGACGTGAGCTACTCGCTGGGTGACGGCCTGCGCCCCGGTTCAGGTGCGGATGCCAACGACGAAGCCCAGTTTGCCGAGCTGCGCACGCTGGGCGAGCTGACACAAAAAGCCTGGCAGCAAGACGTGCAGGTGATGATCGAAGGCCCCGGCCACGTGCCCATGCACATGGTGCAGGCCAACATGACGGAGCAGCTCAAGCACTGCCACGAGGCGCCGTTCTACACGCTTGGCCCGCTGACCACCGACATTGCCCCCGGCTACGACCACATCACCAGCGGCATTGGCGCGGCCATGATCGGCTGGTTTGGCACCGCCATGCTGTGTTACGTGACACCGAAAGAACACCTGGGTCTGCCCAACCGCGATGACGTCAAAGTGGGCATCATCACCTACAAAATTGCCGCGCATGTGGCCGACGTGGCCAAGGGACACCCTGGCGTGCGCGCGCGTGACGATGCGCTGTCAAAAGCGCGCTTTGAGTTCCGCTGGATGGACCAGTTCAACCTGTCACTCGACCCTGACACCGCGCGCGACTTCCATGACGAAACCCTGCCGAAAGACTCGTCCAAAGTGGCGCACTTTTGCTCGATGTGCGGCCCCAAGTTTTGCTCGATGAAAATCTCGCAAGAGGTGCGCGATTACGCCAAAGAAAAGGGCGTGAGTGAAGCCGAGGCGTTGACCGAGGGCATGGCCGACATGTCGGACGCGTTCAAGCGCGCGGGTGGCGAGATTTACGTGCCGATCAAGCCCGTGAACTAACGCCCAAGCAGCACCGAAGGTGCGCTTAAGCGCGGCGCCGGTGTGCGAACTCGGCGTTCCGCCAGCGATGGCGGCACTTGGCGTGCACCAGGATGCGTTGGTGCTGGGAAGCTTAATTTAATCAGTGGGGATCACAGCACGTCGCTGCGCAAGTGGTCTGACTCGCAAGGTCTTTTAAAGTGCTTTCTGCACCAGCGCGCCGCTGTACAGATAGGGCAGCAGCGGTGGCGCCTCTTCTTCTGCACCACCCCGGTTTTCAACGCTGATCGACAGATGCATCACTTTGGCGATTGACTTTTCAGTCACTGGCAATTGCGCCGTTCTGATTTTGGGTGTCAGCACCCCCAGCGATTTGGGCTGAGCTGGCACGGTGGTGTCCCACAACTGCATGCTGTCGTTTTGGCCTTCCTTGATGTCAGTGAGGCGCTGCAACTGCAAAAAGCCATCCAGTGGGTCAAACGTAACCAGCACGCCCGGGGCTTGCTGGGCGTCGAGCAACACGGCAATGTATTTGGTTTGCGGCACGTTCTTGAGCTTGGCCTGCAGGTGCGAAATCTGTGCGTTGAACATCTCGTACAGGCTGACCCCGGTGGCGCCTCCCACAGCCAACAGAACCACGCAGATGATGGTCGCCAGGCGCCAGCCGGTGGTGTACGGGGGAATGACTTCGGGCGGGGTGGGAGAGGTGTCGTTCATGCAGCGGAGGGTGAAGGTTTATCGGTCGGGGCGGTTGTAGGGGGCGGTTGTCGCAACACGCCACCCCATTTGAGTTTAGCCGTGAAATCCCTCAATCCGGAATCAGGAACGCTTTGTCACGGAACAGCGTCAGGCAGGCGTCGGCCACCGGGTCATATGGTCACAGACCCACATCGGCAACGGGTTGTCCTCGAACAGCTGGCGGTAGTTGCGCTCGCTCTGGCCCAGCTTGAGGTTGGCCTCGGCCAGTTGCGCCATCTTGTGGTCGAGCTTGCACGCCAGCGCCATGTCGTGCCGTGCCTTGAAGTCCGGCTCGGCCAGCGGTGCAACCTGATTCGGCGCCGGGTGCGCCGCCCATTCCATCAGCACGGTCTGCAAGGTGGCCAGAAACTGCTGCGGTTTCACCGGCTTGATCAGATAACGCACGGCGCCCAGCGAGAGCGCCAACTGCGCGTCCTCGGGGCTGGTGTAGGTGGCGGAATAAAAAACAAAGGGAATCACCCTGAGCTTCTCGTCCTGCATCCAGGCGCGGCACAAGTCAAAGCCGTCCATCTGGGGCATCAGCGCGTCCGAGACGACGATGTCGGGCGGCTCCAACCGCGCCGCCGCCAGGGCCTCGATGCCGTTGGCCGCCTGTGTCACGCGGTAGCCGCTGCCTTCAAGCAGCGCCTTGAGCAGGTAGCGGCTGGGCTCGTTGTCTTCAACGATCAGGACATGGATCATGCGCCTGCCTTCTCCTGGTTGCGGCCGTTCAAACCTGCGGCCTCGACCAGGGTGACAAAGGTGTCGGGGTTGATCGGTTTTTCAATGTAATCATCGCAACCCTCCACCATCGCCTTGGCCCGGTCGCCGCTCATGGCATACGAGGTCACCACCACAATCGGCACGGCGTCGAGCTGCGGGATGGCGCGCAACGCGCGTGCGACCGCATAGCCGTCCATGCCCGGCAACTGGATGTCAAGCAGCACCAGATCAGGCACGGCAGCACGGGCGGCAGCGATGCCTGCGGGCCCGTCGATGGCCTCACTGACGTGGTGGCCGCGGGCTTCGAGCAAATAACGCTCAAGGTAAATGTTTTGCGCGTTGTCTTCAATGACCAATACGTTCATCCTGGGACTCCCTGGTTTGCCTGGTCTGCGATGGGCAGTGTAAAACTGAAGCGGCTGCCCTGGCCCCAGGTGCTCTCGGCCCTGACTTCGCCGCCCATGGCTTCGACCAGGTGTTTGCTGATGGCCAGGCCCAGGCCGGTGCCCTCGCGCAGGCCGGACAAGCCGGTCTCGATCTGGCTGAAAGCGCGAAACAGCTTGTTCATGTCTTCGGGTTTGATGCCGACGCCGGTGTCGCTGACGTTGACAACCAGGCCATGGTCCTCGCCCGCGCAGGCCAGCGTGATGGTTCCTGAAGGTGTGAATTTGAGCGCGTTGCTGAGCAGGTTGTTGAGCACTTGCTCGATCCGGCGGGCATCGCCTCTGAGCAGCACTGGTTGCGGGCAGGGCAGCAGTTTGAACGCCAGTCCGCGGCGCCCGGCTTCTAGCGCAAAAGCGGCGCCCACCCTGTCGAGCAGCGCGCTGAAGTCGAAAGGCTCGCGGGCCAGGTGCAGCTCGCCGGCCTCCACCTTGGAGATGTCGAGCACGTCGCTGATCAGCGCCAGCAGGTGGCGGCCAGCGTTGAGCACAAAGTTGAGTTGTTTCTCCTGCTCGGCATTGAGTGGTCCCGGGATCTTTTGCAACAGCACGCCGGTAAAACCGATGACCGAATTGAGCGGCGTGCGCAGCTCGTGCGACATGGTGGCCAGAAAAGACGATTTGATGCGGTCGGCGGCTTCGGCGCGATCCCTGGCAACCACCAGCTCGGCGGTGCGCTCGGCCACGCGTTGCTCCAGCTCGGTGGCGTGGCGCTGAAGTTCTTCATGCAAACGCTCGATTTCGATTTCACTTTGTTTGCGCGCGGAGATATCAAGCAGCACCCCACGAACCAACAACCCCCGACCGGTTGGGTCTCTTTTGAGGACCCCACCTTTCACCCAGAGCCAGTGCAGGCTGCCGTCCGGCCAGACCACACGGAAATCGAATGCGTAGTGATCCGGCCCGCCTGGCGCAACCGCTGCCTGAATAATCGCGTTGGATCGCTCACGGTCGTCGGGATGGGTTGCCTCGGTAAATGTGCCAATGTTCCAGCGCTCCTGCCACGCCAGGCCATACAGTTGGTCATGGTTGGCGGAACGTGACATTTGATCGGATTGGAAGTCATATTCCCAAGTCGCGATTTCCGCCATCTCGGTGGCCAAGCGCAGACGCTCTTCACTTTCGCTCAGCGCCAGCTCCACACGTTTTTGCTCGGTGATGTCCTGGAAGAAACCATGGACGCGGCGCCGCGCCTGATCGACCTTGCCGATGGCGTGAACGTTGCGCAGATTGCCTTTGGCGGTGGTGATCTCCAGCTCCAGATCAAACGGTTCGCCTTGCGCCACCGCGCGCTGCACGGCGCGCTCGATGATCGGGCGGGAAGCGGGCGTGTAAAAGTTGATGCCGACCTCTACCGTCGGATCAAAGCTCGCGTCCACCTCATGAATGGCGTAAACCTCTGGCGTCCAGTGCTGTTTGCCTGTGGCAATGTCAAATTCCCAGCCGCCGACCTTGCCAATTTTTTCCGTTTCTGCCAGTAAGCGCTGGTTTTCTTGCAGCGCGGCCTCGGCCTGTTTTTGATCCTGCAGCACATTGAGCAGCGCGCGGCGCGACTGGTCCGCCAGCGCCAGCAGCCGTTTGTCTTCGGCCTCGCTGTGCCTGAGTTGTTCGAGTTGCGCCAGGTTGCGCTGTTCCAGCTGCTTGCGCTCGGTGATGTCGAACGTGACGCCGGCCATGTAAGTGGCGCGGCCGTTGTCGTCCCACTGCGCTTGGCCCCGGGTGTTGAACCAGCGGTACTCGCCCGATGGGGTGCGGGCGCGAAAGTCCAGGTCGTAGGGCAGATGCCGCTTGAGATGGTCCCTGAGCGCCTGACGCCAGCGGGCGCGATCCTCGGGGTGCAGCAGCGACTCGAGCATGGCGACCGGACTGTCGGCAACGGGCGCCTCGTAGCCCAGCGCGCGCCAGGACTCCTCGGGGAAAGCCACCTGATGCGTCACGATGTTCCAGTCCCAGACGTTGCCGGTGGTGGCGGCCAGCCTGAAGCGCAATTCACTCTGGCGCAGTTTTGTCTCGGCGTTGGCGCGCTGTTGCGCCGTTGCGTCGAGTAGCGCGCGTGCCGTGGCAATTTCGGCGATGACTGGCGCCGGCGCCCCCCGCTGCGCCAGCGCGGCCACCTCGCGGGCCAGCCGTCGGGCGGCCAAGCCGCCACCCAATGCACTCACCAGCGTCGCGCCGAGCAGTAGCAGCGCCAGCGCGCCAGCCGCAGCGAGCAGCGGCGCGCGGTACACGTCGGGCGGTATCTCGAGCACCACCGACCATGGCGAGAGCCCGGAGGCGACGGCAAAGCGCCTATGGGTGTTGAGGTTGTTCGTCGGGGTGAAGCCCGGCGGCGCACGCCGTGCGATCGTGGCACCGGTGCCGTCTTGCAGGGCGAGCGACCAATCGGCAGGCAGCGCCACCTGGCCCAGGCGTTGTTGAAACTGCGCGCCCTCAAACGTGGTGAGCAGTACAAAGACGGTTTTGCCGTTGCGCCGGCCCGGTACCGCAAGAGCGACCAGTGGTACTTTGGCGACCGGGCCGAAAAAGATATCGCCAACCGCAGCCCGCCCCGTCTGCAACGCAACAGGTACCGCGGCGTGGCCGGTGGGGCGCGGCAGCTTGGACAACGCAGTGCCAAAGGGCACGCGCGTGTTGAACAACATCTGCATCTCAAGGTCGGCCAGGATGACATGGCTGCCAAAATGGGTGACAAAGCCTTGCGCTTCGTGGTACAGCGCCGGGCGGCCCGAGGCGTCGTTGGCCAACGGCGACGAGGCCAGCAACTGCAGGCCGTTGATGCGCGCTTGCAGGTCGCTGTCAGTGGCGCTGGCGAAGTTGGCCGCCAGACTGGCCGCCGCCAGGTCTTGCGTTGCCTGCGTGTTGCGCACGCTGCTGAAGATCAGGTAGGCTGCCAGCAGCATCAGCGGCAGCAGGCTGAGCCAGATCAGGCGCGTCAGAAAGCGCGTCAGTGCGATGCTTTTCATGCCCCGGCCTCGCCCGCGTAGCGCACCGCCTCACCCAGGCGATTGCACAGCTCGTTGACCTCGGCCTTGAGCTCCACCATGCGCTGCTCGCGCCCGACCATCAGTTCCTGCCAGCGCAGCAGCTCATCGAGCTGCGCGCGGATTTGCTGCTCCGCCTGCTGGCGCTCGGTGATATCGACAATGGCGGCAACAAAGCCGATCACCCGGCCTGATGCATCACGCTCGGGCGCATACGCCGCATGCATGTAACGCGTGCCATTTTTGGCGCTTGGCAGCGCCATGTCGTACTCTTGCGGTTGCCCCGCCAGCACGGCTTTCAGGTAAGGCTGGGCCACGGTATAAGCCGCGTCGCCCAGCACGTCGCGCAGCGGTTTGCCGACAAAATCGGCTGCCGGCAGGGCAAACATGTCGGCATAAGGCTGGTTCACAAAGCGGTAACGCTGTTGTTGGTCGCAATGGGCGAGCAACACCAGGGCGTGGTCCGTCACCAGGCGCAATTGCTCGTGACTGGCGCGCAATGCCGCCTCGGCGCGTTTGCGCTCGGTGATGACTTCCGAAAAAATGATGATGCCACCGATGTCGCCCGCGCCCGTGCGCCACGGATGCACTTCCCAGTGCACCCAGTCCGTGCTGCCATCGGCGCGCGCAAACGGGTCTTCATCGCATTTTTCAGTCGCTCCCGCCAGGCAGCGTCGGTGAATCTGCTTCCAGCGGTCCGGCAGATTGGGGAAGATGTCGTAGTGACAGCGGCCAGCCAGCGCCTGCTCGGCCAGGCCAAGGTCAAGCAGCCAGCGTCGGCTGTAGGCCAGGTATCGCATATCACGGTCAAACATGGCAATGGCCGCGGGCGCGTGCTCGATGAACAGGCGCAAAACCGAGGTCTTTTCCTGTAGCGCCTGCTGCTTGGCCTGCAGGGTCAACTGGTCTTGTTGCTGGCGCTGCCAGGCCTGGCCGAGGTGCCTGACCGAGGCCAGCGTGACCAGCGCCATGACCAGCACCAGTGCAGCCGCCAACCAAGCCTGTTGGCGCCAGGGTGCCAATAGTCGCTCAAACGATTGGCCGACCACCACCACCAGACTGCTCTGCGCCGACAGGGTCCGGTAAGCGAAGCTGCGCAAGGTGCCGTCAATGGCGCTGTTGCTGCGATAGCTGCCGGCAGGACTTGTGGGCAACAGCTCGCTGAACAGGCGTGTGCCCGAAAATACCTTGCCCATGGCCGTTTCATCAAAGGGGCTGCGCATCATCAAGGTGCCGTCGCTGCGAAACAGGGCAATCGAGCTGTCGGCGCCCAAGTCAACCGAGCGCCACAGCTTGTCGAAATAGGGCGGTTCCACGGCGGCCACGATGATGCCGGCAAACGCGCCATCGGCTGTGCGCAAGGGCCGGGCCGCGCTGATCAACCAGGTGCCGGTGGTGCGGCTGCGCACCGGGCTGCCCAGGTAAAACCGGGTTTGCGGCTGCGCCAGATAGGCCTGGAAGTAGGGGCGGTCGGCCAGACTGATGCCGATGTTGCCGAGGTCCGAGTCGTACCGGATGCGCCCCTGCGCGTCGAGCACCCAGATGGCACGGACAAAGGGCAGTTCTTTAGCCTGCGCTTGCAACAGCGCGTGGGCCGCTGCTTCGTTGAGCGTGCCCGCGGTTTCAAGTTGCGCCAGGCCGTTGGCCGCCAGTTGCAATCGCTGGTCGATGGTCTGCAGGGTGCGCGAGGTCTGCTCCTCGATCACCTGGGCGAATGACTGGGTCAGGCGCTCGCTTGACTCGATCGTCTGGCTGCGCAGGTAGGCCAGCGTCCAGGCGACCAGACCCGCCGCAACCAGCAAGAAGCCAATGACAAGCCAGAGCAGCGCGCGGTGCAGCGGACGTTGCGCAGGCACAGGTGCCAACTGCGCCGGTGCTGACGATGAAGCAAGGTTTGGCAAGTGTGGCTACCTCAATCGTGGTGGGCATCAAACGCCGCGAGCCTCATGCCAGCGTGCGTGCGCGCAGCAGTTGCTCGAATTGATCTGCCGGCACGGGCGCACTGGTGAGGTAGCCCTGGTACATGTCGCAACCCTGCGCCTGCAGAAAATCAAGCTGCTCTTGGGTTTCAACCCCTTCGGCCAGCGCTTGCAGGCGCAGCGTATGCGCCATGGCGATGATGGTGGCGGCAATCGCCTGGTCGTCGGGGTCGTGCGCCAGATTGTCAACAAAGCTCTTGTCGATTTTGAGAATGTCCAGTGGCAGGCGCTTGAGGTAAGCCAGCGACGAATAGCCGGTGCCAAAGTCGTCAATCGCCAGTTTCACGCCCAGGGCGCGCAATTGGTCCAGAATTTTGATGGCTTCGGCCTCGCGCTCCATCAGGGCGCTTTCGGTGAGTTCGAGCTCCAGCCGGGCCGCCGGGAAACCGCTTTGCGCCAGCGCCTCGGCCACCACTTGCCCGATGTTGCTGTGCAGGAACTGGTGCGCCGACAGATTCACGGCCAGTCGCAACGGTGGCAGGCCGGCCTCGATCCAGCGCTGGCCCTGGTGGCAGGTTTGCTGCAACACCCAGTTGCCAATCGGCGTGATCAGGCCGGTTTCTTCGGCAACCCGAATGAACCGTCCCGGTGCAATCAGGCCTTCAACCGGGTCCTGCCAGCGCACCAGCGCCTCGGCCCCGACGATGCGGCCGCTGGCAATGTCAACCTGCGGCTGGTAGTACACGCGCAATTCATGGTGTTCCAGCGCGCGGCGCAGGCGCACTTCGAGTTCGATGCGGGTGCGCACCGAGTGCGTGAGTTCCTCCGAGAAGTACTTGAAGCGCCCGCGCCCCTCGGTCTTGGCCTGGTAGAGCGAGGTATCGGCCTGTTGCAGCAAGGCCACGGCGCTCTGGCCATGCGCCGGGTACAGGCTGATGCCCACGCTCGCGCCGATGCGCACCTCTGAGCCATTGGACAGGTGCCAGGGTTCGCTCAAGGCGGCGATGATGTCATTGGCCACGCGGCCGGCGTCTTCAGGTTGGGTGATTTTGTCCAGCAGCACCGTGAACTCGTCGCCACCGAGGCGGCAAATGGTATCGACCTCACGCAAGCGCGTGTTCAGGCGCTGCGCCACCAGTTGCAGCAGTTCGTCGCCGGCCAGATGGCCAAAACTGTCGTTGACGTCCTTGAAGTGGTCGAGGTCGAGCATCAGCAGTGCCATCATGGTCTGATTGCGTTGCGCCTGTTCGATGCCGTGCTCCAGCCGTGAAAACAGCAGCAGGCGATTGGGCAACTGGGTCAGCGCATCGTAGTGCGCCAGGTGCTCGAGGCGCTCCTCGCTCTGCTTGATCTGGCTGATGTCGGCAAACACCGCCACGTAGCGGCTCGGCTGGCCGTCGTTGTCGCGCACCGTGCTGATGCTGAGCCACTCGGGGTAAACCTCGCCGTTCTTGCGCCGGTTCCAGACTTCGCCCTGCCAGTGGCCAGCCTCGAGCAGGCTGGCCCACAGCGATTGGTAGAAGCTGCGGTCATGGCGCCCGGACTGCAGCAGACGCGGATTTTGCCCCAGCACTTCAGCTTCGCTGTAGCCGGTGATGGCGGTAAAGGCCGGGTTGACACTCAGGATGCAGGCGTCCAGGTCGGTGATGGTCACGCCCTCGCGGGAGTTGCCAAACACCATGGCCGCCTGGCGCAGCGCGTCTTCGGCGCGTTTGCGCTCGGTGATGTCGCTGCCCACGCCGCGGTAGCCCTGAAAGGTGCCCGCCGCATCGAACAGCGGCGCGCCACTGATCGAGAAATGCCGGGTGCTGCCATCGGCGCCGGCACGCGAGAACTCAAAATCGCGAAACGGAAGATGCGCCTCAAGGGTGGCCCGGTGCGCAAGCCAGCCGTTCTGGTCGGGTGAAAGATGGGGCGTTTCCCAGCGGCATTTGCCAATCATCGGGCCAAACGGAAAGGCTGACAAGGAGGCCCCCTTGATGCCCTCGGTGCGCGTCGTCAGCCGGTGTTTGGCGTCGCTCTCCCAATAAAAATCGGAAGACATTTCTGTCAGGTCGCGAAACCGGGCTTCGCTCGCGCGCAACGCTTGTTCCGCCTGGCGGCGCTCGGCTTCCAGCGCCAAGTTGTCGAGCGCGTAGCTGATGTCAGAAGCCATCTCCAGCAGCAGGCTGCGCGCGGCCTGGTCGAAGGCGTTGACGACGTCCGAAAACAGGATGAAAGCGCCGATGACGCCGCCGCCGCGCGACAGCGGCAAGGTGGCCACGGCACGCCAGCCGGCGCGCCCGGCCATGTCGTGCCAGAGGGCGGTCATGGGGTCGTTGAGGTAATCCTGGCACCAGACGGGCCGCTGCTCGCGGATGGCGGTGCCGACCGTGCCACGCCCGACCGCCAGCGCGGGATCGACCGAAATGGTGAGGTCGGCGAGATACTGCACACCTTCGCCACTTTGGGCCACGGGTATGACGCGCTGGTTGACCGGGTCCAGCAAGCCGATCCAGGCCATTTTCATGCCGCCAAACTGCACGGCGGCGCGGCACACGGCTGCAAACAACTCGGGCTCGCTGTGGCAATGCACGATGGCCTGGTTGCACTCGCTCAGGGCGGCATAAAGCTGGGTCAGGCGTTGAATTTTGGCTTCGGCGATCTTGCGTTCGGTGACGTCAAGCGCCAGCACTAACTTGGCACGCCGGCCATGGAAGTCGAGTTGGTGCGTGCTGATCTCTACATTGATCAGCGTGCCATCCTTCTTGCGGTGGTGCCACTGGTCGCCATGTTTGAGGTCCATATCTTGGGTCTGTGCGATGGTTTCCAGCAGTTTTGGCACATCCTCGGGCGGCCGGATGTCGGCGATCGTCATGGCCAGAAACTCGTCGCGGCGGTAGCCGTAGTGGGCTACTGCCGCGTCGTTGACCGCGAGAAAGTGCAGCGTCTGCAAGTCGAAAACCCACATCGGCTGCGGGTTGGCCTCGAACAACTGCCGGTAGTTTTGCTCGCTCTGGCGCAGCGTGCGGTTCAGGGCCTCGATCTGCCCGATCTTGTGCTCGAGCTTGCGCGCGAGCGCCGCGTCGTGCAGCACATAAAAGTCCTGGTCCTGGAGCGGCGCGACGGCTGCGGCGCGGGCCGGCAACTGCGTGAGCACCGCTTGCAACTCGGCCAGGAAAATTATCGGCTCGACCGGTTTGATCAGGTAGCGCACCGCACCCAGACTCAGCGCCAGCCGTTCGTCCTGGGGGTCGGTGTAAGTGGCCGAGTAGAAAACAAAGGGGATCGATTTGAGCGCAGCGTCCTGCATCCAGGCGCGGCACAGCATAAAGCCGTCCATCCCGGGCATGAGCACATCGGACACCACGACCGCGGGCGCGTCGCGCCGCGCGGCCGCCAGCGCCTCAAGGCCATTGCTGGCCTGGCTTACCCGGTAACCGCTGCCTTCGAGCAAGGCTTTGAGCAGGTAACGGCTCGCCTCCTGGTCTTCGACAATCAGGACATGGGTCATGCTTTGTCTTCAGAAAAAAATAATGCAGTGCTATAGGGGCCCCGAGCTTAAACCTTTTCAGGCGCCACGCCCAGGCGCAGCCGGTGCCGGGCAATTTGCGCGCGCACCTGGTTTGGTGCGGTGCCGCCCAGGATGTCGCGGGCGTTGAGCGAGCCGCGCAGGCTCAACACCTCATACACATCTTTCTCGACGCTCGGGTTGAAGCCCTGCAACACCGCCAGCGGCAGTTCCGACAAATCGACCTGGTGCGTGATGGCGGCCTTGACCGCGTGCGCCACGGTTTCATGGGCATCGCGAAATGGCAGACCTTTTTTGACCAGATAGTCAGCCAGGTCGGTGGCT
>Ga0210024_1002492_pt1 | contig 15725 bp, 13 predicted proteins | sample CryGeymeta201525_FD_183988 | JGI IMG/M metagenome (GOLD analysis project Ga0210024, IMG submission 183988) | Groundwater microbial communities from Crystal Geyser aquifers in Utah, USA - Crystal Geyser metaG 2015-25 (SPAdes) (version 2) | ecosystem: Environmental > Aquatic > Deep subsurface >... | reverse complement strand
ACGTCGCCGTCCAGATGCGCCGCCTCGTGAAACGACGCGCCCTCGGCCTTTGTGCTGCGCAGGTGCGCAAAGCCGATGCGCGGCGCGAAATCGCGCGCCATGGCGACCAGATCGTTGTCCGCCGACACCCCCAGCGAGCCGGTGCACAGGCAGATCCCGTTGGCCCTTGACGGAACCGCGTCAAAGATCGCGGCGTAGTCGGCGGCGGTCGAGGCCACGCGCGGCAGGCCGAACAGCGGACGCGGCGGGTCGTCGGGGTGCAGCGTCAGGGTGAAGCCCAGCGCCTCGGCGGCCGGGATCACCGCCTTCAGGAACGCGATCAGGTTGGCGCGCACCGCGCCCGCGTCCAGCCCGGCGTAGGCCGCGAGCCTTTCGCGAAAGGCGTCGAGGTCCAGCGCGTCGGTCGTGGCGCCGGGCAGACCGGCGGCGATGGTGGCGGTCAGCCGGGCGCGCGCCGCGTCGTCCATCGCGTCATGCGCCGCCGCCGCGCGGGCGCGCTGACCCGCGTCATAGGCGGCCTTAGCGCCCTTGCGCTTCAGGATGTGCAGGTCGAACGCCGCGAAGCGGTCGGCGTCGAAGCCCAGCGCGGTGGCGCCGCTGGGCAGCGGCTTGTCGAGATCGGTGCGCGTCCAGTCCACCACCGGCATGAAGTTGTAGCAGATCACGCGTGGCCCGGCGCCGGTCTCGCGCCGCGCCTGCGCCAGCGCCTCAAGGCTCGCGATCCACGCCGCCACGGCGTCGCGCGCGCCCGCGCCCTCACGCTTCACCCGGTCGGGGACGGGGATCGATTCGACCACCGTCCACTTGAGCGCGCTGCGCCCCGGCGGCGTGGTCTCGATCTCGGCCAGCCGCGCCTTCGCCGCCGCGGCGGTCCACGCCTGCCCCGGCGCGAACTGGTGCAGCGCGGTGACGATCTCGGTCGCGCCCGCCTGCCGCACCGCGTCCAGCGTCACCGGATCGTCCGGCCCGAACCATCGCCACGCCTGCCGCATCGCCCGCTCCTCCAAAATTGGCCAGACCATTTTACCACTTGATCGGCTGACCATTTCAGCATACCGTTAAATCGGTTTAAAACGCAAGGAAAGGCGGATCGCGTGCCGTTTCAGGCTGTCACCTCGCAAAGGCTCTATCAGCAGGTCGCCGCGCAGATCGCCGATCTGGTCGCCAGCGGCGAGTTGAAGCCCGGCGACCGCCTGCCTGCCGAGCGCGAGCTTTCGCTGCGTCTCGGCGTCAGCCGCCCCACGGTGCGCGAGGCGATGATCGCGCTTGAGCTGGCGGGGCTGGTCGAGGTGCGGGTCGGCGCCGGCGCCACCGTGCTGGCGCGCCCCGGCGGCGACCGCGCGCTGATGCGGCTGGCCGACGCGGGCGCGGGCCCGGTCGAACTGGTGCGGGCGCGGCTGGTGATCGAGCCGGAGGTCGCCGCCGAGGCCGCCCGCAACGCGACGCCCGGCCAGATCGCCGCGCTGAACGCCACGCTCGACGCCATGCGCGCCGCGCCGGACTCGTCCGCCCACCGCGCCATCGACCGCCAGTTTCACCGCCTGATCGCCGAGGCCACCGGCAACGCGGTGCTGGCGACGCTGGTCGAGGGGCTGTGGCGCGAGATGTTCTCGCCGCTGTTCGAGCGGATGGGGCGGCTGAGCGGGCTGATCCCCAACGAGCACACAGCGACCCTCGCCCAGCACGCCGCCGTCGCGAAGGCCATCGCCGCGCATGACCCCGCCGCCGCCCGCGCCGCGATGCAGGCGCATTTGCGCGCGGTCGAGCGCATCATCGGCGGCGCCGACATCGAGACCGGAGACGCCGCATGAGCCTGCATCCCGACCGCCTGTTTCCCGCCGAGCCGGGAACCCGCGCCATCGCGCGCCGCCTCTATGAGCGGGTGGCGGGGCTGCCCATCGTCTCGCCGCACGGCCACACCGACCCGCGCTGGTATGCGCAGGACGCCGCTTTCCCCGACCCCGCCGCGCTGTTCGTCACGCCCGACCACTATATCTTCCGCATGCTGCGCTCGCAGGGCGTGGCGCTGGAGAGCCTCGGCGTGCCGCGCGCCGACGGCGGCCCGGTCGAGACCGACCCGCGCGCGATCTGGGCGCGGTTCGCGCAGCATTTCCACCTGTTTCGCGGCACGCCGTCGCGGCTATGGTTCGAGCACGCGCTGGAGACCGTGTTCGGCGTGACCGAGCGGCTGGCCCCAGAGACCGCTACCGCGATCTACGACGCCATCGCCGAAAAACTGGCGACGCCCGCGCTGCGGCCCCGCGCGCTTTATGAGAGTTTCAATATCGAGGCCATCGCCACCACCGACGGCGCGCTCGACGACTTGGCGCACCACGACGCGATCCGCGCCAGCGGCTGGAAGGGGCGCGTGATCCCCACCTACCGCCCCGACGCGGTGGTGGACCCCGAGTTCGAGGGCTTTCACGCCAACCTCGCCCGGCTGGGCGAGTTGACCGGCGAGGATGTGCAAGGCTGGGACGGCTACCTCAAGGCCCACCGCGCCCGCCGCGCGTATTTCATCGCGCGCGGCGCCACCGCGTCGGACCACGGCCACGCCACCGCGCGCACCGCCAACCTCTCCCGCGCCGAGGCCGGGGCGCTGTTCGCCCGCGTCGCGCGCGGCCCGGTCAGCCCCGAGGACGCCGACCTGTTTCGCGGCCAGATGCTGACCGAAATGGCGAAGATGAGCCGCGACGACGGGCTGGTGACGCAGATCCACCCCGGCAGTTTTCGCAACCACGACCCCGCGCTCTATGCCCGCTTCGGCCGCGACAAGGGCGCCGACATCCCCACCCGCACCGACTATGTGCGCGCGCTGAAGCCCCTGCTCGACGTGGTGGGCGGTGAGGCGGGGCTGACCGTGATCGTGTTCACGCTCGACGAGACCAGCTATTCGCGCGAACTGGCGCCGCTGGCCGGCGTTTATCCCTGCCTGCGCCTCGGCCCCGCGTGGTGGTTCTACGATGCGCCGGAGGGGATGCGCCGGTTCCGCGAGCTCACCACCGAGACGGCCGGGTTCTGCAACACCGTCGGCTTCAACGACGACACCCGCGCCTATCTGTCGATCCCCGCGCGCCACGACATGGCGCGCCGGGTGGACTGCGCCTTCCTCGCCCGCCTCGTCGCCGAGCACCGCATCGACGAGGCCGAGGCCCATGAGGTCGCCCACGACCTCGCTTACCGCCTCGCGCGCGAGGCCTACAAACTGTGATCCAGGGAGAGAAACCGATGACCACCCGACGCACGCTTCTCGCCGCCGCCGCCGCGCTGGCGTTCAGCTTCGGCGCCGCGCAGGCGCAGACCATCCTGAAATCCGCCGACACCCACCCCGACGGCTATCCCACCGTGGAGGCGGTGAAATACATGGGGACATTGCTGGCCGAGCGCACCGGCGGCCGCCTCGGGATCGAGGTGTTCCACTCCCGCCAGCTGGGCGAGGAGAAGGACACCATCGAGCAGACCCGCTTCGGCGTGCTCGACCTCAACCGCATCAACCTCGCCCCGCTCAACAACCTGGCGCCGGAGACGCAGATCCCCGCGCTGCCCTTCGTGTTCCGCTCGGTCGCGCACATGCGCACGGTGATGGACGGCGAGATCGGCGAGGAGATCCTCAAGGCGCTGGAGCCGCACGGCCTGATCGGGCTGGCCTATTACGACAGCGGCGCGCGCTCGTTCTACAACTCCAAGAAGCCGATCACCACGCCCGCCGACATGGCGGGGATGAAGATCCGCGTCCAGCAGTCCGACCTGTTCATCGCGGTGATGAACGCGCTGGGCGCCAACGCCACGCCGATGCCGTTCGGCGAGGTGTTCTCGGCGCTGCAGACCGGCGTCATCGACGGGGCGGAGAACAACTGGCCGTCCTATGAGAGCACCCGCCACTTCGAGGCCGCGAAATACTACTCGCAGACCGAACACTCGATGTCGCCGGAAGTGCTGGTGATGTCGAAAATCTCCTGGGACAAGCTGACGCCCGAGGATCAGGCGACGGTGAAGCAGGCCGCAAAGGACAGCGTGGCGCGGATGCGGGAGCTGTGGGAGGCCAACGAGAAATCCTCCGAGGCCATCGTGCGCGCGGGCGGCGCCGAGATCAACGCGGTGGACAAGGCCCCGTTCATCGCGGCGATGGCGCCGGTCTATGCGCAGTTCGTCACCGACGACGCGCTGAAATCGCTGCTGACGCGGATTCAGGCGGTCGAGTAGCGGCTGCGCGGCGGCGGCGCACATGCCGCGCCCCACCCTCACCCCAACCCTCTCCCGCCCCGGCGGGAGAGGGGGCGCAAGGCGGGGCCGCCTGCGCATCGCCTTGGGCTGCGGCGCCGACCCCGGCGACCCGCGCCCCCCTCCCCCTCGTGGGGAGGGGTCGGGGGTGGGGCGGCGCGGCAAAAGATCACGGGCGGCGCGGGCTTCGCGCCCCACCCTCACCCCGACCCTCTCCCGCAACGGCGGGAGAGGGGGCGCAAGGCGGGGCCGCCTGCGCATCGGCTTGGACCTTCGGCGCCACCCGCAGCCACACGCGCTCCCTCTCCCCCGGTCGGGGGAGAGGGTCGGGGTGAGGGGGCGGCGCGCACCCCGTCAACGCTGAAAGGCGCCAGACCATGTTCGCCACCCTCGACGCCCTGCTGAACCGCCTCGCGCAACTCGCCTTGTGGCTGTCGGCCATCGGTCTTGTCGGCATGACGCTGTCGGTCGGCTGGATGGTGTTCGGCCGCTACATCCTCAACGACACGCCGACATGGGTCGAGCCGGTGGCGATCCAGCTGATGGGCTGGTTCATCCTGCTGGGCGCCGCCGTGGGCGTGCGCGAGGGCGGGCATCTGGGCTTTGACGTGCTGCGCGTGATCGCGCCGCGCCCGCTCGCGCTGGCGATGGAGGCGGTCAGCCATCTGGCGGTGCTGGGCTTCGGCCTTGGCATGGCCTGGTATGGCATGCTGCTGGTGCGCGGCACGTGGACCGCGACGCTGCCGGTTCTCGGCTGGCCGGGGGGCTTTGACTATCTGCCGCTGGTGGCGGGCGGCGCGCTGGTCAGCCTGTTCGGCCTGCGCAACCTCGCCGGTCTTGGCCGCGCGACGCAGGAGACCGCGCCATGAGCGCCGAGCTCGCCGTCCTGTTCGGAACCTTCACCGGGCTGCTGCTGGTCGGCACGCCGATCGCCTTCTGCCTTGGCGTCGCGTCGTTCGCCACCGTGCTCTACATGGGCGTGCCGCCGCTGATCGTGTTCCAGCGGCTGAATGCGGGCATCTCGGTGTTCGCGCTGATGGCGATCCCGTTCTTCATCTTCGCGGGCGACCTGATGATCCGCTCCGGCATCGCCGAGCGGCTGGTGCGCTTCGCAGGCTCGCTGGTGGGGCATTTCCGGGGCGGGCTGGGGCAGGTGAACATCGCCGCCTCCACGCTGTTCGGCGGCGTCTCAGGCTCGGCGGTGGCCGACGCCTCGGCCATCGGCGGGCTGATGATCCCGCAGATGGTCAAGCAGGGCTACGGCCGCGACTTTGCGGTGAACGTCACCATCACCTCGGCGATCATCTCGCTCCTGATCCCGCCGTCGCACAACATGATCATCTATTCGATCTCCGCCGGCGGCGGCCTGTCGATCGCCGATCTGTTCACCGCCGGCATCCTGCCCGGCCTGCTGCTGGCGGCGGGGCTGATGGTGACGACCTGGTTCGTCGCGCGCCATCGCGGCTATCCTGCGGAGGCCTTTCCCGGCGCGCGCGCCATCGGGCGCTACGCCGTCGCTGCGATTCCGGGGCTGATCCTGATCGGCATCATCTTCGGCGGCGTGCGCTCGGGCGTGTTCACCGCCACCGAGTCCTCGTGCATCGCCGCGCTCTACGCCGCCTTCATGCTGCTTGCGGTCTATCGCAGCGCCGAGTCCTTGCGCGACTTTCGCGACGCCACCTTCGGCGCGGTGCGCACCACGGCGATGGTGCTGCTGGTGATCGGCTCGGCGGCGGCGTTCGGCTGGCTGCTGGCGCTGTTGCAGGCGCCCGCGCAGATGGTGGCGTTCATGAAGGGGCTGTCGGACGACCCGATCGTGATCTTCCTGCTGCTGAACCTGCTGCTACTGTTCCTCGGCGCGTTCATGGACATGTCGCCGCTGATCATCATCACCACGCCGATCTTTCTGCCGGTGGTCACCGCCTTCGGCATGGACCCGATCCACTTCGGCGCCGTGCTGATCCTCAACCTCGGGATCGGGCTGTGCACGCCTCCCGTGGGCTCGGTGCTGTTCGTGGGTTGCGCGGTGGGCAAGGCGCGGGTGTCGGACGTGGTGCGCACCATCTGGCCGTTCTACCTCACCTGCGTCGCGGTGCTGATGCTGGTGACCTATGTGCCGCAAATCTCGCTGTTTCTGCCGGGGCTGTTCAAATGACCGACATGCTGTGCGACGCCACGCTGCCGCGCCTGCCCGCCGCCATCGCCCGGCCCGTCTATGACCGCGCCGCGGCGCGTGTCGGGATCGTCCACCTTGGCGTCGGCGCCTTTCACCGCGCGCATCAGGCGGTGGTGATCGACGACCTGCTGGCGGCGCATCCCCACTGGGCGATCCTGGGCGCATCCCTGCGCAGCCCGGCGACGGCTGAGGCGCTGGGGCCGCAGGACGGGCTTTATACGCTCGCGGTCAGCGGGCCTCAGGGCGTTTCGCACCGGGTGATCGGCGCGCTGAAGGGCGTGCTGACCCTGCCCGGCGATCTGCCCGCTCTGCTGGCGGCGATGGCCGACCCGATGGTGCGCATCGTCACGCTGACCGTCACCGAGAAGGGCTATCTCCACGACCCCGCCACCGGGCGGCTGGACGAGGGGCACCCCGACGTGGTCGCCGATCTGGCGAACCCGGACGCGCCGCGCTCCGCCCCCGGCCTGCTGGCGGCGGCGCTGGCGGCGCGGCGGGCGGCGGGGGTCGCGCCGTTCACCGTGCTGTGCTGCGACAACCTGGCCCAGAACGGCCGCACGGTGCGCGCCGTGGTGACGCGGCTGGCGGCGCTGCGCGACCCTGGCCTTGGCGCCTGGGTGGCGGATAGCGTCGCCTTTCCCTGCGCCATGGTGGACCGGATCGTGCCCGCCACGACCGAGGCCGACCGCGACGCCGTCGCGCGCGCGCTGGGCCTGCGCGACGCCTGGCCGGTCGTCACCGAGCCGTTCCTGCAATGGGTGATCGAGGATCACTTCCCCGCCGGCCGCCCGCCGTTCGAGAACGCGGGCGCGCAGATGGTGGCCGATGTGGCGCCGTTCGAGCTGATGAAGCTCAGGATGCTGAACGGCGCGCATTCCTCGCTGGCGTATCTGGGCTATCTGGCGGGGCTTCAGACCGTGGCCGAGGTGATGGCGCAAGCCCCCTGCGCCGCCTTCCTGCGCGCGCTGATGACGCAGGAGATCATGCCGACGCTGGCGGCGCCCGCCGATCTGGCGGCTTATCGCGACGCGCTGCTGGCGCGCTTCGCCAACCCCGGCCTGAAGCACCGCACCTGGCAGATCGCCATGGACGGCTCGCAAAAACTGCCGCAGCGCCTGCTGGGAACCATCCGCGACCGGCTGGCGGCGGGCCAGCCCATCGACCGTCTGGCGCTGGGGGTGGCGGGCTGGATGCGTTATGTGGCAGGCCGCGACGACGCCGGGCGGCCCATCGACGTGCGCGACCCGCTGGCCGCCCGCTTCGCAGAGGTCGCCGCGCAGGCGGCGGGGCCGGAGGCGCTGATGCGCGGCCTGCTGGGGATCGAGGCGATCTTCGGCGCCGACCTTCCCGCCGAGCCGCGCTTCACCGCGCCGCTGCTGGCGGCGCTGGAGCGGCTGACGCGCGACGGCGCGGCGGCGGCGGTCGCGCAAGCCGCCTGAGCGGCGGCTATTCGGCCGGCAGCGCGCGCCGCGCCCCCGGGCCGAACGCCGACGGCGACGGCGGCGGCGCGACCGGGCGCGCGTGGAGCCTGCGCAGCGCCATCAGCGTCACCATCGCGAACAGCAGCCCAAGCAGCGCGGCGCTGAGCGCCTCCGCCGCGATCACCTGCGCCGCAGGGCTGACGCGGAAGCCCAGCAGCGGAACGGTCAGCATGTCCTCCGGCGCGGCGTCCGGCATCCGGCCCAGCCACTCCGCCGCCATGAAGTTCAGCGCGGCCAGCCCTGCGCCGTGCAGCAGCGGCAGGGCGCGCTCCAGCAGGCGGCGCGGACGCGCGGACTCGACGCAATCGGCGAGCAGCGCCATCGTCACCGCATTCCACGCGCCGAGCACGCCATAGGCCACCGCCTGCCACACGCTGCCGGTGGTCGGGCAGGCGCTGTCGCGGATCGTCACGCCCAGCAGTTGCGTCATCACGCAGGCGGCGCTCAGCGTGTCGCGGGTGGCATCCGCCGCCACCGCCGCGACATGCGCGGCGATCTGCTGGAACAGGATGAACGCCGTCATGGTCAGCGCCGACACCAGCCACGCCCAGCCGAACAGCGCCAGATACTGGATCGCGGGAAACACCGTCCCGCCGCCCATGGCGTTGCGCCATTTCTGCGGCGGGGCCGGATGGCGGGCGCTCCACGCCAGAAAACTCGCCGGTCCGTAGAGCGCCACGACGCCGACGAGATAGCTGAGCCCGGCGTTGAGATGGCTCATCCCCGGATAGGCCAGAACGCCGCTCAGCGACCCGGCGTAGCCGATCAGAAACGCAGCCGCGCCAACGACGACCAGCGACCCCGCCAGAACGTTGGCGCCGGGCAGGTCGCGCCGTCGCTGCGCGCGGGCGTTCTCGATCAGGCCGCGCAGCATCTCGGAAATCGGGTTGTTCTTGACCGGCATGGTCTCGGCGCGTTCGGCGTAGAGCGCGAACAGCGCGCAGGCGCCCTCCGCCGCCGCCTCGGCGCGCGCCGCCAGGTGGCGCCAGCGATCCTCGGCGGTCGCGCGGCGCTGCTGCGCGGCGGCGATGTCTTCGTTCGGGTCTGGCGCGGCTTCGCGCGGCGACAGGCCAAGGTCGATCATATCGGCCAGCGCCGCCTCGACCATCGGCGCCACCTCGGCCTCGATGCGGCGGAACTCATGCCGCACCGCATAACCGGGCCACGAAGCCCCGCCCGTCGCCCAGGCGCGGAACGCGAACAGCTTCATGGCGCATTGCGCGAACCACGTCAGATGCGTCCCCTCGCCAAACACCGCTTCGGCGCGCGCCAGGATCGCGTCGAGCCGCTGCGCGTCCTCGCGCCCGATCAGGTCATCAGGCAGCTGCGCGCGGTCGAGCGGGACTTCAAGCAGCGCGTCGGTGAAGGCGTTGAAGCTGGCGGGCACGCCGACGAGATCCTGCGCGAAGCGGCGGAACTTCTCCTCGATACGCGACAGAATCGGAAAACCCGGCGCAAGCCCCACGATCCCAAGCGCCACCGCCAGCGGCCAGGCGGGGTCGTCGAAGCTGACGCCGTCGCTCACTTCTCCGCCGATCAACAGCAGGCCCAGGCTCGAGGTCCCGACCGACAGAATCATGAACACCACCAGCAACAGCGCGGCGTAGAACAGATAACCCTTGAAGAACACGCCGGGGCGGCGCAGCTGCGCCGGGGCGAGCAGCTCCAGCAACCGCCCGCGCCGCTCCGCCCCCTCCTCGACCGTCAGCGGGCGGTTCAGCCGCTCTCGCGCGAACAGCAGGATGATCGCGGCGCCGACGGCGAAGGCGATCAGCCAGTCGCGCTCCACCTGCACCTCACCGCCCCCTGCTCAGGCGCATTTCTGGATCTTCGGGTTGCACGGGTTGAATTGCTGCGGATCGGGATCGGGATCGGGATCGGGATGTGAAGGCGTCGAAAGCGCCAGAATCAACGCAATCAACACGGCGGACAGTCGCATCATGGCCAACCCTCCCGAACTGGCCTTCATGTTAACACAATCTCCACGTGTTCACAAAATATCATCGAGCGTGGCGCGGGAATCGCCCCGCCTGAGCGCCCTCAGCCGGTCACGGTCCAGGGCGCAGCATAGCGGAATTCCTCAAGGTTTGCGCCCGCGCCGCCCCGGTCCACCACCAGAAACCGCCCCTCGCGCGCCAGCGGCGTCAGCACGCCGTGCCAGACGCCGGGGCGATAGTTCACCCCCTGCCCCGGCGCGGCGAGAAACGCCAGCGGCGCGCCGGGCGCCCCGCCCTCATCGGGCGCGACGATCACCAGGAACGGGTCGTCCTGCAACGGCATGAACGCCTGACTGCCCAAGGGGTGCCGCTCGACCAGCGACAGCGCATAGGGCAGGCGCACCGGCTGGCTGACGAAGATCGAGATCAGCGCGCTAGCGTCCGCGCCCAGCGTCTCGACCTGCGCAAGGGCGTGGTGGCGGATGCAGCGGCCGTCGTTGATCGGGTAATGCACCGCGCCGGGCGTCTCGATGACCTCGCCGAACGACGCGAAGGCGGCGGCGCTCAGCGGCTGCGCGGCCACCTCGCTCACGCCCGCCGCCTCACGCGCGCCTGCCGAACAGCCGCAACCGGCTGATGCCGCCGTCGGGATAGATGTTGAGCCGCACATGCGTCACCGGGGCGGGGTCGATCACCGTCAGGATATGCTCCGCGTCCGGCCCCAGCGTCTCGCGCGCCACGATCTCGTCCCAGAACATCGCCGCCGTCGTCACCATCGCGTCGAGACCCTCGCCCAGCGCGCCCATGTCCGCCGCCTGGATCGAGCAGCTTTCGGGGTAGTTGCCCTTGTTATGGCGGGTGTCCACCACCGCGCGCGCGATCACGCCGCGGCAGGCGAGCCGGACAATCAGCCAGTCGTTGCCCGGCGCGCGCAGCCGGCGCGTCTCCCACCCGTCGCCCATGGTCAGGCCGCGCCCGGGATAGAGAACGCGCTGGATGTCGCCGTAATGCGCGTTCGACCAGCCGATCACCCGCGCGCCGTTCAGCGCGCCGGCAAGGTCGATCTCCGCGTCGCCCTCGGGCAGCTCGGGCTGGCCGTAGACCCTGAACCGCGCCACGCCGCCGTCGGGGTGGATGTGCAGCCGCACATGGCTGAACGACCGGTCGCTGGCGCAGGGGATGAAGTGATGCGCGTCCGGCCCCAGCGGCGTGAACGGCGCGATCTCCACCCAGTCGGCGTCCTCCGCCGGGTGGCCGTCGCCGAGCCACCCTTCCACCCGCGCGGCGGAGGGGTAGTTGCCGGTGAAATGCGCGGTGTCGATGTCAAAGCCGGTGACGCGCCCGCGCGCCGCCAGCCGCACCACCGCCCAGTCGTGCCCCGGGCCCCTGCGGCGGCGGCTTTCCCAGCCGTCCATCCATTTGCCGTTGTCGTCATAGCGGTCGGGGTGGAACACCGCCGGGGCGTCGTCGAGCATCCTCGCGGCGGGGGCGAAGAAATCGTCGGTGGCGAACAGCGCCTCGGCGCCCAGCCGGGCCGAGGCGAGGTTGATCGCGCCGCGCGCGAAAGCGGGGATGTCGTCGGCAGGCGCGTGCGCCATGGTCTTTCTCTCCGTCACTACAAGAATTTGCGCGCCATCGCGCCATGCTCGGCGCGCAGCCGGGCGATATCCACGCCCACCGGCGCGCCGTTCTCCACCGTCCAGCGGCCTGCGACCATCACCCGGTCGGCGCGGTGCGCGCCGCATAGCACCAGCGCCGCCAATGGATCGCCCGCGCCGGAAAAACGCAAGTCCTCCAGCGTGAACAGCGCCAGATCGGCCTGCTTGCCGGGGGCGATGGCGCCGATGTCGTCGCGGCCCAGACAGGCGGCGGAGCCTGCGGTCGCCCAGCGCAGCGCGTCCAGATGGCTCACCTGCGCGCCATAGGTCAGCCGCGCCAGCATCAGCGCGTGGCGCACGCCCTCCATCAGGTTCGAGCTGTCGTTGGAGGCCGAGCCGTCAACGCCCAAGCCCAGCTTCACCCCGGCGCGCTCCAGCGCCAGCGTGCGGCAGGCGCCCGACGCCAGCACCATGTTCGAGGTCGGGCAGTGGCACACCCCCACCCCCGCCACCGCCAGCCGCGCGATCTCCGCGTCGTCGAAATGCACGCCATGCGCCAGCCAGGCGCGCGGCGTCATCCAGCCGCAGTCCTCCAGATAGTCGAGCGGGCGCATCCCGAACCGGTCGCGGCAGAAGGCGTCCTCGTCATGGGTCTCCGCCAGATGGGTGTGCAGCCCGCAACCGCAGCGCGCCGCCAGCGCCGCCGTGTCGCGCATCAGGTCTCGCGTCACCGAGAACGGCGAGCACGGCGCCAGCGCCACCCGGATCATCGCGCCCTCGGCGGCGTCGTGATGCTTTGCGATCACCCGTTCGCAGTCGGCCATGATCGCGTCGTGATCCTGCGCCACCGAGTCGGGCGGCAGGCCGCCATCCTTTTCGCTGAGGTTCATCGCGCCGCGATTGAGCGTCATGCGGATACCCAGTCGCCGCGCCTCCTCCGCCTGGATGTCCAGCGCGTCGTCCAGCCCCGGCGGATAGACGTAGTGGTGGTCCGAGGAACAGGTGACGCCCGAGAGCATCAGCTCGGTCAGCGCCAGCCGCGTCGCCAGCCGCAGCGCCTCGGGCGTCAGCCGCGCCCAGACCGGATAGAGCGCCCTGAGCCACGGAAACAGCGGCTTGTTGATCGCGTCGGGGTGGCAGCGGGTCAGCGTCTGGTAGAAGTGATGGTGGGTGTTGATCAGCCCCGGCAGCACGACATGGGCGGAGGCGTCGAACGCTGCGTCATGCGCGGGCGTCTCGCCGGGGCCGACCAGCGCGACGATGCGCCCGCCCTCGACCACCACCCCGCCGCCCGCGCCTGTCGCCAGAATCGCGAGCGGGTTCCTGATCCAGAGCCTGCTCACGCCAGCATGTCCTCCAGCCGCAGCCGCGCGATGCGCTCGACCTGCGCGCAGGCGGTCGCGATTTCGGTCTCGCGGTCATTGCCCAGCCGCGCCTCGAAGGCGCGCAGGATCGCGGCCTTGTCCAAGCCCCGCACCGCGATGATGAACGGAAAGCCGAACCGCTGCTGATAGGCGGCGTTGAGCACGCTGAAGCGCGCGCGCTCGGCGTCGGTCAGCGCGTCGAGCCCGGCGCCCGCCTGCTCCGCCGCGCTTTCCGCCGTCAGCCGCCGCGCCTGCGCCAGCTTGCCCGCCAGATCGGGATGCGCGCGCAGCACGCCCAGCCGTTCGGCGTCCGAGGCCATGCGGAACTGCGCCGTCAGCGCGGCGGCAAGCCCCGGCGCCGGATCATGCGCAGGCCCCATCTCCGCCGCCCAGGCGCGCTCGGCGATCCAGGGCGAGTGCTCGAACACCCCGCCGAACCGCGCGACAAAGGCGTCGCGCGCCATGTGCGAGGGCCGCTCGCGCGCGACAAAGGGATGCGTCGCCGCCCAGTGGCGCGCGATGTCGAGCCTTGTGGCCAGCCACACCCGGTCATGCCCCTGAACGTAGTCGAGAAACCGCGCCAGCGCCGCCGCCCGGCCAGGCCGCCCGGCGAGGCGGCAATGCAGCCCGACGCTCATCATCTTCGGGCTTCCCGCCAGCCCCTCGGCATAGAGCACGTCGAAGCTGTCCTTCAGATAGGCGAAGAACTGGTCGCCCGCGTTAAAACCCTGCGGCGTGGCGAAGCGCATGTCGTTGGCGTCGAGCGTGTAGGGCACGATCAGCTGCGCGCGGCCCTTGTGCTCGCGCCAATAGGGCAGATCGTCGGCGTAGCTGTCGGCGACATAGGCGAAGCCGCCCTCCTCGCTGGCCAGGTCCACCGTGTTGATCGAGGCGCGGCCCTGATAGAATCCCAAAGGCCGCGCGCCGGTGGCCGCCGTATGCAGCGCGATGGCGGCGTCGATGTCGGCGCGCTCGGCCTCGCGCGAAAAATCCTTGTACTCGATCCACTTCAGCCCGTGGGTCGCGATCTCCCACCCCGCCGCCTGCATCGCCGCCACCTGCGCCGGGCCGCGCGCCAGCGCGGTCGCCACGCCATAGACCGTCACCGGCCAGCCGCGCGCGGTGAACAGCCGGTGCAGCCGCCAGAACCCGGCGCGGGCGCCGTATTCGTAGATCGTCTCCATGTTCCAGTGCCGCTGACCGGGCCAGGCCGCCGCGCCGACGATCTCGGACAGGAACGCCTCCGACGCGGCGTCGCCGTGCAGCACGCAGTTCTCGCCGCCTTCCTCGTAGTTGATCACCACCTGCACCGCGACGGCGGCGGCGCCGGGCCACTTCGGGTCGGGCGCCGCGGCGCCGTAGCCGTGCAGGTCGCGGGGATAGCGGAAGGGATCGGCGGTTTTCATGGGTGCAGCCTGCCTGTGAGTTGCGCTTGGACATTACCGCCAGAATTTCCGAAAGTGGTCCATGGGCGCCGTGGTTCATGCTGCGGCGCCGGGGGCGGATTGTCGCCATGCCCGACCGACAGGAGAGCCGATGACCGCCGCCAGCCTCACCACCCATGTCCTCGACCTCGCCGCCGGGCGCCCCGCCGCGAACCTGCGCGTCGATCTGCTGCGGCTGGGGGGCGAGACCGCCACGCTGCTGAAATCTATTCGCACCAACGCCGACGGGCGCGGCGACGGCCCGCTGATCGGCAAGGGCGAGGCGGTGAGCGGCGTTTATGAGCTGCGGTTTCACGTTGGCGACTATCTCGGCGCCGCGCAGTCCGGGGCGCCGGAAAATGCGCCGCCGCCATTCCTCGGCGTGGTCCCGATCCGCTTCGGCCTCGACGCGGACGGCGGCCACTATCATGTTCCCTTGCTGGTCTCGCCGTTCGGCTATTCGACCTATCGGGGAAGCTGATGACCACCCGCCGCGCGCTGCGCTTCCTGCTCAACGACGACGCGGTGACGCTGACCGATGTCGGCCCGCGCGATGCGCTGCTCGACTGGCTGCGGCTGGAGCGGGGGCTTTGCGGAACCAAGGAGGGCTGCGCCGAGGGCGATTGCGGCGCCTGCACCGTGCTGGTGGGCAGGCTGGGCGAATCGGGGCTGGCCTATGCGCCGGTCAACGCCTGCATCCGGCTGATGGGCGCGCTCGACGGCTGTCACATCGTGACCGTGGAGGGGTTGCGCGGCCCCGGCGGCGGCTTGCACGCGGTGCAACAGGCGATGATCGACCGCCACGGGTCGCAATGCGGCTTCTGCACGCCGGGCATCGTGATGGCGCTGGCGGCGCTGTGGATGCGGGGCGGCCAGCCCTCGGAGACGGTGATCGAGCAGGCGCTGCAGGGCAACCTCTGCCGCTGCACCGGCTACGCGCCGATCATCCGCGCGGCGCAGGACGCCTGCGCCCTTTCGCGCGACGCCGACCCGCTGCTGGCGCGCGGCGAGGCCGTGGCGGCGGCGCTGCGGGACATGCGCGACGGCGCCCGCGTCGAGATCGGCGACGGCGCCGAGCGGCTGATTGCGCCCGCCGACGCCGACGACCTCGCCGCCGCGCTGATCGCCAACCCCGGCGCGACGCTGGTCGCGGGCGCGACCGACGTGGGGCTGTGGGTGACCAAGCAGATGCGCCGCATCGGCCCGGCGATCTTCATCGGCCACCTTGACGCGCTGCGCCGCATCGAGACGCGCGACGGCGCGCTCACCCTTGGCGCCTGCGTCAGCTACGCCGACGCCTGGGGCGCGCTGGCGGCGCGCTGGCCGGCGATGGACGGCCTGCTGAGCCGCATCGGCGGCGCACAGGTCCGCGCCATGGGCACCATCGGCGGCAACATCGCCAACGGCTCGCCGATCGGCGACATGCCGCCGCCGCTGATCGCGCTGGGCGCGACGCTGACGCTGCGGCGGGGAGACCGGCGGCGCAGCCTGCCGCTGGAGGATTTCTTCCTCGACTACGGGCGT
>Ga0210024_1002483_pt1 | contig 15768 bp, 22 predicted proteins | sample CryGeymeta201525_FD_183988 | JGI IMG/M metagenome (GOLD analysis project Ga0210024, IMG submission 183988) | Groundwater microbial communities from Crystal Geyser aquifers in Utah, USA - Crystal Geyser metaG 2015-25 (SPAdes) (version 2) | ecosystem: Environmental > Aquatic > Deep subsurface >... | reverse complement strand
TGAAACTTCTTAATTAGTATAACAATTCAATAATTAATAATCAATTTCTTTGCTATCATTAGTAAATGATTCTTCATATTTATACTGATGGCGGATCAAAAGGAAATCCAGGTCCAGCAGCAATTGGCGGAGTTGCATATCTTGATAAAAAGATTATCTTTAAATTTCGTGAAGATATTGGTGTGGCAACGAATAATGACGCGGAATATCAGGCGGTTATAATGGCGTATAAAAAATTATCAATGATCAATGATCAATTATCAAAGGTTAAAAAAATTGAATTTTTTTCGGACTCACAACTTTTAGTTAATCAACTTAATGGTTTCTATAAAGTAAAGAACGGTCGGATTCGGGAATATATTATGCAGATTAGGATTTTAGAAGCAGAGGTAAAAATACCTGTTATTTACCAACATATTCCGCGGGAGAAAAATCAGGCGGCGGATGATCTGGTAAACAATATCAAATTTCAAAGTTCAAATATCAAAACTTAATCTAATTAATGGTTCTTATTAGATTTAAGCTTTACATTAGACTTTGATTTTTGCACTTTGAGTTTTACACTATTGTTTGTATTCATCCATTTTTTTTACTCTTCGCAGATATTTTTCTTCAAGTCTTGGTTGTGAGTTAATGAAAGTATCTACTAATAATTTAGCTTTTTCAAAACCAATGTATTCTGATGGTAACGCCAATACATTGACGTGATCGTTTTCGCGGGCATGTTGGACTTGATTTTGATCAAAACCCAATACGGCACGAACATCAATAAAGCGGTTAGCAGTGATACAAACCCCAACTCCTGAACCACAAATAACAATTCCTAAAAACTCTTCTGAATTCTGTTGTATTGCCGTTGCGACTTTTTTTGCAAAATCAGGATGGTCATCTTGTGGGTCATATTCATAATTTCCCAAATCCTGAACTCGGATATTTTTATCCTGAAGATATTCAATGAGCCTGTTTTTCAACTCAAACCCCCGGTGATCGGCACCGAAGAAAATGGTCATGAAAATAGTATAACAGAAAATTCAAATGTCAAAATACAAATAAACAAACCAAGCTCAAATAACAAAATCCAAAGATACAAAATAAACTTAAAGGTCAAAATCCAAAGATACAAATTAAGTTCAAATGTCAAAATCCAAAGATACAAAATAAGATCAAAGGTCAAAGTCCAAAGATACAAAATAAGATCAAAGGTCAAAGTCCAAAGATACAAATTAATTTGACATTTGAACTTTGAATTTTGGATTTAATTTGTAATTTGAGCTTTGGATTTTGGATTTGATTTGTTATTTGAAATTTGAATTTTAGATTTACTTAATCTTATATTATTCCCACCGCCTCCTTAATATTATTAAATCCATCTTTTTCCAATAGTTTTAGCAGTTCTGAATTAATTTGCGCAATCAGTTGAGGACCTTGGAAAATCATGCCGGTAATTAACTGCACTAGTGATGCACCGAGTTTAATTTTATAATAAGCATCTTCTGCCGAAAAGACTCCACCACAGCCAATAATTACAAAACGTTTTCTATAATTTCGAAAAGCGAGTTTAATTAACTCATTAGACCGTGACCATGTAGGTTTCCCACTGAAGTTTCCTTTTCCTGCAGCTTTGATTTCATCAGGGTTAAGGGTTGGATGCTTGCGATCTTTTTGCAAATTGCCGAAAATTACTCCTTGAATATTAAATTGAGAAATGATTTTTAACATTTGCAGTGTTTCTTGATTAGTTTTTTCAATCGGCATTTTCACAAAAATTGGTCTTTTGATTTGTAACTTTTCAATCTCAATTAGCAATTCTTTTAGGTTTTTTGCTGGATAAAAACTGATATTTCCAAAAAGATTTGGGCAACTGATATTCAGTTCATAGTATTGATGTTGCACTTTTGATTTTTCAAATTTAGTAAAGGTCTGAATAATGTCAGTAATGCTTTCTTTTTGAGTGACAAGTTTTTGTGAGTTGGTGCGGCCGATACTAACACCAATTGGAAGCGCAAAATTTAATCCTTCGAGTTTTTGGATCGTTTTATTGGTTCCGAGATTTTTATAGCCCTTGTTGACCAATAGTGATTGTGATCTCGGCAATCTTCCCAAACGAGGATAAGGATTGCCCTCATAAGGTAGATTAGTAATTGTTCCAACAGTTTGAAAACCAAACCCAATTGCATTAGAAATTTGTGTTAATTTGGCTTCATAGTCAAAACCCGCCGCCAAACCAACTGGATTATTAAAATTAATTCCTGCTAACGATTGTTTTAGTGATTGGTGATGAGTGATTAGGTATTGAGAAAGAAACTTGGTTATTAGCCGGGATTTTCCCAGCGTTTCGCCAAAACCAGTCATTGATTCATGGATAAATTCAGGATCAAAGAGAAATAATATTCGTTTAACAATTAGTTTGTAAATTATACCTATAAGAGAAAGTAAGGCTAGTTTAAAGCTGAAGATTACGATAATAAATAAAATAGTACTAATAACAGCGGAGGTAGTGCAGTACAAACATAAGCTTTTAATAATAAATAATTGCAGAAACATAAAATATAATGATGCAATAAATCCAATTTTGGTTTGGATAATTAACCAATATTGAAAGAAGCGCTTTTGAGATATAAAAGCAAGAATAATTATAATAATCAAAACCGAATAGTTTATTAATCCTAAAACAGCCAGAGGAATTCCAAACATGGTTGAATACGAGCTTTGTAATACTTTTCCGCAGTCCACAAAAAGCGGTATTTGGTGACAGACGAGGATAATTTTTTTGTAGTGAACCAAAGTCAAATAACGCGCGTCAAAAAAACCTGTGATCACAAGACCAAGTGTTGATAAAAAAGTTAATAAATTCATTGTAGAATTATAACATTAAAATAAAGCTCAAAATTCAAAATCCAAATGTCAAATCAAATTCAAATGTTAAAATCCAAAGAGTCAAAAGAATTTGATCTTTGAACTTTGGATTTTATTTGTAATTTGAGCTTTGAAATTTGAATTTAACTGAATAATTTAATATTATGTTCGATACTCATTGTCACTTAAATTTCAAAGCGTTTAAAAATAGTTACGATCAAGTTATTAAAGACGCTTATAAAGTTGGAGTTAAGAATATTGTCATACCGGGGACTGATATTGAAACATCAAAAAATGCAGTTGAAATCGCGGAAAAATATGACGGGATTTATGCAGCAGTTGGAATTCATCCCCATCATGCAAATGTAGGGGCAGACTTTATGTCTGCCCATCTTCAGGAAATTGAAAAATTAATTACCTATCCAAAGGTTGTTGCGATTGGTGAAGTGGGTTTGGACAAGCATGAGTATCAAAATACGAAATACGAAAAATATGTAGTTGATAATCAGTTCATCAACGCACAAAAAGCACTATTAACTGAACAGATAAAGTTAGCAATAACATATAAAAAGAGCTTGATTTTACATAATCGCGAGGCAAAAAAAGAAATATTGGAAGCGTTGATCAAACCCGCCGTCGCTAAAGCTTTGGCGGGCAAAGCAGTATTTCATTGTTGTGAGCCGGATTTCGAATTGCTTAATTTTGCCATAAAATACCATATTTATATTGGAGTTGATGGAGATGTGACGTTTAATCAAGAAAAACAAGAATTTATTAAAAAAGTTCCACTAGATTTATTAGTTTTAGAAACCGATTCACCCTATTTATTACCCCGCCCGCCACGCAAGCCAGCTTGCTGGCGTTGCGGGCGGTCAGAACTATTGCGAAGTAAAAAAGCGTATCCGAATAAACCGGAAAATATCAAAATAATTGCCAAATTTATTGCGCAATTATGTGGGCAGCCAGTTGATTTAATTAAAGAAAAAACTACCGAAAATGCGAAAAAGTTGTTTTTTTGTAATTTAATTTATGGTTTTGGCGCTACCAAAACAGGAGAGAAGCAACTACAGCAAAAACAAGGCCCGTTGAATATGAATGCATTTGTGAACCAATTACAGCTCCCAAAATAAAAATACCGATCATTAAAAAAAGGTTAAACTGATTACGGATGGCAACGGCGAAATGGATGACCATGAGATAAACGAAGGAAAAAATGATATACAAAAAAAGATCCATAAAGTAAGTATAACAAAATAGTAGTTAGGGGTCAGTAGTTAGAAGCCAGGGGAAAAAGGAACTCTCAATAATCAATAACCAATGATCAACCAATGTTTAATGATTAAATAATAAAATAAATAAATAAAAGATTAAGAATAAAGATTTACGATTTAGGATTTATGAATTTTTAACAAACATTATGAGAGAACTGAATTAAAACCGGTGACAAAGTTTTGTTGGGAGAAGAAGGTTGACCTTTTGTATGATTGCTTTATCAATTCATCGCGTAAAGTAGGATTATTTTGTATGGATTTTAATGCAGAAACGATTGTTTGTGGTTCTTCCGGCTTGATAAATATTGCATTGTTTTGACTAATCTCTTTGAGGATTGGAACATCAGATAAAATATTCGGACATTTTTGGCTTGAGGCTTCAACATAAGAAAATCCAAAGCCTTCATTACGGGAAGTAAGAATATTACAGACAGCATTTTGATAAAGCTGAATTAATTCTTCATCAGAAATAAATCCGGGAAAGATAAAACGTTTGTCATTTTGGGCAAGAATCATGAACTCATGTAATTCTTTTTGCCATGAATTAGTATTAAGTATTAAGTAGTTAGTATTAAGCTTATTTTGGCTTAATACTTGATACTTACTACTAGCTACTAAATTTTTAAATACTTTCCCTACAAACACACACGGTAGCTCCTGTAATTTTATTGCTTTTGCAAGATTGACGAGGTTTTTATTCCACGTTGCATCGCCAACGTAAAGACAGTAGTTAGAGGGTAGTAGATAGAAGTTAGGGTTTTGGGACAATTTCCTAACTACTAATTCCTGACTACTATCTACTTGATTGAATAATCGTGGCAAACACGGGTATATAACCTTTACTTTCTCGGGTTTAATTTTCAATATAGTAATAATATCTTTTTTACTTTGTTCAGAGTCAGTTACTACGGTGTCATAACTTCGCAGGGCAATTCTGTTCAAAAAAACATTGAGGCTTCCTTTCAGTCCGATAGGAAAGTGGGAAGGATACTTTAAAGGAATTAAATCATGGATAATAGCAATTTGTTTTTTAAACCTGCGTTTGATAAAAAGCGGGGGAGAGAGAAAGTTGAAAAAGGGATTAATAAAAGAAGAATTTTCAATTTTCAATGACCAATTTTCAATTGAATCAGTAAAAATCCAGTGAGGGAAGTTCTCACGAAGAATTTGCAGATAACGTCCAACACCGCGGAATTTGGATTGGCTGTCTTTTGCAGTTGGATCAAAAACAATGACATGATTATTCATAGGTATATTTTAACAGGTTATATCTCTCTAATCACGTCAAAACCCTTATAACTTCCAATAATGGAGTATGCATAAATGTGTTTGCAGTAATGTTGACTTTTCAATTTAAGCGCGGTTTCATGAATGGTTGCGCCAGAACCAATTGCATCATCAATAATTAAAACCCGATTGAATTTTTTTGCACTTTTAATTTGAATGGTTTCTCTGGCGTTAATAAGACGTTCTTCAATTTTTGAAAGTGACTTTTGAGCAATAGGAATGTTCCCTTGATAAACTTTGACTAGATCAACCATCGGCAGATTAATATTCAACCCAAGACGAAATTCTTTTAAAAGTTGAATTTGACGAGGAATGGTGGGTGGGATAAATGCAACCGTGTCAATATGATATGGGATCGTTTACTACAAAAGTTACAGCTTTTTGACCTGCTAATAGTTGAGCAACAGTGTCTTTGTAGAGTTGTATCAGTTGTTCAACAACATCATAATATGCATTGTGATCTCCTCGCATAATATTTAATGGAATCCCGACATTAAGTTTAATTAGAGCAACGACTAGTTTTTTTGCAAAATCCGCGCTTTTACCTTCTGAGAACTTAATAATATCTTCGATTGGTATTGAAGCGTGAAAAGGAAGGGCGGCTTCTTGACGAAAATTATCAAGTTTGGTGGTTTTTATTGACGTTCCTTTTTCGGTAAAATCAACCAAAACTGCAATTGCTTCGTGCTTATGTTCCATTCCAGGGATAAGCGGAGCTTTCATTTCGAATTGATCAGATAGTTCACTTAAAAGCCTGATTTTCAAATTCGTCACCTTTTTTTCCAACATTACTTGCTGCTACATTAAGTGCTTCGCATCCTTCATGTATTCCAGATTGACCGTTTTTTTTATCAGCGAGAATATCTTGCCACTGCTGACTATCTTCTTTTCCCCATAAAACCGCCGCATATCTGGCAGCAAAGAAAAAACGATGAGAAAAAGATAAATATAAATCTGGCTTGGTCGCGACCTCACATAGTTGTGTTTTTGCTTTATTGAAAATATCTGGAATTGGTAAATATTTTATTTGAATAGTTTGTAGAGTTGGTTTTACCATGTAAACGAATGTTAATTAATAACTTTAGCATTATACCCATGCGTATTTTTATTTTCAAATGTATTCAACAACATTTCATTATAAAATACATCTATGAATAAAATAATTTTGGATAAAAATCAGTTAACGGAATTTATTTTAAAAAGCAAATATCAAGTTAATAAAGATTTAAAACTTACCAGCCGTTGCATTGATGGCCGGTATGATAAACAATCTAGAATTCAGAATTTAGAATTCAGAATTCCTGAAATGCAACTACCGGCGTTGGCAATTCCCGGGGCAGATGCCGGAGAACTGGCGTTGATTTTTGCAACCATCAATAATTATGGATTAGAAATGGATGAAAAAAAGGTATGGAAAACTTTGGTTGAAGTGGTTGGTGGAGAGAAGAATTTGCAGTTTCATACTGACTCACATGCGGATAAGAATATCGTTCTGGGTGGATGTGGACATATGAAGCAAATAAATATTGATAGTAAAGCTTATGGCATAACCTCAGAACAATTCTCAATTATCAATTATCAATTTTCGCAAGCAAAGAAATTGGGCGTAGTTGAAACAGATCTTCATGGAGATCATCAAGAGGCAGCTGTGGTTATGGTTCGGGGCAATTTTGGGATTTATCCTCAATTGGAAGTGGAAACTACAACTGGAAAAAGGAATATGCAAATATTTATTTATCATCAAACCCTAGTTGACGAAAGACACAAGATTCTTGCGAAAAAATTAATTGAAAACAGGGCAATCACTGCGCCTTTTGAATTTGATGAGAAATATTTATATGAGGCTTTAAGTGAAACCGGTGAGAATCATTTAATGGAAACGGTCAAACGCTTAGCTGTTGGGTTGCCGATTTATCAGGTAACTTTTAAAAATAATGGCGAGTTTAAGATCGAGGAGATGGGGAAGGTGGAGTAAGAATTATGAATTACGAGTTACGAATTATGAATAAAGAATCGGATTAATAAATTATGAATTACGAGTTATGAATTATGAATCGGAGAAGTTAAAAAACTTCAAACGAGATTTCAAGAAACGATGCTTTCAATTTTCTTTGAATATTATTCGTTTATGTAGTAAATTACGTATTAATAGGAATTGTTGGCCAATATTAGATCAACTAATTCGATCAGCAACTTCAGTCGGGGCTAATATTACTGAGGGTGGTTATGCCGCTTCTAAAAAAGACTTTATTAATTATTTTCAAATTTCCGTGAAATCTTCCTCAGAAACAGAATATTGGCTGTCGATTTTGAAAGAGATCACTACAAACGAAAAACAAACAATAAGTGAATTACTTGACGAAAGTATTCAATTAAGAAAAATAATTTCGACTATAATATTAAATACAAAAAATAATTAAAATTTTTGATTCGTAATTAATAATTCATAATTCATAATTATGATTATTGGTCCAAAAATATTACTTAAGTTAGTTAAGGAAAAAAAACTGGTGGAAAATCTATCCGAACGTGAATTAATTAACCCTGAAGGGGCAGGTTTTGATTTACGGGTAGGAGAGATTTATAAACTTAATGGAGGAAAAGCATTTCTTGGAGAAACCGAACGTGAAACACCAAAAATGAAACTAGTTGTTTCCTATGAAAAAGGCAATAAAAATAAAATTGTTATAAAACCTGGTGAGTTTTATATCGCCACAACAATTGAAAAAGTCAATACTCCTCTTGATATTACCATTAACTTTAAACCACGCACAACCACGTTTCGTAGTGGGCTTTTTTTACGGACGGGAAATGTTGCGCCCGGTTATTGTGGGAAACTATCATTTGCTATTTCTAATGAAGGGCCAATGCCGGTTACGCTTGAAATGGGTTGTAGGATTGTTCATGCGCAGTTTGAATGGGTAGATGGTGGAGGGAATACATATCGTGGACAGTGGCAGGGCGGACGTGTAACAACACAAAAGCGTGAAAAACAAATATGAGGTCAACTTGCCCTCCGAAGCTTTAGCGAAGGAGGGTGGCAAGGAGGAAGAGTGACGACGAAAAAAAGAGAGAAACAGATTTGAGTTTATAAAGTCATAAAGTTCATAAAGTTAAGAAGAAAAAACAATACGATTGACTTTATAAATAGCGTACGTTATTATGTACATATATGGATCCTCAAACAACTATTTCCATTACCGAAGCCAGGAAGAATATTTTTAAGATTGTGTCTGATGTAGAAAAAACCGGAGCACGGTATACTTTAACAGAAAAGGGAAAACCTAAAGCTGTGATACTCTCGGCAGATGAATTTGATTCATGGTTGGAAACAATAGAAGTGATGGAAGATTGGCCAAACTATCAGAAAGATATTGACAAAGTGCACAAAGATATCAAATCTGGGAAATATTTAACCTATCCAACACTTGAAGAGACTATGAAATTAAGTGGGCTTTTTCTAGCCGAAAATAAAGCAAAATATGCTGTACCAAATCAAATACGAGCCAAGCGTCATAAAACAACTAAAAAAAATTCCAAATAAGGATATTCTGCGGATTAATGAGGCGATTAACCAACTGAGACATGATCCATTTGTTGGAAAGAAATTGAAAGGGGAGTTGAGTTCGCAGTATTCACTCCGTGTTTGGCCATATCGGATTATCTATGAGATCTTTAAGTCCTATCTTCTTGTTATAATATTACGTATTGCCCATCGCCAGGGTGTTTATAAAAATTAATTACGAATTATGAGTTATGAATCAAAAATGGAAGGTAATCAATAGTGATAAATTCATAATTAGTAATTAATAATTCATAATTTATTATCTATATGGTTCATCCAGAATATCAATACCTCAATCTTCTTCAGGAAGCGCTTGATCATGGTTTTCGCAAAGTTGATCGTGATCATGGCGTAGCTTCATATAGTTTGTTTGGCCGGCAGATTAGATTTGATTTGTCACAAGGATTTCCTGTTCTAACAACAAAAAGAGTTTATTGGAAAGGAGTTCTGCACGAGCTTTATTGGTTCATGTCCGGGCAGTCGAATATTAAGTATTTAGTTGATAATAATGTACATATTTGGGATGATTATCCGTTTAAAATATACAAAATTAAGAATGATGAATTACGAATTACGAATAATTTAACAAAAGAAGAGTTTGTGGAAAAAATACGGACGGATAGAATATTTGCAGAAAAGTGGGGGAATCTTCCGAGGATTTATGGAGAAATGTGGCGACGCTGGCCCTGTAAATCTTATATTAGAGATTTACAGGGTAAACCTACCCGGACAAAACGGACAATTGATCAACTTGCTTGGGTTATCCAAGAAATCAAAGATGACCCGAACGCACATAATTTAATTGTAAATTCTTGGAATCCGGAATATTTATATAGAATGGCACTTGAAGAAGAAACTTCCTATTTCCCAATCTGTCACAATATGTTTCAAGTTAACATCATAGATGGAAAATTATCACTGCAACTTTATCAACGCAGCGCGGACTTGTTTTTAGGTGTTCCGTTTAACATCGCAAGCTATGCGTTATTAACAATAATATTAGCGAAGATTGCAGGCTATCAACCGGGAGAATTTATTCATACATTCGGCGATGTTCATATCTACGAAAATCATCTGGAGGCAGTGAAAGAACAACTACTGCGTAAACCTCGTCCGTTTCCAACGATAAAATTCAGTCATTCGTTTGAGACAATTGATGAATTTAAGCAGGAATATGTTGTTTTAGATAACTATAATCCTTATCCACCAATAAAGGCAGAGTTAGTGGTATCGGGAGGGTATTTTAAAAAGTAGTTAGTGGTTAGTAGATAGTAGTTAGGTAAAAAGAGATAGTAGAGAGCGGTTAGAAGTTAGGTAAAAAAATGCAAATAAAATCTTTTCGTGATTTGTATGTTTGGCAAAAAGCACATTTATTGGCATTAAATATCTATAAAATCGTTAATGAGTTTCCAAAATCAGAACTATATGGGTTGTCTTCGCAACTTAAAAGAGCGGTAATTTCAGTAACTTCTAATATTGCAGAGGGATTTGCAAGACGATCAAAAAAAGAAAAGATTCAATTTTATTTTATCTCATTAGGATCTATCACAGAAATTGAAAATCAATTAATTCTCGCGAAGGACCTTAGATATTTAAGCGAAAAAATATTTGATGAATTATTTATTCAGTCTGATGAAATTGCAAAAATGATTAATGGTTTAATTAAGAGTATTAAAAATTCCTATCTACCAACTACTAATTCCTAACTACTATGACCATAAGTATCATCGCTGCCATCGGACCTAATCGTGAACTTGGAAAAAATAACAAACTTCTTTGGCATATTCCCGAGGATATGAAGAGATTCAAACAATTAACGAGCGGGCACACGGTGATTATGGGAAGAAAAACGTTTGAGTCAATCGGAAAGCCATTATTGAACCGGTTGAATATTGTAATCACAAGAGATATTAAGAATTTTAAAAAAAAATATCAAAACTATTTCCGTCATTCTGGGAAGGACACTGAGCGAGCGAAGCAAGTCGAAGGGGACGACTCCAGAATCGATTCTGGACAAGTCTTTCGACAAGCTCAAGACACTGAGCAAGGTCGAAGTGCTATAATGACACAGTTGATAGTCGTCTCATCGCTTGACGAAGCAATTCAATTTACAAAATCCCTAACTCCTAACTACTTTCTACTAACTACTAACGAGGTTCTCATCATCGGTGGTGGTCAAATCTACGAACAGGCAATTAAAATTGCAGATAAATTATATTTAACGGTTGTTAATCCAATCAATAAGGTAGAAAAAATCGAAGCCGATACATTTTTTCCAGATTATTCTTGCTTCAATAAAACAATTTTAAAAGAAATTTTAAACACAGAAAAATATAAATTAACATTTTTGGAGTTGAGTAGAGCCTAATAGCAATCTCCTTTCCACCGCGGCGGTGGATAGGCTATAGGATTAATTTTTTTACTGCTTGACAAAAGTAAAGTAATATTGTATAAAGTAAAGTATATGCATATTGTTTCTTTATCTTCAAAAAATCAAATAACATTACCTCAAGCGATGCTTTATGCTTTGGGAATACCAAAAAGAAGCAAGTTATTAATTGACAAAACTAACGATGGCTTGTTAATTAAAACCCTACCCATTGGTATGGTTGATAGTTTAGGTGGTAGTTTAACAGCGCTTGTTAGCAGTGACAAAAAACAACAGCCATTTGTAAAAATCATGCAAGTCACTCGTTTAAAAGTCGCTCGTAAATTAGTTAAGTAATATGGACACGATTATTGATACTAATATTCTGATCCGTTTTTTTATTCGAGATAATGAAGCGCAGTATCAAAAATCCTATCGTCTGATTAAAAAGATAGAAAAAGGAGAAATAAAAGGCTTAATATCGCTATTAGTTGTTAACGAAACAGTTTGGGTTTTGCAACACTACTATGAATTAAAACGGGAGATCTTTATTCCAAAATTACTCCAACTGTTTGCGTTAAAAAATATCAAAATCATGGAAGTTGAAAAAGCTAGAGTTGTTGTGATTTTAACAACAATAGAAAAGTCATCACTTGATTTTACCGACGCATATTTATTACAGGTTGCCAATAAAAGAAAAATCGCTTCTTTTAATCATGATCTGTCGAAGTAAACTAAAAAAACTCCTTTCCACCAAAGCGGTGGATTGGATATATCATCCTTTTTCTTTTTGTATCTCTTGAAGCCTTTGTTTATATTGGGATTGTAGAAGTTGTTGGGAACAAATACTTATTATATTTGGATTTGGTATTGGGTTATGATAAGGATCTTCAATAAAACGATTGTATTTTTCCACTTCTTGCTGTTGTTGTTCAGGTGTCATTAATTGCCAATTTTGTTGTGCAATCCGAGACGCCTTTATTGCAGATATAACTTGTTGGTCATTTTGTGTTTCTCCTGCTATAAAAACAGTCTCTTTTCTATCAGACCATAGACTTATTATTTGTTTAGATGGTTCTTCATATGTAATTATTTTCTTTTCTAAAGGATCATATTTTTGAGTAATTTGTTGCTTAATGGAAACAACTTCTCCAATTTTACTAATTAAGAAATTTGTTCTTTCTATTGGGGTTGGCTCGTTTGGCATATTGGCACAGTTAATTAATAACTCAAATATTTTACTTCTTCTTCTTCTTCTTGTCAAACGAAAAAAGATACGTGTTAAGAGTTATTAGTTAGGGGTTAAGAGGAAAAATAAGAAAGAACAAAAATACGATAGAAAAAACCTGTTGAATTATAAACTCAAATAATATACAATATGAACAGTCAAACATTCATATTTCATCAATCATGCAAATTTCACGCCTGATCCAAAAAGATATCATTAATCACCTACAACCTAATAAAGTGGTGGTGATTTATGGACCACGCCGGGTTGGAAAGACTACTTTAATACAAGAAATAAATAAAAAATTTTTTAACAAAACCTTGTTTGTTAATGGAGACGATATTTCAATTCAAAGTTATTTAGGTAGTCAAAACTTGGAGAAACTAAAAAGTTTTGTAGGAAAAACACCCCTTTTAATTATTGATGAGGCGCAAACCATTCCCAAGATTGGGCTAAATTTGAAAATTATGGTGGACAATATTCCAAATTTAAAAATAATTGCTACAGGTTCAGCATCATTTGATTTATCTCAACAGATTGGTGAGCCATTAGTTGGAAGAAAATGGCAGTTTGAACTTTATCCTATTTCTCAATTGGAGCTGTTAAAATATGAAAATCCTTTTGAGTCAACAACAAAACTTGAATCTCGTCTAATATACGGCAGTTATCCGGAAGTGGTGACGGCTTCAAGTAATATAAAAAAAGGCGAAATTCTTAAAGAAATTCTTGATGGTTATTTATTTAAAGATATTTTATTATTTGAAGGATTGAGAAAATCAGCTAAGTTGGTGCAAATTCTGAAACTAATCGCATTCCAGATCGGACGTGAAGTATCACTGCGGGAATTGGCACAACATACAGAATTAAACAGTGCAACGGTAGCGCGCTATCTGGATTTATTAGAAAAAGTATTTATTATTCGCCGTCTATCGGGATTTAGACGAAATCTGCGAACTGAAGTTACAAAAACCAGCCGGTATTATTTTATTGACAATGGAGTTCGTAACATCCTCATTAATAATCTTAATCAATTAAGCGATCGTTCTGATGTTGGTGAACTTTGGGAGAACTATTTGTATGTTGAGCGCTTAAAAAAACGTGAGTATAAAAAAATATATGCAAACGAATATTTTTGGCGGACGCATGCTCAAAATGAAGTTGATTTAGTTGAAGAAAGAAATGGAAAGCTTCATGGCTTTGAGTTTAAGTGGGGGAAAAAATATTCAAAGAAATATCGTTTATTCGCCGAAACATACAATAATGCAAATTGTTCTTTAATCAATCGAGATAATTATTTGGATTTCATTACCTAATTCTTCAAATATAAATACGTTATTTTCTAGGTTGGGAAGAGCCTGATGGCAATCTTTATTTTATCAAAGAGGTAATGGGTTAGTTTGCATGAAGATTAAGCATATCTAATCGAATTTCTTGGGGTACTTCAATTAAAGATCTGGGAGCAGATTCATCAATTATCCCACATTGATTTGATTGAATAACTGTAGAACGTCCTAATGCCCCAGCAGCACTAAGTAAATGTGTAAATCCACACGTAATAATTGCATTTTCTGATCTATCAGCTGCTGTTAACAGTATCGCATTAACTAATGATGGACAGCCTCGACAAACTTTTTCAATATCTCTATCATTTGGTTGATTTTGTGTTATGATATCAATCTTAAGCATATGGAGCCTATTATAGTTCTTCTTCTTCTTGTCAAGGGTGAAATTGTCCTTGACAACTCCAAAAATGTATGTAAAATGGAGTTATGTATTCCAGATTGATCAAACCACCCATCAATAAAAGCTTTTTTCTTTTTGGTCCACGAGGCACCGGGAAAACAACCTGGGTGAAAAAAGTTTTTCCTAAAGCACTTTATATTGATTTGTTGGAGGCAGAAATATTTAATGATTTATTAGCCAATCCGCAAAGACTAGATAACCTAATTCCAGCAAATTTTAATAACTGGATTATCATTGACGAAGTGCAACGAGTGCCGGAATTATTACACGAAGTTCATCGGCAAATTGAAAATAACCATCATAGGTTTATTCTTACTGGTTCTTCTGCACGAAAACTTAAAAAAAAAGGACCAAATCTGTTGGCTGGTCGTGCTTTAACCTGTTTTCTTCATCCCTTAACGGCAAGAGAAATAGGAAAAGATTTTAATATTGAAAAGTCTTTGCAGTATGGACAGTTGCCTTCAATTTATCAAGAACCAGACCCAAAAAAATACCTTGAAAGCTATGTGCAAACATATCTTCAGGAAGAAATTCAGCAAGAGGGTTTGACACGAAATTTAAATGCTTTCTCGCGCTTTTTAGAAACAGCCAGTTTTTCACAGGGATCAGTGTTAAATGTATCGGAGATTGCCAGAGAAGCAATGGTGGAGCGCAAAGTGGTGGAAAATTACTTTTCAATACTTGAAGATTTATTGATTGCCTATCGATTACCTGTTTTTTCCAGACGTGAAAAAAGACGGATGATCTCTCATAATAAGTTCTATTTTTTTGACGTTGGTGTTTATCGAACGTTGAGACCAAGGGGGCCATTGGATTTTCCGGAAATGATTGAAAGAGTGGCCTTTGAAACCTTATTTTTTCAGGAGTTAATGGCGCTTAACGATTATTATGATTTAGGTTACAAACTATATTATTACCGAACCGCCAATGGGCATGAGGTTGATTTTGTGGTTTATGGAGAACGAGGGATTAGGGCATTTGAGATAAAAAGGACTAATAAAATCAAGACTTCAATGCTTCGAGGATTAAAAACTTTTTTAAAAGATTATCCGTTAGCCAAAGGTTATTTTGTTTATGGAGGAAAACGAAAGATGAAAATGGGAGATATTGAAATCTGGCCGATTGAGGAAATGTTGAAGGGGTTGTTGGAAGTGCTTAAATAAGGTAGTTTAAAATAGCAACCTTCTTTCCACCTCAGCGGTGGATTGGTTAGATTGGTTTTATTCTTTACCCCTTGACAAAAGTAAAGTGATATTGTATAAAGTAAAGTATATGTATATTGTTTCTTTATCTTCAAAAAATCAAATTACGTTGCCACAAACAATGCTTTATGCTTTGGGAATACCAAAAAGAAGCAAGTTATTAATTGACAAAACTAACGATGGCTTGTTAATTAAAACCCTACCCATTGGTATGGTTGATAGTTTAGGTGGTAGTTTAACAGCGCTTG
>Ga0210024_1002473_pt1 | contig 15791 bp, 12 predicted proteins | sample CryGeymeta201525_FD_183988 | JGI IMG/M metagenome (GOLD analysis project Ga0210024, IMG submission 183988) | Groundwater microbial communities from Crystal Geyser aquifers in Utah, USA - Crystal Geyser metaG 2015-25 (SPAdes) (version 2) | ecosystem: Environmental > Aquatic > Deep subsurface >... | reverse complement strand
GATCAAAGTGCAATACCGCCAAGGTGACAAAGACTTCGACATCATTGCCGGTGGCAGTGGTTTTCACCAGGCCTTGACATTGTTGGGTTTTCTTCACGGCTACAAACCGACCACGATTTTGTTAGATGAGCCTGATGCCCATTTGCACGTCAACCTGCAACGGGAAATCCTGGACTACTTCAAACAAAAATCCATGGAAATGGGCACGCAATTTCTCATCGCCACGCATGCCGAAGAGTTTGTCCGTGGTGTGGATGCCAGCCAGATCATTTCACTCTTGGCGCAGGTGCCCAAACGTATTCAGTCCACCCCCGAGGTGCTACGTGCCATGTCTGAGGTGTCTAACGAAGAGATTGCCAAAGCCATGTCTTACCCGTTTGTCCTCTATGTGGAGGGCGAAAGCGACGAGCGTATTTTGCGGGCTTGGGCGATGCAGTGTGGTGCGCAAGCAGCCATGGATCGTGTCTATTTCAAGACCATGGACGGTGGCGGCAAGAAAAACATGAAGGAAAGGGCGGACCAGCACTTTGCCGCGCTTCAGCAAATTGTTCCCGGAGTATCAAGACTCATGTTGTTCGACTTCGACGATGCGAATGATGCATTTCATCCGCAGCCCAACAATCCTTCGCTTGCCGAATGGAAGCGCAAGAATATTGAAAATTATTTGCTGGTACCTGATGCCTGGAAGCGGGCAGCGCTGCAACAGCTTGGATATGCCGAAGATGAGTTGTTCGCGCAACCCATTCAGGAATTTATTGATGACTTTTTTATTGGCGAGAACTTGACTTTGCCGCCTGGGAAAACCTGGCGCAATGTCAGTGCCAATGTCTTCAGTGTGGTGGACGGCAAGCGCATTTTGTTTGAAAACGACAACTCGCTCTTCCATCAACTCAGAAACGGAGCAACACCGATGTTGCTCATTCGTGAACGTGTGGCAATGAGCATGACGGCGGATGAGATTCATGAAGATGTTCACTTGTTCATTGGCAAGTTGAAGGCGTTGACAGGGCTGACCTGAGAGTTGCCAGCCCACAGATTTTGAAGTAATGACTCGGGCGGCAAGCCCCAAGAAAGACAGATCATGGCATTGATTGAAGGTTTTCGTGTTCAAAGCTACCGTGCGTTGCGTGACGTGACGCTGGGCAAGCTGTCGTCACAGCAGGGCGGTGCGCCGCTGACGCCTTTTACTGTGGTGATTGGCAAAAACGGGGTGGGCAAAAGCACCTTGTTTGATGCTTTTGGTTTTGTGGCCGATTGCCTGGCGCACGACGTAGAGCAGGCCTGCGACATGAAGCAGCGCGGAGGTTATGAGCGGCTGCATTCCAGAGGCACCGATGGCCCGATCAGCTTCGAGATTTATTATCGCGAGGCCGTTGGTGAGCGGCCAATGACCTACGAGCTCTCGATTGCGCTGGATGACATGGGGCGTCCGTTTGTGGAGTCCGAGGTTCTCAAACAACGACGCAAGGGGCAGAAGCATGGTCGCCCCTACCCATTTTTGAGACTGCATCACGGCAAAGGCATGGTTTGGGCAGGTGAGGAAGCTGTTGAAGTTGAGGGGGGGGAGGAAGACCGGTCTCAGACCTCGGTTGAGCTGACCGACCTGCGCCAATTGGGCATTGCCACCCTGGGCACGCTCAAGGAGCACCCGCGCATCAAACGTTTTCGGGATTTTCTCAAAGGCTGGTATCTATCATACTTTTATCCTGATGCAGCCCGTAGCCTGCCCACTGCTGGCCCCCAAAAGCATCTGAACAGCCACGGCGACAACATTGGCAACGTGGTGCAGTTCATGGCACGGGAACACAAGGACAGGTTCAAGGCTGTGCTGGATCGCATTGCCGCCAAAATTCCAGGCATCAAGAGCATTGACACCAAAGTGATGGACGACAACCGCCTGTTGCTGCGGTTCAATGATGGCGCGTTTGCAGATCCATTTTTTTCACAGCAGATGTCCGACGGCACGCTCAAGGTGTTCGCCTACTTGCTGTTGATGGAAGACCCCGAGCCACCGCCGTTCATTTGCATTGAAGAGCCAGAGAACGGTCTGTACCACAAGCTGCTGGAAGCGCTGGCTCAAGAGTTCCGCGCTCATGCCACGGGCAAAAAGAATGCGCCCCAGATTTTTGTGACGACACATCAGCCGTATTTTGTGGATGCCTTGTCGCCCGACGAGGTCTGGATTTTGGAGAAGGGTACCGATGGCTACTCTCTTATCCGCCGCGTGTCTGATCTGGAAATTGTCAAAAACCTGGTGGACGAGGGTTTGCCGTTGGGTGGCCTCTGGTACAGCGACTACCTGGAGGCGCGTTAGGCCATGCACATCGAGGTATTGGTGGAAGACAGCTCCGGGGCAAAACTGCTGGACCAACTGTTGCCGCAAATATTGGGTGAACAGGGCGCACCCCACACTTGGAGGTTGATCAAACCTTACAAAGGGATTGGAGGTATTCCGAAGGGCCTGACCGCAAAGGCTGATCCAGCGAAAAGAATTTTGTTGGATCAATTGCCGCGTTTGCTTCGTGGCTATGGAAAATCACCTGGGTATGACGCGGTCGTGGTGGTGCTTGACTCGGATCGACGTGATTGCAAGGCTTTTTTGCAAGAATTGAAGTCTGTCGCTGACCAATGCAACCCTGCACCACACACCCTGTTCCGGTTGGCCATTGAGGAAATCGAAGCTTGGTATCTGGGAGACCGTCTGGCCTTGCTGAAGGCTTTTCCGCGTGCCAAGCGCGAAGTGCTGGATCGTTATGAGCAAGACAGCGTGTGTGGCACCTGGGAGTTGTTGGCCGATGCCATTCATGTGGGCGGCGCTGCAGCCATCAAAAAGACGGGTTGGCCGCTTCCGGGGCAGCTTAAGCATGAGTGGGCTGAAAAGATCGGCCCTTTCATGAACCTTCATCAAAACGCATCGCCCAGCTTTGGCAAGTTTCGCGACGGCCTCTCCGGGTTGATTGCGCAAGCATGACCTGGACCACCCCCACCGACTTACGCGCCCAAGCCCAAAAGCTCTGGGACAAAGGCGAGCTGCTGCGCCCCTGCGTGCAGGGCGTGGTGCTGCCACCCCGGCGCTTGCGGCTGACCGGGCCCAGTTCCACCGAGCTTGCTGAGCGTTTCGACGACGTGCGGGCGTGGATGAAAGCGCTGGGCTGCAACGCGTCTGCGGACAGCAAGCCGCGTTATCGCATCGTCCTGCGCGAATTTCGCCACCGCGTGCTGGGCGTGAACGCGGTGCCGGACGAGGTCTGGCTCGACACCTTGCACGACGCACTGGCGCTGATCGGCAAACAGAAAGAGGCCAAACGCTTCGCCAGCGTGCTGCAACTCACCCGTGCGCAGCACCCGGTGCTGCTGCTGTGGCTGGAGAAGCGGCCCCTGAATGCACTGGCTTTGGCGGATGACTGGCCGCGCCTGCTCAACGTCATCACCTGGTTGCAATCGCACCCACGGCCCGGCATCTACCTGCGCCAGGTGGACTTGCCTGGGGTCGACAGCAAGTTCATTGAAGCCAACCGCGGGGTGCTCTCTGAATTACTGGACTTGGCCTTGCCGCTGGACGCGATGGAGGCCAGTGCCAGCGGGGCCAGCCAGTTTGGCCGCCGCTACGGCTTCAAGGACAAACCGCTGCGCGTGCGCTTTCGTGTGCTCGACAGGTCGGTCGCTGTGCTGGCGCATGGCCTGCTGGCTGCAGATGCCGATCAAGACATCACCCTGACCCAGGCTGACTTTGCCCAGATCAAGCTGCCGGTCAGCCGCGTGTTCTTCACTGAAAACGAGGTCAACTTTCTGGCTTTTCCGGCTGTGTCGAACAGTCTGGTGGTCTTTGGCGCGGGCTATGGTTTTGAGATGCTGGCAGATGCCCGCTGGCTGCACGGCTGCCGTCTGCACTACTGGGGCGACATCGACACCCACGGCTTTGCCATTCTGGATCAGCTGCGCGCCCACTTGCCCCAAGTGCAATCCCTGCTGATGGATCGTGCCACCTTGATGGCGCACCCAACGCAATGGGGCGACGAGCCACAGCCCGTGCTGCGCGATTTGCCTCGGTTAAACGCAGCTGAGGCCGCGTTGTTTGATGACTTGCGCACTCAGCGTTTGCGCCCCAGCCGGGGGGCAAGCTGCGCTGGTGTGCGGCTGGAGCAGGAGCGCATCGGGTTTGACTGGGTGCAAGCGGCCCTGACCGTACTTGCCCTTGAACCGACGGCTGCGTGTGGTGCTGCAACTGAATCTGAATAGCCAGGATTTTTAAGATAAATATGCCTCTATCCCATATATATAAAGCGCAAGCAGCTACTTTGTTAATAGTGAATATCGCCATGAAAGTTCGCCCATGAGCGCCCGCTGCATCATGGTGCTGGGCACCACCAGCGGCGCGGGAAAGAGCTGGCTGGCCACCGCGCTGTGCCGCCACTACGCCCGTCAGGGTTTGAAAGTGACCCCGTTCAAAGCGCAGAACATGAGCAACAACGCCAGAGTGGTGGCCTCGGAAAGCGGCCACGGCGAAATCGGCTCGGCCCAGTACTTTCAAGCGCTGGCCGCCCGCGCCGTGCCCGAGGTGCGCATGAACCCGCTGCTCTTGAAGCCCGAAGCCGACACCCACAGCCAGGTGGTGCTTCTGGGGCAGGTCAATGCCGCGCTCACCGCCATGCCCTGGCGTGGCCGTAGTCAGCATGTCTGGCCGCAGATTGCCGCCGCGCTGGACGCGCTGCGGGCCGAGAACGACGTGGTGGTGATCGAAGGCGCGGGCTCGCCCGCCGAGATCAATTTGCATGACAGCGACATTGTCAACATGCGCGTGGCCTTGCATTGCCACGCCGCTTGCCTGCTGGTGACCGACATCGACCGCGGCGGCGCCTTTGCCCACCTGTACGGCACCTGGGCGCTGTTGCCGCCGGAAGAGCGCTCGCTGATCAAAGGCTTTGTGCTGAACAAGTTTCGCGGCGACGCCAGCCTGCTGGCCCCCGCGCCGCAGATGCTGCAAGACCTCACCGGTGTGCCCACCGTGGCCACGCTGCCGATGTGGTGGCAGCACGGGCTGCCCGAAGAAGATGGTGTGTTTGACGACCGATCAACGGCCAAAGGTGTGGTGAATTTGACGGTGGCCGTCATCGTCTACCCGCGCATTAGCAACCTGGATGAATTTCAGTTGCTCAAAAACATCCCCGGCGTGCGCCTGATGTGGGTGCGCAGCCCGTCTGAATTGGCGGGTTTGACGGCCAGCGACTGGATCATCCTGCCCGGCTCCAAAGCCACCACGGCCGACCTGGCCTGGCTGCGCACGCAGGGCTTGGACGCGACAGTGGCCGCGCATGCCGCGCGGGGCGGCGCGGTGCTGGGCGTATGCGGTGGTCTGCAGATGCTGGGCGAGGCGCTGATTGACCTCCATGCCATTGACGGCAACGCGCCGGGCCTGGGCCTGCTGCCGCTGGTGACGGTGTTCGATGAGGACAAAATCGTACGCCGCACCCAGACCCGGTTTGTAGACGACATGTGTGCTGATGACTTGGGTGGCTTGCGTGGGGATACTTTGACTCTCGCGACGGCTGTTGGGGCTCAGGCCGGAAGCCTCATACTGTCAAACGCCCAGAAATCGGCCCCCGGCCTGAGCCCCAACAGCCTGGATCACGGGTCGGCTGGACACCACCATCCCTGGCGCGCGTTGGCCGGGGTTCAGTTCAGCGGCTACGAAATCCACCAGGGCCAAACCGCGCAACACCCGGCCATGGCAAGCGCAGGCGATGTGGCACACGCCGTGTTGCCGGGCGGCCTGGGCTGGCAAAACGCGGCGGGCAATGTACTGGGCATTTACCTTCATGGTCTGTTTGAAGACCCTGCCGCCCTGCAAGCGCTGTTGGGTGCGCGTTTAAACGGCCCGGTGCCGACGCTGGACGCGGTGTTTGAGCGCATGGCCGATTTCATTGAAACCCGTTTCGAGTTGGGAGTGCTTGATGCCTTGCTGGTGCAAGCTGAGTCTTATACCTAAAATTCGGCTCAAGCCCTTATGGAACAAGCGTAAGAAGCTCACCTTTTTATAACAAATTCATTCATTTAACCGTTAACTCCAGGAACCCCATGAACACTGTTTTGCCACAACTCACCAACCTCCTCAGCCCCGCTTTCACCCAGGCGCTGCAGCACAAAATCGACAACAAAACCAAACCGCTCGGTTCACTGGGCCGGCTTGAATCTTTGGCTTTGAAAATCGGTGAAATTCTGGATACCGATGCACCGGTGCTCCAGGACCCGCAAATGGTGGTCTTTGCCGGTGACCACGGCCTGGCCCGGCGCGGTGTGTCGGCTTTTCCGCAGGATGTGAGCTGGCAGATGGTGGAAAACTTTTTGGCTGGCGGCGCCGCGGTGAGCGTGTTCTCGCGCTTGAACGACATCGCGCTCACGGTGGTGGACTGCGGTGTCAACCACGACTTTCTAGCCGGGCTGCCAGCCGGCACGCAACGCCCCGGTTTGCGCGTTTGCAAAGTGGCCGGTGGCGAACACGGCACAGCCGATTCAAGTGAACAGGCGGCCATGACTGCAGCGCAATGCCAGCAAGCCATGCAAAACGGCATGGCTTTGGTCAAAACCTTGCCGGGCAACGCCTTGCTCTTGGGCGAGATGGGCATTGGCAATACCTCGGCCGCGTCGCTGTTGCTGTCGCGTCTGGCCGGGTTGGACATTGAAGTCTGCACGGGTGCTGGCACCGGCCTGGACGCGCCGGCCGTGCAGCGCAAAACGGCCATTCTGCGTGAGGTGCTGGCGCGCCACGCTGATGCCAAAGCCCCACTGGACGCACTGGCGGCTTTCGGTGGGTTTGAGATTGCCACCATGGCGGGGGCGGTGCTGCAGGCCGCGCTTGAGCGCCGCGTGGTGGTGGTCGACGGCTTTATTGCCACCAGCGCCGTGCTGGTAGCGCACGCCCTGCAGCCGCTGGTGTTGCAGCGTTGCGTGTTTGCCCACCGTTCGGGCGAGCGGGGTCACGAGTTCATGTTGCAGTATCTGGGTGTGCAAGCCTTGCTGGATTTGGGCTTGCGCCTGGGCGAAGGCTCGGGCGCGGCGCTGGCTTGGCCGCTGTTGACGGCGGCCTGCGCCATGCTGCGCGAGATGGCCAGCTTTGAGTCGGCGGGGGTGTCTGAAAAGGCAGTTGTTGCATCGGCAAAAGTCTGAAGCAGCAGATGCCAAGTGGCGCAGCGCAACGCCATGGCGGCTTCAGGGGCTTGGTATTTCCACCATTACCTCATTCCTGCGAAACATGGGCAGTGTCCAGGGTGGGTTGTAGCGGGCCAGCTGCGGGCTGCCGATGGGTTTGAGTTTTTGCGTTGCCAGCCAGGCCAGCAGCTCGTCGGTACGCTTTTGGGTGCCGGCCTCGGTGTTGAAGCCTGAATAGGTCAGCACGGCCCAGGTTTTGGCCGACACCTCGCGCAGTTGTACCGCCGGGTTGTTGGGTTGCGGCAGGCTGGCCAGGGTGTATTCGCTGGGCATCACAAAATGCACCCGCCAGCGCTTGGCGCCTTGCAGGCTTTGCGTCGGGGCGCCATCTTGTGCCGCATCCGCCACAGGTTCCATCGCCACCGGCGCTGTCATGGCAATTTTTTGCGACGCGGCCGGCAGCGGCTCCATTGCCACCGGGGCTGTCATGGCGATCTTTGCTGAAGCCTTGTCGGTGGACGCGCCAGTGACCTTGTTGTTGCCAAAAATGTAGTCGGCAATGGCGCGAAAGCCTTTGCCGGAGGCCGTGTCCATGTCGCCTTCGACCATGGTTTCTGCCACGATGAAAGCCGGGTAGCGCCGCAGCTCGATGGCATCGTGTTTGGAGAGCAGTTCAAATTTGGGTTCTTCGGTGGCCATGGCGTTGGTTCCAAGTAGCCCAAGGGCTAGCAAAATGATGTAGTGCATGGGTCATGGACTGGTATTGGTGGGCGGTGGAAAATGCTACCAGCCCGCCCCGAACGGGTGCTGTGGTGCCCGACAATGCCCCTTCTTTTTGCAAGCCCTGCTGCTCCCATGACCCAATTCATTCGCCATTACCTGCTGAGCCTGCAGTTTTTTACCCGCATCCCCATCACCGGGTGGCTGGCGCAATGGGTCGGTTACAGCCCGGCCATGTTGCGTGCCAGCGCCGGGCATTTTCCGGGGGTGGGCGTGCTGGTGGGACTGCTGGTTGCAGGGTTTACCGCATTGCTGCTGATGGCGCTGCCGCCCACTGGCTCGGCACCGTTAGTGGCGGCGGCCTTGGGCACAGCGCTGGGCGTGTTCATTACCGGTGCGTTCCATGAGGACGGCCTGGCCGACGTGGCCGATGGCCTGGGTGGCAGTGCTGATCGGGACCGCGCGCTGGTCATCATGAAAGACTCTCGCGTGGGTGCCTTTGGCGCCATCGCTGTGGTGCTGGCGCTGCTGTGCAAGGTGTCGCTGCTGGCCCTGCTGGGCGATGTCAGCGGCCCGCTGATGGTGGTGGCGCTGCTGGTGGCGCATGTGGCCTCGCGCACCTGGCCTTTGCTCACCATCGGGCTGCTGGCCCACGTGGGTGACGTGGCGGGCTCCAAGTCCAAACCGCTGGCCGACCAGATCAGCTTGCGCGCCTTGGCTACCGGCATGCTGTGGCTGCTGCTGACGCTCGTGGCCGTGGTGTGGCTCCAGCTGCGCACCGATTTTGTCGCCATCAACCTGAGCGGCGGCGGTTTGCTCGGTGCGCTGCGCAATGCGTTGCTCACTTCGCTGGCCGCTTGGGCGCTGATGACGCACTGGTTTTACCGCCGTTTGGGCGGGTTTACAGGCGATTGCCTGGGCGCCACGCAGCAGCTGTGTGAGCTGGCGTTTTTCCTTGGCCTGGGGCTCAGTCTGTGACGCTTTGGCTGGTGCGCCATGGCCTGCCCCTGGTGAAGCCGGGTGTTTGCTACGGCACGCTTGACGTGGCCGCCGACCCGCACAGCACGCGCGAGGCCGCGCACGCGTTGGCAGACGTCTTGCCGCAAGGCCTTCAAGTGTTGTTTTCTCCGCTACAAAGATGCAAGCTGCTCGCGCTTGATTTACAAGGGTTGCGGGCTGATTTGTCTTATAAATCTGAGGATCGGCTTGTGGAGCTGAACTTTGGTTGCCATGAGGGCCGGCGCTGGGACGGTATTGATCCGCAGGCCTATGACGCATGGACGGCAGACTTCTGGAACCACCGCTTTGGCGGGGTGGAAAGCCTGGCCGACCTGATGGCGCGTGTTGCTGCGCTGTGGCGAGAGGCGTCCCGCTCAGCGCCGGATCACGTCTGGATCACCCATGCCGGGGTGATTCGCGCCGCCTCTCTGCTGGCGCGCGGGGTGCGGCGCGTTGATGAGGCGTCGCAGTGGCCTGCCGCGGCCCCGGGCTTTGGCCAGTGGGTGGCCGTGGATACGTCTGTTGGCTTGACGATCCCTTAGGCAAAAAAACTGGCGTCCAGCGCGTCTTCAACGGGCGGGTTGTCCAGCAGGCGCGGGCTGTCCAGTTTGAGCACCTGCATCAGCAATCCCGGCAGCTGTTCAATACTTTGCGGTGTGATGGCACCGCCGTCGGCCAAGCGCGCAGACAAATGCATCACACCGGCCAACGGTGAAAAATCGCCGCTGGTCAGCGGCTGCGCGCAATGGCGCAGCGCCCCCACCAAGGGCGCTGGAAAGTCCCAATACCGCGCCAGTTCGGCGGTAATTTCACCCTCGGTGAAGCCAATGACCTGGCGTTGCCGCGTCCAGCGCTCGGCCGCAGTGATGGGCTGCGCCTCAATTCTGAGCAGGCAACCGGGTCGCACGGCGGCCATGGTGATCTCTCCCAGGCGCAGCATCATGCCGCACAACCAGGCCTCCTGGTCGTCCACCGCGCAAAGGTTGGCCAGCCACTGCGCGTACTGTGCACAACGCAGGCTGTGATGCCAAAACATCATGCGGTCCATGCCCACCGGAAAGGTGCAGACGCGTGCCATGCACAACGCCATGGCGCGCGAGCGCACCAGTGACAGGCCCACCACGTTGACTGCGCGCTCGAGCGTGTCAACCGTGCCCGACAGGCCAATTGACGTCGCCCAGCAGACTCTCCAGGTCGGCAAAGGGCGCGGGTTCGGGCAGGCTCATATCGTTTTCTACTTGTTCTGTTGAAGATACGTTTGACAATAGTTTGCCACAGCGCAGCGCGGGCACTGCGGTGTGCGCGCCTGACAGACGTAGCGTCCATGCAGAATCAGCCAGTGGTGCGCGTTGCCAAGGTAATTGGCGGGGATGCGTTCAAGCAACTGCTGTTCCACCTCCAGCGGTGTTTTGCCGCTGGCCAGACCGGTGCGATTGGCCACCCGAAAGATATGCGTGTCGACCGCCATTGTGGGTTCGTCAAAGGCCACGTTGAGGATCACGTTGGCGGTCTTGCGGCCAACGCCGGGCAGCGCTTGCAGCGCCTCGCGGGTGCGCGGTACCTGGCCTTGGTGTTGGTCGATCAGGATGCGGCAGGTTTGCAGCAGATGGCGCGCCTTGGCGTGGTACAGCCCAATCGTCTTGATGTGGTTTTCCAGCCCCAAGAGGCCCAGATCAAGCATCTTTTGCGGCGTGTTGGCCAGCAAAAAAAGTCGCCTGGTCGCCTTGTTGACGCTGACATCGGTGGCCTGCGCCGACAGCAGCACGGCGCACAGCAGCTCAAACACGCTGGCAAATTCCAGCTCGGTGTGCGGCTGCGGGTTGGCTCGCGCCAGAATCTGAAAGAAGCTATCAATATGGGCTTGGGGCATGGGGCGATTCATCGGTCACAATTTACCCCAAGTCGTGACCGTTCATCCCTTTCTGGAATTATTCCCATGCAATTTGCCGACCGCCTGCAACACGTCGAAACCTCTGCCATTCGTGAACTTTTCAAACTGTTGGGCAAGCCCGGCATCATCAGCTTTGCGGGCGGTTTCCCCGACCCGGCGCTGTTTGATGCCGAGGGCATTGCCCAGGCCAGCGCCGCGGTGTTGGCCAACAACCCCGGTCCGGTGCTGCAGTACGGTGCCACCGAAGGCTACCAGCCGCTGCGCGAAGGCATTGCCGGCTTTATGGCCGCCAAGGGCAGCCGGGTTGCGCCTGACGGCCTGATCGTCACCACCGGCAGCCAGCAAGCGCTGGACTTGATTGGCAAGTGCATGATCTCGCCCGGCGACAAGGTCATTGTCGAAGCGCCCACGTTTCTCGCCACCATCCAGTGCTTTCGGCTCTATGGCGCGCACATCATTGGCGCACCGATCGACGCTGATGGCGTTGACGTGGACAAGCTCGAAGCGCTGATTAAGGAACACAAACCCAAGCTGGTGTACCTGATTCCCACCTTTGGCAACCCCAGCGGCGCGACCATGAGCCTGGCGCGGCGCCAGCGTGTGCTTGAGATGGCAGTGCGCACGCAAACGCTGGTGGTCGAAGACGACCCGTATGGCGAGTTGTACTTCGATGCCGCACCACCGCCGAGCCTGCTGGCCTTGAGCGACAGCGTGCCCGGCAGCCGCGATTGGCTGGCGCACTGTGGGTCATTCAGCAAGATACTGAGCCCGGGCCTGCGCGTGGGCTGGATGATTGCGCCGCCCGAACTGCTGGCCAAAGCTACCATGTGCAAGCAGTTCAGCGACGCGCACACCAGCAACCTGAGCCAGGCCATCGCCGCGTATTACCTGGGCCTGAACCGCCTGGGCGACACGCTGGCCGTGGTGCGCAAAACCTACGCCGAGCGCGCGCGCGTCATGGCCCAGTGTCTGGCGCGCGATCTGGGCGAGGCGATCAGTTTTAACGCACCGCAAGGCGGCATGTTCTTCTGGGCGCGGCTTACCGGCGCCAACGGCAAGAGCGCCAACGCCGCCGAGTTTGCCAAACGCGCCATTGACCAGGGCGTGGCGTTTGTGCCCGGTGCGCCATTTTTTGCCCACGACCCCGACCTGGCGACGCTGCGTCTGTCGTTTGCCACCGCCGATGTGGCAAAGATTGAAGAGGGGATTGGGCGGCTCAAGCGGGCGCTGTGACCGGTGCGACCAGCGCAACTTTAGCCCGCTGGCGGCTCGGCCAGCCTGCCAAACGCTTCTGAAAAGCAGACCCGGTTGCGGCCGCCATTTTTGGCGCAGTACATCGCCGCGTCGGCGCACTCAAGCAGCTCCTGCACCGAGCAGCCGGCGCTTGCAAACACCACGCCGCCGATGCTGGCGGTGCAGTTGTGTTCAAGTGTGCAAAGCACCTGTTTGTCGTCTGGCACGCGCAGCTGGTAGGGCGCGGCCAGCTGAGTTCCAATTTTGTTGGCGACGGTCCTGGCGTAGTGGCTGGCGTGTTCCAGATCGGTCTCGAGTTCGCTGAGCAACACCACAAATTCATCGCCACCAAAGCGGGCCACCGTGTCTGCCTCGCGCACGCAAGCTTTCAGGCGGGCGGCCGCTTCGATCAACAACAGGTCACCGCTGGCGTGGCCGTGCGCGTCGTTGAGCGGTTTGAAGTTGTCCAGGTCGAGAAACATCAGCGCGCCGAAGCGGCCGCTGCGCCGGTTGGCGGTCAGCGCTTGATTGAGCCGGTCAAGAAACAACCGCCGGTTGGGTAATTGGGTGAGGGTGTCAAAAAAAGCGAGTTGGCGAATCTCGTCTTCCATTTGCTTGCGCTCGCTGATGTCCATCACGATGCCCAGTGCGCTCACCGCACGGCCGTCCGGACCGAAAGTAATTTCTGCTTTCTGGCGCACCCAGCGAACACCGTCGGCGATCAGGATGCGATGCTCGCCGTCAAAGCGGTGGGTTTGCTTGAGCGCTTGCGCCCAGGCCTGGGCCACACCGGCGCGGTCGTCAGGGTGCAAGCGCTGCAGATAATCGTGGTAATTCAAAACAGTACCGGCCGGGCAACCCAGAATGTCGCAACCCTGCGTTGATAGAACGATGCGGTTCTCTGGAATGCAGGAGACCCAACTGCCAACCCTGGCCACTGCCTGCGCGCGCTCGAGTATCTGGGTGTTTTGCTCCAGCAGTCGGCTGCGATCGGCCAGTTCCTCGCTGGCGGCGCTGAGTGCGGCCATCTGGCGCTTGAAAGCCATCAGGATGAACACCATCAGGAGGGCCGCCAAAGTGTAGATGGCAATAGCGTGGACCAGATAAATCCCCGCTGGGGGCATTGGTGCGGGTGGCAAAAGACCAAGCCACTCGGCCGCCCACAGTCCCACCGTCAAGGCGGTGATCAGCAAGCTGGTCAGAACCACGCCGCGGCTTTCAATCAACCAGCCGTAGATCAGGATCACCAACGGGAAAACAATCATCACTGGCGAGCGCACGCCGCCGGTAAATGCGGCAATGCCAGCCAGCGCCAGGCAGGCACCGCAACCCAGAATGTTGGTCGCTGCAACCACCCGGCCACGGGCCAGAAACAGCCAGCCGGTCAACGCCACGGCGATCATCATGGCCGGGCCGGCGTAGTTGACGGTGGCGTTGGGCATCGCTGGCCCCAACACCAGGGCGGTGGCAATCGGGCCGATCACCATGGCGGCAATGGCGTAGCGCAGCAGCGCCCGAGACGACTCGCGGCTGATGGGAGAGGTGGTTTGCTCGGCCATGGCGAGCCGAATACTAAGCTACCTGCGGTCGACGTGCATCTGCAGCCACCATTCCAGCAGCGCCAGGTGCCACAGCTTGCTGCCGTTGATGCGGGTGAAATGCTCGGGTGCTTCCGGCTGCGCCAGCAGTTTGGCGACGTAGTCGCGCTGGTACAGATCGCGCTTGACGCAGGCGTCTGAATTCAAAATTCCGCGCATCAATTCCAGAAACGGGCCACGCACGTATTTCAGCGCAGGCACCGGAAAGTAGCCTTTGGGCCGGTCGATGACCGCGTCCGGGATCAGCCCGCGCGAGATGGCTTTGAGCGGAAATTTGCCACCCTCCTTGAGCTTGAGCGCGGGCGGCATACGCGCGGCCAGTTCAACCAGTTCATGGTCGAGAAACGGCGTGCGCACTTCCAGGCCCCAGGCCATGGGCATGTTGTCGACGCGTTTGACCGGGTCGTCCACAATCAACGAGGTCACGTCAAGCCGCCAGACCTGGTCAAGAAATTCGTCGGCCTGCGGTTTGGCCAGCTCGGCAGCAATCAGCTCGGACGTGACGTCACCGACCTGGAACGCGGGGGCAATCATCTGCGCGTATTCGGTGTGCGCGCGGTCAAAGTAATGCTGGCTAAAGCGCTCAAGCGGCGTGCCTGGCGTGCTATCCATTTTGGGGTACCAGAAGTAGCCGCCAAAGACCTCGTCGGCGCCCTGGCCGCTCATCACCACCTTGACCTCTTTGGCCACGCGCTCGGAGAGAAGGTAAAACGCGATCACGTCGTGGCTGACCATCGGCTCGGTCATTTGCGCCACCGCCTCGGGCAGACGTGCCATCACCTCGGCGTTGGCGATGCGGTACTGCTGGTGGCGTGTCTTGAAGTGCGCTGCCACCTGGTCCGAGTATTCAAACTCGTCGGCTTTTTCCGAATCGGCGCCAACATCTTCAAAGCCGATGGAAAAGGTACGCAGATCGGGCACATGGTCGGCCAGCAGGCCCACCAGCAGGCTTGAATCGAGTCCGCCCGAGAGCAGCACGCCCACTGGCACGTCGGCGGCCAGCAGGCGGCGCTCGACACTGGCGGCCATCGCCTCGCGCGTGGCCTGCAGCCACTGCGCTTCGGTCAGGTCGTGCGCCGCTCGGGTGGCGTCCAGCGTCCAGTAAACCTGCTGTGTTGCTCGGCCATCGGGTCCGATCTTCATCGTTGTCGCGGGTGGCAATTTGCGCACGCCTTGCAGCACCGTGCGCGGTGCCGGCACCACCGTGTGCAAGGTGAAATGATGGTGCAGCGCCACGGTATCGAGCGCTGTGTCGACGCCGCCACCAGCGAGCAGCGCGGGCAGGCTGGAGGCAAAGCGCAGGCGCTCTGGCGTCTGGTTCAGGTACAGCGGTTTGATGCCAAAACGGTCGCGCGCCAAAAACAGCTCGGCCTTGCGTTGGTCCCAAATGGCAAAAGCAAACATGCCCTTGAAACGCTTGACGCAGTCCGCTCCCCAGGCGTGATAGGCCTTGACGATGACCTCGCTGTCGCCTTCTGAAAAAAAGTGGTAGCCCAGACCCAGCAGCTCGGTACGCAGTTCGCGGTAGTTGTAGATCGTGCCGTTGAACACCAGCGCCAGACCCAGTGCGTTGTCGACCATCGGCTGGTGCGCGTGACTTGACAGATCGATGATCGACAGGCGGCGGTGGCCGAGTGCCAGCGGGCCGTTCTGGTACCTGCCCGCGTCGTCCGGGCCACGACGCGCCAGGCTGTCTGACATGCGCTCAATGGCCGCCATGTCGGGCGCGCAGCCGTCAAAGCGCAGTTCACCGCACAGGCCGCACATCAGCTTACCCTTTCATCGGGCACGACGATCACCGGCGCAAAGCCGCCGCCCATGGTGCGGAAATTGGTCGTCTGGCCAGCGTAAATGCGCGCTGACAGCATTTGCATCTGACCCGCGTAGGTGAAGGCGCGCAGGTCAAATTTCAGGTCGGTCTGCACGCCGTCAACTTCAATCAGGCGTGCCGGTGGCGGCACCAGCGCCTGCGCGACAAAGCCGCCACGCAGAATTTCGTCCCAGACCCGGCGCGTGAGCTTGTCGCCGCGGTACGCCGCCTTGGCGCCAAAGCTCGCCACCGGCTTGAAAAACAACTGGCGGCGTCGTGCCCACAAGTCCTCAGCGTGGTCGGCGCTGACCAGTTTGGTAGGCGGCACGCAGCGCGCCAGCAGTTGCCGGTCTGCGTCCGTTGCGCCCCATTGCGCCAGCAGCGCGTCGTTGCT
>Ga0210024_1002462_pt1 | contig 15830 bp, 11 predicted proteins | sample CryGeymeta201525_FD_183988 | JGI IMG/M metagenome (GOLD analysis project Ga0210024, IMG submission 183988) | Groundwater microbial communities from Crystal Geyser aquifers in Utah, USA - Crystal Geyser metaG 2015-25 (SPAdes) (version 2) | ecosystem: Environmental > Aquatic > Deep subsurface >... | reverse complement strand
GTGCCAGCGTGCCTTGCCTGCCTGCCTGGATGGCCAGAAAAAGAGAGCAAAATGCGGTCTCAAAAGGGCACGACAGCATGTTGAATTCAGACGCACCAATGCCAACAGCAGCGCCAGTGGACTACCCTGCGGCGCCGAGTGACATTCCGGCGGAAAAGATGGAATGGCCCAAGAGCCTGTTTCCGTGGCCCAAGCCGCCGTTTCATATTTACGGCGAGGAGTCGGTCTGGTCCCAGGCGCAGGCGTGTGAAATTGAGGGCCTCAGAGGCGCCATCCGGCGCTGTTTCCTGTTTGGTATTGCCGAGCAACAAAAGACACTGCTGATCCAGATCGTGCTGACCAAGACGCCATTTCCCCTGGCTTTTTCGCAGTTCCGCAAACTCACGCTCAAACAAGCCATTCAGCCCAAGGACGGTCCGGGCAGCGAGCCTTTTTCAGACATCATTGGCGAGCGCTTTTACAGCGAGTACCAGGTCCAGCTCAAGAGCGGTGAAACGCTCTCGGGGCGTACGGTGGGCTATGTGGAGACAGCGTTCGGTCTGTTTCTGTTTACTCCGCTGAACAATCGGGGCGCGGTGGAACGGGTTTTTGTCCCCGCTGAGGCGTATTCGGCCTCGCGTTTTGAGGGGTTGCGGCCGGAAGATTTTGAAGAGCAAGTCCTCAGCGCTGAAATCAAACCGATCACGCTGCCCGTGGGCACCCTGAAAGAGCCGCAGATCGTCACACCAGACCAGTTGCTGCTGGCGCTGGAAAAGCAGTCCAAAATGCCGATCATCCGTCTGGGCGAAGCATTGATCCGGCTGGGCTACATCCACGATACCCAATTGCACCAGGCGTTGGCATTTCGCCAGGCGAACGACCCTACCCCGTTGGGTCAACTGCTGGTGAATCTGGGGTTTTTGACGCGCAAGAAGCTCAACACCGCGCTGGCGCGCAAGATGGGTTACCCAATGGTCAACGTCGCCCAGTTCCCGATTGAAGGCGATGCACTGCGCAAGGTGTCGATGGTGGTGGCGCAGCGCTTGCTGGTGCTGCCGCTGATCTTGCGCCCCAATTTGCTGGTGGTGGCCGCGGCCGATCCGACGCTGCATGGCATGGTTGAAGAGCTTGAATTTGCAGCGCAGGTACGGGTGGTGGCGGTGTTGGGCGACTCGTTGCAGATCATGTCAGCCACCAACAGTGCTTACCAGAAGATCGGCGGCAACGCCTGGGCCGACAGCAGCAACCTGATCGATTTTTCTGACGATCTCACAACCGAGACCACCGGCAGCCAGTTGCTGGAGACGATGGAGCTGCAGGGCCATCGCCAGCACAGCCAGGAGCACAACGAAGACGATGAGCCGCAGGTTGAGCAATCCGACAACACGCTGGTGCAGCTGGTCAACACCATGATCATCGAAGCGCACGCGCGCGCCGCGTCGGACATTCACATTGAATGCCAGCCCCGCCGTGCCAAGGTGCGTATCCGCTTCCGCCGTGATGGCTTGTTGTCGCCCTATCTGGAGCTGCCGCACACGTACCGTGCGGCGCTGGTGGCGCGTTTGAAGATCATGGCTGACCTGGACATCTCCGAGCGACGCAAGCCGCAGGATGGCAAGATTGACTTCCACAAGTTCTCGCCCAAGCACCGCGTCGAGCTGCGCATTGCCACCATCCCGACGTTCAACGGTCTGGAAGACGTGGTGATGCGGCTGTTGTCCTCGGCCAAGCCGATCGCGCTGGAAAACCTGGGGCTGTCAGAGTCCAACCTGACGCATTTGCGTGAGGCGGTCAACCGGCCTTACGGCATGGTCTTGTGCGTGGGACCCACCGGGTCGGGCAAAACCACCACGCTGCATTCTGTACTGCATTTTTTGAACACGCCCGAGCGCAAGATATGGACTGCCGAAGACCCGATCGAGATCACCCAGCCCGATTTGCGCCAGGTGCAGATCAATCCGTCGATCGACTGGACGTTTGCCAAGGCCTTGCGGTCGTTCCTGCGCGCCGACCCCGACATCATCATGGTCGGCGAGATCCGCGACCAGGAAACCGCGCGCATCGCCATTGAGGCGTCGTTGACCGGGCATCTGCTGCTGTCGACCTTGCATACCAACAGCGCGGCCGAGACCGTCACCCGCCTGATCGACATGGGCATGAACCCGTTCAACTTTGCCGACTCGCTGCTGGCGGTGCTGGCGCAGCGGCTGGTGCGGCGCCTGTGCCACCACTGCAAGGTGGCCGAAGACGCGCCAACCGAGTTTGTCGAAGAGCTGCTTGAAGACTACATGCTCGCGTTCCCGCAAGCCGATCGCCCTGATCGCGCCGACACGCTGGCCCAGTGGCGCACGGCCTACGGCAAAGACAAGCTGTTCCAGCACTACCACGCGAGCGGCTGCGACCAGTGTCAGGGCACCGGTTTTGCCGGGCGCATGGGCTTGCATGAACTGCTCTACATCACGCCGGGGCTGCATTCCTTGATCCAGACCTCGGCACGCTCTGAGCTGATCCTCAACGAGGCGTTCAAGTCGGGTGATTTCCGCACCTTGCGCCAGGACGGCATCGTCAAGGTGCTGCAAGGGCTCACCACACTCGAAGAAGTCCGGGCCAACTGCAATGCCTGAGTGCCCAGCCGAGGCGGTGCACCCCTACCAGAGGCTGACGCCCGACGTGGTGCAGGACGCGTTGGCGGCTGTTGGCCTGTTTGGCGACGGCCGCCAGCTGGCGCTGAGTTCGTACGAGAACCGTGTCTACCAACTGCACCTTGACGATGGCAACGTAGTGGTGGCCAAGTTTTACCGACCTGGGCGCTGGAGCGACGCGCAGATACATGAAGAGCACGCGTTTGCAGCGGAATTGATGGCGGCAGAAATTCCGGTCGTCGGCCCGTTGGTCGTGCAGGGGCAGACCTTGCACCACCACGCGGGTTTTTCCTTCAGCGTCAGTCCGAGCCGTGGTGGTCGCTACCCGGAATTGGACGACGCCGATGTGCTGGAATGGGTGGGGCGTTTTCTCGCGCGCATTCATACGGTCGGCTCGGCTCAGTCATTTGTCGTGCGTCCGGCACTGGACCTGCAGACCTTTGGTGTGGTGCCGCGGCAGTGGCTGCTGGCGCATGACCAGGTACCTCTGGACGTGCAGTCGGCTTGGGAAAAAGCGTCGGCGGATGCACTTGATTTGATAGCTGCTAACGCCCACTGTTTAGAGGCTATAAGCCAAAAAAGCATTGAACTTTCGACCGGTGATGATGTCGCCTCAGAGGCTGGTATCGGCATCCTGCGGCTGCATGGCGACTGTCACCCGGGCAATATTTTGTGGACGCCGCTGGAAGCACCCGCTGACCGCTTGCCCGGGCCGCATTTTGTCGATCTGGACGACGCCCGCATGGGCCCCGCAGTGCAAGATTTGTGGATGCTGACCAGCGGAAGCCGCGCCCAACGCAGTCGCCAGCTCGGTCTGTTGGTCGATGGCTACGAGCAATTCCGCCCGTTTGACCGGCGCGAACTGGCGTTGATCGAGCCGCTGCGCACCTTGCGCCTGCTGCACTACAGCGCCTGGTTGGCGCAGCGCTGGAGCGACCCGATTTTTGCCATTAACTTTCCGTGGTTCGGCACCAGCGACTACTGGCATGGCCAGGTGGTCATGCTGCAAGAGCAGTGCGAAGCCATGCAAGAAGCGCCGCTGGTGGTGTAGCGCGTCGGCTTATTCAATCGCCAGTCGCTGCGCGTTGGCCAGCGCAGATTTCTTGGGCAGGGTCAGCGTCAACACGCCGTTGTCGTACTTGGCCTTGGCTTGTGCCTGGTCGATTTCTTGCGCCAGTTGCAGGCTGCGCGACACCTCACCGTAATAGCGTTCGGTGCGCAGCATGCGCTCGTCCTTGTTGCTGCTGTCTTGCTGCTTGACCTCGGCGCGCAGCGTGACCACATTGCCGTCGATCAGGACCTGGATGTTTTCTTTGGGCACACCCGGAATTTCCGCATGGACGGTAAAGGCTTCGGGGTTTTCCTTGACGTCGATCTTGATTTGTGACGGTGCGGGCAAGCCATCGCCGTGCAGCGGACGGATGTAAAAACCGGGGGCAACATCGCGGAAAAAGTCGTCAAACAGACCGCCGCGGGACATCAGTGCATTCATAAAAACCTCCTATTTCAACAGTGGTACGGGTGAGTGGCGCATCGTCGCAGGGACCGCACGCCTTCACTGCTCAACGTAAGGTTGTACGCTGAAATTTCAAGGGTTGACGACAAGCTTGTTGCCGCGCCTGGACGCTGCGTGCGCGCTCTGGCATCATGCCGTGTATGGATGCCCAATTGCCACCGCTGATCAGCGCGCTGCTGCAGCCCGCGCTGTATCCGCATCAGCCAGCGACTGTGACGCTGGTGCAGACGCATATTTCCTGGGTGTTGCTGGCCGGTGACTTTGTCTACAAGGTCAAAAAACCGGTGCGCATGACGTTTCTGGACTTCAGCACGCTGGCCCTGCGCCACCAGGCTTGTCAGGACGAGCTGCGCCTGAACCAGCGCTTTGCCCCCGATATTTACCTCGACGTCGTTGCCCTTTACAACACGGTCCAAGCGCCCCGGTTTGATGCTGTGGGCGAGCCGATCGAATACGCCGTGCGGATGCGTCGCTTTGACGACGCCAACCGGCTGGACCGGGTTTGCGCGCTCGGTGCGTTGTTGCCTGGCCATTTGACCGATCTGGCGCAATCGCTGGCGGCTTTTCATGCCAGCGCAGCCGTGGCGCCTGCGCGCGCAAGCTGGGGGTCGCCAGACAAAGTGCTGGCCCCCGCGCGTGACAACTTTGCCGACCTGCTGGCGGCTTTGCCAGACGCCAGTTGGCAGGCCCGCGTGCAGGCGCTGCAAGCGTGGACCGACGCGCAAGGCGCGCAGCTTGCGCCGCTGATCGCCCAGCGCAAACAGGCTGGCTGCGTGCGCGAATGTCATGGTGACCTGCATCTGGCCAACCTGGTGCTGATTGACCAGCGGGTGCGGATGTTTGACTGCATCGAGTTCAACGCTGACTTGCGCTGGATCGACGTGCTCAGCGACGTGGCCTTTGTCTATGCCGACCTGCTGGCGCACAACGCTGCCGGCCTGGCGAGCTGGTTTGTCAATGAGGTGCTCGGTCGCAGTGGTGACTACCCGGCCGCTGGGCTGCTGCGCTTTTACGCGGTCTACCGCGCCATGGTGCGCGCCAAGGTGGCGGCGCTACGCTACCAGCAGAGCGGTGACGACGGCGCGCTGGTGCTGGCCCAGTTGGCGTTGGCCGAGCGCCTGATCGCGCCACGTCCGCCATGCCTGCTGATCACCCATGGACTGTCGGGCAGCGGCAAGACATTTGTGACCGATCAATGGCTGCAAAGTGACGCGGGTGACAACACGCTGCGCCTGCGCGCCGACGTCGAGCGCAAGCGGCTGGCAGGGTTGTCGGCGCAAGCACGCAGCGGCAGTGGTCTCAACAGCGGCCTGTACGCACCCGACGCGCACGCGCGCACCTACAAGCACCTGCGCGAGCGCGCCGCGCAACTGCTGCAAGCGGGCTGGTCGGTGGTGGTGGATGCGACTTTTCTCAAGCACGCTGACCGTGCCAGCTTTCAGGCGCTGGCCCAAGCGCAGGGCGCCCGCTTTGGCATCATCGCGCCGCAGGCGACACCAAAGCAGTTGCGCCAGCGCATCGTGGCGCGCAGTGCTCAAGGCTCAGACGCGTCCGAGGCGACGCTGGCGGTGCTGGAGCAGCAATTGCTAAGCGTCGAGCCGCTGACCGCTGAAGAGCTGACTCAATTGAAGGCGGTGCCAAGGCGCCAGGTGCGGTGATTGGGTCGTGCGACCGGGCTTTGGCGAAGACGCGGAATTACTTCCCGTTGATCCCCAGCAACTCCACCTCAAACACCAGCGTCGCGTTGGGCGGGATCACGCCGCCTGCACCGCGTTCGCCGTAGGCGATTTTTGCCGGGCAGGTCAGCTTGGCTTTGCCGCCCACCTTCATGTGCTGCACACCTTCGGTCCAGCAGGGGATGACGCCATTCAGCGGGAATTCAGTGGCCTGATTGCGCTGGTACGAGCTGTCAAACTCGCGCCCGTCGGGAAACATGCCGCGGTAGTTGACCTTGACGCGGTCGCTGACCTTGGGGCTGTCGCCGTTACCGTCCTTCAGCGACCGGTAGACCAGGCCGCTGGCGGTCACGGTCGCGCCGGGCTCCTTGGCGGCGGCGTCCAGGGTGGCGTCGGCGGCAAAGGCGTTTCCCAGGCACAGGCTGAGGGCGGCGAGCGTGGTGCGATGCAAATTTTTCATGTGCGTTGGCTGTGGTAAAGCGCGCAAATAGCTTCAAAAATGAGAGCTTCTTGCGCTTGATTGATAAGGGCTAGCCCCTGATTTTTCATATAAACCAGACGCTCGTATATTACACCAGCAACGCGTTGACACGTTTGACGTAAGCGGCAGGATCATCGGGCAGGCCGCCTTCAGCCAACAGCGCCTGGTCGAACAGAATGTGCGCCAGATCGTAGAAGTTGACCGAGCCGTCGAGCTTTTTCACCAGCGGGTGGTGCGGGTTGACTTCCAGCACCGGCTTGACTTCAGGCGCGGTCTGGCCCGCTTGCTTGAGCATGCGCGCCAGCTGGGTGCTCATGCCGTGTTCTTGCACCACCAGGCAGGCGGGCGAGTCAACCAGGCGCGAGGTCACACGCACGTCTTCGGCCTTGTCTTTGAGCGCCTCTTTGAGCGTGGCCAACAGCGGTTTGAACGCTTCGGCGGCCTCTTCGGCGGCCTTCTTTTCGGCATCGTCTTGCAGTTTGCCCAAGTCGACCGCACCTTTGGCCACGCTCTGCAGCGGCGTGCCGTCAAACTCGTGGACGTAGTTCAGTGCCCATTCGTCGACGCGATCGGTCATCAGCAAGACTTCGATGCCCTTCTTTTTGAACACTTCCAACTGCGGGCTGTTCTTGGCCGCGGCAAGGGTGTCGGCGGTGATGTAGTAGATGGCTTCCTGGCCTTCCTTCATGCGTGCCTTGTAGTCGGCAAAGCTCACGCTCACGCTGTCGGTGCTGCTGGACGCAAAGCGCAGCAGTTTGGCAATGCGGTCCTTGTTGGCGTAGTCTTCGCCCAGGCCTTCTTTGAGCACCGCGCCAAATTCTTTGTAAAACTTGGTGTATTTGCCTGCGTTCTTTTCGGCCTCGGCTTTTTCTTCAGCGGTTTGCACGTCGGTCACGCCATCTGCGGATGGCTCGGGCAACTTGTCGTTTTTGGCCAGGTCTTCGAGCATGCCCAGCACGCGTTTGGTGCAGCCTTCGCGGATGGCTTTCACGTCGCGGCTTTCCTGCAGCAGCTCACGGCTCACGTTGAGCGGCAGGTCGGCCGAATCGACCACGCCTTTGACAAAACGCAGGTAGGTGGGCAGCAGCGCCTCGGCGTCGTCCATGATGAACACGCGCTTCACATACAGCTTGACGCCAGCAGATTTTTCGCGGTTGTACAGGTCAAACGGCGCTTTGCCAGGGATGTAGAGCAACTGGGTGTATTCAGTGCTGCCTTCGACCCGGTTGTGGGTGTGCGCCAGCGGCGGCTCAAAGTCGTGGCTGATTTGTTTGTAGAACTCGTCATACTGCTCTTGCGTTACATCTTTTTTGGCACGCGCCCAGATGGCGTTGGCCTTGTTGACGGTTTCCCATTCGCCGGTTTTGACCATGGCGCCGGGTTGGCGACCGGCTTTTTCATCGTTGGGGTCAATCAGCTCGCCGTCTTTCCATTCCTCTTTCTCCATCAGGATTGGCAGGCTGATGTGGTCTGAATATTTGCTGATAACGCTCTTGAGCTTCCAGGCGGCAAGGTAATCTTGCGCATCGTCGTTGAGGTGCAGGATCACGCTGGTGCCGCGTTCGGGCCGGGTGATGGCCTCCACTTCAAAGTTGCCGGCCCCACCACTGATCCAGCGCACGCCTTCCTCGGGTTTCATGCCGGCGCGGCGCGACTCCACGGTGATCTTGTCGGCGACGATGAAGCCGCTGTAAAAACCCACGCCAAACTGGCCGATGAGCTGCGAGTCGGCCTTCTGGTCGCCTGATAGCTTGGAAACGAAGTCTTTGGTGCCGCTTTTGGCGATGGTGCCCAGGTGGTCGATCGCCTCTTGCGTGCTCATGCCGATGCCGTTGTCGGTGATCGTGAGTGTCTTGGCATCCTTGTCAAAAGTGACTTTGACCTTGAGTTCGCTGTCGTTTTCATACAAGCCGGGGTCGTTGATGGCTTCAAAGCGCAGTTTGTCGCAGGCGTCTGAGGCGTTCGAAATCAATTCACGCAGGAAAATTTCCTTGTTGGAGTACAGCGAATGGGTAACGAGGTGCAGCAGTTGCGCAACTTCGGCCTGGAAGGAGAGGGTCTGTTTGGTCATGGAAATGGAGGTAGGGTCAAAACAATAAAAACCAGCGATCCGAATCGCTGGAGCTCAAACACTGTCGCCCATTTGTGGGCTGCACGGCAGATTTCAAGAGCTCACCCCAGCCAGCGTTGCAGTTGGGTCGCGATTTGCGGGTCACCCAGCAGTTGCAGATGGCCGGTGCGGTAGACAATCAATTGACGTTCGGGCGCAAAGTGCAGACAGCGCTGTGACTGATCGTGCTGGCCCAATGCGCTGTGTAGCGGCACCAGGCCATCGCCAGTCAGGCGGTCAGCCATCGGGCTGCGCTTGCCAGCCAGTGTGGCGGCCACCGCAAAGCAGTTCACATCGGTCGGCAGCGGCACGGGGATGCGGCCGTCGGGTTTGCGTTGAAACCGGTCGTGGCCTTGCCAGTCGGCGTCGAGCAGCAGGCCATAGCGCAGATCGGTGACACCGGCGCTGCGCAACTGACCAAGTTTTGCCAATGGGCGGGTGTACGGCGTGCTGCCCAAAAGCACATCAATCCAGTTGCCTGCGCGTTCCAGCGGCGAACCGTGGTGCGGTGTGCCCAGGAAAACCACATTTCTGAGCACCTTGGGCCAGGCCTTGCCGGTTTGGTTGGCTGCATGCAGCGCGCTGCGCGTGATCAGCCCGCCCATGCTGTGTGCCAACACGGTGAGTTCGGTCACGGGCACCGGCCAATGCGCCAGCAATTGGTCCAACTGGTGATCCAGCGCGCGGCCGTTTTCAGATACGTGCAGGCCGGAGTTGTAGCGCACATAGACCGGCGTGTAGCCCAGCGCGGCGCTTAAGGTGCTGGCGTGGTTGACTGGCTGGCCTGCGCGCTGGGCTGTCCATTGCAGCTCGTTCATGCACAGACCGTGGATGACGATCAGCACCTTGCCGGTCACCTGGCCGGTCTGCGGCGGTGCGCGCCAGTCCAGCACCTGGCCGCGCAGGCGCAGCGTCATGGGTGTGGCCAGCGGGTTGCCGCTGGCTTGCAGCCGATCGCCCATCACCCCGTTTAGCGCCGCGACAACCGCGGCACGCTCGGCCGACTCGTCGCCCTGGCCTTCCAGCCGCTGAAACAAGGGCTCCAGCCGGGTCAAGGCCGAGACGACCCCTTGGCCCACCAGCCGGGAGACGCCATGAATGCTCTGGTAAATCAGCCCGGTCAGGCCGCGCGTTTGACCCGGGCTGGCGCCTGCGGGTGCGCCCAGTGTGCGCCAGACGGATTGGTGCACCCCCTCGGCCATGGACGTGACCGCTTGGGTTGCTTGGGTGGCCAGCAGCGCCGCAGCGCGCAAGTCAGAGGCGCGCAGATGGTGTTTTGGTTCAGAATTTTTCATGCGGTGCCAGATAGCGCCATTGCCCCACAGGCAGGTTGCCCAGCATCACGTTGCCAATGCGCACACGCTTCAAGCCCACCACTTTCAGGCCGACTTGCTCGCACATGCGGCGAATCTGGCGCTTTTTGCCCTCGTGCAGCACAAAGCGAAGCTGCTCGGGGTTTTGCCATTCGACCTTGGCATGCTTCAAAGGCTGGCCGTCCAGGCTCAGGCCGTGGCGCAACAAAGCCAGTTTGTCGGCAGGAAACACCGACTGCACGTCCTGGCTCACCGGGTCATCGTCGTCGATACGGCTGAGTTGGGTGACCTGGCCAGATTGCGCCTTTACCGCTTGCGCCATGCGCCCCGCCGCACCTGGCGCGGCAGGGTAGGTGGCTGCTGCTGATCTGGCCGCTGCCGGGTTGGCGACACCGGTGTAGACGACGCGGACCAGGTATTCTTTTTCCATCACCGCGTCTTCGCCGATCAATTGGCGTGCGACCCGCCCGTCTTGCGTGAGCACCAGCAAGCCGGTGGAATCAATGTCGAGCCGCCCGGCGGGTACCAGGCTTTTGAGCTGGCTGGGGTGAAAAAAGAAACGCGCGTTGTCCTGCGCCCAGCGGTTTTGCGGCTGCACCAGCGTGATGGCGGGCTGATGGCCGTCTTCTGCCTGGCCGCTGACCAGACCGAGCGGCTTGTTGATCAGCACGGTGACCTGCTTGGCCTGCTGGCCTTGCGCCTGCTTGTCGATCTCGATTCTCACGTCGGGGGCGACCTGCATGCCCATTTCGGCGACGCGGCCGTTGACCTTGACCCAGCCCTTGGCGATCCAGTCGTCTGCCTCGCGGCGCGAGGCCAGGCCGAGCTCGGCCATGCGCTTGTTCAGGCGCAGGGTGCCCCCCGCGCCGTAGGCGGCGGTGTTGGTTTGGCCGACGGGGATCGGTGCCTTGGCTACTGGCGCTGCGGCGCGGCGGAAGAGGGGTTTCGGTGTGTCGGACATTTTGCTATGGTAGTTGTAGCTTATTGCGCTTATTTTACAAGGGCTAGAGCTCTGTTTTATTTAAAGAAAGTAACTGCTGCGCAAGGCCTGCAAATCCATCACACGCAGGCCGCCGTACTCCACCGCGATCGCGCCGTGGGCGGTGAGGGTGGTCAGGGCCTGGTTGACGCGCTGGCGCGACAGCCCCACCAGGTAGGCCAGCTCTTGCTGGGTGATGCGCAGCACCGCGCCCAGACCGGGATAGAGCACCGGGTTGAACAGCGCTGCCAGGCTGCGCGCGACGCGGATGTCAGGGTTGGTCATGCGGTCGATTTCGCGCGCGGCAATGAATTGGCCCAGGCGCTCATTGAGCTGGTTCATGACAAAGCGGTTGAAACCGATCGAGTGGTCCAGCAACCAATGAAATGTGTCGACGTGCAGACCTGCCACCATGCTCTTACGCAGCGCCTGGATGTTGTAGCGGTACACCTCGCGCTTGAGCGCGGTGCCTTCGCCAAACCAGCCGCCTGGCGGCACACCGGTGAATGTCATCGTCTGGCCGTCGGCGTTGTCGGTGCTCATCTTCAGCAGGCCGTCGATCACGCCAAACCAATAGGTCACCGGGCGGCCGGTGCGGCAGATGTAATCGCCCGGATTGGCGTCGGTCACCTTGAGATCGTCGGCGGCGCGTTCGCGTTCGTCGTCTGTCAACAACTTGTACCAGGGAATGACAGTCAATTCAGCCTCGGTCAAAGACCGACGGCGTTGAAAAAGTGAAGCATCTTGCGGCATGGACGGGACCTGGCGGAACAGGGAAAACACCTAGCGAGAAACGGCCAGATTGTCGTCCAAACGACAACTTGGCGTCAAATCAGGTTCTATCATCACGGCCACAACAGCAGGTGCCAACCCCGGTGTGGGCCTGACCTGATTTGGAGACAAGGCAACGCAATGCAAACGACTTTTCCGCAACTTTTGTTAAACCATGCCAGCCAGCGGCCCACGGGCACGGCCATGCGTGAAAAAGAATACGGCATCTGGCAAGCGATGACCTGGCAGGAGATGGCGGTGTTGGTGGAGCATCTCGCCTGTGGCCTGCATCAGGCCGGCTTGCGCCAGCACGACCACATGATCGTCATTGGCGCCAACCGGCCCCGGCTGTACGCGACCATGCTGGCGGCGCAGTCCTTGGGCGCGGTGCCCATTGCGCTGTACCAGGACGCTGCCGCGCTGGAATGCGTGTTCCCGATCAACAACGCCGAGGTCTGCTACGCGTTTGCCGAAGACCAGGAGCAGGTGGACAAGCTGCTCGAAATCCGCGAGCAATGCCCGCAACTGGCGCATATTTACTTTGATGATCCGCGCGGCTTGCGCAGCTACGACGAGCCAGGCTTGCAGCCGCTCGACGACCTGATCGCCGAAGGCAGGGCGTTTGCCGCGCAGAACAGCGGCTTTTTTAAAACGGCGGTCGACAAGGTGCAGCCCGACGATGTGGCAGCCATGTTCTTTACATCCGGCACCACTGGTAACCCCAAAGGCGTGGTGCATACCCACGACACGCTGCTCAATCGCGCGCGCGCCGGAGCTGAATTTGACAAGCTCACCCACGAAGAAGACGTGCTGGCCTACCTGCCACCGGCCTGGATCGGGCAAAACATCTTTTCTTATGCCCAGTGGCTGTCATGCGGCTATGTGGTGAATTGCCCTGAAGATGCGTCGACCGTCACCATCGACCTGAAAGAAATCGGCCCGACGTACTACTTTGCGCCGCCGCGGGTGTTTGAAGGCATGCTCACCACGGTGATGATCCGTATGGAAGACGCCGGCGCACTCAAGCGCGCCATGTTCAAGTATTTCATGGACGTGGCCAAAAAGGTCGGCCCCAAGCTGATGGACGGCGAACGCGTTGGTTTTGGCGACCGCGTCTTGTACGCCCTGGGCAACTTCATGGTTTACGGTCCGCTGCGCAATAACCTGGGTTTTAGCCGGGTACGTGTGGCCTACACCGCGGGTGAGGCCATCGGACCGGATTTGTTCAGCTTTTACCGTTCGATCGGCATCAACCTCAAGCAACTGTATGGCTCCACTGAGACCGCCGTGTTTGTCTGCCTGCAACCCGACAACGAGGCGCGTGCCGACACCGTCGGCGTGCCGTGCAAGGGTGTCGAGATCAAGGTCGCCGACAACGGTGAGGTGCTGGTCAAGTCGCCAGGCCTGCTCAAAGGCTATTTCAAGAACCCCGAGGCGACCGCCGAAGTGCTGTCGGCGGATGGCTGGTACCACACCAGTGACGCCGGTTTTCTGGATGCGCATGGTCACCTGAAGATCATCGACCGCGTCAAGGACGTTGGCCGCATCAAAGGCGGCGTGTTTGACGGCGCCATGTTCGCGCCCAAGTACGTTGAAAACAAGCTCAAGTTCTTCCCGCACATCAAGGAGGTGGTCGCCTACGGCGACGGCCGCGAAAAAGTGTGCGTCATGATCAACATTGACTTCTCTGCCGTGGGCAACTGGGCCGAGCGGCGCAACCTGCCCTACGCTGGCTACACCGACCTGGCGCAAAAGCCCGAGGTCTACCAGCTGATCAAGGAGTGCGTCGAACAGGTCAACGCCGACCTCAGTGTTGACACCCTGTTGGCGGGCAGTCAGGTGAGCCGGTTTTTGGTGCTGCACAAAGAGCTCGACGCCGACGACGGCGAGTTGACCCGCACCAACAAGGTGCGCCGTGGCTTCATTGCCGACAAATACGATGTGCTGATCGATGCGCTTTACGGCGGCAAGACCGAGCAGTACGTTGAAACCCTGGTCAAGTTTGAAGATGGTCGCACCGGCAAGGTCAGCGCCACGCTGCGCATCGAAGACGCCAAAACCTTCGCTCCGGTCAAGGCCGCGGCTTGAAGCACAGAGCTTGAGATCAACCTATGGCAACTAAACAAATCGGCGACGTCATTCTTGACGTCAAAAACATCTCGCTGAGTTTCGGCGGCGTCAAGGCGCTGACCGACATTTCGTTTGACGTGCGCGAGCACGAGGTGCGCTCGATCATTGGCCCCAACGGCGCGGGCAAAAGCTCGATGCTCAATTGCGTCAACGGGGTCTACCGTCCGCAAGAAGGCGCGATCACGTTCCGGGGGCGAAAATTCAGTCACATGGACAGCCACCAGGTGGCCACCATGGGTATCGGCCGCACGTTCCAGAACCTGGCGCTGTTCAAGGGCATGAGCGTGATCGACAACATCATGACCGGGCGTAATCTGCGCATCAAGAGCAACCTGTTTTTGCAGGCGCTGCGCATCGGCCCGGCGCAGCGTGAAGAAGAACAACACCGCGAGTTTGTCGAGCACATCATCGACTTTCTGGAAATCCAGGCGCACCGCAAAACCCCGGTGGGCCAGTTGCCCTATGGCCTGCAAAAACGCGTCGACCTGGGCCGTGCGCTGGCGATGGAGCCGCAATTGCTGTTGCTGGACGAACCCATGGCGGGCATGAACGTCGAAGAAAAGCAGGACATGAGCCGCTTTGTGCTCGACGTCAATGAAGAATTTGGCACCACCATTGTGCTGATCGAGCACGACATGGGCGTGGTGATGGACATCAGCGACCGCGTGGTGGTGCTGGACTATGGCAAAAAAATTGGCGACGGTACGCCCGAAGAAGTGCGTACCAACCCCGACGTGATCAGTGCGTATCTTGGAACAGGACATTAATCATGGGATTTTTCCTCGAAACTTTATTGGGTGGCCTGATGGCGGGCATGCTGTATTCGCTGGTGGCGTTGGGCTTTGTGCTCATCTACAAAGCCTCGGGTGTCTTCAACTTTGCCCAGGGCGCGATGGTCTTGTTTGCCGCCCTGGCGATGGCACGCTTTGCCGAGTGGCTGCCCGCCTACGCAGGCATTGACAGCTTCGTCTTGGCCAACTTGATCGCTTTCATTGGCGCGGGTGCGGTCATGTTTGTGGTCGCCTGGCTGATCGAGCGGCTGGCGTTGCGCCACCTGGTCAACCAGGAGGGCACGACGCTGCTGATGGCCACCTTGGGCATCAGCTACTTTCTGGACGGCATTGGTCAGACGATCTTTGGCAGCGATATTTACAAGATCGACGTCGGCATGCCCAAAGACCCGATCATGGCCTTGGAGAGCACCTTTGAAGGTGGCATTTTGCTCAACAAGGAAGATTTGTACGCGGCGCTCATTGCTGCGGTGCTGGTTGGCCTGCTGACGCTGTTCTTCCAGAAAACCGTGACCGGCCGCGCACTGCGTGCGGTAGCCGATGACCACCAGGCTGCGCAAAGTATCGGTATCCCGCTGAACCGTATCTGGTTCATCGTCTGGTGCGTCGCGGGGGTGGTGGCGCTGGTCGCGGGAATGATCTGGGGCAGCAAGCTCGGTGTGCAGTTTTCGTTGACCACGGTGGCCATGCGCGCCTTGCCGGTGGTGATTCTGGGGGGGTTGACTTCGGTGCCGGGTGCCATTGTGGGCGGTCTGATCATCGGTGTCGGTGAAAAGTTATCCGAGGTGTACCTCGGGCCGTACGTCGGTGGTGGCATCGAAATCTGGTTTGCCTATGTGCTGGCGCTGGTGTTCCTGTTGTTTCGCCCGCAAGGTTTGTTTGGCGAGAAGATCATTGACCGCGTCTGAAAGAGATTCACCATGTTTTACAGAGAAAACGGCCAATTCAAAACCAGCTACCGCGCTGACCAGCAGATATTTGGTATCACCCAGGATCGGGTGGCCATCTTGCTGTTGGTGGCGGCGGCGTTCCTGGTTATTCCGGTGATCACCAGCGAGTACATGTTCCGCGCCATATTGATTCCGTTTGTGATCATGTCGTTGGCTGCGCTGGGGGTGAACATTCTGGTGGGTTATTGTGGTCAGATCTCGCTGGGCTCTGGCGCCTTCATGGCCGTGGGTGCGTATGCCGCGTTCAACTTCTTTGTGCGGGTGCAGGGCATGCCCTTGCTGCTGGCTTTGTTGCTTGGTGGTGTGTGTGCTGCCGCATTTGGCATCTTGTTTGGCTTGCCGAGTTTGCGCGTCAAAGGGCTTTACCTGGCCGTGGCCACGCTGGCGGCACAGTTTTTCAGCGACTGGATGTTTTTGCGCATCAAGTGGTTCACCAACGACGCGCCATCCGGTTCGGTGCAGGTGTCTGATTTGCAGGTGTTTGGCATCCCG
>Ga0210024_1002456_pt1 | contig 15857 bp, 6 predicted proteins | sample CryGeymeta201525_FD_183988 | JGI IMG/M metagenome (GOLD analysis project Ga0210024, IMG submission 183988) | Groundwater microbial communities from Crystal Geyser aquifers in Utah, USA - Crystal Geyser metaG 2015-25 (SPAdes) (version 2) | ecosystem: Environmental > Aquatic > Deep subsurface >... | reverse complement strand
CCTCACTGTCACGGGCACTTCCGCTTCAGATTCAATATCTTCAAAAAACTCCCATCCATCCTGGATCAATTGACTGAGCGGGTCCTTGTTCTGAGGAATCGCGAGCGCAGAAAGCGTGATCGGGAACCAGCTATTCGTGGCCCCCAGCAGAACGGCACGAGCCTCCTCATCGCATTCGTTATCGAAGTGATCCAGATGCGGGTGACGCCCACGGCAACCCGGCAGATTCTCTTTACCGGCTTTACCAAAGGCGTGCGCCATGCTTCTTGATGCGCTACAGGCATCACACTTCACCCAGAGATTTTCCGTTTGCAGCGACGCCCCGCTCTCGAAGAAGCGCAGCGTGCCTTTGCACGAACTGTTACCGCCATGGACGAAGTAGTGCCAAGGGAAGTCATCAAGGTGGCCATCGCGACAGGCCAGCAGGAAACGTGCAGGAACGGCATCCGCGTCCTTGGCAGGTTGGTCGCCTTTGGAACCACGGCAGCCTTTGTGAACGAAGCGGGTTCGCTCGGGTCTGAAGCGGTTCTCCTTGATCTCGAACAGACCGGCATCAAAGGGTGACAGCAGGCCGCACTTCACGCAGCGCATCCAGCGCGGAAACGGCCGAACTGGAACGCCGATATTAGCCTCAGCCGACCAGACATCAACAAGCTCGCTCTTCTGAAATGGGGGCATCCGCAGGTTCTCTACCTGTACTCCCAATACCTTTCGAACAGCAGCGAGTAGCCGTGCCTCTTGAATCGGCTGACAGCGATCCTTTTCCCATCGATCAATGCCGAGCGTCACGACGGACAGACTTGGCAGGTCGATCAACGCTCCGGGCCCATAGGTCCACAGCAACTGACTGGGGCGTACCTCTCCGACTGGAGTTTTGTTGTTGATGATCATGTTCAATCCTCATCCTTCGTTGCGGGACGAGGCTTCCAATCGTGATCGTCCGTGATATGGCTCGTGTTCATGATCAGGCGCACGCCGGGCTCCACTTCCCGCATCGACATCGGTACGGTCCAGTTGTCCCAGGCTTGAAGCCCTGGCGACTTGATCAATGCAACGGTCTTGTCTTTTTCGGGGCCACGTTTCTCATACGCCAAGATCCGTCCGCCCTTGCTGACTTCTTTCGCCCATTCGTCGGCACGTTCTTTCAGTTCAGTCTCAGCCAACTGCTTGCGCGAGTTGTCTTCCGCGACATTGCCCGCGCGAGTCGCCAATACCTTGATGGCATCGATGATCTCGGCCTGATTGGACATACTCAGTTGGCCAGCGCCTTCGTTCGGGCTAAAGACATCGTTCTCGAGGCGCATCAAACTCAGCAGCGCGCCCGTCAAACCACGGTCCATCGCTCGTGGCGAGAATGGCGTTACCGATTGCGCCTCGACGTGTTTGTAGAAGGTGGCGTGGTAATGCTCGAAGGTTTCGTAATGGGACAGGTCGCGCGGTCTCGCCCAAGTCAGCACCGTGCAGACCAAGCCCGGGAAGGAACGCCCGACTCGGCTCGTGGCCTGAATGTATTCGGCGGTTCCTTTGGGTTGCCCGTTCACGGCCATCAGCCCGAGTCGATTCACGTCAACACCCACGGACAGCATGTTGGTAGCCAGCACGACATCAATGGCGCGTGTATCGCCCTCCTGCCAGCGGGTCACGTACTTGCCTGTTGCAGTGTCGAACTCGGACTTGAATTTCACTTCCAGGTTGTCGAGGTACTTGGGAATATCCTGGCTCGAAACCCGGGATGTGAGCTCGCGGATATTGCTGATGCTGCGCTGTGCCAGTGCGGGTCGCTCCACCATGCTCATCTGCACGCGATAGGAACGCGTCTGCACATCGTCCTCTGCCAAGCGCTTCATCCCGCCCAATTCACGGAGGGAGTTGAAGTACCCGACCATGGTCATGTACGGGTCTGCGGGTTCGCCAAAATGGTCGAACAGTTCCTGTGCTGCCGTCAAGAACGCGGTGTAGACGCGGATCAACATGGCGGGGCGTGAACTGCCGGGAGAGCACACTCCGAGGTAACGCCGTCCCGGCTTTTCTTCGATCGGGCGCTGGACTGAGAAGAAGTTGTCTTCCACGTCCAGTCCATGCGGGGGGAACACCGAAACTCGGCGCATAAAGACGTTGTTGACTTGCTCTTTGGCTTTGCGCACCGTTGCCGTGGAGGCGATGATTTTCGGCTTAACGGTTTTGCCGCCAAGCGTCCAGCCGCACAGTTCATCGACGGCGGTCTCATACAAACCCACCATGGTGCCTAGCGGCCCACTGATCAAGTGGAACTCATCCTGAATGATCAAGTCAGGCGGACGTATCGGGCTGATGATCCTTACCTTGGAGGAAGGAAGCCCCTTGCCAGCTTGGTGATTGCCATTGCAATCGGCACCTTGCCAAAGCAGTCCGTGGCGCTCGCATTCCTGCCCCACGCGACCAAACAGCGTGCGCACCTGGCCACGCCACGCCATCATGGCGAACTTATCCACGGTGGCGATCATCATCGTCGGTGGGCGGTGGTATATCTCTTCGTCCACGACCAACACCGGAATCCCCGGATGCGGCTGTTTGCTGGACTTACCCTTGGAAAAATCGCAGCGACCTTTCTTGTCGCCGCAGTAGAGGAAGGTGCGCCCCCCACCTTTATCTGCTTTTACTTCAACATCCTGTCCCGGAACTATTTCCGTACCACACCAGGGGCAACTGGTGAGCTGCGCCGGCGATGCCGCTCCAGCGTTGTATTTGCCGGGATTGCGCACATCCTCGATGGCACGGTGGCTGTCCTCGGTCGTGCCCGGCGTCACCTTGTTACCAACCCAAAGGCCGATGGTGAAAGGTTCCGTACCTAAGGATTTATCACCTTTGTCCAGTGCCTCACGCCTCAACACTTCCATGGCGCAAATCAACGCAGTGGCGCGCTGGAATTGCTGCAACGTCAGCAAACGGAGTGTGTAACGCATAATCACGGCCAAACCGCGTGAACTGTCGAACCCGCCGAGATTGCCCTGCTTGCGCCGAATGGCCATGGTGAAGGCCGCCACGCCCAAATAGGCCTCGGTCTTGCCGCCGCCGGTAGGGAACCAGAGCAGATCGGCGTATGCCTCGACAGCCTCAACCCGATCAGAGTGGCTCGGGTCTGCCAGTGACGGAATCGAGAGCAGTAGAAACGCCAACTGGAATGGGCGCCAACTGCGGTTCTTTAATACATCGAACTTGTCGATGGTGACATCCTCTCCCCGGCGCATGGCCAACGCGTATTGGCTGCGCACACGTTGCGTGGCCATTGCTTGGTTGGCAAACCGGAAAGCAGCCAGCGCCTTCTCATTGCTTTTCAGCGCATCAATACCCTGCTGCAAACGTGTGTGGATCTCCTGGCAGCGGTCCATCGCTTGTTGCGACTGCGTGTCGTAGCCGGTCACTTCGGCCCCGACGCGAGCGCGCTGCTCATCAATCCACGCGGCGTAGTCTTTGGTCAGCATGCTTAAAGCATCGACAAGTGGATCAATGTCCAAAGTCGCCAGTCGCTGCATATCGAGCAAGCCACTGCTAACCATCTCGCGCATCGCAGGGCGATCGGATGGATCAAGACCGGGCGTCTCCGTCACCTGCACCTCATATTGAGGCATCACTGTGGTGCGCACCTCAGTAGCCAAGGTCACGTCGTCTGCGGTTTCTGCATGGACGGCAACGCCATGGCCCACGGCAAATTCGACGCGGTTGCGGTAAATCATCTCCAGTGCTTCGCGCTCTGGGTCCATACCGTCTGCCTCCAGCACCGGCCTACGCCGGAAGATGGCACGCTTGGCGGCATCTTTCTCAGAACGAACGATCAACTCGGGCTGGAACACCCACGCCGAATCGCGGTTCGTGTCTGGCTCTTCCTGAGCATTCACCAGGAACAATGTGACCAGTCGATCGCCATTGGCATTCTTGGCCCGAATAGAGCCTTGTACCCGAACTTCTGGGAACTTACTGTCCGGTGCCTGATGCGGAATCACGCCTTCGGTCAGCGGCAGTACGATCTTGCCGCCACAGGGAATGCGTTGCCACACCTTGGCCTTGGTCTGAACTTCGGCACCGGTCTCCTTATTCTTACGGGTGCGGAATATCTCGTGCTCGTCACTACGTTCATACCTGCCCCAGCATGCTTCGATCTCGATCCGTGCTGCGTCACCATCCACGCAGAAGGTCATGCCGAGGCTGCTGGGCACCAGTGACTGGTTGCTGGCGGCATCAATCTCGTCGGACGAATCCGACTCCGGTTCCACACGCCCGGTGGCCGTTCCAAACTCCGCACCAGGTTCGTGCCGTCCGGGAGCCTTGGCCTCGGTTGGCTCTTCTGCGTCGTCATTGGCCAGTGGCCCATCTAACCCCTCTATGCCGCCCTGTGCGGCCTCACGCGGGGCCAGTTTGCCAACCAAGTAGCGATCACGCACCCCCATGTCGACAATGCGTTCACGGGGACCGCCAGCCGGGCCGAGCAGGTCGTCCATCACGGCCAGTTGCAGCAGTTCACGGATATAGGCCTGATCCTCAATCGTTGGCACTTCAGCGATGGTCTTGTGCAATGCCTTGGGGAGCGACTCCAGAAAGTCCGTCCATTGAATTCGACCAACGCAGCCGGACGAAGGTGGGGTGAGCGAGATAAGGCCAATCGAAGCCGCCGGATCAACCAACAACATGCGGTCGAAGTAGATCGTGGTGGTTTCCAAATCAGAACGAACCTGCAGCACACGTCCGACCCGCGTGATGTGACCGGTTGTGTTCAGAATCAACACCCAATCGTCTTCAGCGATGGCTTGATACAGTGAACGCTCGCCGTTTAGCCGCAACGTGTAAGGTGCAAGAGTCGGATAAATGGCAGGGTCATTTTCTATGGCTATCCATGCGTTTGGTTGTTTAGCTGCTGTAGTTGTCTGCATATTTGCCCCCTTAAGTCCCTGCACTCATTGGCGCTGGAATCGTTAAAAACTGTTTGTGGAATTCTTGCCACCTCGCAGCATCGACATCTTTGACGAAAGCGATCAAACCCGCAAGGTGGTTAAAGAAGCCAATGGCTGAATCAAACTTCTCATGTTCAGCAACGGCAACCAGTCCATATTTCTGCGCTGCGTGCAAGTGTCTGTCGATTCGCTTGTAAGTCTCTTTCGACAACCTCGGTATAAGGCCGTCAACGAGCAATCCGAGGACGACTTTTTTTGAGCCAGGCCCCGCAACTCGAGTTTTCTTTGTGTTTTCACGAAAGCCACTTTTTCGAATTATCCCGACTATGGTGCGATGAATGTCGCCAATCGACATACGCTCAGGCAATTCTCCACCAGCGGAAAAAGTCAAATCGTCGGCATATCGCGTATAGGTAAATCCGTGCAGATCCGCGAAAGCTGTTAGTTTTTCATCAAGATCAAATGCAGCAAGGTTACTCAGCATTGGGCTTGTCGGAGCACCCTGTGGGAGCACACCCGTCGCGCCGGATCGCTCTACATAGAATTGATATGCCTTCTGTGAGGCCCTGATGCACTTTGGCCGGAGATGATGCTTTAGATGCTCTGGGAGCCGAGTTGTTGTGCATAGCCGAGCCAGTTCGAATGCGAGCAATGATCGATAACCAGCATTCATGAACACCCGATATGCATCGGATTCACTGAGTGCGTGAAAGAAGTTTTCCAGATCATATTGAAAAATCCAGCGGGCACCGCAATGCACGGAAGCGCATTTTCGAATGCCGCCGTCTGCATGAAAAGCATATGAGGCTGAGTGTGGCTTCAGCTTCTGCAGTAATTCAAGATTGATGAACTGCTGAACTTTAAATAGATCACCGGTGACGGCATGAATATGGCGTCTTCCGCCAGTTCTCTTCTTCACTGCGAACATGCGATAGTTGGCCGATTCTCGACGACGCTCTACCGTGGCCCGCAACACGCCATATTCAACAGCAGTGATTTTTGCGAGGTGTCGCAAGGTGAAAATAACGGGCAGGTTTGCTCGAAGCAAACGCTGGGCATAGGCCTTCAAGTGATCAGCCGCTGGCTTGCCTAGAACAGACGTAACGGCTTGAGAAAGGTGATGTACTGACCAAGTTTCCATTCACCTCTCCTTTGGCCCTATGGGGCCATCAGTGTCATGTCTCTCCCGAGACACCGAAGGTAAATGGGACATGACACTGAAGGGCGGCGTAGCCGCCTTAGCGTCAGATCTTTCCAGAGATGTCTGTCCGACATCCCCATCTGTGGAAGCCGAAACCTCTACAGAATCTGCCAACCGTAGAGAAGCAAGCCCCTCATTGGTTGACGGCTGAACGGTTGCCCGGCCAGCACACCACGAACTTGGAATATACAGGCTTCGATTCCAAACCGGCAGAGCAATAGTGGAATCTGCATGCTTTAGATGATCAAGACCAGCGGCTGTAAGGCGTACCTGCGGCGTTAGCAAGCCCATTTCTTGCGCGCTGCCGAGTAGTCCGGCGGCGTATTTGTGGTCAACGCAAAGCCTTGCAGCAATGCTTCTGGAACTGCGAACACCCCGTTTGACGAGTGCCAGTAGCTGAACCACTTCATCAGATTTAGATGTTGCCACCTCCGACGCGACCAAGGGTGGTTGGTCAAAAAGCGCCAACAGCCAATCTGGCACAGTGCGACCGGGCATAAGCCCTTGCCACTTTCCATTGGTGAACCACAAACTTCCAGGCAGGTTGTTGGGTACGCTGTGATAAAAAACGATGTTGGCCAGCACATCGCCGTACCCAAGCCGCGCCCATTTCGGAATTTTGGTCTGGCTGCGACAAAGCTGAATAACCTGCTGGTAGTTTTCTCCCCAGCGCCCTTCTAGCCAATCGGTCTCGTAGACCATCTCACTGGTGAAATCGACTTTCGACGACTTGCGGTATTTCCGTTTGCCATGGTCAGAGCCTTTTATCTTGGCGATGATCTTCGCTTCGGCCTCGCGCGGCCTTGCAAAGCTGACGACATGGATTTTGATGAGCCCGAAGCTCCACCAACTCAGAAACGTTGGGTGATTGAGCATCGCATTGATGAAGCCCGACACACGGTCACCACTACCGATCGAGTCATCAATTAGTAGGTAATCAAGAACTTTCTTGTCTCGAAGCTCGGCGAGTGAAGAATGGTCGAGCAGAGTCTGAGGATTGGCTCGCACTAGATTTGCGACCAGTGAGTAAACCAAGTCTTCGCTACCCAGCGAGTCACCCGGGCGCGCAACAATCTCACCACCTTCATTCCATAGCGGCAATCCATCTTCCAATTTCCGGACTGAGTAAAGCGCATAAACCTTCCCGCCCGGCAACGCAGCTACGACTCGCCTCAGCCATGCTGAATAGATGTCGCGTGGCACAAACTTCAGACGACTCAACATCAGTTTGGCCGTAGCCCTCTGCCCATCAGGGAACTGACCTACCCACCGATGAATTTCTGGTGACGCTTCAATCACCACGGGTGGGAGTGTCTTGAGCTGTGTCGACGCTTGACTCATGGCTTTGCCTGGTATCTGGTCATGCCACTCCGGTCGATCAGTCCACCAACGTCTTCGGCAAAATCGCCCAGCAGATCGCCCAGCTTTTTGAACTTCTCACTCTTGGCGGGCAGCACGGCCTGCAACTGGCCAAGAAAAGCGCGGGCAAGGTTTCCCTGGCCGGAGAACCACCATGGATTGAAGGTCACAATGACAGGCTGTTCAGCTTCCGGGCGCTGCTTCAGGAAGTGCCGCACATAGCTCAGTACCGTGGACTTTCCCGAACCCCATGGGCCATAGAGCTCCAGCACCAGCCCATCATTACCCGAGTAGCGACAAATACTATTGGCAAGGCTTTCGGCGAACGGTGCATGCCCGAACTGGTCGTCCTGCGGGTTTGAACTCGGACGATCAGCGGAGAGAGCTGTCATGTGCCATCTCCATCGAATAGGTCGCTGATAGGCGCAGACGAAGTGCTCTTCGATTTACTCGCTGGTTTAGAGGCACTTTTAACGGAATCGCTTCCTGTAGAGCCTTGATTAGCCTCTTCCTTGTGGCGTTGGAGGTTCAAGTCGGCAAGACGATGAAGAATCTCTAGGCGAGCAGGCTCGGATATCGTGTAACGAAGGTTCCGACCAGCAGGAAGATAATCCACATGGTGGAAGTCGTGATTGAGCTCAATATCCGACCAACCATAGGCGTCCAATACGCTCATGTCCAAAGCTGCTATGGAGGAGCGCAGCTCCTGAATATCAGAGTCACTACAATCTGAATCATGAATTGAATTGGAAAGGCGAGTTAAACCCCATTCGCGCTTAGTGAGAATGGCATTTCGTCGTTCATTGAAGGACCGCCCAGACAATCGCAGCCCAGCAAAATTATCGGGCTTCGGGAACGGAAATGTCGCCAGACACATCGTAGGGCTGTAGCGGAGGTCAGATTTCATTTTCCCCCCATGCTGCCAAGCAAAAGCGAAATGAATACTGCTCTGAAGGACAGCAAAAACGCCAAAATCATCTGACGCGACAACGATCAGTGCGCAGTCAAAAACTTGATTCGGGCTCACGAACGTGAATGCATTGGTACTACTAACCCTCGCGATGACCAGAACCTCCTTGAGCGCAGTATTCGTTACCCCGCCCCGAAAGTGCTCACTCCTTCCGATTGCATCATGCAATCCTTTTGGATTGGCCTCGTAAATCCACCATTTCGCCGCAAGCTTCGGCTTTGTGTTTTTCAGTGTCGCTCGATACGGCTTTACTCGGTCAGTCACAATTTCGAAAGCATCGCTGTACTTTGAAGCGGCATCTTCGCTCCAATCCCAAAAATTAATTGCAAAACGGCTCGCGGATTGCGTGGGATTCGAATTGAGATCTTTCCCCGTGAGGAATGGATAAAGAACTTTATGGTGATCTGGGGATTTGGTTAATAAAGACTCAGCGTCAGCTCTTGAAATAAGGAATCCATCTCCATTTGGGATGGCTCCATAAAATGCGACGCCTTGATTCTCTAGCAGGGATACTGGCTGCCAGTTCGTATCTGGCGTCAGAAATGATGAGATTCCCTTAACGGACTTCCCGTCAAGAGTGAATGCCCCTTCCCATTTTCGCTTCGAGAGTGACACGCGACAAATGAAAACATTTGCAGCGCCAGGCCATTTTGATTTGGATGTGGCCGAATAAATAGACCCTCCCGCAGAAATGATACTTTCCAAGGCGGCGAGTCTGGTCTCACCCTCAGCGATAGAGGATGTTGCAAGCATTCCCATTGCTCCATTCCTATTCAGGAGAGCAAAAGCACAATGAAAAAAATGGGCGCAAATATCGACGTTTTTTGTGGCGGCAGAATTCGTTAAAACCAGGAACGAGTTGTAGGAAGTGCCGCAACTTGTGCTTACGTTTTTCCCAAATGCAAATGGAGGATTGCCAATAAAAGCGTCAAACCCCCAGCAAACTCCCGAAAATACTTCGGGGAACTCTAGTGGCCAATGAAACGGTTTCCGTACTGGTTTTCCTGCCGGCAGATCAAAAGCAAGCCTAGCGCTTGCTCGGAGGGCTATTGTTCGGAATGCGGCTTCATCGCCGCTGATTGCTTGCCCTGCATGAATGGCAAGTGACGAAAGTCCGTTTTCCAAAGCGTAACCATTGCCGATAGTTGCAAGCACCTCACCGACAAACGCATCAGCGATCTGTTCAGGCATTTCAAGCTTCTGTCTCGCACTTGCGTCCAATAGCGCCATGGCCTCGACATCATGAATATCGCGAATAGGCATGGCACGCAGTTGCTGCCGCAACGTGATCGCTTCTTGCACCGCGCGCTCAATGTTCTGGCCGAACAATCGCTGCTGTCCTTTGCCACCGGGCGTCATTGAGAGTTCGATGAGCTGATCCAGTCGGTGAATGCCGAGCAGGCTGTCGCCGCAGCGCAAGTTGTGGTCGAGGAAACCAAACGGTCGCCCCTTGGCCAACGTCACCAGCCAGATGGATAGCTTGGCGAGCTCGACGGCCAGTGGGTTCAGATCGACACCATAGAGGCAACGCTCGGCGATGAGGCGGCGGGCGATCACTGAGCGTGCTTCACTGTCGCGGGGCAGCGGTTCCTTGGCTGCTCCTGCTTCCAGAACCTCACCATCCACACTCACGGTTTTGCCCGTAGCCTCGACCTGTGACCAGGCTTCGACGAGGCGATCAGACAGCCAGCGGCAGGCTTGCACCAGGAAAGCACCCGAGCCCATGGCTGGATCGCAAATCTTGAGGTCGAGCAGTTCAGCTGGGGATTTCAGTGCCCATTGTTCGCGTGGCGTTCCCTCTGCTGGGCCGACATAGGCCACCGGCGTGAGGGTTTCGGCGACGATCGCTTCGGTCAGCGATTTCGGTGTGTAGTGGGTGCCGGTTTCGCGCCGGTCGGAACCGGTGGTGACGATGAAGGCACCAGCGGGATACACCAGCGGATAGCCCCATGGATCGGTGCGCAGCAGATGGGCATAGGGTTTGACGCGATCGCGGAGCTTGGTGTCGCCTTGGCAAGCGGTCAGCAGGCGGTCGGCCAAGGTGTCGTCGACGGGTTTGGCCAGATCATTGCGCACTCGGCTGGCAGAACTGCCAGAGCGTTCTTGCAGCAACTCGGCCAATCGCGCGGCACCATCCAAACGTGCCGAATCCAGCTCGGCCAGCTTGACCCATGGCGTCTTGGCGCTCTTCGTGGCATCCAGTTCCAGCGTGACTTCATCGGTGCGCTTGACAGTGCGTTCGAGCAGGCCCTCGTACACATAGCCGATCTGTTCAACATCCAGCGCACGGTATGACAGCGTTCGACCTTGGAATTGCTGAATGGCCTCCAGCAACAGCAGCACGGTGCGGTTGTCTATGGGCAGTGGCTTGGCTGCATCGCTGCACCAGTTGGAGCCTTTGCCCCGACCTTCGAGGAAGGGAAAGCGGTCGGGATCGAACAGCGAACCGCCCAATGCGGGCAGACGCAGGTTTTCATGTTCGATGCCGCCAAAAACCGCGCGGAAGATTGCCAGCAAGCGCGACCAAGCGTCCCAGCGACGCTCGAGGATTTCCTCGGACTCTTTGCGCAACTGCATGCGCAAGGTGGAAAGCGCGTAGTTGGCTTCGTAGCGCTCGTCGCCCATCAGGAGCAGGCCACGTTCTTCGGCGGAGAGCAGGAACACCAAGCGCATCATGACCGTCAGCGCGGCCTCATACAGCTCGGGCTCTTTGACGTCGTGCAGGAGCTCTCGATTGCGGTCCTGGTCGGCTTTGTCGAGTGTTTGAATCAACACTTCGACGGCGCGGCGTACTTGCTCGCCAAGGGCGTCGGTGACTTCGTCCTGGAACTTCAGGGAGCGATCGAACAGCGCGGGCAATTGCTCGGATTCATCGACAAAGAAACGACGAATGCCGAGCAGGTGCACGAAGGCCTGCAGTGTGATGGGCTCCTGGCTCCAGATGCGGGCATACCAACTGGCAAAGGTGGTAACGGCACCCACTGGGGCATCCACCAGCATCCAGCGCTCGCCATTGGTCACCAAGCCGAGTCGACAACCCAGTGAGCGGCACAACTGCACCATGCGATCGGCGGGCGTGACGGCCCAGGCGCCTTGCTTCAGGGTTGCATCAAGGTCGACATCCTGGGCATAGGTTTGGATCAGCAGCAGTGGCAGGTTGGCGCGTTGCTCATCAATCACAGCAAGATCAGGCGACAGCGTCACCCCGTGTTCGGGCAAGCTGGCTTGGAGGTTGGCGGCGCACCAGTCGGCGCGCTTGAGAACGTCGCCTTTGCCGTCTTCATCGAGCTCGAGGCCACGCGACAGCACCTCGTCGATCCAGGCCACGTGCGACTCAGCGAATTGCGCGTCTTCCAGCTCCAGCGCTTCGCGCCATTCCTCGTAGGCTTGGCGCAGACGTTTGCGCTTGGTGGCATCAAGTTCTTCCAGCCCTTGCGGAAAGGCTTCCTTGAGAACGGGAACAGCGAGGAAAGGGCCGGAGATTTCGATCAGCGACAGCCAATCATCATGCACGCTGGGAGCACTCATGCGGCACCTCCCTGAGCGGCAGATGCAGGCACGAGAAAGATGACGGCAACCGGGAAGGTGCGGTCGTTGAGTTTGGCGTAGCGGGTTTCGATGGCTTGGGCCTCCTGCAGGCGCTCGGCTGGAATGCGGGCAAGACGCGCTTCCAGTGCGGCGGTGTCGCACCTGATCTGTGTTCGTTCGTCTTCAGAGAACAGGAAAAGCTGGGCCGGTTGCTGATCTTTTTTCAGTTCGGCTTGAATGGCTTTTTCAAGCTCATTGAGCACGGTGTCAATGTCGGTCACTTCCTGCTGTTTGCGGGATTGCAGCGTGTTGGTCAGGAACTTGAGCCGGTCTTTTGACCGGGCGTCGACCGACTGCAGGATGGCGCTTTGCGCGCGGTCAAAACGCACACGGATGGCATCGAACAAAGAGTCTGCGGCCGTCAGTGGCTTGGCCTTATCCAGCCATTGTTGAACTTTGGTGACGCCTTCTTCTCGACGGAAGGATTTATCGCCCAGATAGCCCCCGGCCACCGTTAGCTCTTCGTGGAGGCGATGATGGTTTCCGCCAGTGACGACCAGCCGCGAGATGACGACCACGGCAGGGCCGTCGATCAGTGCGTCCGGCACCGAACGCACGGTGACACGATGCAACTTCTTCACGTCGTCCTGTGCCCAGACCTCGGCGCGCAGCAAGCGCAGGCACATCTGCACCAGTCGGTGGTTCAGGTGAACCAGCACTACGTCGTCACGCCCGGTGGCGACAGCATGGTCAAACGTGATGGGTCGAATCTGCTGCGTGTGCGGATGCCGCAAACCTTCTGTGCAGCGCCCCCATGATCCTGAAAAGGCTGGCATCCTGAATACACTGCCCGCAGGTGCATCAGACAAACTGCACGGCTCCAACGGAGGGCGACCGGCTAAAGCAAGCCCCGTCTTGACCGCCATCAGGATGTGGTCGGGCGTGAGATGGAATTCGGTTTGCGTCGTCAGCAGCTTTTCATGCAATTTCGCAACGCGATCCTTGAGCTCACGATCTGCGCGTACAAATCGTCTAGCTTTGGCGATTTTGGCTTCAGCAAGGCGGGTGTCGAGGTCTTTGAGTGAGCCTTCGATCAGCCCCGACATTTGTGGCGCGATGACCGGATTGACGCTACCCATGTCTGCCCGCATGGATTCGAGTTTGCGCAGCGCACGGATGATGTCGTCACCGTGGCCACCAATGGTTGCTTTGCCCTGTTCGCCGCCATCAACGGGGTGCCAGATCAATACTTCCTTCTGGCGTTGACCGTGCCGATCGATACGGCCGTTGCGCTGCTCCATCACATTGGGGTTGTAAGGGATCTCCAGATGGATGAGGCAGTTACAGTGGTTCTGCAAGTCGATACCTTCAGACGCGGCATCAGTGGCCAGCAGGATGCGAACCGCTGAATCCTGGGGCGAGGTCTGGAAGGCCGCTTTGATAGGTTCCCGATCTTCCTGCGAAAGTCCCCCGTGCAGGAGGGCCAAGCGCTCGCCGCCAAAACCGTGGCTTGACAGAATCTCATGCATCCACTGGTGGGTGGTGCGGTATTCGGTGAACAAGATCACCCGGCGGTCATTCCACTGACCATCGGTCTTGAGGTTACTCGTGAGCCAGTCGAGGATCGCTTTGGCTTTGGCATCGACCTGGTTCTTGGCCGTTTGTGCCCACGACCGAAGTTCATTCAGCATTTGGTGCTGGTCTGCTGTCAGCGGCTGCGCGCGTCGTGAGGCTTCTTCAACCGCCTCTGACTGTGCATTTTCGACCTCTTGGTCGTTGGCGTAGTCTTCTTCGACCCGCAGGATGGCTTTGCGCAAAATGCGGTCGGCCATCGCATCCTTGTCCTTGCGTTGGCTACCGTTGGCCAGAGTGGCAATGTGCTTCTCAAGGGTGGATGCGAAAGCGGCGGGAGAGGAAAAGAGCCGTTTCTTGAGCAACTGGTTGACGAACGATGTGCCGAAAGCATTGCCGACCTTAGCTGCATCCTGCTCACGGCTCGCACAGAAGGCATTCAGTTTCTGGTGAATGGCGCGCTCTTGTGCCGAGTACGAGGCCAGCAGCGCTTGCAACTTGCGCTGCGCATAGAGCGGCTTGCCTTGCGCATCAACCAAGTCGCTTTTGAGGCGACGGATCATCACCTGACTCAATTGCTTTTCATCAGGCAGGATATTTCGGGCGAAACGCTGGTCGTCCAACAACTCCAACAGTGAAGTGAAGGATTCGGTGTAGCCGTTGTGTGGGGTGGCTGTCAGAAACAGGCGATGCTGAAAGTGCGGACTGATCAAGCGAATGAAGCGTGTCCGCTGGCTCTCCAGCGCGTAGTTCGCCCCGGCAGCGGGGGCGATGTTGTGTGCTTCGTCGACTACCAGCATGTCGAATTTGCGTGGATAACTGGTGTGCGCAGGCAGAACGTCGCGCATGGCACGCAACCCTTCACCGCTCTTGACCCAGTCCATGGACGCGATGAGGCGCGGATGCGAAGTCCATGGGTTGGCGTGGATGCCGCGATCTCGGCGCAACTGTTTGATGTAGCCCGTGTCGACAACCCTGAAATCAAGGCCAAACTTTTCCAGCATCTCGACGCGCCATTTTTCTTGCAGCGATGCGGGGCAGACGATCAGTACGGTGCGGGCTCGGTGCCGCAGCAACATCTCCTGGATGACGAGACCGGCCTCAATGGTCTTGCCTAAGCCGACGTCGTCGGCTATGAGCAGATTGACACGGGCCATGTCGATGGCACGTACCAGAGGATCAAGTTGAAAATCTTGAATACTGACACCGCTGCGGAATGGTGCTTGCAGAAAGCCTCTGTCAGCATTCGTCGCCGCACCCCAGCGCACTGCATCAAGAAACGCTTCGAGGGTGTCAGAGTCATCCTGGCCGGTGATCGAAGGCAGCCCGGCGCGTTCGGTGATTTGCGCGCCCGGCTCTATCTCCCAGATAACTTCCAGCTCCTCACCCAAACCATCTTCGTCGATGGATGAGAGTGTGACCAAATGTTGGGCTGGTGCAACGACATTTAGATTGGACGACTCAACATTCGCGACGAACCATTGACGCCTGCGAACCTCAACTAATTGCCCAGACTCAGGACGAGCACGATATGAGTGAGGGCTACTCTCTGATACGGTTTCCATTCGGTTCTGTTTCCCTGATTCAGTTTTTTTGTTCCGGATGGGATTTTCAACTCAATCGGAGGCCCTATTGGATCATTCTTTTTTGCTTCAGATGAGCCTTGATGCTTCTGGCAATGGCTCTACCTAGATCAACGGGTACCGCATTACCAATTAGCCGTCCCAGAACCGTGAAGTTGACCTCTCCATCGTCTTGAATAAAGTGATATGAACGTGGAAAGCTCTGCAAAATGGCGGCCTCTCGAAGTGAAATTGCGCGATCCTGTTCAGGATGCCCGAATCGGCCATTGCCAAAACCATAGCACTGAGTGGTCATAGTTGGACCGGGTTTGTCCCATTCCATTCGGCCATATACCCCTGCATATGTTTTGCCACTTTTTGCTTTATGGCAATCTGCAACGAGGCTCTCTGGCCAGTCGCGCCATGTACCGCCAGGTTTGGATGCTTTAATGCGCCTCAGGTTCTTTTCACTCAGAGTTGCTGTGGCATGTAGCTTGTCCCTCGGTGCAGACTCTCCAGCATTCAGTGCGCGTAGATGACCTATTGCCTGCCTGACTGTCTTAGGTTCGGTAGCCGAGGGCTGCACCATCCGAATATCGCCCAATTTTGATGCCAGAAGAACCATGCGATTCCGGGTTTGTGGGACTCCATACTTCGAGCTATCTACAACATCAAACCATACGTGATACCCAAGTTCCTGAAGAGTTGAAACGAAGTCGTGAAAGACTAGATGTTTTGAG
>Ga0210024_1002443_pt1 | contig 15900 bp, 12 predicted proteins | sample CryGeymeta201525_FD_183988 | JGI IMG/M metagenome (GOLD analysis project Ga0210024, IMG submission 183988) | Groundwater microbial communities from Crystal Geyser aquifers in Utah, USA - Crystal Geyser metaG 2015-25 (SPAdes) (version 2) | ecosystem: Environmental > Aquatic > Deep subsurface >... | reverse complement strand
GCTGTCGCGCGAGATGTTGAAATGCCGCGCGGCCTCGCACTGGCTCATGCCCTCCGCACACGCCAGCCGAACCGTCCGATACATGTCCACGGTGAAAATCCTCCCGCCCTCCCTGTCGCCAGAAAGGGTAAAGTTGGACGACTTTTACGCCGCCCGCAGCGCGATCATCCCGCCGCTCCCGTGGCCGACTTTCTCACCGCCGTTCTCGCCCCGGCGCCGTTCTGGGCGAAAGCGGTCGCCATGAAAGCGACGACGACGCACCGCCCGCCGTGGTCTACTTCAACGCAATCGAAACCGATCGGCAGGTGCAGGCGGTAGCCTAAATCAGCCGGGAAACTGTCCAGGAGTTCGGGAGTAGCCCACCTGCAGCCTGGTGCGACACGGGGACGACCCTTGAAAGGGGGTCGCCCGGCAGAATCCATCCAGCCGCCCTCAGCCACACATGCGCCCTATAGTGTGAAGTCATTGGATGAAAAAGCCGAACTTTTGCGGCGCGCGATTGGCCGCGCGCTGTCAGCGCCGGGCGGGTCGCGCCGGGAGCGGGAGATCGAGGGCGATTTCTTTCCGCTCCGCCCTGGGCCCGACCAGCCAGAGCCCGGCCAGCACGGCGCCCGCCGCCACCCAGCCGAGCGGCGAGACCTGCTCGCCCAGCAGCGCGATGCCCCAGAAGACGCCGCCGATCGCACAGGTGGAGGCCTTGAGGCTCGCGAACACGGCGCCGGTCCTGGCGGTGAGCTGAAACGCCAGCAGGAGCGAGCCGGTCACCGCCAGACCCAGCATGACGGTGAAGATCTCCAGCCTGCCGATGGACGGGCCCAGCATGAACAGCCCGCCCGCGCCATACGCGATCGGCGCAAGCAGCAGCGTCGAGATCAGCATCATCAGGCCGCACGAGGCGAACAGGTCGATCCGCTGCGGACGACGGCCGGCGATCAGCAGACCCTGCGCCACGAACAGCATTGGCACGACCGGCGCGGCGAGAAGCCATAGGTTCACGCCGTCCCCCGAGGCCCTTGCGTCGCCAAGGATCAGGGCGGCGACGCCGAGGATGCTGACCGTCATGCCCAGCATCCGGCGCGGGGTCGGCCGCGCCAGCCGCATGACCGCCGCGGCGGCGAGGGTCATCAGCCCCTCAAGCGTCACGACAAGCGACAGCATGACCGCCTCGACATGCGTGGACAGCAGCAGGATCGCCAGCCTTTGCGCGACGCCTGCGACCAGCGCCCACTGCAGAAAGAAGCCGAACTCGGCCATGGTCAGGCGCGGCGCCCGGCCGCGCGCCACGGCGACCCCCAGACACACGACCGCGCCGATGGCGTTGACCCAGACCGCCAGGCCGAGAGGGTCCGCGCCGAGACCTGCGGCGCCACGCGCCAGCGCCGGCGTCGCGCCCCAGACGACTCCGACGGCGATCACCAGCAACGCCCCCTGCAAAAGCGTGACCGCGCGCAGCATCCGCATCTCGCGCCGGTAGATCTCCGCCGCCATGCCGCGGAACACGGCGGAAAGCCGCCCCAGCGGGTCGTCGCTGGCCGCGATGGCGTCGAGCCCGAGCGTTTCCGGACTGAACCGGCCGCTCTCGATCTTCCCGGCGGCCTCGACGAGCGCGGCGACGCGGCGCATGTCCTCGATCTCGCGGTCGCGCGCGCGCTTGCGCGCCAGCGACGCGTCGAGCCGGGCCTTCAGGATCTCGGGCTCGAAGTCCTTGGACAGGAAATCGATGGCGCCGAGCGCGATCGCATGCACGGCGCCGCTCAATCCATCCTCGAGCGAGGACACGACGATCACCGGCAGATGCGCGAGCGCCGGGTCGGCCTTCAGCGCGCGCAGCACATCGAAACCGTCCATCCCGGGCATCACGATGTCGAGCAGCACGACGTCGAACGGCCTCTCACGCAGGCGCCGCAGCGCCGCCGCGCCGCTGTCCGCCGTCTCGACCTCGTGCCCGAGCGCGCGCATCGCCAGCGCCAGCTTGGCGGCGCTCAGACGGCTGTCGTCAACCACCAGCACCCGGGCCGAAAGCGCGGCTTCGGCAGGCGCTGTGTCGGGGGGCCGTGTGTCGGCGTCGAGCATCGGTGGCCTTTTCCTTGCGTCGAGAGGCAATCTGAGCGCGAACGCGCCGTTCATCCGCTGCGGCTCGACAAGCCAGAAGCCCGCGAACATCAGCGCCATCGCAGCCCAGGCGATGGGCGACAGCCGCTCGTCGAGCAGGACCATGGCCCAGACGACGCCGGCGAGCGTCTGCGCGTAACTGGTCAGACTGGCGAAGACCGGCCCGGCCGTGCGCACCAGATCGAGCACCAGCGCAAGCGACACCGCCGAAGCCGCGCCAAGGATCACGATCAGCGCCAGCCACGCCCGCCAGTCCGCGCCGGTCGGCGGCGACAGGGCGCCGGCGGCGATCGCCAGCGGCGCCAGGAACGCCGCCGAGAGCAGCGACATGACGCCGACGCAGGCGAAGCCGTCCAGCTCCTTCGGCCGCCAGACAAGCAGCAGGTTGTGGATCGCGTGCAGCAGCGGCAACGACAGCGCGGCGCCAAGCCACGGCAAGCTCGACGCCGCGCCGACGCCGCTGGACACAAGCACCAGCGCCACCGCCGCAAAGCCGACGCCCAGGCCGCAAAGCCGCCTGAGGGTGGCCCGGTCAAGCGCCAGCAGCGCCGCGAGGCCGAACACCACGAACCCGCGCGTGCTGCCGATCAGGGCGATCATCGAGGCTTCGACATGGCCGGCGATGACGAACGTGGCGAGCCGGTGGAGCACGCCCAGAACCAGCGCCCACAGCAGGAAGAATTTCATATGCTCCGGGCGCAGGCGCGGCAGCCGCCCCCGCGCGCCAGCCACGGCGAAGCACAAGGCGGCGGACGCGAGGCTGACCCAGACCGCAAGGCCCAGCGGCGCCGCGCCCCCGGCGGCCGCGATCCGCGACACCGCCGGGATCATGCCAAAGGTGGCCCCGGCCGCCAGCAGCAGCAACCCGCCGCGCAGCGTCCTGACGGCGCGGTCGAGGCGGCGTTCGCGCTCATAGATCGTGGCGGCGAGGCCGCGAAAGACGCGCGCGAACCGACCGAGCGCGTCGCTGCGCGCCGCCACGTCGTCCACCGTGATGTCGTCGGGCCGGAACGGCCCGTCATCGATGATCCGCGCCGCGCGCGTCATCGTCTCGACCCCGCGCCGATAGGCCGCGTCCCGCGCCCGCCGCCGCCTGCGGGCGATCGAGGCGTCGAGCCGCGCCCTGAGAATCGTCGGCTCGAAGTTCTTCGGCAGAAAATCGACGGCGCCGAGCCGCAGCGCCCGCGCGACGTTTTCGGGCGTATCGTCCAGCCCGGAGACGACGATGACCGGCGTATCGCGCAAGGCCGGATCGGCGCTCATGGCCTCGAGAACGGCGTAGCCGTCCATCCCCTCCATCACGATATCCAGAAGCACGACGTCGAACGCCCGGCTCTTGAGCATGTCGAGCGCCGCCGCGCCGTCCGCCGCCGTTTCGACGTCGTGGCCAAGCGCGCGGACCGCGAGGCGCAGCTTCGCCGCGCTCACGCGGCTGTCGTCAACGACCAGAATCCGCGTCCGATCTGCGGCGAACGTCATGTCCATCAGCGAAACGGGCGGTTGGATGCGGCAGATTTCGCAGCTTCAGGGCGCAGGCGCGATCCGGCGCCGCGCCAGACCCGGGCGCCGATTCCGCCAAGCATGGCGTGGGTTTGCGTCGCTGCGCGGGCCTGCGCGCCACCCGCCGGCGATCGGCTGCGGGGCCTGATCGGTGATCGCATGTTTCAAGCTTCTCCCCCGCCGCTTGAAATATGGCGCAATTGTAGCAGAATTGTTTGCCACGCCCGCCCACCGCATCCGGGCGCGGTTTTCGTCTGGCTGAAACTGAGGTCCCCACGGGATGGAAACCGGTTCCTTGCGTCCAGCGTTTGCGCGGCCCGGCGCAGAATTCGTCGCCGTCAGACGGCGGCGAACCGGGCTGCGCCGCGCCGATGTCTGATCGGAGCAACTACGGCGGCGTCGCCTTTGCGCCGGATTTCACCACCGCGCAGCGCGAGGACGGCTCGACGGTGAAGTTCACGCGCAACGAGCGCAGGCTTCTGCTGGAATTCACGCGGCGGGCCGGACAGCTGTGCACGCGCAACCAGTTGCTCGACGCGATCGACGAGCCGGGGTCGGACGCGTCGGATCGCAACGTGGATTTCGCCATCAACCGCCTGCGCGCCAAGCTTGGCTGCGTGGCGCGCGATCCGCGCTTCATCGAGACACGGTATGGCGAGGGCTACGTGTGGATCGCGGCGCGGCAGGGGGCGCATGACGAAGTGCGCGACGCCTTCGTCGTGGTTGGGCCGGTGCGCGGCATGGCGGCGCCGGGCGCGCGGGCGCAGACGATGCTCGCGCTGGCTCAGACGCTGCGCGCCGCGCTCGAAGGCCGTCTTGCGGCGGGCGCCAAGGTCGCCTTCGACCCGCAGTATCATGCGCCCGTCGGCGATGGCGCGGCGGGCCCGCGCTTCGGCGTGGAGCTGGCGTTCGTCTCCGCCGATGGCGCGATCGCCTGCGTCGTCGCGCTCAAGTGCCTGCGCACAGACAGGCTGCTGATGGTGGACAGGCGGACGCAGCGCCAGATGTCGAACGCCGAAGCGCTGGCCGAGGACATCGCCGCCGCGCTGTGGTCCGCCTTCGCGCCCGTCGAGGACGACCCCGCGCCGACCGCCGAGCCGCTGGCGCTGCGCATCCATGGCGCCGCGGAGCCGTTTCGGCGCGAGGGAGAGAACTGGGTGGCGAACGACGCGCGGCTGCGGCGCGTTCTCGCCGCCAACCCCGACGATCCCGTCGCGCGGCTGATGCTCGCGACCAACATCCACAACAAGTACATCATGCGCGGCTGGCGGCACTTTCTGTCGGGCGATCCGCGGCGCGGCGACGAGGACGAGATGGAGCGGCTGCTGATCGGCGCGCTTCCCGCGCTGCAGCAGAACCCGCACCACGCCTTGTCCGCCGCGAAACTGTTGATGTTTCTGGACCGCGGGTGGCGACGGACGGCGGTCGACATGGCGCAGGCGGCGTTCGGCCGCGCCACCGCCATGGGGCAGGCGCTGACGACCATGGGGCAGATGCGCGTCTTTCTCGGCGACTTCGACGCCGGCGTCGGCCTGCTGGAGCAGGCGCGCGCCTTGAGCAAACCCGGCTCGGAGTTCGACCTCTATGTTCTGGTCATGTTATGTCAGGCGCACATGGCGGCCGGCGACGCAACGCGGCTGAGGCGAACCTTCGACACGCTTTGCCGCAGGCGATCGCTGGCGCGCGGGCCGCTCGGCTTGGTGCTTGCGCCCCCGGTTGCGGGCACGCCGTCGCTGTCGATGCGGGTCACGCTGCGGCTGATGACGGCCCGCCACGCGCGCGCGCTGCTGACCTGGAGCCACTACGTCAGCGCCCGCCAGTTCAGCGACGCCGAACACCGCCGCAACGCGATCCTTGGTCTGGCGACGCTTTTGCGCGGGCGTTTCGGCGACCAGATCGTCCCCGATGAAGTCGCCGCATCGCTGCTCGACACCGCGCCGCCGTTTCCCGAGGCGACGGCTCAGAATCGCACCGCGCCCCTGAACCAGACGCGCGTACGGTCCTGATCCGGTCTGTCGGGCGGGCCGTCGAGAATGCGCGAGACCGACAGTTCGGCGACAAAACGCGACGAGGCCACGCGCAGGCCGCCGTAAAGACTGCTCCAGCCCTCGCGCCGCGCGTCCGCGCCGCCTGACGGCTGATCCCACAGCACGCCGAAATCCGTGGCGACAAAGGCTTCCGCGAAAGCCAGCGCGCCACCCGTGGCGGCGGCGGCGGGCAACAGCGCCGCAACCTCCTGTCGCGCGCCCAGACAGCTGTCGCCATTGACGAAGGAGCGATCGAAGGCGCGGCTGAAACGGTTGGTGCTGAAGCCGCAGCGCTGCGAGAATGGAAGGCTGTCGGGCGAGAACTGGCCGACCAGCCCGCCGCGCAGGAACAGCCATGGCTGCACAGGCCAGGCGCCGTCCGCGCTGAAGGACGCCGCTGTGAACCCGGCGCTGGCGCCGCGCCGGCTCGCCAGAGCGTTGTCCCGATCCGAGGCGCCGAACAGCGGCAATCCGACCCTGACGTTCGCCGACGCGCTGCGCCGCGCGCCGAATGGCGAGCCATCGACATAGGCCACGACGCCGCGCAGCACCCGCAGATCCTCATCGAGCGCGCGGAACCCCAGCACGTCCGCTTCGGATCTGCGCGCGGAAAAGTCGAGCACGCCGGTCAGCTTGCCGCCTTCGGCGAGCGCGCGCTGTCCCCGCGCGCCGATGCTGAAGCGCCACTGATCGCCGGTCACATCCAGCGCCCTGGCTTCGTCCGAGCCAAGCGTCACGCGCGACGCGTCGCCGCTCGCGAAGAACGTAAGCCCCAGCGTCGGCGCGTCCAGACTGTAGCCCAGGCCAAAGCCGAGCAACTCCTCCTCGCCGGTCTCCACGGGTCCGGCGAGCACGGCGAGAACATCCAGCTGATCCGACGCCGCCGCGACGTCGCGCAGCGCGGCGGCGACCGACCCGACCGAGCGACCGATGTCTTCGGCCCCGAACGTGTCGAAGGTCGCGAAATAGCTGGTCTGCTCCACCCGGCCGATCAGTTCGGTCGAGCCGCGCTCGACGCCTGTCGCGCCGGTCGGATTGATTGCGTCGAGCAGCGATTGAGCGGACGCCGACGTGGCGGCCAGGACGCCCGCCAGAACCACGGACCAGATCTGGTTTCTTGAGAGAAACTGCACAAAAAGCCTTCGTGTCGAGCAAACACCACACCGCGCCAGTCTATTGAGCGCAATCGCGGTTTGGCAAGTCGTCGGATCGCGCTCTCCGGCACGCGCGGGTCGCGCGCGCGGGCGGCGTGATAGCGCAAACAATGCTGCAACATTCGTCCATCACAAACGTCGCTCGTTAAGACTCGAACGATGTGGTGAGAGCGGGATGCGGGTATGACCATGAGGCCGGCGCGAGCAAGCGCGCCCAGGGATCAATCAGGCAGGCCGGCCGCACAGCCACACGGTCTCGGCGCCGCAGGTCCCGTTCGGGCGCACATGCCGCACGCCGACGGCGCCGCCGCCGAACTCGGCGCCGCACGGCTTCACGACGCGCGCGGCGGTCAGGGTCGGCGCGACGTGGAAACGCCCCCCGCGCGCATCCTGGTCGTGGATGACGACCGCCTCATGCGCACCAAGCTGCGGCTCGCCCTGCGCACCCTGGGCCACGTCGCACGGGAGGCAGAAGACGGCGTGACCGCACTCGAGCTGCTGGCGGGCGGCGGCTTCGACGCGGTTCTGCTGGACATCGTGATGCCGGGGATGGACGGCTATGACGTTCTGCGCGCCATCAAGGCCGACGAGACGCTGCGCGACGTGCCCGTGATCGTGATCTCCGGCCTTGACGAGGAGATCGACAACGTGGTGCGCGCCATCGATCTGGGCGCCGAGGACTTTCTGCCCAAGGCCTTCGACATCGCCATCCTGCGCGCGCGCCTTGAGACATCGCTTCGCAAGAAGCGCTTTCGCGACGCGGAGCGCGAGCAGAGCCACGTGATGGCGCGGCTGATCGAAGCGGCGGCGGCGCTGGAGTCGGACAGTTTCCACCCCGACAGGCTGAGCCTTGACGACGTGACCGAGCGACAGGACGCGCTGGGCGGTTTCGCCCGCGTGTTCAAGGGCATGGTGCTTGAGATCTACGCGCGCGAGGCGCGGCTGCGGCGAAGGCTGCGCACGCTGGTCGGGGTGATGCTCGTGCTGGCGGTCGGCGTGTGCTTCGGCGTGACCGCCCCGCTCGCCCGGATCGCCGCGCAGCAGGGCGCGACGCCGCTCGGCCTTGCGGTGTGGGGCAGTCTGCTGGGCGGCGTCATCGCCGTCGGCGGCGCCGCCGCGTTCGGCCGCCTGCGCGCGCCCAGTTGGAGCGACGTGCAATTCTATCTGCTCTGGGCCGTCGTCACCGGCGTGTCGCAGAAACTGATCCTGTTCTGGGTCTCGGCCAACGTCCCGGCGAGCACGGTGTCGCTGGTGCTGACGCTGAAGGGGTTTCTGGTTTTCGTGGCGGCGGGCGCGCTGGCCATCGAGCGCGTGAACGCGCGGCGGCTCGGCGGTCTCGCCATCGGGCTGGTCGGTCTGGCGCTGGTCATCCAGTCGCGCGGCGGCGTGGTCGCCGATGACGCGCTGTTCTGGCTGGCGGCGACGGCGATCCTGCCGGTGCTGACGGCGGTGGAGGGGATTCTGCTGGCGACGCGGATGCGCCGGGGCGTGGACCCGCTGGCGGCCGTCGGGTTCATGCAGGTCGCGTCCTTCGCCGTCCTTTTGCCGCTGGCGTGGGATCAGGACGCGCTGACGCCGCTTGGCCCGGTCATCGGCCCGTTCGAGCTGACGGTCGCGGCGATGGCGGTGGCGGGCGTCGCCGCGACCGTGCTGAGCGTTCGGCTGACTCAGGCGACAGGTCCGGTCTTCGCCAGCCAGACGGCCTATTCCTGCGCGCTGGCGGGCATCGTCTGGAGCATGTTGCTGCTGGGAGAGACGCTTGCGCCGGTCGCGTGGCTCGCGCTGGGGCTGATGCTGGTCGGTCTCTATTTCGTCGGCCCCAAGGAAAGCGCCGACGACCGGATGTTCCGCCTGCCGATCGCCCCGGAGCGGCGCGCCGCGAGGGCGCTGGAATGACCCCGGCGGCGCGCCTGCAAGCGGGGCTATTGGCCCAGCATCCCCTTTTCGCGATAGAAGCGCGCCGCGCCGTCGTGCAGCGGGATCGCGACCCCGGACAGCGCCGTCTCAAGGGTCACTTCCCGGCCTTTCGCGTGGCCCACGTCCAGCAACTGGCGCGTCTGGGCGTTCCACAGGGCGCTGGTGATGGCGTAGATCAGCGCCTCGTCCGCCTGCGCGCTGGTGATCCACTGCGCCCCGACCGCCAGCGTCTTCGTCGCGCCGATGCCCCGGTAGGCGTCGGCGGGAATCGTGTCGAGGCTGTAGAACCCCAATGTGTCCGCGATGCGCGCGGCCTCCGGCCCGGCGATGGGCACCAGCGTGATGTCGGCGCGCGCCGCCAGTTCGATGATCGCGTTGGTGGGATAGCCCGATGTGATGAAGAACGCGTCGAGCTCACCGGCGAGCATGGCGTCGGCCGCCTGCGAGGTTTTCATGTAGCGCGGCGCGACGTCGCTTTCGCCAAGGCCGAACGCGCCGAGGATCTCCAGCGCGTTGACGTAGGACCCGGAGCCCTTTTCATCGAGCGACACCCGCTTGCCGCGCAGGTCGGCGACCGTGGCCACGCCGCTGCCGCGCAGGGCCACAAGCTGGATATGTTCGAGATACAGCGCGGCGATGGCGCGCAGGTCGCGCGCGGGCGTCTGACCGGCGAAGCTGCCGGTGCCGGTGTAGGCCCAGAAGGCGACATCGGACTGCACGAACCCCGAGTTGAACAGGCCGGACTTGACGCCGTCGATGTTGTCGAGCGACCCGCGCGACGATTGGGCCATCGCGATCAGGCCGGGCACGCCGCAACTGCCGCCTTCGGCGCAGGGGCGGGAGCCGGGCGGGTTGGACACCGCGTTCGCGATCACGCCGCCGAGCGGATAATAGGTCGCGCCAGTGCCGCCGGTGCCGATCGAGAAAAAGCTGATGCCCTGCGCCCCCGCCTGCCCGACCATGGCGGCGAGCGCAACCGCCGCCACACGCAAAGCTTGCATCATCGCCATCATTACCTCCATTCGCCATTGCGTTTCAGGATTTGCAGACATAACCGTATCACATGTCAAATAAAATTCAACTATAAAAAAATAATTACACAAAATTACCCGTTATTTTATGCAGTAATTTTTCACTTTGTATTTGGAGGTGGTGATGACTGACCAGATCGGCAAGCAACGCGGCGAAACCCTCGCCGCCGGGGCCGCAGGGCCGGTGGGGCGGCGGATCAGCGTGCGCGCAAAGCTCTATACGGCGTTCATCGCGCTTGGCGCGCTGGTCGCGGTGTCGGCGGCGGTCTCGATCAGCGCCTTCATTCGCGTGGACCGGGCTCTCAACGAAATTGCGGAAGAAAGCGTGCCGCTTGCGCTTGCCGCGATGGATCTGTCGCGCAAGGCCGAGCGGATCGTGGCGGCGGCCCCTGCGCTGTTGGCGGTCGAGAGCGCCGAAGCGCAGGCAAGCCTCTCAACAAGCCTCGGCGAGGACGTGGACGCGCTGGAAAAGCTTCTGGCGACGCTGGAGCGTCGGCGCATCGGCGCGCAGCCGGTCGCCTCGATCCGCCGCGCCGTCGGCCAGCTGCGCCAGAGTCTGGCGGCGCTCGACCGGGTTATGACGGCCCGGATCGCGCTGTCGCTGCAGAAAAAGGCGCAAAGCGTGGCGACCGCCGAAGCGGCGGCGACGGTCGAAACGTTGCTCGGCGGCTGGGCGTCGGCGGCGGAGGACGGCGTGCGCGACGCGCGCGCCGCCATGCTCGCCGCCGACGCCGGGCCGCAGCTCCGCGCCGCCATGGCCGACAGGGTGATCGGGTCGCAGGAAGCCTTTCAGCGACTGAACGCGATGCGCGCCGACGCCGCGCTGCTGACGGAGACGGCGGGGCGTTCGGCCTCGGCCGCGACCATGGGCGACGTGCAGCGCGCGGTGCTGGCGGTCAACTGGTCGCTGGACAGGCTTAACCAGGCGGCGTCCCGCCTTGACGAGACCCAGGCCGCGGCGCTCTCCGCGCCGCTGGGCGCGCTTGCCGTCGCCCGGCAGGTGGGCTCGACGCGGCTGCTGGAATTGCAGTTCCAGGCCGCCGGCGAAAAGTCGCTCTCCGACATCGCAGACCTGTCGTCGCGCTTCGCCTCGGCGGTGGACCGGCTGGTGGAGATCGCCGAAGCCGAGATCCTTCAGGCCAACGACGAGGCGCGGGGCGTGCAGACGGCCGCGTCGGCCGTCCTGCTTGGCGTTGCGGCCCTGAGCCTGATCGGCGCGGTCCTGGTGATCTGGCTGTTCGTCAAGCGCAACGTGATCCAGCGGCTGACCGCCCTGAGCGACAGCATGAAGGCCATCGCCGGCGGCGATCTCGGCGTGGCGCTTCCGGCGGCGGGCGGCGACGAGATCGGCCAGATGGCGCAAGCGTTGCGGGTGTTTCGCGACACGGCGGTCGAAGTGCGCGCCGTCAACCTGCGCGAAGTGCAGGAGGCCCGGCGCAGGCTCGACGACGCGCTGGAGAGCATCAACGAGGGCTTTTGCCTCTACGACCGCGAAGAGCGGCTGGTGGTCGCCAACGGGCGCTATCGCGAGATCATGCTGGGCGATCGCCATGCGTCGCCGGGGCCCGGCGCCGACCTGAGCGCGATCCTGCGGCGCGCCGCGCTCTCCGGCCGGTTTCCCGACGCCGCAGCCGACCCCGACGCCTGGATCGCGCAGCAGCGCGCGCGACACGGCGCAGGCGGCGAGGCGACGATCCATCGGATCGAGGGCGACCGCTGGCAGCGCGTCAGCGTCCGCCGCACCGAACAGGGCGGCATCGTCGCGGTGTACGCCGACATCACCCAGCTTCAGCGCGTGTCCGACGAACTGCGCCGCGCCAAGGACGCCGCCGAGGCGGCGAACGAAGCCAAGACCGCCTTCCTCGCCACCATGAGCCACGAGATCCGCACCCCGCTGAACGCCATCGTCGGCATGAGCCGCCTGATGGGCGACACCAGGCTCGACGCCGAACAGAGCGACTATTGCAGCACGGTGATCCAGGCGGCCGACACGCTGCTTGTCATCATCAACGACATTCTCGACTTCTCGAAGGTCGAGGCCGGGGCTCTGGAGCTGGAGCGCGCGCCCGTCGAGCTGGAGACGCTGGTCGCGGAGTCGATCGAGCTTGTCTCCGCGCGGGCGGCGGAGAAGGGGCTGGAGCTTGTCTCCCAGCTCGACGCCGCGCTGCCGAGGGGCGTCTGGGGGGACGCCGTGCGGCTCAAGCAGATCCTGCTCAACCTGCTCAACAACGCGGTGAAGTTCACCGACTCGGGCGAGATCGTCGTGACGCTGCGCCGCGCGTCCGCCGGTGACGACGCCGAAGCGATCACGACGCCGCCGGGCCGGGTGACGCTGGAGGCGTCGGTCAGCGACACCGGCATCGGCATCCCGCCGGAGCGGATGGACCGGCTGTTCAAATCGTTCAGTCAGGTGGACGCCTCGACGACGCGGCGCTATGGCGGCAGCGGGCTGGGGCTGGCGATCTCGAAGCGGCTGGTCGAACTGATGGGCGGCGCGATCGGCGTGACAAGCGTCGAGGGCGCGGGCGCCACCTTCTCCTTCACCATCCCCGTCGAGCCGGCGCCGATTTCCGTGGACGCCCGCATCGGTGACTGGATCGCCGCGCTGCGCCAGCGTCATGCGCTGGTCGTGGACGACAACGCCACCAGCCGCAGGCTTCTGGCGCGAAGACTGCAGGACTGGGGGATCACGGTGACCGCCGAAGAGGCGCCCGCAGCCGCGCTCGCCCACATCCGCGCCGGCGAGACGTTCGACGTGATCGTGATCGACTACCGCATGCCGGGCATGGACGGCCTGGAGTTGTCGCGACAGATCGCAACCGTCGCAGGCCCCGGCGCGCCGCCGCGCATCCTGTTGAGCGCGGGCACCCCCCACGGCCCCGCGTTCAGGCAGGACGTGCGCGCGGCGGGGTGCGGCGCCGTGCTGCTGAAACCCGCCAAGTCCCGGCATCTTCTGAAGGCGCTGGCCGACGCCATCGGCGGCGCCCCGGCCGATGAGCCCGAGACCCGCGTCAAGGAGGCGCGCAATCATGCCGCGCAGGCGAACCTGTCGATCCTTCTTGTGGACGACAACGCCCTCAACCGGAAGGTGGGCGCCAAGATACTGGCGCGCGGCGGCTACGCCTGCGCGCTCGCGGCCAGCGGCGAGGAAGCGGTGCGCGCGTGTCTCGCCACGCCCTATGACGTCGTCCTGATGGACATCGAGATGCCCGACATGGACGGCGTCGCGGCCGCCGCGCTGATCCGCGCGCGGCTGCCCGCCGTCGCGCAACCGTTCATCGTGGCGCTGACGGCGAACGTGCTGGAGGCGGAGCGCGACCGCTATCTGCGCTCAGGGATGGACGCCTATCTCAGCAAGCCGATCGACCCCCAGGCGCTCGACGCCGCGCTGGAGATGGCGGCGCGCCTGCGCGACGGCCGTCACGGCGCCGCGCAGGGCGCCGAGCGGGAGGAGCACGCCGACCATGGATAGCATACCGCTCGACCGGCGGGCGCTGCGCCGACTGTTCTGCGTCATCGGCGGAGATCCCGACGACCTGCGCGACCTGATCGGGGATTTCCGCGACAGCGTTCCCGAACTCGTGACGGCGATCCGGGAGGCGGCGCAGACCGGCGACGCCGACGCGCTGCGCCGGGGCGCCCATACGCTGAAGTCCAACGCGCGCGACTTCGGCGCGACCACGCTCGCGGATCTGGCGGCCGACCTCGAACGCAACGGCGCCGCCGCAGCCGACGGGGCCGTTCAGGCGCTGGACGCCGCCTGCGCCCGCGCGCTCGCCGCGCTCGCCGCGCTCGACCCCGACGACCTGCGCGAAGGCGGCGCGGCAGGCGAATGACGCGGCGCGGACCTTGCGATCGCGGCGACCGACGGCGCGCCGCGTCGGTCGCCCGGCCGCGCACTCTCTGCCGACGCGCCGGGATCGCGCCGATATCCCGGTCTGGATCGTCGGTTCCGGCCCGGCGCCGTGGAGAACGGCGCGCTGACGACCATCGGGCAGACGCTGTTCGCTGAGCTGCGCGACAAAGCGCGCCGCCTCAGCGCCCCGCGACCTGCCGGACCGCCAGCAAGGAGAATTCCGGCCTGGTAAGGACATCTCGCCGCGCCCCTTGCATTCCGGGCATTCCCCAGCGAATTTGGACGTGTGCAGGCAGGCGGGAGAGTGCGGTGTACGAGTCGACAGTGACGGCGAAGGGCCAGACGACGCTGCCCAAGGACGTGCGCGACCTTCTCGGCCTCGCGCCGGGCGACCGCATCCGGTATCTCGTCACCGGCGACACCGTCCGCATCCTGCGCCCGCGCAAGGCGATGAGCCTCTGTGGCGCGCTGCAGCGCGAAGGGCCGCCGGTCAGCCTCGAAGCGATGGACGCCGCCATCCGCGAGCGGGCGTCCCGAGGCGATGACCGGTGATCGGCCTCGATACCAATATTCTCGTCCGGTTCCTCGTTCAGGACGACCCGATGCAGTCCGCGGCCGCGCGCTCGCTTTTGGCGCGCTGCAGCGTGCGTGATCCGGCCTTCGTCGGGCGCGAGGCGCTGATCGAGACGGTCTGGATCCTGGAAAGCGCCTACGGCCTCGCGCCGGCCAGGGTCGCCCCGGTCATTCTCGGGCTGCTCGAGGCCGAGGAGATCGTGGTCGAGGCGGCGGAAGACGCCGTGGTCGCCGTCGAGGCCTATGGCGCCGGAATGGCTGACTTCGCCGACCACATGATCGTCTCGGCCGCGCGGCGGTCGGGTTGCGCGACGCTCTACACCTTCGACCGCAAGGCCGCCCGCCACAACGACGCGACCCTTCTCGTGCGTTGAGCCCTTCTCGTTCGTTGAAAATGTGCGGCTCGGCCGCGCAGACTTCGCGATCCGCACGATTCACGCCCCCTCAGCGTCCGCTTTTTGCCCCGCGCTGCCCGCCGCTCGACCGGCCGGAACCGGGAGGTGCTTGTCGGCGAACGCACATACCCCCGACAGCGCCAGCCTGTTCATTGCGGTCCAGCACCCGGGGGAGCTCCGGCTCGAGGACAACGAGGACGCCGAAGCCTTCGACGAGCAAGGCGCCACTTGGCCCGACTTCGCCGGCGGCATGCCCGCCCGTCCTTCAGTCGTGGTGCTGACCCGCGACGGCGGAGGACCGATCGGCGCCTGAACGGCGTGCCCAGCCCGCGCGACCGGTCGCAGCGCCTCAGGCGTGCGCCGGATCGACGCGCCGGGGCGCGCCGGTGGCGACGTCGATCGCCACATAAGGCAGCCTGGCGGCCTTCCATGCGGCGAAGCCGCCCTCGACATGCGCGACCGTGGTCCAGCCCGCCGCGACGCAGGCCTCGGCCACCCTGCGCGAGCGCACGCCGGAGCCGCAGTGAAACACCAGCGGCTTTTCGGTGTGACCGGGCAGGTTGCGCGGCTGGAACGTGGCCAGCGGGGCCAGCAACGCGCCCTCGATGTGCTCGAAGGCGAATTCCTGCGGCGTGCGCACGTCGATCAGCGTGATCTCGTCGCGAAGATGGGCCGCGCGGGCCTCCTCGGGCGACCAGTGCTCCAGCCGGGCGGCGCCAAGCGTCTCAACATTCATGGCGGGTCTCCTGAACGGGGTTGGAAGAGCGGTGGGTCGCGGCGGCAGTCACGGTCTGGCCCATGACCGCCCCCTCAGAACGCCCAGACGCGGGCGTCGTCGTCCAGCATCGCGCCCGCCATTTCCGGCGGCTGGGCGACGCCGACGCCCTCCAGCAGCACTTCCGGGCCTGCGCCCTTGCCGGGCAGGTAGATCGCGCAGACCTCGACCGTGGCGCCTGCCTTCATGATCGCCTGCATCAGGCCCTGCGGGCTCATGCCGCGCGGCGGCTGCGGGGCGGTGGCGGCGGCGGGCGCGTCTGCGAGGCCCAGATCGCCGGCGGGGCCGCACAGCAGGATGCGTGTCGCCGCGCCCTTCTGCACCGCCTGCATGGTCAGCACCATCGCCATCAGCTGCGTCTGCGGCTCGGGGCTGGTGAGCACGGTCACCAGCTTGTCCTCGCTGGCCTGCGCGGCCCCGGCGAGGGCCAGCGCGGCGGCGATGATCGCGGTCTTGAGGGTGGCGTTCATGGAAGAAGTCCTCCGTTTGGCGGGTGCTCAGAACAGGACGGCCCGAATGGCCAGCCCGACGACGGCGAGGGTTCCGACGCCCAGCAGCCA
>Ga0210024_1002430_pt1 | contig 15949 bp, 17 predicted proteins | sample CryGeymeta201525_FD_183988 | JGI IMG/M metagenome (GOLD analysis project Ga0210024, IMG submission 183988) | Groundwater microbial communities from Crystal Geyser aquifers in Utah, USA - Crystal Geyser metaG 2015-25 (SPAdes) (version 2) | ecosystem: Environmental > Aquatic > Deep subsurface >... | reverse complement strand
CACATCGCGTATTTTTACATCCACATGCGGCGGCGTGCGCGGCACAACACTGACCCACACCGTGCGCATCCCCAGCCGTTTTGCCGTCAGCAGATTATCGGCACTATCCTCGACCATCACGCACTGCCCGGCGCGCAGACGATATTGGTGCAGCAGATGGCGAAACCCGGCAAGCTGGGGTTTTGGCCGGTAGCGCGAGTGTTCGATGGCAAACACGCCTTCAAACAAGTCGTCCACCCGCAACAGCTTCAGCACCGCCCTGGCATACTGTTCGGGCGCGTTGGAAAACACCACCTTCCGCCCCGGCAGGCATTGCAACAGGTGGCGCAGGCGCGGCCGGCGCAGCACCATGTCGGGCAAATGCGGGAACTGGTGGGTATGCCGCAAAAAATGTTCCGGATCGGTGCCGTGGTGCTTCATCAGGCCGGTCAGGGTCGCCCCATAGCGCTGCCAGTAATCCACCCGCAAAGCGTTCGCCGCCGCCTCATCCAGCTGCAGGTATTCCTGCAGATACGCGGTCATGCTGCGATTGATGTGCGGAAAGACGTGCGGGGTTGCATCGTGCAGCGTGTTATCCAGATCAAAGAGCCAGACGCGACTGTTCACTTGCTTTTAATCAGTGTGCCGACACCCTCGTCGGTCAGAATCTCCAGCAACAAGGCATGTGCCACCCGGCCGTCGATGATATGCACCGCGCGCACCCCGCTGCGTGCCGCATCCAGCGCCGAACCGATCTTGGGCAACATGCCGCCCGACAGCGTGCCATCCGCCACCAGTTCGTCCACCAATTTTGGCGTCAGTCCGGTCAGCAGCTTGCCGTCACGGTCCAGCACGCCGGGCGTGTTGGTCATCAGCACCAGTTTTTCGGCGTGCAACACTTCCGCCAGCTTGCCCGCCACCAGATCGGCGTTGATGTTAAGTGTCTCGCCGTCGGGCGCGACGCCGATCGGCGCGATCACCGGAATGAAATCTCCGGAGTCGAGGAAAGTGATGATGGACGGATCGATCTTGCTGATTTCGCCGACCAGGCCGATGTCCAGCATCTTGCCCGGCTCCTGCCGGCTCTCCAGCATCAGCTTGTCGGCGCGGATGAAAGAGCCATCCTGCCCGGTCAGCCCCACCGCCTTGCCGCCATGCCGGTTGATCAGGTTGACGATGTCCTTGTTGACCTTGCCCAGTACCATCTCGACCACATCCATGGTCTCCTCGTCGGTGACGCGCATGCCCTGCACGAACTCTCCCTGCTTGCCCACCCGCTTGAGCAGATCGTTGATCTGCGGGCCGCCGCCGTGCACCACCACCGGGTTCATCCCGACCAGCTTGAGCAGCACCACATCGCGCGCGAACCCCTCCTGCAGCCTGGGGTCGGTCATGGCGTTGCCGCCATACTTGATGACGATGGTCTTGTCGAAGAAACGCTGGATATACGGCAGCGCCTCGGACAGGGTGTGGGCTTTTTGCGCGGCGGTCGCGGCAGACAGTGGCATGAGGGCTCCTTCGGAAAATTGCCGCGAATTCTACTCCAGACAAAAACGAAACGGGCGGCATCGCGCCGCCCGTTTGCGTCAACCGCTTTCCTTCTTAAGAAACGCTGAAGAAATTGGCGAGCGGGATGAAGCGCAAGGCGCACGCAGCGCAGGAACCGGAGTGTATGGGTGAATACATGAGGATTCCGAGCAGCGCGCAACGCAGCGACTCGCCCGCGCAGCCATTTATCTTAAGTTTTGTTTACTGGATGACCAGCTTCTTCGCACTCACCGTCACCTTCTTCGGCAGGGTCAGCTCCAGCACGCCGTCATTGTATTTCGCCTGCGCAGTGCTTTCATCCACCTCCTGCCCCAGCGAGAAGGCGCGCGACACACTGCCGTAGTAACGTTCGCTGCGCAGCAGCTTCTCGCCTTCCTTCACTTCTTTTTCATTCTTCACTTCCGCGCTGATCGTCACCTGGTTGCCGTCGATCTGTACGTGGATGTCTTCCTTTTTTACGCCCGGAATTTCGGCATGCACCTGGTACGCCTTGTCATCCTCGGTCACATCCATTTTGATCTGCACTTCCGGCTGCCCCTCGAACTTCACCGGCTGCATGAAGAAGCCGCGGAACAGGTCGTCCAGCGCATTGCCGGTCGGGTTGTATCTGCTGATATTGGTCATTTCATTCTCCTTTGTTTCGGTTACAGAGAAACGGGCATTCACCCGCTTGCCCCCTATCTATGGTCGGCACGTCCGTTTTTCAAGGGCAAAAAAAGGCGGCCGCAGCCGCCTTTGGTTTTACGGGATTCATCCCTGATAACCCGTCATGCTAACGATGGTCCATCACCGCCGGATCGTTGTAGTGTTTGTAGCTCAATTCGAGCGCGCGCACCTCCGCACTCACCTCGACCGTTTGGCGCTTGCCGCCAACCTGCAACAACAGACTGACCGGCACCTGCTCACCCGCATTGAGCGGTTGTTTTAGCCCGCGCAGCATCAGATACAGGCCGCGCACGCCAAAAATAACCATACTGTGCGCGGCCAGCTTTAAACTCGGCAGAGGGTGCGTCTGCATCCTGCCGCCACGGTGCTCCACCCGCACGATTTCCCCGGATGCGGCCAGCGGGCTGCTTACGCCGAGCAGGCGCGCCGCCGGAATCACCGAAAGATTCAACTGCAGCGTGGCGGCGGTTTGACCCGGCACGCTTTCGCGCAGCCAAACCTTGTCCACGATCACGTCCTTGTTCGCCGCCGCCGGCAAGGCCGCCAGGCCCAGCAACAACGCCGCCAGAAGCCGCAGCGTATCAGTGCTGCATCTTCTCGTGCATGTCCATATGCTCATGTTTCATTCTCTCAGAATGCTCATGCCCTGCCTGCGGTTTGCTGTCAGTCATGCTTCTGATTTTGGCACTGACCTTCACCTTCTTCATCTTGCCGTCGGCCTGGCGCAGTTGCAGGGTAACAGCCACTTTTTTACCTTCCTTGAGCGGCTTCTTGAGGCCGATCAGCATCAGGTGATAACCCTGCGCACCGAAATCGACGGCTTCACCGGCGGGCAGATCAATGGCCTCGACCTGGCGCATCTTCATCATGCCACCCTCGGTGACCATGCTGTGCAGTTCGACCGAGGCGCACGCCTTGCTCGATGCGCCCACCAGCTTTGCGTCTTTCTTGCTGGTAATGACCGCCTGCACCATGCCCGCGTCCTGTCCCGGCGCGGTGGCGCGCGACCAGGCATCGCTCACCTTCACATCCTTCGCCTGCGCCGACAAGGAAATCAACAGCGCCGCCAATCCCGCCCATACATGTTTTTTCATGTTCTGCTCCGTTATCAAGATAAAACACGCGCCGCAGCTCAAACGGCGGCGCGTGTCATTCTAGCCCTTTTCAGATGCTTGAAATACGATTAGAACTTGTAGTTCAGACCGGCATACAACGAGCGCCCGCTCCCCGGCACGGCAATCCCGTATGGAATGCTGTTGATCGCCATCGTGCCGCCTTGTCCGGTGTAAGCGCCGCCGGTCGGCAGGTAATAAAACTTGTCGAACAGATTCTCAACACCGAAATCGATGCGTGCCTGCCGGTACGTATAACTGCCGCGCAAATTGAACAGGCCGTACCCCGGCGTCTGGATTTCGTTGCGCACAGCGGAGGTTTTATTCTTGCTCCGCACCAGCACCAGCTCGGCGCTGTTGTCCCAGCCGCCCGCCTTTTGGCCGAGCGCGAGTTTCGCGTTGAGCGGCATGATGTTGTACAGGTTGTCGCCGGTATCCCTGTTCTTGCCGTTGGTGTAGTTAAGCGCCCCCCGCATCCCCCAGTCGCCCCAGGCGTTTTCCGCCAGCGGCATGTTGCCGGACAGATCAATCCCGTACAGGCGCGCCGACTGGTTGGTATAGCGCAGCACGTTGAACTGGCCTGGCGCAGGCGTGGCCGCCGCCACATTGGCCGCGCTGTTCCACTGCACCGCATCGATGTAATCGGCGACCCGGGTGTAGTAAGGCGTGGCCTTGAACTGCCAACCCCGGTCGGCGGCGTGCCAGTCGAAGGTGGCGGACAGGGTATTGGCTTTCTCCGGCTTCAGGTCGATATTGCCGAAGTAGCCGTTGCCATCGCCGACAAAGTTGTTCATGACCGCCGGCATGGTCCAGGTTGACCAGGTATAGCGCTCATACACATTGGGCGAGCGCACCTTGTGCGCGTAGCCGAACGAGATGTCGCTGTTGCGGCTGGCGGTGTAGCGCGCCAGCGCGGTCAGATCGAGATTGTCATCGGTTTTTTTGTGATCGCGGGCATTGAAGGCAGCGCCATCACGCTGCTGGTTGGAGCCATTCATGTTCGAAACCGGGTTGTACCCGCGCGCAGCGCCGGCATCCATCCTGACATGCTCGAAGCGCGCCCCCAGCAGGGTCATCCATTGCGCATCCCTGCGCGCTTCCCACTCGCCAAAAAGCGCGCTGCGGTCCCGTTCGCCATTGTTGATATTGTAGAAAGTGCCTGGCCACATCATGCCGCCGGTCGCCGGCCAATAGTCGTCAAGCCGGTAGCGTTGAATTTCGCCGCCCACGCGCAACAGGTCCTGCTCGCCGAGTCCGATATCGGATTTGATGCTGGCGCCGGTAGTCCGGCCTTCGGTGTTCATCTGCATGCCGGCCGCGCAAGTCGGCCCCAGCGGGGCGCACGGCTTGCCGTCCGGGTTCGACAACACGCCGTACCAGAAACGCTTGTCGGCGCCAAAATTCATCCCGTGATCCACGCGCTCGTGATAGACGCGCGTCTCCAGCAACCCCCAATCCATCTGCCCGAGATGGCGCAGATTGAAACGTTTCTGGGTATTGCCGAGCAAATCCATGCGCTGGTTCGGATAAAGCTGGACAGGAATATCCTGGTAGCCCAGTTTGGCCTCGAACAGATGGTTGTTGTTTTTGAAGGCGAGTCCCAGGGTGTGATTGCGCGTTTCGTAAGCGGTGGAGCCGACTTCGTCGAGCGACAGGGTATGACCGGGACGGCCGGTGGCAGTATCAGTCTTGAAATTCCCGCCCGCCGAGTAGTTGTCCGCCTTGCTGATCGCGCCGCTGTAGTTGAGGCTGAATCGCGCGGTGGCGAAAGTGGCCGCAACGTTACCGCCACGGGTGTTGCTGTTGCCGCGATAGAAGGCGCCCGCCTCGCCCTTGGCAATATTGTCCTGCCCGGGCGCGGCAAATTCCGGCGCGCGCGTCTCGGCCACGATGGTGCCGCCGATGGAATCGCCACCCACACTGACCGGCGTAATGCCGGCATAAACTTCGAGCACCCCGACATTGGCGGGGGCGATGTAGGACAGGGGCGGGTTCATGTGGTTGGGGCAGGATGAAATCAAATCCATCCCGTCCAGCTTGGTGCGAATGCGATCATCCGCCATCCCGTGGATCGACGGCAGACTGGATACGCCACCCGCCTGATTGAGACTGACCCCAGGCACATCGCGCAGCAAACTGGCGCTGTCGCTGGTGGCGGGACGCAGCACGCGCAAGGCAGCCGCATCGACTTCGCTTGTTGGCTGCGTAATCTCTTCTCTGGGTGCAGTGACGGCCACCTCCGGCAATAAGATATCGTCTGCCCACGCCGATTGTCCCAGCGCCAGCGAAACCGCCAGCGCGCTCAATTTTATTTTCATCTTCCGCTCCCTTTTGCTTAAAAAACCCGGGGAGAATTGTAGAAAATCTCTCCGGCGTGCCTCTGTGGCAATTTGTCGCACGCCTGCAACGGCGGGCATCCGGTAGAATCCGCGCCATGCAAATCTCGCTGTTATCGGGCCAGACCGGACACTCCCATCTGCGCCGCCTCTTCCTCCTGCGCAATGTCGCCATCCTTGCCCAGCTGGTGACGCTGGCACTGGTGTACCGTTTTATGAGCACCGACTTTGCGTGGGCGCCAATGCTGGCCACCGTGCTGTTTCTGGCCCTGGCGAATCTGGTCACCCGGTGGCGGCTGTCGCTCGACTATCCGGTGGGCCACCCCGAGCTGTTCTTTCAGCTGGCGCTGGATGTCAATGCGCTGACGGTGCTGCTGTATTTCGGCGGCGGCTCGACCAACCCGTTCGTCTCGCTCTATTTATTGCCGCTGGTCATCGCCGCCGCCACCCTGCCGCGCCGCTACAGCTGGGGCATGGCCGCCCTCACCGTTGCCTGCTACAGCCTGCTGATGGTGTGGTATGTGCCGCTGCCGGGCGGCGACACCCATGCCGGACATGCGATGCCGCTCTCCCCGATCGGCGCGAACTTGCACGCCGGGCACGATGCCGGCGCGGATGCCGATTTCTGCCGCACCGACCCTGCGGACGCGGCCATGGTTGGCCCCGCTTCGCCATTGCAGGACGCCTTTAATGCCCACGTGCTCGGGATGTGGCTCGGTTTCGTCATTAGCGCGCTGGTCATCGCCTATTTCGCGGTGGAGATGGCGGCGGCGGTGCGGCGGCGAGACACCCAGCTCAACCGGGTGCGTGAAGAAACCCTGCGCAACGAGCGCATCGTCGCGCTGGGCACGCTGGCGGCGGGTGCCGCGCACGAGCTGGGCACGCCGCTTGCAACCATGGCGGTAGTCATCGGCGAAATGCGCGACGAGTGCCGCGCCCCCGAACAGCGGGAGAATCTGGCGCTGCTCGACGGCCAGGTAAGAAACTGCAAACGCATCCTCGACACCCTTGTCACCCAGGCGCAGGAAACCCCGCGCGAAGCCGCCATCGACGCGTTCATTCCAGATGTGCTGAATGAATGGCAGTTACTGCGCCCCGCGGTGCACTACCGCTACCGGGTTGCCGGCGAAAACCCGGCGCCGATCCTGCGCGCCGACCCCGCCCTGCGCGCGGCCCTGCTCAACTTGCTAAACAACGCGGCTGACGCCTCTCCGCAGGAGATGGAAGTGTTGCTGCGCTGGAATGCCGAAGGCGCCGTGCTGGAGATCCGCGACCACGGCCCCGGCCTCACCGCCGAAACGGCGGCACGCGCCGGTGCCGCCTTCTTCACCACCAAACAGGAAGGACGTGGGCTCGGACTGTTTCTGGCCAATGCCACGCTGGAACGGCTGGGCGGCAGCGTGCGCCTGTTCAACCACGATGGCGGCGGCGCGACCACCGAGGTTGTGCTGCCGTGCCGCAAGGCGGAAGCATGAGCGATTTGCCAACCCTGCTGCTGGTCGATGACGACGACACCTTTCGCGGCGTGCTGAAGCGCGCGCTGGAGAAACGCGGCTATGCGGTGACCGATGCGGACGGCGTGGAAAGTGCGCTGCCCCTTGCCTGTGCCGACCCGCCCGAATATGCGGTGATCGACCTCAAGATGCACGGCGCCTCCGGCCTGGTGCTGGTGCGGCGCCTGCACGAACTCGACCCCAACACGCGCATCGTGATGCTCACCGGCTACGCCAGCATCGCCACCGCGGTCGAAGCGATCAAGCTGGGTGCGACACAATATCTGGCCAAACCCGCCAACGCCGACGAGATCGTCGCCGCCTTCGGCCACCGTGCCGACGCGGACAGCGCGTTCGACGCCAGGCCTGCCACCGTCAACCGGCTGGAATGGGAACACATCAACCGCGTCTTGCTGGAACAAAACGGCAACATCTCGGCCACCGCCCGCATCCTCAACATGCACCGCCGCACCCTGCAACGCAAACTCAACAAGAATCCGGGACGGAGCCGCTAGCGCGCCTCCGCCAGTTCGTCCCAGCGCGTAGTGAATCCGCCGGAAAGATGGCCGCGCTGCATCGCCCAGCGCGGATGGATGCCCTGCCCCAGCAAACTGACCGTGCCGCCGCCCATGCGTCGATTGATCGCATCCACCGCCTGCATCAGCCGCTCCGACTTTGCCTGCGCCGCCGCGTCATCGAACAGGGTGCGCGGACGGGCGGCGCGCGGAAGGATATCGGCGAAGGTGATGCCGGCCTTGCGGTAGCCGAAGCCGGGACGAAAGATCACATGCAACCCGAACAAGGCGGCGCGGCACAGCACGCGGCTGTCCGCGCAGGGCGATTCCAGCGGCACGCGGATTTGCGGCTGATATTGCGGCGCGCCGGGGCGGTGCGGATTGGTGCACAGGGAAACCATGAGCACGCCCGCGAGAGATTGTTGGCGGCGCAGTTTTTCGGCGGCACGCACGGTATAGGCGATCACCGCCTGCTCCAGTTGCGCCAGATCGCCCACCGTTGTGCCGAACGAGCGCGAGCAGACAATTTGTTGACGTTCGGGCGCTGCCGGCTCCAGCCCGATGCAGGCGACGCCGTTGAGTTCGGCCAGGGTTCTGGCCAGCACCACGCCGAATTCGGCCCGGATGACGGCGGCGGGAGCGGTCTGCAAATCCAGCACGCTATCGATCCCCATGCCATGCAGCCGGGCCGCGATACGCGACCCCACGCCCCACACCTCGCCCGCGCCGAGCGCGGCGAAGCGTGCCTGCTGCGCGGCGCGCGGCATGGCATCCAGATCGCACACACCGTTGCAGTCCGCCTCTTTCTTGGCGATATGGTTGGCCAGTTTGGCCAGGGTCTTGCTCGGCGCAATGCCGACGCACACCGGGATGCCGACGCATTGTTTGACCCTGGCGCACATGCGCTGGCCGTAGCCGGAAAGATCCCGCCGCGCCGCCATCCCGTCCAGTTCAAGAAAACACTCGTCAATGGAATACACCTCCTGGCGCGGGGAAAACGCGGCGAGCAGACGCATCACCCGGGCGGAGAGATCGGCATACAGGGCATAGTTGGAACTCAACGCGACGATGCCGTGCTGCCGGGCCAGCGCCTTGAGCTGAAACCACGGCGCTCCCATGCCGACCCCGATCTGTTTGGCTTCAGCCGAACGGGACACCACGCAACCGTCGTTGTTGGACAGCACCACGACCGGGCGCCCTTCGAGCTTGGGCTGAAACAGGCGCTCGCAGGAAACGTAGAAGTTATTGCAATCCACCAGGGCGATGGCGCACACGGCTAACTCCCCGTATGCCGGGTGACCGACGCGGTGACCACGCCCCACACCTGCAACTCCTGCCCCTCCCTGAAGGTGATCTCCTGAAATTGCGGGTTCTCCGCCTTGAGCAACAGGGTGCCGCCGCGCCGGATCAGGCGCTTTACCGTCAGCTCGCCATCGACCACCGCAATCACGATATGGCCGGATAGCGGGGCCAGCGATTTATCGACGATAAGCAAATCGCCGTCGAAAATTCCCGCGCCGACCATGCTGTTGCCCCGCGCACGCACGAAGAAAGTCGCTTCCGGATGCGGCACCAGATGCTCGTCCAGACTCAATCTGCCCTCGACATAATCCTCCGCCGGCGAAGGGAAACCGGCCGCCACGCCATCCCCGAACAGCGGCAGGCGCGGGGCCGCGCGCCACGGCGACGGCAACTGAATGGTTTGCGATAAAAGGGAGCGCATGGTAATAAAGAAGCCTCTAAAAATTTAAAGTTTTCGGCGGAACAAGGACGCAACGGATGCCTGAAAATCCGGATTTTCAGAGGTGTCGTAAAGCTGACTCATATTAGCGAACGCTCGTTCTGTTGTCAATTTGCAATCGCGTCTGCCATTCTTGCCCGGCGGTCGGCACCCCGCAACCAACCTGAAAATGAAAGTGAAAGTGATGCCCTCCCCCGTCAATCTGCGCCAGGCTGTGCGCAACCTGAACGACTTGCCGGCCTTCCCGGTTATCGCGCAAAAATTGCTCGCGCTCGATCTGGATAGCGATAGAGGCGAACAACAGATGCTGCTGCTGATCGGACAGGACCCGTTAATCTCGGCGCGCCTGATCGGGCTGGCCAACTCGCCCCTGCTCGGCGCCACCCGCAAGATTGCCGCAGTCAAGGAAGCCGCCCTGATGCTCGGATTGAACCGGGTCAAATCGGTCGCCACCGGCATCGCCGTGATGTCTCTGGTCAGCCGGCCGCCGGGCCGCTTCGACCCGCAGGAACTTTGGCTGCACAATATGTGCGTCGCTTTCGCCATGCTGCCGGTGGTGCGCGCCATACCCGCCGCCAGGCGCCCGCCTGACGATCTGATCTTTCTGGCCGGGATGCTGCACGACATCGGCTATCTGGTGCTGGCATATCTCGACCCGCAACGCAGCGACGATCTGCACACACGGCTGGCCATTGAAACAGATCGGCCGGCGATCGAGGTCGAGCGGGAGTTGCTGGAAATAACCCACGACGAATTGGGCGCGGAACTCGCCAGCCACTGGAATCTGCCGGAGCAGCTGGTCGCCGCGATACGCTGCCACCACAAACTCGATGCGCAGGATGGCGGAGAAACCATCCCGCTCGCGCACATCATCCATATCACCGAAAAGCTGATTTTCCCGAACGGCCTGCACGAGCCGGTCGAACACGGAATTGCGGCAGAGGAATGGATTGCGCTGGGCATAGCCCCCGCCATGGCCGAAGAGATCACCGCCCAGGCGCAGGAGCAGGCTGAACAGGCGGTTCAATTCGCCGCCGCAACTTAATTCTGTCCCCGATTGGTTTCTTCCCGATGAAATACGCCGTCCTTCTTTTTGCCCTTATCTGGCTGCCCGCTTCCGCCGCCGCGCTGCCGTCCGCCCCGCATTACGCGCTGTACGATCCCGCCAGCGCGCAGATGCTGCTGGCCGAAAATGCGGACGCGCGTATCGCGCCCGGTGCCCTGACCCAGTTGATGACCGCTTACGTGGTATTTGGCGCCCTGCGCGACGGCGACCTCTCCCTGCACCGGCAACTCACCCCGACGCAATATGCCCTGCGCCTGCAACAAAAAGAACCGCGCATGCTGTTGCAGTCCGGGGTGGCGGTCACCGTGGATGAGCTGCTGCAGGGCATGATCGTACAGTCGGCGCGCGATGCCGCGCGGGTGCTGGCGGAGGCGGTAGCCCACCACGAGTTGGCATTCGCCGACCGGATGAACGCCGAGGCCGCACGCCTGGGCTTGCGCAACACCCGTTTCGCCAATGCCGGCGGCACCGATGAAGCAGGGCATTACAGCAGCGCGCGCGACCTGGCGGTGCTCGCCGCCGCGCTGCTGCGGGATTTCCCCGACCAACTGCCGCGCTATGCCAGGCGCCGTGCCAGCTACAACGGCATCGAGCTGTACAACCCCAACCGCCTGCTGTGGCTGGACCCTTATGTGGACGGTCTGCAGACCGCCCAGGTTGACGGACTGGGCTTTTCCGTCGCCGCCAGCGCGCGGCGCGGCCAGCGGCGCTTGCTGGCGGTAGTCATCGGCACGGCGAGCAGCGGCCAGCGCGACAGCGAAGCCCAGCGCCTGCTCAACCGCGGTTTCCGCGAGTTCGAATCGCTGTTGCTCTACCGCCAAAAACAGCCGGTCAAGGCGGTGCGCGTATGGAAAGGCACGCGCGACCGGCTCGACATCGGCTTCGCCGCCGACCGCTATGTGACGCTCCCGCTCGGCGCGCGCGAACAATTGAGCGCCCGTCTGGAAACCGCCGAACCGCTGCTTGCGCCGGTGCATGCCGGGCAGCAGATCGGTATCCTGCACCTGGCGCTGGACGGCCAGCCCCTGCTCGATGTGCCAGTGGTAGCATTGCAAAGCGTGCCGCTGGCGAATGTTTTCGCGCGCGGCGTGGACGCGATGCGGTTGTGGTTCAGATAAAGGAGGCGGCGATGACGATTTATTTCAACGGCAGCTTCATGCCGATCGAGCAGGCAAAAGTACCGGTGCTGGACCGCGGTTTCATTTTCGGCGACGGCGTGTACGAAGTCATCCCGGTGTATTCACGCCGCGCCTTCCGCCTGCACGAACACCTGGCGCGGCTGCAACACAGCCTGGACGGTATCCAGTTGCCCAATCCGCACACGACTGACGAATGGGTGGACATCCTGACCGGGCTGATCGCGCGCAACGCGCTGGAAGACCAGTATCTGTATCTGCACATCACGCGCGGCGTGGCACCGCGCGACCACGCCTTCCCCAATCCGCCGGTGGCGCCCACCGTGTTCGCCATGAGCAACCCGCTCGTGCATCCGCCCGCCGCCCTGTTGCAAAGCGGGGTCGCCTGCATCACCGCGCAGGACAACCGCTGGCTGCGCTGCGACATCAAGTCCATCGCGCTGCTGCCCAATGTGCTGTTGCGCCAGTCTGCCGTTGCCGCCGGCTGCGCCGAGGCCATCCTGATCCGCGACGACAGCTTCCTCACCGAGGGCGCGGCCAGCAACATCTTCGTGGTCAGGGACGGCGTGTTGCTGGCGCCGCCGAAGGACCACCTGATGCTGCCCGGCATCACCTACGACGTGCTGCTCGAACTTGCCGCCGCCAACGGCATCCCGCATCAGGTGCGCCGCATCCTGAAAGAAGAATTGTTCAGCGCGGACGAACTGCTGCTGACTTCTTCCACGCGCGAAGTGCTTGCCGTCACCACGCTAGACGGCAAGGCGGTCGGCAACGGCAGACCGGGCGCGATGTTCGCGCGCATGTATGAGCTGTATCAGACCTTCAAACGCGAGGTAATGCGCAAGTAGGATGGGTTGAGCGCAGCGATACCCATCGTTCGCAATTGATGGGTATCGCTGCGCTCAACCCATCCTACAAACTGAAGCCGCGCCTACAGGTAAACCTGTTCTGCAAGGAGTATATGGAATTGAGCCAGCAAGAATCCCTGATCGAATATCCCTGCGACTTTCCGCTCAAGGTGTTCGGTTTCGCCGAACCGGGCCTGAACGAAGCCATCGCGCGGGTGGTGTGCGCGCACGCGCCGGAGTTCGATGCTGCCGGCATCACCACGCGCCCCAGCAGCACCGGGCGCTACCTCAGCCTCACCTGCACCGTGCACGTCACCTCGCGCGAACAGCTCGACAATCTGTACCGCGATCTGTCATCGCATCCAATGGTGAAGATGGTGTTATGAATTCCCACCCGCCGCTGCATATTCGCGCCCTCGGCCTGGTCGAATACGAACCGACCTGGCGCGCCATGCAGCGCTTTACTGCGGCGCGCACGCGCGATACGGCGGATGAGATCTGGCTGGTGCAGCATCCGCCGACCTACACCCAGGGCCAGGCCGGCAAGCCGGAACACCTGCTCAACCCGACGTCCATTCCGGTGGTAAAAATCGATCGCGGCGGCCAGATCACCTACCACGGCCCCGGCCAGATCGTGGCTTACCTGCTGCTCGACCTGCGGCGCTGGCAAATCAACGTGCGCGAACTGGTGCGCCTGCTGGAACAGGCAGTGATCGACCTGCTGGCCGAATATGGAGTCGCCGCACAGGGGCGGACGGATGCGCCAGGGGTCTATGTGCGGGACGCCAAGATCGCCGCGCTCGGGCTGAAGATCAAAAACGGCTGCTGCTATCACGGCCTGTCGTTCAACGTGAACATGGACCTGACGCCGTTCGCCAACATCAACCCCTGCGGCTATCACGGACTGCGCGTGACGCAATGCATCGAACTCGGCGTCACCGTGCCGCCGGAGGAATTGCAGGCGGAACTGACGCAGAACCTGGTGCACGGTTTGCAGCGGCATCTGGATGAAAAACGCGCGGTGTTGGAATAAATCTGCATTTCCATCGTTACGGGAGCCCGATGCATCGGGCGATCGTAATCCTCTAATCGCCCGATGAATCGGGCTCCCGCACCAATGCGGTGACCGTGACGCGGCGGTTGCGCGCGCGGCCTTCGGCACTGTCGTTGCTTGCAAGCGGCGCATTGTCGGCATGGCCGATCGCCTTCAGCCGCTCGGCTTCGACACCCTGCGCGATGAACAGGCGCACCACGCTGCTGGCGCGTGCCGAAGACAGTTCCCAGTTGGACGGAAACTGCAGCGTGCTGATCGGCAGATTGTCGGTATAACCCTCCACCTCCACCGGCATCTCTTCCGTCGCCAATATCTGCGCCACATCCTTGAGCGTCGCCACCGCCTCCGCCTGCAACGATGCCTCGCCGGGCAGGAACAGCATGCTGGCGTTGATGTCCAGCGTCACCCCGCGCGCGTTCTGGCTGATGCTCATCGCGCCCTTGTTGACGAATCCGGCCAGCTTGTCGTTCAGGCGCTCGCCCAGGCGTTGCAGACTTTCGTTCTGCTTGCGCTGCTTTTCCGCCAGGCGCGCATTGCGTGTATCCACCAGCGCCTTGAAACGCAATTCCTCCTCGCCCAGCCGGATCACACCGCCATCCGCGGCGGTGCCGTTCTGGCCGAAGATTTGCCCCATCGACACGCTGAAGTCCTTGTACTTGCCTTCGTTCACCGAGGAGATGCCGTACATCACCACGAAGAAGGCGAACAGCAAAGTGATGAAATCGGCATAGGAGACCATCCAGCGCTCGTGGTTGTCCGGCCCCTGTCTTTTCGCCCGCCGCGCCATGTCAGGAAATGTAGCCCTTGAGTTTGTTTTCGATGAAGTGCGGGTTTTCCGCGTTGGCGATCATGCACAGGCCGTCGATCACCATCTCGCGCAGCGACACTTCTTTGGCAATGAGGATCTTCAACTTGCCGGCGATCGGCAGGAAAACCAGATTGGCGAAGCCCACACCATAGATCGTGGCGATGAACGCGACCGCGATGCCCGCGCCCAGTTTGGCCGGCTCGCCCAGACTCTGCATCACATGCACCAGCCCCAGCACCGCGCCGAGGATGCCGATGGTCGGCGCATAGCCGGCGGCAGCTTCCCACACCCGCGCCGACTGCCAGCGCAGGGTCTCGTAAGTATTCAGATCGATGTCGAGCACGGCACGGATCTTTTCCGCGCTGTTGCCGTCCACCAGCAGTTGCAGACCCTTTTGCAGGAAGGGATCGCCCGCCGTCCTGATCTGTCCTTCCAGCGCCAGGATGCCATCCTTGCGCGCGGCATTGCCCCAGGCGGTCATGCGATACACCAGTTGCTGCTTGTCGATCTTCGGCGTCACGAACACCCAGCGCGCCATCTTGATCCCGGTCACAAATATTTTGATCGGATGCTGCACCATCACCGCGCCGAGCGTGCCGCCCAGCACGATCAGGAATGCCGCCAACTGCAGCAGCACATTGATCGAACCGCCTTCCAGGAATTGGCCGCCGAGGATGCCGCCGAGTGCGACCACCAGACCGAGCATGCTAAGGATATCCATCAGAATCCCCGCAGCGAAGTGCGCAAACGCGCCACCGCCTGCGTGTGCAACTGGCACACGCGCGACTCCGACACGCCCATCACTTCGCCGATCTCGCGCAGGTTCATATCCTGCTCGTAATGCATGCCCATCAACTGCCGCTCGCGCTCCGGCAAGCGCCCGATGGCCAGCACCAAGGCCGCACGGAAGCGTTCGTCCTGCAACAACTCCAGCGGATTCGCTTCGGTGCTGAAATCATGCCGGTCGAAGAAGTTCTCCTGATCCTCGTTGTGGAAATCCTCGTAATACATCAACTGCGAACCGCGCGCTTCCTGCAACAACTGCTGATAGTCCGGCAGGCCGATGCCCATCTCTTTGGCGATCTCGGATTCGCTCGGCGCGCGTCCCAGGCGCTGCTGCAAACGGCTGACCGCGTTCTCGATGCGGCGCGAATCGCGGCGCAAACTGCGTGGCAACCAGTCCGCCCCGCGCAACTCATCCAGCATCGCGCCCCGGATGCGCTGCGCGGCATAGGTCTCGAACTGCGCCCCGCGCAGCTCGTCATAACGGCTGGCCGCGTCGAGCAGGCCGATCATGCCGGCCTGGATCAGGTCGTCCACCTCCACGCTGTTCGGCAGCTTGAGCATCATGTGATGTGCAATGCGCTTCACCAGCACCGCATGTTCCTGCAGGCACTGGTTCTTGTCGTTCAATCCGTTGGCGGTGTACATGCTTGTCTTTTTCCCATTCCTGCCCGCTGGCGGGCGCACCTCCGACACGTTACCTGTAGGTCGGGCTTCAGCCCGACTGGGTGCTGTCGGGTTAAAACCCGACCTACCCCCACCAGAGGGCTCCGCCCCACCGTGTCGCGGGCGCACCTCCGACACGTTACCTGTAGGTCGGGCTTCAGCCCGACTGGGCGTTGTCGGGTTAAAACCCGACCTACC
>Ga0210024_1002423_pt1 | contig 15962 bp, 12 predicted proteins | sample CryGeymeta201525_FD_183988 | JGI IMG/M metagenome (GOLD analysis project Ga0210024, IMG submission 183988) | Groundwater microbial communities from Crystal Geyser aquifers in Utah, USA - Crystal Geyser metaG 2015-25 (SPAdes) (version 2) | ecosystem: Environmental > Aquatic > Deep subsurface >... | reverse complement strand
CATGTACCTGAAAGAACCCTGGCATCGCCTCCTTGCGTTGCCTGACCATGCCGACTCCATGTCGGAAAAACTCGATAAGGAAGACTATTCATGGGTGGACGTCTCCTTGGCGCCAAACTTTCGCAATATCCCGCGGCAGTACTATATTCACACTCGAAACAAGCACCCCTCGGCACTGGCGAATTGTCTCAGAATAAAATTATTGGTGGACTATTTGGTGAGGATCGATAAAGTAAGCAAGGACAGCGTGAATCATACTTATGCCTGTGCCGATTAAAGCGTACCTAGCACCAGAAACTAGACAGCCTTCTCTTCCACGCGGAGAATACGATAAACCTGTATCGGCAGCACGATTGCCGCAAACAACAGGCTAAAAATGGTTCCCAAAACAATCCCGCTCACCCCCATGTTCATATAGCGCACGAAATAAAAAGATAGTGGGATATTCATAGTCATACCAAAAATCAATGTATAGAGCTGCGGCTTGATTGCACCAATACCGTTAACGAACATTGTAAATATATTAAGCCATGCAGCGATCAACACATAAATTCCCATCATTGGCGCCAATAAAGCAGCAAATTCAATATTTGGCCCGATCCAAATGGTGACAATCGGCTTAGTCATGAAAATCAATGCGGTGACCGCAAACCAAAAAACAATGAATATTTTTAATTGTTTATTTAACATGTTCTTTATCCACGCCATGTCGTTACGGTGATAAGCATCAGCATAAGCAGACCATAACGGAAAACAAATTAGCCCATGCAAAAATGTGATTAGTCCAAATAATTTGAACACTACGTCGTATGCCGTAACTGCAGCCGGACCAATAAGCTGCGTGATCAATATTTTATCGGTTGTAAAAATGACGAGCATGGCAATCTGAATAATCAAAAATTGCGATCCCACACCGAGCAAAGTGCGGATGTGCTTTTTCTCTATGGAAAAACGAGGTTTCAGATCGTTATATGTGCGGAAAAACCAACCGCTTAATAACAGATTCGCCAGCATCAAAGAAACACCATAAGCCACTCCCAAAAGCGGCAAAGAGGCAGTCGTGGTGCGCGACAGAATCCAAATCAATGCAAGCACCAATACATTGGAAATCACTTGTCTTAAGGCAAGCAATGAGCTTTTCTGTATTGCATTAAGCAACGCGGTAATCAGTCCGGTCCAAAAATTGAAAAGAATGAATGAGGCCGTCAGCTGCAATGTGAGGCGCAAGTCGCTTTCTGGTAACGCATTGGTGTTGAAGACGATTTGCCATGGAATATGCATAGCAACAAACATAAGAACAATCCACAAACCAAAGGCCAGAAGGCCAATTATGGTATAGCCTGAAGATATATAAAGAATCGCATCAATTCTATTATTCTTGGCAATTAATTCCGTAATCTTGTTTCGTAATCCATGACCAATTCCAAAATCAAAAAAAACGACCCAGGAAATGACTGAAAGTAGGGTAGACCAAATACCAAATTTTTCACTACCAAGATAATTTATCATCATCGGAATGGCTGAATATGACGCAACTACGGCAATGGCTTTGTAAACAACGGTGCTTTTAATTTGATATAGATAATTTTGAGATCGATTTATAATTTCTCTTTTCACTTTGAGTTCGTCTCTATAGTTAATTGAAGCAAGGCCTAAATAGATAATATTATATTATGATTATCATCATGCGCAGACATCCTGGTGTCAGACATGATCTGGATCCTTGCATGGTAGTATGGTACATATGAGATCAACAAAACCTACCCGTGGTACGACGTGATCCATCTCGTCCAAGAATATCATTTTAGGAGTCTTTGATAGGGATAATAAAAAAGCGAGGGCCTGTTAATAAGTATGATTTTTCAGGCTATTTCTTTTTTATTCGTATAATATCTTCCCTCGTCCAATGTTCATTACAAATAAATTGAGTCGCTTTCTTTTGCAGTTCATGAAGTGATAAATTCCACCATTTCCATTCGAGTAGTTCCTTGATGGCTTCAACCTCAAAACGGTAACGAATTAATTTCGCTGGAATGCCGCCAACAATCGCATAGGGTGGAATGTCTTTGGTTACAACAGCACCTGCGGCAATAATGGCACCATCGCCGATGGTTACTCCATCTAATATAATTGCTCTAGCACCTATCCAGACGTCATTTCCAATTCGATTTCGTTTTAACTCTTCAAAAACTGATCTGTCACAAAAGGATATACCGCATTGCTTATTAGAAGAATAAAAAACTGGATGCGTCGAAATCCAGTTTGTTGGATGTGAGCCCAAACCACCAATAATTACTTGTGGACCGATACTACAATAGGAACCGATATCGGAATATTTAATTACTCCGTCCGCAGCCATATATGTACCGATGCCAAAAGATGAATCTAAAATTTTACATCTTTTGTAAATTTTATTATAACCTTCAAATTTAGAAAATAAATCTATTTTAGCTGACCAGTGTGCCCAAAAGCCTGTAATAGTTTTGGTCATAAAATATCTTCTGTATAAAAGCCAGCTTATTCGATTTGCCATTTCTTAGAGCTCCAAAGATTATTTCGAAATAAGTCGACGGTCACCCCGTGCTGGCAACCGTTCCAGAATAGACTCCCCCGCTTTTCGAAACGCTTCCACGCTGTAAAGCGGCAGCACTCTCGCGCGCGCTGCATGACCCATGGCAGCGAGGCGCTCGGGGTGGCTCAAAGCTTCGGCCAATGCGTCCGCCAGCGCGTTGACATCGCCCGGTGGCAACAGCCAGCCGCTGCACCCATGTTCCAATGTATGAGGAATTTGTCCTACGGCCGAGGCGATGACGGGCAGGCTTGCCTGCATCGCTTCGTGCACGGCGATGCAAAATCCTTCCACACGCGACGGCTGCACATACAGGTGCAGCGTGGCGAGGAATTCCTGCGGCCGGTCGGCGAAACCGATCAGGCGGACTTCGGTGATGCCGGTGCGTTGCAGTTGCGCGGTGATTGCCTTGCGATCACGGCCATCACCGGCGATCAGGATTTCGAATGGCGCGGCTGGTTTGAAGCCTCTTTGCTTGAGCAAACCCAGCGCTTCGATCAGGAGGTCGTAGCCTTTTTGCGGATGTAGCCGCCCCAGGATTCCGATCCGCAAGGTTTCCCCCGGTTGCCAGGGACTCGCCTGCGGTGCATCGGCATTGACCGAGAACAGGGGCCACGATGCCATCCGTTCGGGCGGCACACCGAATCGCTTGGCGGTGATGGCGGTTACCCTGTCCGAATCACCGACCCACATGGCCGGGCGTTTGCGCAAGAGATAGAACGGCAGCAAGCGAGTCCATTTCAGCGTGGCGTTATGCTGCCAGCAGACAACAGGCACAGAATATTTTTTTCCAAGCAACAGGCCGATGATGCTGGCGCGCGCCACCGAAGTCCAGAGCAGATCGGGTTTGTATGCGGCAAGCTCACGATTAAGCCAGCGATAAGCAGCCCAGTGATCACTTCCACCGCCTTCACGGATGTGAACCTTCAAGCCATCAGCCAGCATCGGTTGCAGTGCTCGCCCATCGCGACGGGTCAAGGCGAATACTTCGACATGTGCGCCTGTGTTGCGCAGCACGCGCGTGACTGCCGGGATCGGCAGAGGGCCGCCGCTGCCTTCTAGTGAACTTGTGATGTAGGCAATTTTCATATTGAAACCAGTGGGCGACTAAAAAGGGTTGTGTATGCTGCCACCTTTATAGCCAATCGCATGACATGGATCAAAAGGCGCAGATGCCATGGTTCGCGGTAGCCGTGTGCGCATGATGCGCATTATTTTTGATTTTTTGCCTCAGGTTGCATGAGCAGTGTAGCCACGCGATTCAAGTGTGCGCGTCACCGCAGTCCTGGCCGCCACCAGCACTTGTTCCAACGGTTGGGTGGCGTCCACATCAACAATGGGGGCGCCATTGAATTTCAGTAGTGGAATGGCGGCGACTTTGTCGCGCAGTAACTCGCGACGATGATCGGGTTTGCGTGCGCAAGCGGTGTCCAGATCGACGTTCAGGCGGATCACCAAATCAGGTTGATAGCTGGTCATCCACGTATAGGCGGCCAACTCGCGGCGCGCCAACCAGCGAACGAGTCTGCTGCCGGATGCGGTGGCTGACAAATCTGTGCTGTCAGATGCGCCGGGGATGTCCAGCTGCGGATAGCGGTCGGTCACAACCATCAAGCCGCTGCGTCGTAATGTCATCATCCGCTTGAATCGGCGCAGGCGCCGCAGCAAGAACACCATGATCACCAGAGCCGTGAAAACCCCCGGATTTTTTTTGTGCTCGCGCTGCACACGGGTGCTGTCGGTTTTGTGGACGATCATTCGGTCTGCCCATGCACCAACCAGCGGCAGCCGCGCAATGGCGCGCCCGATATTGCCAGATTGCTTGCCCAGGTGTGCTGCTTCGGCCGGTCCGTAGCGTCGTACCCAAGCCAGGATTTCCTCCCCGACTGTCGATTTTCCGGAGCCGTCGCAGCCAATGACCGCGATCAACGGAGCCAACACAGTTTCTTGATTTGTCATCTGAATTTCCGGGCAAGAGGTACCGATATGACGCAATTCGTTCGGGTCACGTCCGATGCTTCCAGTTATGCGTGTCGTTTCCAGAACTGGGGGTTGGTTAACGAGAGATCATGACCGGTGTAAAACGTGTAATTTTAACGTGACGGCCACCTCATAGAGGGCAAGCACCTAACCTGCAAGCCTTGCCAACCAGCAAGCTCGGCAGCTTCAGATTAAACCCAAATAATCCATCAGCTGGTGCCGGATAAGTTCTTATTTACAGATCATTGGCGTTCCACCTCCACCAAGCAATCATAAAACGTCGGCCCACGGCCCAGGTCGGTCAACGCCTGGCTGGTGAGTTGATTCACATTGGTGCCGCCCAGGCCAAACTTGCGCCACCACACCCCCAGACCATTGACCACGCCAGGTCTTGCGCGGGTGTTGACGCTGGCGCGGCACAGGTAGTCACCGCGGGCGTTGAACACGCGTACTGTGTCGCCATCGTTGATCCGGCGCGCCGCGGCGTCGGTTGGGTGGATTTCCAGCAGCGGCTCACCCTCGCTCTTGCGCAGGCTTTTGACGTTGACAAAGCTGGAATTGAGGAAATTGCGCGCTGGCGGTGAAATCATCGCCAGCGGGTAGCGGGCGGATGTGTTCACCGCTTCATGGTTGGGCACATGGTCGGGCAGACCGTCTGCGCCCCGGTTGGCCAGGCGCCGGCTGAAAAACTCGCATTTGCCTGAAGGCGTGGGAAAGTCGCCTTGTGCAAACGGGGCCTCGGGCGCGGGCAAGGTGACAAAGCCGTGCGCCAGCAATTGCTCAAAATTCACGACTTGGCCGTAGGCCTGGCGACACAGCGTCTCGTCAGTTTCCTGGAAACATGGCTCGGTAAAACCCATACGGCGGCTGAGCTCGCGAAAAATCTGCGTGTTAGGCCAGGCCTGGCCCAGCGGCGCAATGGCCGGGCGGTTGAGCAGTGCGTCGGTATGGCCGTACGCGCTGTGCACGTCCCAATGCTCCAGCTGTGTCGTCGCTGGCAGGATGTAGTCGGCGTAATCGGCCGTGTCGGTCTGAAAATGTTCCAGTACCACGCTGAACAGGTCTTCGCGGGCAAAGCCAGCGACCACCTTGGCTGACTCAGGGGCAATCGCTATCGGGTTGCTGTTGTACACGATCAGCGCCTCGATCGCCGGGCCAAATGCGGCGCTGGCCGGGCGCAGCAGGTCGTCGCCAATAGTTGCCATGTTGATGCGGCGTGGCGTGCGTCCGGCCAGCAAGTCTGGCCGCTGCAACGCTGCTTTTTGCACTGGGAAAGCCCCCGAACTCGACAGCAGTACACCGCCGGCCCGGTGCCGCCAGGCGCCGGTCAGCGCAGGCAGGCTGGCAATCAGCCGCACGGCGTTGCCGCCGCCATGCACGCGCTGTAGGCCATAGTTCATGCGGATGGCCGCTGCGTCACCCGAGGCAACGCAGGCGCCGTAATCGCGTGCCAGCGCTACGATTTGCGCAGCGTCGATACCGCACACCGTTGCGGCGCGCTCGGGTGGCCACTGCAGGGCGCGTTCTCGCATCAGTTCCCAGCCTAGCGTATAGCGCGCCAGGTAGTCGTGGTCGAGCCAGTCGTGGACGATCAATTGCTGCATGAGCGATAGCGCCAAAGCGCCGTCGGTACCGGGCAACAGGGCAATATGTTCGTGGCACTTGTCGGCGGTCTCGCTCTTGCGCGGGTCGATGCAGATCAGTCTGGCACCCTGGCGCCTGGCCTCATTGGCGTAGCGCCAGAAATGCAGGTTGCTGGCAACCGGGTTGCTGCCCCAGATCAGGATCAGCTTGGCGTCAGCAAAGAATTCCACCCGCATGCCCACCTTGGCACCCAGCGTGTGCACCAGCCCTTCGCCGCCGGCGGCGGCACAGATGGTGCGCTCCAGCCGCGACGCGCCGAGCTTGTTGAAAAACCGCGCTGCCATGCTCTCGCCCTGCACCAGCCCCATGGTGCCGGCGTAGCTGTAGGGCAGAACAGCTTGGGGATCACGCTTGGCAATAGCCTGCAGTCGCACGGCAATGTCGTCCAGTGCCGCATCCCAGCTCACCGGTTCAAATTGACCTGCGCCTTTGGGGCCAATGCGTTTGAGCGGCTGCAGGATGCGATCCGGGTGGTAGGTGCGCTCGGTGTAGCGTGACACTTTGGTGCACAGCACACCGCCGGTCTGCGGGTGCGCCGGGTTGCCTTGCACCCTGATCGCCACGCCGTTTTCAACCGTGGTCACGATCGAGCAGGTGTCGGGGCAGTCGTGCGGGCAGGCCCCCCGCACATGGGTTATCTGGTCGTTGACAGGCAAAGCAGTGTGGGTCATGGTGGTATGTCAAGTTGAGGCATGATTGTGGACGAAAGCGCAAACGCCCTGGGCTTCGGGTGTGGCGATCAAACCGTCCAGGCAAGCTAAAAATAACAGTGTTTTAGGCCTCTATCCCAATAGATAAAAGCGAAAGTAGATATGAATATAATAGCAGACATTGACCGACAAAAAAGCGCTTTGATTGCTTTGCGGCGTGATTTACATGCCCACCCTGAACTGTGTTTCCAGGAGCGTCGCACCGCCGACATTGTGGCGCTAAAGCTCACTGACTGGGGTATTCCCATCCACCGCGGCATGGGCACGACCGGTGTGGTGGGCATCGTCAAGGCGGGCACGTCCAGCCACGCCATCGGCTTGCGTGCCGATATGGACGCGCTGCCCATGACCGAGGCCAACACCTTTGCCCACGCCAGCACCGTGCCCGGCAAGATGCACGCCTGTGGCCACGATGGCCACACCGCCATGCTGCTGGCCGCCGCCCAGTATCTGGCCACGCACCGTGACTTCGACGGCACGGTGTACCTGATCTTCCAGCCCGCAGAAGAAGGCGGAGGCGGTGCCCGCGAGATGATCAAGGACGGGCTCTTTGACAAGTTCCCGATGGAGGCGGTGTTTGGCCTGCACAACTGGCCGGGCATGCAGGCTGGGCATTTCGCCGCCAGCGCCGGGCCGGTCATGGCCTCCAGCAACGAATTCAAGATCACCCTCCACGGCAAGGGTGGCCACGCCGCCATGCCGCACAACGCGCTCGACCCGGTGCCAGTGGCGTGCCAGTTGGTGCAGGCGTTTCAAACCATCATCAGCCGCAACCTCAAACCGATCGATGCGGGCGTCATTTCGGTCACCATGATCCACGCCGGGGAAGCCACCAACGTCATTCCCAACACGGTAGAACTCCAAGGCACGGTGCGCACTTTTTCGCTGGCCGTGCTTGACGACATTGAGCAGCACATGAAGCTGATGACCGGCCAGCTCTGTGCCGCGTTTGGCCTGAGCGCTGACTTTGCTTTCAAGCGCAATTACCCGCCCACCATCAACAGCGCCGCCGAGGCCGAGTTCTGCCGCCAGGTGATGGCCGACATCGTCGGTGCCGAGCGCGTGCAAGCGCAGGAGCCGACCATGGGTGCCGAAGACTTTTCGTACATGCTGCAAGCCAAACCCGGTTGCTACGCCTTCATTGCCAACGGTGATGGCGACCACCGTGCTGTGGGGCACGGCGGCGGCCCGTGCATGTTGCACAACGCCAGTTATGATTTCAACGACGCGCTGCTGCCCCTGGGGGCGACGTATTGGGTTCGGCTGGTTGAACGCTGGTTACAGACTCAAAAACAATAGCTGTTAGCGCACGCGGGATAAGGGCCAAAGCCGTTTTTATTACCGAAACCGGCGCGATGCCATTTCAAGCAAACCGTCAAACAACAGGTTGTCCACCAGTTCAACCGGCACCGACATGCTGGGCGCCATCTTCCAGCCGGCACCACCGGTCATGATGCAGCGTGGCTCGGCGCCACAGTGCTGGCGCAGGTGTTGCACCATGCGTTCCACCGCGCCCGCGATGGCGAAGGTGCCGCCGCTGGTGAGTGCGTCGCTGGTATTGGTGGGAAACTCGACGACGTTGCCGGTGGGCACGTGCAGACCGGCGGTGCCGGATTCGAGTGCGCGCAACATGATGCCGTGCCCGGGCAGGATCAGCCCGCCCAGAAAGCGCCCGCTGCCGTCGACCGCATCGACCGTCACCGCCGTGCCAACCATCACCACCACCAGTGGCCGCGCCGGGCCTTGCGCCAGGCCGCGATGCCAGGCGCCGATCATCGCCACCCAGCGGTCAGCACCGAGCCGCGCCGGATGGTCGTAGCCGTTGTGCAAACCGGCCTCGGCAGCACTGGCGACCACCCATTGCGCGGACACATCCCAGGGTTCCATCTGGTCTTCGACCCGGCGGCGCACCACGTCGCCGGCGACGGCGCAGCCCAGCATCTGGTGCGGTGGCGCCAGCCGCGCCCAGTCGCCTTCGGCGAGTTTTTCGATGTTTTCCAGAAATTCCACGCCTTGCGCCAATACCGGTGCGTCAGGGTGTGGTGCGGCATGCAAAGCCCACTTCAGGCGGGTGTTGCCAACATCAATGGCCAAAAAACTCATGGGCGGCATTATCGGCAGTTTCGCCGCGATGTAAGCAGATGGTTCAACCCTGTTTCCAGGGCAGGCCGTGAAAGCGCCAGCCGCCAAGACGATTGCGTTGTCCGTGGGCGTCGGGGTCGCCTTCAAAGCCCTCGAGAATGTTGTAGGCTTCAAACCCGAGTTCGGTGGCGCGCTGCGCTGAAGCGATCGAGCGCACGCCGCTGCGGCACAACATCAACACTTTTTTGCCTGGCGGCACAGCGGCCTGCAACTGTGCGTCAAACCGAGTGTTCACCGCCATGCCGGGCCAGTGTTTCCACGGCACCGCAGCCGCGCCGGGTACAAAGCCGATCCAGGCCAGCTCGGCCTCGCTGCGCACATCGACAAGTACGGCGTCGCCAGCTTGCCACCATTCAAAGGCCGTTTGACACGAGACGTCGCCCGCGTAACCGGGGGCAGGGCGCACCTCGCCGGGGAGGTTGGTGTGATTGGGATGGGTCATTAGCGTCACGGGTAAAAAAAGTCCGACAACTGTAACGCCAAACCCAGTTGGCCAAAACCCGCTAAGATTGACGTTTACGTCAACGTCAAGTCAGCGCTGTCTGCTGTCTGGTTTGATCGCTGTCACAGTTACTCGACAATACCTACGGAGACATTTCCCATGACCGACCTGTCAGCTGACTTCAAAGCCCTGGCCAACTACCGCCCCACGCACAAGGTGCGCTTCGTCACCGCTGCCAGCCTGTTCGACGGCCACGACGCGGCCATCAACATCATGCGCCGCATTCTGCAAAGCATGGGCGCCGAGGTGATCCACCTGGGCCACAACCGCAGTGTCGACGAGGTGGTGACCGCCGCATTGCAAGAGGACGCGCAAGGCATTGCCATCAGTTCGTACCAGGGCGGGCATGTGGAGTATTTCAAGTACATGGTGGATTTGCTCAAGGCCCGTGGCGGCGCGCACATTCAGGTCTTTGGCGGCGGCGGTGGTGTGATCGTGCACAGCGAAATCAAGGAGTTGATGGACTACGGCGTGACGCGTATCTACAGCCCCGAAGACGGCCAACGCATGGGCTTGGCCGGCATGATTGGCGAGATGGTCAAGCGCTGCGACCACGACATCAGCAGCTACGCGCCCAAAACGCTCGATGCCATCCAGGGCCACACCGAGCTGGCCTGGCGTGCATTGGCACAGTTGATCACGGCGCTGGAACAGTCCAGCGAAGGCGGCAAAACCTCCAAGTCTTTTTCGGCTTTAGCCCAGGAAATACGGGCGCAAGCAGCTACAAAAAAAATACCGGTTATCGGCATTACCGGCACCGGCGGTGCGGGCAAATCGTCGCTCACGGACGAACTGATTCGCCGCTTGCGTCTGGACCAGAATGATGCGCTGCGCGTGGCGGTGATCAGCATCGACCCAAGCCGGCGCAAGAGCGGTGGCGCGCTCTTGGGCGACCGAATTCGCATGAACGCCATCAATCCATGGCAATCCGGTGCAAAAGTCTTCATGCGCTCGCTGGCCACGCGTGACTTTGGCTCGGAAATCAGCGCCGCGCTGCCCGACGTGGTGGCGGCCTGCAAGGTAGCGGGGTTCGATCTGGTGGTGGTTGAAACATCGGGCATCGGCCAGGGCGACGCGGCCATCGTGCCACACGTCGACGTGCCCGTTTATGTCATGACACCCGAGTTTGGTGCCGCCAGCCAGCTGGAAAAAATTGACATGCTCGACTTTGCCGAGTTTGTCGTCATCAACAAGTTCGATCGCAAGGGCGCATCGGATGCCTTGCGCGACGTGGCCAAGCAGGTGCAGCGCAACAAAGAGGCATTCACCACGCCGGTCGATCAGATGCCGGTGTTTGGCACCATGGCCGCGCGCTTTAACGACGACGGGGTCACTGCGCTGTACCAGGCGCTCAAAGCCCGGTTGGTCGACTTGGGCTTGAAGCTGACTGACGGCACGTTACCCAAGGTGACGGTGCGCCACAGCACCAACCAGACCCCGGTGTTGCCCGCGGCGCGCACGCGCTATCTGGCCGAAATTGCCGACACTGTGCGCGGTTACAAGCGAAAAGCCCGCGCCCAAGCCAAACTGGCGCGCGAAATCCAGCAACTCAACGCCACTGCGCAGATGCTGTTGGCGGCCAATCCCGACAAAGACGGCTCTGGTAAGCCCGGTGCCTACGGCACGGTGATGGCACTGGCCAAGGAACGATCTGACCGCCGAGACCCGGCAGCGGCCAAGCTGCTGGCGCAGTGGCCCGCCATGCAGCAGGCCTACGCCGGTGACGTCTACGTGGTGAAAATTCGCGACAAGGAAATATGCACCCAGCTCACCACCAAATCTTTGAGCGGCACCGTCATCCGCAAGGTCTGCCTGCCGCAGTATGAAGACCACGGCGAGATTCTCAAATGGCTGATGTTAGACAACGTGCCCGGCAGCTACCCGTACACCGCCGGCACCTTTGCCTTCAAGCGCGAAGGCGAAGACCCCACGCGCATGTTCGCTGGTGAAGGCGACCCGTTTCGCACCAACAAGCGTTTCAAGTTGCTCAGCTCTGGCATGCCGGCCAAGCGCCTGAGCACCGCGTTTGACTCGGCCACGCTCTACGGCAACGACCCCGACCCGCGCCCGGACATTTACGGCAAAGTGGGTAACTCGGGCGTGAGCATTGCCACCATTGACGACCTGAAAGTGCTGTACGACGGCTTTGATTTGTGCAGTCCCACCACCAGCGTGAGCATGACCATCAACGGCCCCGCGCCGAGCATTCTGGCCATGTTCATGAACGCCGCGATTGACCAGAACCTGGAAAAATTTGCTGCGGATAATGGTCGCGAACCAACCGACACCGAAGCGCAAAAGATCCGCGAATGGGTGCTAGCCAACGTGCGCGGCACGGTGCAAGCCGATATTTTGAAAGAAGACCAGGGCCAGAACACCTGCATCTTCAGCACCGAGTTTTCACTCAAGGTGATGGGCGACATTGCCAGCTACTTTGTGCACCACAACGTGCGCAACTTCTACAGCGTGAGCATCAGCGGCTACCACATTGCCGAGGCCGGAGCCAATCCGATCAGCCAACTGGCCTTTACGCTGTCCAACGGCTTCACCTTCGTTGAAGCCTACCTGGCGCGCGGCATGCACATTGACGACTTTGCGCCCAATTTGAGCTTTTTCTTCTCTAACGGTATGGACCCCGAATACACCGTGATGGGTCGCGTGGCGCGCCGCATCTGGGCGGTGGCCATGAAAGAAAAGTATGGTGCCAATGAGCGCAGCCAAAAGCTCAAATACCACATCCAGACCAGCGGCCGCAGCCTGCACGCGCAAGAGATCCAGTTCAACGACATCCGCACCACGCTGCAAGCCTTGATTGCCATCTACGACAACTGCAACAGCCTGCACACCAACGCATTTGACGAGGCCATCACCACCCCCACCGAAGACTCGGTGCGCCGCGCCATGGCGATCCAGCTGATCATCAACCGCGAGTGGGGCCTGGCCAAGAACGAAAACCCGAACCAGGGCGCTTTTGTCATCGAAGAACTGACCGAACTGGTAGAAGAAGCCGTGCTATCAGAATTTGAGCGCATCACCGAGCGCGGCGGCGTGCTGGGCGCCATGGAAACCGGCTACCAGCGCGGCAAGATTCAGGACGAATCCATGCACTACGAGATGCTTAAACACACCGGCGAGTTGCCCATCATCGGCGTCAACACCTTCCGCAACCCGCACGGCGACCCGGTCAACGACAAGCTGGAGCTGGCGCGCTCAACCGAAGAAGAAAAGCAAAGCCAATTGAAACGCCTGGCCGACTTTCACTCCCGCCACGCCAAGGAAGCCCCGGCCATGCTGGCGCGGCTGAAGCAGGCGGTGATCGACAACCTGAACGTGTTTGAGGTGTTGATGGACGCAGTGCGCGTGTGCAGCCTGGGCCAGATCACCAACACCTTGTTTGAAGTGGGTGGGCAGTACAGAAGAAATATGTGAAAGGCCGCAGCATCGCCATTAAAAAAACGGCCCGCATGGGCCGTTTTTGTTGGTTGCTGGAGCCGCTCAGCCGCCCTGATGGCAACGCTTGCCGGGGTTTTTCTTGTTGTTGGTGGCCACGCCACGCTCCAGGCTGCGCTTTTGGCCGTGCGGGGCGGTGTAGCACACGCCTTTGGGCGCGACAGGGCGGGGGGTGGCTTTGCGTTCGGCTTCGGTACGGAATTCTTTGGCCATGGTCAGGGCTCCAGCAGGTTGGTAAAAGCTGGCGATTATCGCTGCTAATTGAGCAGGTAGTCGTCCAGCGGGTCCGGCGCCTGTGCGTCGACCATGGCGTCATAGGCGGCGGGGCCGACCAGCGCCTCCGATGTGTAGGGAATCAGCGGTTTGTCCAGCGGGTGGAGTTGGTGCCGGCGCAGCGAACACAGTTGGCTGGAATGCGCCATCGCGTCCAGTATGCGCTCGGGTTCCATCATCAGGCTGAAGGGGTTAGCGACAACGGCGTCGGTGTTCATGGGGAGCTCCAATTTTTGCGATCACGGTTTGGCAGCTGCAAATCGTTGAAAAGAACTGTATCCCTGTACTTTTAAAATCTGAAGTCGGCGTTTGGCGCAATCGTGTGTCAGAAGATGCCTGACACATCGGCACTTACAGCAAGCGCACCTTGACGCGTTTGCCCTTGATTTTGCCGACGTTGAGCTTGTGCATGGCCTGCAACGCAATGTCACGCTGCACCGCCACAAAGGTGGTGAACTCGGTGACCGTGATTTTGCCAATTTGCGCGCGGCTGTAGCCAGCATCCGCTGTCAGCGCCCCCAGCACGTCGCCGGGGCGGATTTTTTCCTTGCGTCCCCCCAGAATTTGTAGCGTGATCATGGGCGCCAGCAGGGGCCCGGTGCTTGTTGACGTCAATTCATCGAGCTTGTGCCACACCGACTCCTGGTGCTGGTATTGCTCGATCCGGCCCACTGCGCCCATCTCGTTCAGGCTGGCCAGGCTGAGCGCCAGGCCGCGCTCACCCGCGCGCCCGGTACGGCCAATGCGGTGCACGTGCACTTCGGGGTCGGGGGTGATGTCCACGTTGATCACCGCTTCCAGCTCCTTGATGTCGATGCCACGAGCGGCCACGTCGGTGGCCACCAGCACCGAAATGCTGCGGTTGGCAAACTGCGCCAGTACCTGGTCGCGCTCGCGTTGCTCCAGGTCGCCATAGAGCGCCAGCGCGCTGAAGCCCTGTTGCTGCAAAAACGCCACCAGGTCCTTGCACTGCTGTTTGGTGTTGCAAAAGGCCAGCGTGCTCACCGGGCGGAAGTGGTTGAGCAACTTGGCCACGACCTCAAAGCGGGTCGGGCGGGTGACCTCGTAAAAGCGCTGCTCGATCAGGCTCTGCGTGACGGGTGGCGCCACGGTGATGCGCTCGGGCGCACGCATGAACTGCTTGGCCAGCTTGTCGATGCCTTCGGGGTAGGTGGCTGAAAACAACAGTGTTTGCCGCACGGGCGGGCATTGTTTTGTGACGGTGGCAATATCGTCAAAAAAGCCCATGTCGAGCATGCGGTCGGCCTCGTCAAGCACCAGGATGTTCAATGCTTCCAGACTCAGGTAACCGCGCGCCAGATGGTCCATCACCCGCCCGGGCGTGCCAACGACGATGTGCGCGCCGTTCTCAAGCGATGCACGCTGGCCGCGCAGGGCGACACCGCCGCACAGCGTCACCACCTTGATGTTGTCCATAGCGCGCGCCAGGCGGCGGACTTCCACTGTCACCTGGTCCGCCAGTTCGCGCGTCGGGCACAGCACCAGGGCCTGCACCGCAAAGTGGCGCGGATTGAGCCGCTCCAGCAGCGCCAGGCCAAAAGCGGCGGTCTTGCCGCTGCCGGTTTGCGCCTGGGCAATCAGGTCTCGTCCTGCCAGGGCCGCAGGCAGACTGGCCGCCTGGATGGGGGTCATGGTCAGGTAGCCCAGCTGCGCCAGGTTAGTCAACGTGGTCGGGTTCAGGGGCAGGGAGGCGAAGGTCTGTTTTTCGGTGCTAGTCATGCGATGATTATCGGTAGTACCCACTTTGGAGAATTCCCATGCGTTACGCCTTGTTGCCCTTGATGTTGGCGGTCTCGTTGCTCACAGGCTGCGGCAGCACCGTGGTCAACCCGGTCACTGGTCAGGCCGAACGCTCGGTGATGAGCGAGCAGGCTGAAATTGCTGAAGGTGCCAAGGCGCACCAAGAGGTGCTCAAGGAATACGGTGTAGTGAAGGATGCCCGGGTACAAACCTACGTCAACAACCTGGGCCAGCGGCTGGCCAAGCTGTCGCACCGTGACCAGTTGCAGTGGCATTTCACTGTGCTTGACAGCCCGGAGATCAATGCCTTTGCGCTGCCCGGCGGCTACGTCTACGTCACCCGCGGCATCATGGCCTACCTGCAGTCCGAGGCCGAACTTGCGGGTGTCATGGGGCACGAGATTGGCCACGTCACCGCGCGTCACGGGGCCCAGCGCGCTACCCGGCAGCAAGATGCTGGTCTGGGCGTGCTGGCTGCGACCGTGCTGGGGGCGGTGCTGGAGAGCCAGGGTGTCAGCGGCGCCGGGCGGTTGGCCAGCGACGTGTCGCAGACCGCCGCGGCGGGCTATATTGCCTCGTACGGGCGCGATCAGGAACTGCAAGCTGATACCTTGGGGGCTGAATATCTGGCGCGCAGCGCCTACAACCCGCGCAACATGGTCCGGGTGATTGCTGCCCTGAAAGATCAGGAGCGCTTTGCCGCTGATCAGGCCCGCGCCGCTGGCCGTACCGAGCCAACCGGTAACAGCTGGCTGGCCTCGCATCCCAGCAACGACCAGCGCTTGCAGCAAATTACCCAGTTGGCCGACCAGTACCGAGGCAATTACGCCGACGAAGGGCGCGCGCGCTACCTGCAAGCTGTGAGCGGTCTGACATTTGGCGACAGCGCCGAGCAGGGTCTGACGCGCGGACAAAATTTTTACCATCTGGC
>Ga0210024_1002419_pt1 | contig 15970 bp, 15 predicted proteins | sample CryGeymeta201525_FD_183988 | JGI IMG/M metagenome (GOLD analysis project Ga0210024, IMG submission 183988) | Groundwater microbial communities from Crystal Geyser aquifers in Utah, USA - Crystal Geyser metaG 2015-25 (SPAdes) (version 2) | ecosystem: Environmental > Aquatic > Deep subsurface >... | reverse complement strand
TCACGAAGCCGTCGATGCCCAGATCGCGCTCATAGGCCTGCAGCAGCCGCACCTCCTTGGCGCCGGAGAACATCAGGTCGGTGACGCTGGCGCTCTCGCCCGGCGCCACCGTCACCGCCGCGTGGCGAAGATCGGTCTGGAACACCGGTCCGGCGGCGGTCTGCACCGCCTTGAACACGGCGGTGAAGGCGCGGTCGGGCCCGCCGATCAGCGTCGTCATCCAGTATTTGTCGGTGAAGCCCAGCCAGCCGTTGCCAGTGACGCCGATACGCTCCGCCGGGCCGCCCTCGGCCGTATCTGCGTCGAGATCGAGCATGTCGCTGTAGTCGATCTCCTTCAGCGTGCCGTCGAAATGGCCGATGGCGCCCTCATGGAGAATGTAGAAGCCGATCGTCGGCGGCGTGCCGTGCCGCGCCACGGTGCCGTAGGGCGCCAGCGTCAGCGACTGATCGGTGTTGTTCTCCACCGTCTGGGTGACGGTGAACATGTAGTTGTCGTCGATGGCGAACTCGCGGCGGAAGGTCAGCCCGGCGCCGTTCTCCCACGCCAGCGCGACCGGCCTGCCCGGCGCCAGCGTGTCGCCGCGCGCCATGGTCCAGGTGGTGTCGGCGCCCGGCGTCGGGCCGGTCTGCGCGCCGCGCGCGGGCGTCCAGCCCCAGACGACGTAATAGGGGTTCTCGGTCCCGTAGGGAAAAAGCTGCTCCACCGGCGGCGAGTCGCGATCGACCGTCTCGCGGTGATCGAGCAGGCGCAGCTCATCGACCCGACCGCCGCGCAGCGAGATCGAGCCGGTCAGCCGCGGCGTGGCGATCGGCACGCGCGCACTGGCGGCCAGCGCCTGCTCCAGCGGCACCGTCACCGCAGCCGCAGGCAGCGGCCCGGCGGGGACGCCCTCGACAGGTTCGCTCTGCGTCTGCTGCTCCTGTTCGGCGATCAGCGCCGGGTCGGGCGGCGGCGGGGCGAGAAAGAACTGCCACAGCACGATCACAAGGAAGCTGAGCGCCGCCGCCATGATCATGTTTTTCTGGTCGCTCATCGCGCGCTCCGCTCATCGTTCATCGGGGGTGCGCCCATCGCCGGGCGGCACGTCTGTCCTCGGATCGCCGCGAAGGCGCCGCGCCCGCGATGTAATCGGATCGGCGCGGGATTGCGAGACCTCTTGGCCGCGCCGCGTCGGCGCAGGGGGGAGCGGCGGTTTTCTCTCGGGCGGCGGGTCATAGCCGGACCCGCCCCAGGGGTGACAGCGCAGGATGCGGCGCAGCGTCAGCCACCCGCCCCGGATGGCGCCGTGTTTCTCAAGCGCCTCAAGCGCATAGGCCGAGCAGGTCGGATGGAAGCGACAGCTCATGCCGACCAGCGGCGAAAATGTCGCGCGGTAGAGGCGCACCGGCAGGCTCAGCACGAGCGCCAGCGGCGTCACAACCGCGCGCCCCCGGCGCCGTGCACCCGCGCCACGGCCCCCTCCAGATCGCGCAGCAGATCGGCGAAGACCCGCGCGTTGGTGGCCTCGGAGCGCCCGATCAGCACATAGTCCCAGCCCGCGCGCCCCGATCGCGGCAGCACCTGCGCCGCCGCCGCTCGCAGGCGGCGCTTTGCGCGGTTGCGGGTGGGGGCGTCGCCGACCTTCTTGGAGCAGGTGTAGCCGACGCGCAGCAGGCCGTCGTCGGCCTCGCCGGGGCCGCGCCGTCGCCCCTGCAGAACAAGAGACGGCGCAGAGGCCTTCCGCCCCCGCGCCGTCGCCAGAAACTCGCGTCTCAGTTTCAGCGTCTGCAATCGCGGCGCGTCAGGCCCGGAAGGCGCCGCGCCGGTCATCGCAGGCGTCAGGCGGTCAGATGCTTGCGGCCGATGCGGCGGCGGGCGTTGATGATCTTGCGCCCGTCCTTGTCGGCCATGCGGGCGCGGAACCCGTGGCGGCGCTTGCGGACGAGCCGACTCGGCTGATAGGTGCGTTTCATGGCGTGGCGGACCTCTTGTTCGCCGCCCGCGCTGGCGCGCGCCGTGGGCGGGGTGTTCAAATCGAGCGCGGTGGATAGCGCCGCCGGGCGGCGCTGTCAACGCGCACGGCGGCGACATCGCGCCGTGCGTCACCCCGCTGCCCGGGCGGCGCGCGGTAAATCCGGCGTGAAGCGCACTGGCGCATCGGGGCCGGCTGCGACAGTTTTGACGGCGACGCCGCGCAATGGGAGATTTTTTCATGCCGCCCCCTGATAACGCCGCGCCAGTGACATGGCGGCGGCTTGTTCCCCTCGCGCTGCTCGCGCTGGGCGCGACGCTGGCGTTCGTCCTGCTGCGCGAGCACATCAGTTTCGCCGCGCTGGAGCGCAACCGCGACGCGCTGCTGGCGTGGCGCGACGCGAACTATCCGCTGGCGGCGCTGGGATTCATCGCGGCCTATGCGCTGGCGGTGGCGATCTCGGCGCCGGGCGCGGTGTGGCTCACGCTGGCGGGGGGGCTGCTGTTCGGCACCGTGTTGGGCGCGGCCTATGTGGTGGTGGCGGCGACGCTGGGGGCGACGGCGATCTTTCTTGCCGCCAAGACCGGCCTCGGCGACGCGCTGCGCGCCAAGGCGGGCGGCTGGCTGAAGCGGGTCGAGGAAAGTTTTCAGGAGAACGAGGTGAGCTTCATGCTGGCGATGCGGCTGGTCCCGGCGGTGCCGTTCTTCGTCGCCAACCTGGCGCCTGCGTTTCTGGGCGTGCGCACGCGCACCTATATCTGGACCACCTTCGTCGGCATCATTCCCGGCACGGTGGTGTATGCTTCGGTCGGCGCCGGGCTTGGCGCGGTGTTCGCGCGCGGCGAGCAGCCCGACCTCGGCGTGATCTTCGAGTGGCGGGTGCTGGGGCCGCTGATCGGGCTGGCGGCGCTGTCGCTGCTGCCGGTGGCGTTCAAGGCGCTGCGCAGACAGAGAAAGACATGATCATGGCGCGCGATGGATTGGCGGAGGAAAGTCTGGCGGTCGATCTCTGCGTGATCGGCGGCGGCTCGGGCGGGCTATCGGCGGCGGCGGGCGCGGCGCAGATGGGCGCATCGGTCGCGCTGGTCGAGGGCCACAAGATGGGCGGCGACTGCCTCAACTATGGCTGCGTGCCGTCCAAGGCGCTGATCGCGGCGGCGAAACGCGCGCATGCGATGGGCGCGGGCGGCCCGTTCGGTGTGGCGCCCGCCGCGCCGCAGGTGGATTTCGCCGCCGTCGCCGCCCATGTGCGCGGCGTGATCGCCGCCATCGCGCCGCATGACAGCGTCGCGCGGTTCGAGGGGCTGGGCGTGCGCGTCATCGAGGCCTGGGGCGCGTTCACCGCGCCCGACACGCTGCGCGCGGGGCATGTGACCATCAAGGCGCGCCGCTTCGTGATCGCCACCGGCTCACGCGCCTTCGCGCCGCCGATCCCCGGTCTCGATACGACGCCCTACCTCACCAACGAGACCGTCTTCGACCTCACCGAGCGCCCGGAGACGCTGATCGTGATCGGCGGCGGGCCGATCGGCATGGAGCTGGCGCAGGCGCATCGCCGCCTGGGCGCGCGGGTGATTGTGATCGAGGCGGTGACCGCGCTGGGCCGCGAAGACCCCGAGGCGGCGGCGGTGGCGCTGGCGGCGCTGCGGGCGGAGGGCGTGGAGATCCGCGAGGGCGCGCAGGTCGCCGCCGCCGCGCCCGGTCCGCAGGGCGTGCGCGTCACGCTGGCGGACGGGACGGCGATCGACGGCTCGCATCTGCTGGTGGCGGTCGGACGGCGGCCCAACCTTGAGCGGCTGAACCTCAAGGCCGCCAACGTCGAGACCACAAAGACCGGCGTCGCGGTGGACAAGGGCTTGCGCTCGGTCTCCAATCGGCGGGTCTATGCGGTGGGCGACGCGGCGGGCGGGATGCAGTTCACCCATCTCGCGGGCTATCACGCCGGGCTGGTGATCCGCTCGGCGCTGTTCCGCCTGCCGGTCGCCGCCCGCGACGACCATATCCCGCGCGTCACCTTCACCGACCCCGAGATCGCCCATGTCGGGCTGACCGAGGCCGAGGCGCGCGCCGCCCATGGCGACCGGCTGGAGGTGGTGCGCGCCGACTACGCCGAAAACGACCGCGCAAGGGCCGAGCGCGCAACTGACGGCTTCATCAAGGTGATGCTCGGCCCGCGCGGGCGCATCCTGGGCGCCACCATCGTCGGCGCGCAGGCGGGCGAGCTGATCGGCGTCTGGGCGCTGGCGCTGGCGCAGCGGCTCAAGATCGGCGACGTGGCGGGGATGGTGGCGCCCTATCCCACGCTGGGGGAGATCTCCAAGCGCGCCGCCGGGGCGTACTACACGCCGCGCCTGTTCGAAAGCGTCTGGGTGAAGCGCGCGGTGCGCTTGCTTGCGAAGCTGGGCTGAGCGGGCATAGTGTCGGCCGGACGCATGATCGCGCCGGTTGAGCCGCCTGGCATCGCATGACATTGGCCCGCAGTCTGTCCGGTCGCCTGCTGCTGATGACGCTTCTCACCGTCATGGTGCTGGAGGTGGTGATCTTCGCGCCGTCGGTGGCGCGGTTCCGCCTCGACCACCTCGAAGATCGGCTGCGCATGGCGCAACTCGCGGCTCTGGCGCTGATGGCCACGCCCGAGGGGATGCTGGACGCGGCGCTGGAGGCGGAACTGCTGGCGCGCGCGGGCGCCGACAGCATCGTGCTGCGCGGCGGCGGCGCGCGGCGGCTGGTGCTCAGCGCCCCGGACCAGCCGCCCATCGACGCCACTTTCGACCTGCGCGGCGCCTCGGTTCCGGGGCTGATCGCAGACGCCCTGCGCTGCCTGTTCGCCGCCGAGGCGCGGCATGTGCGGGTGATCGGCGCGCCTTACCCCGACAGCGGCGACGAGATCGAGATCACCATGAGCGAGACGCCGCTCAAGGCGGCGATCCGCGCCTATGGCTGGCGCATCCTGCTGTTGTCGCTGGCCATTTCGGTCGGCACGGCGGCGCTGCTCTATGTGCTGATGCAATGCCTGCTGGTGCGCCCGATGGGGCGGATCGTGCGCAACATGGCGGCGTTCCGCGACAATCCCGAGGATGCGACCAGCGTCATCCGCCCCTCCAGCACGGTCACCGAACTGGCGGTGGCGGAGCTGGCGCTGGCCGACATGCAGCAGCAGATGCGCGAGGCGCTGCGCCAGAAGGGGCGGCTGGCGGCGCTGGGCGAGGCGGTCGCCAAGATCAGCCACGACCTGCGCAACATGCTCGCCACCGCGCAACTGATGGCCGACCGGCTGGAGAGCAGCGCCGACCCGGCGGTGTCGCGCATCGCGCCCAAGCTGGTGCAGTCGCTCGACCGCGCCGTGGGTCTGTGTCAGAGCACCCTGCGCTTCGGCGCCGCGAAGGAAGCCCCGCCCGAGCCGCGCCGCGTGGCGCTTGCGGCGCTGGCGCACGAGGTCTGCGAGGGCGTGTTTCCGGACATGGACGCGCCCTCCGCCGTGCGCTTCGAGAACCGCGCGGCCGGTGACATGGTGCTGACCGCCGACCCCGATCACCTGTATCGGATACTCTCCAACCTGATGCGCAACGCCCGTCAGGCGATCGAGGCGTCGGGCCGCGGCGGCGTGGTGGCGCTGGAGGCGCGCGCGACGGACGAAGGCGTGGAGATCGACGTCGTGGACGACGGACCCGGTCTGCCCGCCAGGGCGCAGGAAAACCTGTTTCAGGCGTTCAGGGGCGGCGCCAGCAAGGCCGGAACCGGCCTTGGGCTGGCCATCGCGCACGAGCTGGCGGCGGCGCAGGGCGGGCGGCTGGCGCTGGTGTCCTCGACGACCGAGGGCGCCCGCTTTCGCCTTTTGATCCCGCAGTAGGCCGCGCGGGCGCGCCGTCCCGTCAGCGGCTCTCGACCTCGACGTAGGCGCGCGCGGCGGCGCCGGTGTAGAGCTGACGCGGACGGCCGATCTTGTTGTCGGGATCCTCGATCATCTCCTTCCACTGCGCGATCCAGCCCACCGTGCGCGACAGCGCAAAGATCGCGGTGAACATCGAGGTCGGAAAACCGATCGCGTCGAGGATGATACCGGAGTAGAAATCGACATTGGGATACAGCTTGCGCTCGACGAAATACGGATCCTCCAGCGCGATCTTCTCCAGCGCCTTGGCGACCTGCAGGGTGGGATTGTTCTCGACGCCGAGCAGGCCGAGCACTTCGTCGGCGCTCTGCTTCATCACCTTGGCGCGCGGATCGAAGTTCTTGTAGACGCGGTGGCCAAAGCCCATCAGGCGGAACGGATCGTTCTTGTCCTTGGCGCGGGCGATGTATTCCGGGATGCGGTCCACCGTGCCGATCTCGCGCAGCATCGCCAGCGCCGCTTCGTTGGCGCCGCCATGCGCCGGCCCCCACAGGCACGCCACGCCCGCCGCGATGCAGGCGAACGGGTTGGCGCCGGACGAGCCCGCCAGCCGCACGGTCGAGGTCGAGGCGTTCTGCTCGTGGTCGGCGTGCAGGGTGAAGATGCGGTCGATGGCGCGGCTCAGGATCGGATCGACGACATATTCCTCGCACGGCGTAGAGAAGCACATGTGCAGGAAGTTGCTCGCATAATCCAGATCGTTGCGCGGATACACGAACGGCTGGCCGATCGAGTACTTGTAGGCCCAGGCGCACAGCGTCGGCAGCTTGGCGATCATGCGGATCGAGGCGACCTCGCGCTGCCAGGCGTCGGAGATGTCGGTGCTGTCGTGGTAGAACGCCGACATCGCGCCGACCACGCCGCAGACGATGGCCATCGGGTGCGCGTCGCGGCGGAAACCGCGATAGAAATACTGCATCTGCTCATGCAGCATGGTGTGCTTGGTGACGCGGCCCTCGAAATCTTCCAGCTCCGCCGCCGTCGGCAGCCGTCCGTACAGCAGCAGGAAGCAAACCTCGACATAGTGGCTCTTTTCGGCGAGCTGGTCGATGGGATAGCCGCGATACAGCAGTTCGCCCTTGTCGCCGTCGATGTAGGTGATCGCGCTCTCGCAGGCGGCGGTCGAGGTGAAGCCGGGGTCGAAGGTGAACATCCCCGTCGCGGCGTAGAGCTTGCGGATGTCCACCACATCCGGCCCGACCGAGCCGGAGAGCACCGGCATCTCGACGGTCTTGCCGCCATAGGTGAAGGAAGCGGTGTTCTTCTGAGCGCCGTCAGCCATGCGCACCCCCTGATCCAAGGGTCGCGCGCGGTGGCGCGACCGGTTTGTCGGCCGCGCGCGGGTTTGCGCGCGGCATCGGCGAAATCAGCGCGCCTGCGCCGCGATGCGGGCGAGGCTCTCGTCGCGACCGAGCGTCACGAGCACGTCGAACACGCCCGGAGAGGTCGCGCGCCCGGTCAGCGCCGCGCGTAGCGGCTGCGCGACCGCGCCCAGCTTGACCCCCGCCTCGTCAGCGAAGGCGCGCACGACGTTCTCAAGCGCTTCGGAGGTCCACTCGCTAACATCCTGCAACCGGGGGGTCAATTTGCCCAGCAGCGTTCGCGCCTCGGACGTCAGCAGCTTCAACGCCTTGTCATCCGGCGTGATCGGTGACGCCCCCAGAATATAGTATGCGGAATCAATCAGTTCCACGAGCGTTTTGGCGCGCTGTTTCAACCCCGGCATCGCCTGCACAAGTTTTGTGCGCTGCGGCAGCGACAACGGGTCGCGATGTTGCGCTGCAAACAAGCGCTCGATTTCCGCAACCAGCGCGGCGTCGTCGCTGTCGCGCATCCAGCGGCCGTTCAGATCGGCGAGCTTGGCGAAATCCAGCCGTGCGGGCGCCTTGCCGATGGCGGACAGATCGAACCACGCCTGCGCCTGCGCGTCGTCGAAATACTCGTCGTCGCCGTGGCCCCAGCCCAGCCGCGCCAGATAGTTGCGCATCGCCGCCGGCAGATAGCCCATGTCGCGATACGCCTCCACCCCCAGCGCGCCGTGGCGCTTGCTGAGCTTGGCGCCGTCGGGCCCGTGGATCAGCGGGATATGCGCGAACACCGGAACGTCCCAGCCCATCGCGCGATAGATCAGGCTCTGGCGCGCGGCGTTGGTGAGATGGTCGTCGCCGCGGATGACATGCGTCACGCCCATGTCGTGATCGTCCACCACCACGGCCAGCATGTAGGTGGGCGCGCCGTCGGAGCGCAGCAGCACCAGATCGTCGAGCTGCGCGTTATCCCAGCGCACGGTTCCCTGCACCGCGTCCTCGACCACGGTCTCGCCGTCGCGCGGCGCCTTCAGGCGGATCACGAACGGCGCGTCCGGCGCGGTTTCGGGGTCGGCGTCGCGCCACGGGCTCTGAAAGCCGTGCGGGCGCTTCTCGGCGATGGCCTTTTCGCGCGCCGCGTCCACCTCCTCCTTCGTCGCGTAGCAGCGATAGGCGGCGCCGCGCGCCACCATCTCCCCGGCGACCGCGCGGTGCCGGGCGGCCTGCGAGAACTGGCTGAGCGGCGCGCCGTCCCAGTCCAGCCCCAGCCAGCGCAGCCCCTCGAAGATCGCCGCCGTCGCCTCGGGCGTCGAGCGGGCGCGGTCGGTGTCCTCGATGCGCAGCAGGAACCTGCCGCCGCGCCCGCGCGCGTAAAGCCAGTTGAACAGCGCGGTGCGCGCGCCGCCGATGTGCAGATAGCCGGTCGGCGAGGGCGCGAAGCGGGTGACGACGGGGGCGGCGTCGGTCATGGTGGCGGTCGTCTCCGGTGTTCGGGGCGCAGTGCTGGGCGGAGTGTGGCGCGGTTATGGCCGACGCGGGCGGACAGGACAAGCAGCGTGCGCGGCTGGCTTGAGGCGCAGCGCGCGCTTCAATCGCGGCGGCTGGCGCTGTGGATCCCGGTCGGCTTCGGCCTCGGCGCGCAGGGCTATTTCCTGTGGCCCTCCGAGCCGTCGGCGATGCTGGCGCTGGCGGCGGCGGCGCTGTCGCTCGCGGGGCTGTTTGCGGCGCGCAGGCTTGGGCGCGGCGTGGCGCTGGCGGCGGCGCTTGTTTGCCTGACGTCGGGGTTCGGCGCGGCGGCGATGCGCGCGCGGACGGTCGCGGCGCCGGTGCTGAGCGGCCAGACCGAGGCGCTGGTCGAGGGCCGGGTGCGCGCGATCTCGCAATCCGCCGCCGGGCGGCCGCGCCTGCTGCTCGAGGATGCGCGCGTCTGGGGGCTGGCGGCGGCGGATACGCCCGCGCGGCTGCGCGTCACGCTGATGAGCGCGCGCCACGCCGAGGGGCTGGGCCCCGGCGACCGCGTCTCGGTGATGGCGCGGCTGGGGCCGCCGGGCGGACCTGTCGAGCCGGGCGCTTTCGACTTCGCCCGCGCGGCGTGGTTCGCGCGGCTGGGCGGCGTCGGCGTCGCGCGCACCCGGGTGGCGCGGCTGGAGGCGGCGCCGCTGTCGGGTCTCGCCGCCGCGCGCGTCGCGCTCGACCGGGCGCGGCTTCGGCTTGGCGAGGCGCTGCGCGCGGGCGTCGGCGGGCAGGCGGGCGCCTTCGCCGCCGCCATCGTCACCGGCGACCGCGCCGCGCTGCCGGTCACGGCGCTGCAAGCCCTGCGCGACAGCAATCTGGCGCATCTGCTGGCGATCTCGGGGCTGCACATGGCCATCGTCTGCGGGCTGGCGTTCGGCGCCGCGCGGCTGGCGCTGGCGCTCACCCCCGGCGTCGGCGTGCGCTGGCCGGTGAAGCCGATAGCGGCGGTCGTCGCGCTGGCGGCGGGGCTCGGCTATCTGGCGCTGTCGGGCGCTGCGGTGGCGACGCAGCGCGCCTTCGTCATGGCGGCGGTGGTGTTTGCGGCGATGATCGTCAACCGGCCCGCCGTCACGCTGCGCGCGCTGGCGCTGGCGGCGCTGATGGTGCTGGCGGCGGCGCCGGAGAGCCTGACGCAAGTCGGCTTTCAGATGTCCTTCGCCGCCACCGTCGCGCTGGTCGCGGCCTATGAGGCGGCGCGCGACGCGGGCTGGCTGGCGCCGCGTCCCGGCGCCTGGGCGCGCGTGGCGCGCTATGCTCTGGGGCTGGTGCTGACCAGCGCCATCGCCGGGCTGGCGACGGCGCCGTTCGCCGCGTTTCATTTCAACTGGCTGACCAGCTTCGGCCTGCTCGCCAACCTCGCCGCCGTGCCGGTGATGGGGGCGGTGGTGGCGCCCGCGCTGGCCGGGGCCGCCGCGCTGGCGCCGGTGGGGCTGGAGCGGCCCGCGTTGTGGCTGGCGGGCGCCGGGATCGACTGGATCCTGCTGGTCGCCGAAACCGTGGCGGGCTGGGAGGGCGCCGCGCGGCCCGTCGCCGCCGCGCCGCCGCTGACGCTGTGGCTGGTCGCGCTGGGGGGCTTGTGGACAAGCCTCTGGCGCGGGCCGATGCGGCTGGCGGGGGCGCCTGCGCTGGCGCTGGCGGCGGCGCTGTGGGTGGTCGGCGCGCCGCGCCCGGATGTGCTGATCGCGCCCGGCGGCGCGGCGGTGGGGGTGATGACGGCGCGGGGCCGCGCGCTCGACCCCGCCCGCCCGGACCGATTCGCCGCCGAGACCTGGCTGCGCCGCGACGGCGACGCCGCCGACGTGGCGCAGGCCGCCGCGCGGGCGGGCTTCTTTGACGAAGGCCCGTGGCGCGTCGCGCCCCTCGGCGAGGGCTGGCGGGTGAGCGTGTTTCGCGGCGCGCGGCTCGGCGCCGTGGCGCTGCGTCGCCGCTGCGCGCCCGGCGACGTGATCGTGGCGCCGCGCATCGCGGCGCGGGCGCTCTCCGGCGACGCCCGGTCGTTTCCCTGCCTCATGCTCGATCGCGACGCGCTCGCCGCGACCGGCGCGCTGGCGCTCTATCTCGGCGCCGATGGCCCGCTGGGCGTCGGGGACGCCGCCGCAGCGGACGCGGGCAGGCTCTGGCGCAGAGGCGACGGGCCGGAGCCCGACTGACAACCTGCCCAACCGACCGCGCGCCTGATCGGCCAGGCGCCGCATACCCGCGCCGCAGACCCGCGCCGCAGACCCGCGCCGCAGACCCGCGCCGCAGACCCGCGCCGCAGACCCGCGCCGCAGACGACGTTGCGGGCGAAAGCAACCAGGCCCGCCGCGAAAACACGCCACACGCTTCACCGGCCCCCGCGACAGGCGGGCGCAGGGGGCCCTCAGTAGGCGCGCACCAGCCCCACCAGCCGACCCTGTATCCGCACCTGATCGGCGCCGAGGATCCGCGTCTCGTAAGCGGGGTTCGCCGCCTCCAGCGCCACGCGCCCGCCCTTCTGGTGGCGCAGGCGCTTGAGCGTCGCCTCGTGATCCTCGATCAGCGCCACCACGATGTCGCCGCTGTCCGCCGCGTCCTGCCGCCGGATCACCACCAGATCGCCGTCGAGAATCCCCGCGTTGACCATCGAGTCGCCGCGCACCTCCAGCGCGAAGTGCTCCGCTCCCGGCGACAGCATGTCGGCGGGCACGCCGAGGCGGCGGTCGCTGCTCTGCAAGGCTTCGATGGGCGCGCCCGCCGCGATCCGCCCGACCAGCGGCACGCTGCGCGCAGCGCCGTCGGGCCGCGCCTCCGCACGCCCCGCAGACCGCGTATCGGGGCGCGCGCCGCCCTGCACCACGGTCGGCGTGAACGGACGGCGCGGCTGCTCCATGTTCTCGGGCAGCCGGATCACCTCGATGGCGCGGGCGCGATGGGCGAGGCGGCGGATGAAGCCGCGCTCCTCAAGCGCGGTGATCAGCCGGTGGATGCCGGACTTGGAGCGCAGGTCCAGCGCCTCCTTCATCTCGTCGAACGAGGGCGAGACGCCGTCGCGCTGGGTGCGCGCATGGATGAAGCGCAGAAGTTCGTATTGCTTGCGTGTCAGCATGTGCGGACGCCTTTCCCGGCTGACGTCGTTTCAATGCTCACGTTCTAGAATCGTTCGCTCTTTGTGTCAACACGTTCCGCGCAGGGGAATGATTTCGACCATCTCCCCGGCCTGCGCCGCAGGTGCGTCGGGCGGCTGGACGATCAGCGCGTCGGCCTGCGCCATCAGCGACTGCACGGAACTGTCCTGATCGGCGAACGGCGCAACCCCGTCAGGCCCCAGCGCGGCGCGCATGTAGTGTTCGCGGGTGCCGCCCGCCGCCATGTCTTGCGCCAGCCGCGCGCGGACGCGCGGCAGCGGCCCGGCGGGCAGGCCCAGCATCGCGTCCAGCGCCGGGCGCAGGAACACATGTCCGCAGACCATCGCCGAGACCGGATTGCCCGGCAGACCCACGAGCGGCGTCGCGCCCACGCGGCCCGCCATCAGCGGCTTTCCGGGCCGGATCGCCACGCGATAGAAGTCGAGCGCGTCGGCCACTTCGCGCACAAGGTCGTAGTCGCCGACCGAGGCGCCGCCCAGCGTCACGATCAGGTCGGCCCCCGCCGCCGCGTCCAGCGCCGCGCGCAGGCTGTCCACGCTGTCGCGGGCGATCGGCGCGAGGCGCGGCGCCGCGCCGTATCGGGCGAGCAGCGCCGCAACGCCGTAACTGCTTGAGGCGATGATCTGATCCGGCCCCGGGACCGCGCCGGGCTGCGCCAGCTCGTCGCCGGTGGGGATCAGCGCCACCACCGGGCGGCGGCGCACGACCAGCTCGGCCGCGTTCATCGCCGCCGCCAGCGCGATGTCGGCGGGGCTGAGGCGGCGCGGCGCGGCGAGTTGCGCGCCTGCGGCGAAGTCCAGCCCGCGCGGGCGCAGCCACGCGCCGGGCGCCGGGGCTTCGCGCACCCGCAGCGCATCGCCGTCGCGGTCGGCGTTCTCCTGGATCAGCACCGCGTCGGCGCCCTGCGGCATCGGCGCGCCGGTGAAGATGCGCACCGCCTCGCCCGGCCCCAGCGTTCCCGTCCAGGCGCGGCCCGCAGGCGCCTCGCCGATCACCCGCAGCACGGCGCCCGGCGTCGCATCCGCCGCGCGCACGGCATAGCCGTCCATTGCGGACGCCGCGAACGGCGGCTGGTCGCGCGCCGCCGTCACAGGTTCGGCCAGCACGCGGCCGCCCGCGTCGGCCAGCGCCACCCGCGCCACGCCCACCGGCCGCATCAGCGCCAGAACCCGCGTCAGCGCCTCCGCCACGCTCAGCATCAGCGCGCCTCGAACCGGCCCGTGCGCCCGCCGTCCTTGAACACCAGCCTGATGTCGGTCAGCCGCATTTCCTTGTCCGCCGCCTTGAGCATGTCATAGACCGTCAGCGCCGCCACCGAGACCGCCGTCAGCGCCTCCATCTCGACCCCGGTCTTGCCGGTGACGCTGACCGTCGCCTCGATCTCGACGCCCGCATCGGTCGCGGTCAGCTCCACCGCGACCCGCGTCAGCGCCAGCGGATGGCAAAGGGGAATCAGATCAGCGGTGCGCTTTGCGGCCATGATGCCCGCCAGCCGCGCCACCGCCAGCACGTCGCCCTTTTTCGCCCGGCCCTCGCGCACCAGCGCCAGCGTCTCGGGCGCCATCAGCACCGCGCCGCGCGCCGTGGCGGTGCGCGCGGTCACGTCCTTGGCCGACACGTCCACCATATGCGCGTCGCCCTTGGCGTCGAAATGGGTGAGCGGGGAGGTCATGCGGTGGCCTTTCGCGCAATCCCGGGCGCCGTCAGCAGCGCCCGCGTCGCCGCCGCCACGTCCCTCTCCCGCATCAGGCTCTCGCCGATGAGGAAGCTGCGTGCGCCGCAGCGCGCCAGCCGGGCGAGGTCGGCGGGCGTCGCCAGCCCGGACTCCGCCACCAGCAGCGCGCCCTGCGGCGCCAGCGGCGCGAGGCGCTCGGTCGTCGCGAGGTCGGTGGCGAATGTCCGCAGGTTGCGATTGTTGACGCCGATCAAGGTCGCGCCGAGGCGGGCGGCGCGCGCCATCTCGGCGTCGTCGTGCGTCTCCCACAGCGCGTCCATGCCCCAGTGGCGCGCGGCGTCGGCCAGCTCCAGCGCCAGCGCGTCATCCACGGCGGCGAGGATGATCAGGATGCAGTCCGCCCCCCATCCGCGCGCCTCGGCCACCTGATAGGGGTCGAACAGGAAATCCTTGCGCAGGACGGGCAGGGCGCAGGCGGCGCGCGCCAGCGCCAGATACACCGGCGCGCCCTGAAAGCTGGGGCCGTCGGTCAGCACGCTCAGGCAGGTCGCGCCGCCCGCCGCATAGGCGCGGGCCAGCGCGGCGGGGTCGAAATCGGCGCGGATCAGCCCCTTGGAGGGGCTGGCCTTCTTGATCTCGGCGATCAGGCCATAGCCCTGCGCCTGCGCCGCGCGCAAGGCGGCGGCGAACGGGCGCACCGGGGCGGCGTCGCGCGCCTCGGCCTCGATGCGGGCGAGCGGGCGGGCGGCCTTCGCGGCGGCGATCTCGGCGCGCTTGTAGGTCTCGATACGCTTCAGGATGTCGGTCATGATGATCGTTCTATCGGCGGCGGCGCGCGGCGCAAGGGGCGCGCAAACGGAAAAGGGCCGCCATGCGGCGACCCTTTCCGTGATTTCACGTCGCGTCCGGCCCGGATGGGCCGGGCCGTCGCGCGATCAGAGATGGAAAGAAGGCTGCTCCCAACCGGTCTCACCACGCGCATTCCAAGCCGGACGCTGCGAAGTCACTGACATTGGACCACCTCCTTTCCGTTGTTGAACCGATACGAGAATCATGGCGCAGATGCTGCGGGCGATCAAGCCAAACCTGCGCGCCCGCTCAGGCTTTTTGCGCGAACATCCCCACCGCCGCGCGATAGGGGCCCAGCGCCGCCAGCGCGATCGCCATCTTCACCGCGAAGTCGCCCAGCGCCAGGCTCACCCAGAACGGCGCTGCGGGCCCCACGCCCAGCAGCGGCGCCGCCGTCAGCGCCCAGTCCTCGTTCGGCCCCAGAAACGCCGCTCCGGCGGAGAACGCCAGCGTGAAGAACAGCGCGGTGTCGAGCATCGAGCCGAGCGTGGAGGAGACCAGCGGCGCACGCCACCACGCGCCCGCGCGCAGCCGGTCGAACACCGCCACGTCGAGCATCTGCGCCGTCAGGAACGCCGCGCCCGACGCCATGGCGATGCGGGGGGTCGCCAGCATCACCGACAACGCCACCGCCAGCGCGAAACCGACATAGACCACCCGTCGCGCCGCCTTCGGCCCATAGCGGCGGTTGGTGAGGTCGGTGGCCAGGAACGCGAACGGATAGGTGAACGCGCCCCAGGTCAGGAAATCGCCGACCGGGTATTGCACCAGAATGTTGGAGGCGGTCACCAGAACCGCCATCGCCGCCACGCCCCACAGGACGCCTTTCCCGATGGTCACGCAAGATCCTCCCTGCTCAGCAATCCATGCCCGATAAGCGCCGCCTGCAGCCCTTCGGCATGTTCGAACACATGGCCACGCCAGCCGCGCGCCTCGGCCGCCGCGATGTTCTCGGGCCGGTCGTCGGTGAAGAACAACTCATGCGGCGCGGCGCCGGTGCGCGCTTCGAGTTCGGCGTAGATCTCCGGCTCGGGCTTGTTGCGCCGCACATGCGCCGAGACCACGCAGACGTCGAACTCGTCAAGGAACGGATAGGTTTCGCGCGCGATCTCGAAGGTCTCGGCGGCGAAGTTGGTCAGGCCATAGACCGGCACGCCGCGCGCCTTCAGCGCCTTGAGGCAGGCCACACTGCCCCCGATCGCCGGGCCGATCATCTGCGGCCACTCGGTCCACCAGGCGCGGATCAGCTCGGCGTGGCCGGGATGGCGCGCGGCGTGTTCGGCCACGCCCTGCGGCATCGGTTCGCCGCGGTCGAAGGCGGCGTTCCACTCCGGCGGGCAGATGTCGCGGAAAAAGCGCGCCCGCGCCGCCGTGTCGGGGATCAGACGCGCGTAAACCCGTTCCGGGCGCCAGTGCAGCAGCACTTCGCCGATGTCGAACACCACCGCCGTCGGGGCCGCTTGCGCAACCATCGCTCTCTCCATGGGCTTCGCGGGAGCCATGGCGCCGATGCGCGCGCGACGCAAGCGCCATGGCTTCGGCCGCACGGCTCCGAACTCAAATGACAGGTGACAAGCGGGAGATTTGCTGAATCGATGCGGCGGCCGTGATTTTGGAGCCGTCCATGACCCCTGTCGCCGATCTCTTGCCTCGCAAATCCCGCCTTTCGGC
>Ga0210024_1002418_pt1 | contig 15973 bp, 13 predicted proteins | sample CryGeymeta201525_FD_183988 | JGI IMG/M metagenome (GOLD analysis project Ga0210024, IMG submission 183988) | Groundwater microbial communities from Crystal Geyser aquifers in Utah, USA - Crystal Geyser metaG 2015-25 (SPAdes) (version 2) | ecosystem: Environmental > Aquatic > Deep subsurface >... | reverse complement strand
GGCGTGCCGATCCCGGTTGGCGGGCTGGCCTACAGCCCCGAACAGGCCAGCTATCGCGCGCGGGAGATCGGCGGCGACCGCTGGGTGGTGAAGGCGCAGATCCACTCCGGCGGGCGCGGCGAGGCGGGCGGCGTGCGCATCTGCGCCACCGAGCACGAAATTCAGGAGGCGGCGGCGGCGATGCTGGGCCGCAGGCTGGTGACGCGCCAGACCGACGCGCGCGGCAAGCTGGTCGGCCGTCTCTACGTCGAGGCCGCCACCGACATCGCGCAGGAGATCTATCTCGCCATCGTGCTCGACCGCGCCACCGAGCGGGTGATGCTGATCGCGTCCTCCGAGGGCGGCATGGAGATCGAGCAGATCGCCGCCGAAGAACCCGACAGCCTGCTGCGCATCGGCATCGACCCCGCCGCCGGGCTGCTGGAGTTCCAGGCGCGCGAGCTGGCCTTCGGGCTGGGGCTGGACAGCAAGCTGGTCAACAAGATGGTGCGGCTGCTGATGGGCGCCTACCGCGCGTTCCGCGACCTCGACGCCACCATGGTCGAGATCAACCCGCTGGTGATCACCGGCGGCGGCGATCTGGTGGCGCTCGACGCCAAGATGAGCTTTGACGACAACGCGCTGTTCCGCCGCCCGCGCATCAGCGAATTGCGCGACCGCAGCCAGGAGGACCCGCGCGAAAGCGCCGCCGCCGACCGCGGGCTGGCCTATGTCGGCCTCGACGGGGATATAGGCTGCATGATCAACGGCGCCGGGCTGGCGATGGCGACCATGGACATGATCAAGCTGGCGGGCGGCGCGCCCGCGAACTTCCTCGACATCGGCGGCGGCGCGAGCCCCGAGCGGGTGCTCAAGGCGTTCCGCGTGGTGCTGGGCGACGACAAGGTGAAGGCGATGCTGGTCAACATCTTCGCCGGCATCAACCGCTGCGACTGGGTGGCGGAGGGCGTGGTGCAGGCGTTCCGCACCCTCGACATCCAGATGCCGGTGGTGGTGCGGCTGTCGGGCACCAACGTCGCGGAGGGCCGCCGCATCATCGAGACCTCCGGCCTGCCGATCATCGCCGCCGACACGCTGGCCGAGGCGGCGGAAAAGGCCGTCGCCGCGCTCGCCCGCGCCAAAGCCGCCTGAGGAGGACACCCCATGGCCATTCTTCTCGACGAGACCACCCGCATCATCGTGCAGGGCATATCGGGCCGCATCGGGCGGTTTCACGCCGAACAGATGATCGCCTACAAGACCAGCGTGGTCGGCGGCGTCACGCCGGGGCGCGGCGGCGAGACCGTGCTGGACCGCCCGGTGTTCAACACCGTCAAGGGCGCGGTGGCCGAGACCGGCGCCGAGGCGACGCTGGTGTTCGTGCCGCCGCCGTTCGCGGCCGACGCGATCATGGAGGCGGCGGACGCGGGGATCAGGCTCGCCGTCTGCGTGACCGACGGCATCCCGGCGCAGGACATGATGCGCGTCAAGCGCTACCTGCGCCGCTACAAGGCCGAAAAGCGCATGACGCTGATCGGGCCGAACTGCGCCGGGGTGATCTCGCCGGGGCGCGCCATGATGGGCATCATGCCCGACCATATCTATGCGCAGGGCCGCATCGGCATCGTCGGGCGCTCCGGCACGCTGGGCTATGAGGCCGCCAGCCAGCTCAAGGCGCTGGGTCTGGGCGTCAGCACCTCGGTCGGCATCGGCGGCGACCCGATCAACGGCTCGTCGCACCGCGACATTCTGGAGCTGTTCGAGAACGACCCCGAAACCGACGCGGTGCTGATGATCGGCGAGATCGGCGGCCCGCAGGAGGCGGAGGCCGCCGCGTACTGGAAGGCGCACATGAAAAAGCCGCTGGTCGCCTACGTCGCCGGGCTGTCGGCGCCCAAGGGCCGCAAGATGGGCCACGCGGGCGCGATCATCTCCGCCTTCGGCGAAAGCGCGCAGGAAAAGGTGGACATGCTGACCGAGGCGGGCGTCACCATCGCGCCCAACCCCTCGCTGATGGGCGAGACCGTGGCGCGGGTGATGCGGGAGATGGCGGCGGCGTGACGGGGGGCGCGCACTGGCGCGCACCGACACGCACAGGCGCGCTCAGCCGCGATACACCACGCAGGCCCCGCCGGTGGCGCGAATGCGCGCGCAAAGCTTTGCGGCGTCGGCCCTGCTGTCGCGCTCGACCTGCACGGCGTAGGCCAGGGCGCCGCGCATGGGGCTGCGGCGCACCACCGCCGTCTCGCCTGCAAGGGCGGGATGGCGCGCCTTCAGCCGCTTGAACGCCGCGAGCGCCGCCTTGCGCGAGCGCGCGCCGACGAGTTGAACCCGCCACGCCTTGCCGCCGGCAAGCGCGCGGGTTTTCATCACCGGCAGGCTGGAGCAGCCGTCCTGAAAGCTCAGCGCGGGATCGAGCGGACGCGAGGCCGCCTCGCGATCCGGCTCCCGGAACCATTCGGCGGGCTGAAAGGTGATCGCGCGCACATAGGCGCGGGTTTCCGCAGGCAGGCCGCCTTCATCGGCCAGCCACCGCTCCACCCGCGCTTCGCCCGCGTTGTAGGCGGCCGCCGCCAGCCCGAGATTGCCGAAGCGGCGACGAAGCTCCGCAAGGTAGGCAGTCGAGGCGGGGATCGCCTGCGCGGCGTCCCACGGGTCGGCGAGACCGCGCCGCCGGGCGGTGTCGGGCATGAACTGCGCCACCCCCTGCGCGCCCTTGGGACTGAGCGCCTTGGCGTCGAACCGGCTTTCCTTCCAGATCAGCCGCGCCATGAAGGCGGGCGGCAGCCCGTGCGCGTGCGCCGCGTCCTCGATCATGGCGCACAGCGCATCGGCCTTCACCGTCTCCGAGGCGACCGAGGCCGAAGCCGCAAGAGCGGCGAGCAGAGCCGCCGCAATGAGACGTCGCATCCAGAACCCCCTCACGAATACCCGCACACGAGAGAGCATAGCGTGATTCGGCGCCCGAGTCGCAGCGCCGCGATTCCTTTTCAGGCAGGCGCGCCGGTGCGGTCCCTTTTCAGGCAGGCGCGCCGGTGCGGTCCCTTTTCAGGCAGGCGCGCCGGTGCGGTCCCTTTTCAGGCAGGCGCGCCGGTGCGGTCCCTTTTCAGGCAGGCGCGCCGGTGCGGCGACGCGCCGGGCCCGCGACGGCGGCGCAAGCCAGCACGAGGCCGGACACGGTCGCGATCATCCCCGCCGCGCTGACCGCATGGGGCCAGCCCAGCCAGCCCGGCCCCCAGCCCGCCAGCACGAAGCCGACGACGGCGGAAAGCGCCGCGAAGCCGAGGCTCCACGCCACCTGCGCGTCGAGCCGGTTGGTCATCAGCCGCGCGGCGGCGGGCGGGCAGATGAACATCGCGATCACGATCACCGAGCCGACCGCGTCAAACGCCGCCACCGCCGCCACCGCCGTCGCCGTCACCAGACCAAACCCGACCGCGCCGGGGCGCGCGCCGATGCTGGCGGCGAAGCCTGCGTCGAAGGTGCTCAGCGCCAGCTCCTTCCAGAACAGCGCGGCGCCTGCGGCCAGCAGCGCCAGCACCCCCGCCAGCCGCCCAAGCTGCGGCGGCAGCCCCGCCAGCGCCTGCGGATCGGTCAGCGACGCCCAGCCGGTCGCGTCCAGCCAGATCAGGCTCTCAAGGTTGCCGTAGAGCGCGTGCTCGACATCCAGATGCACCGACGCGGTGTCGGACAGCTCCAGCGTCAGCACGCCTGCGGCGAACAGCGTGGTGAACACCACCCCCATCGCCGCGCCCGGCTCGACGCGGCCCAGCCGCCGGATCGCCTCGATCAGCCCGACCGAGACCAGCGCCGCCGCGCCCGCGCCCAGCATCATCGGCCAGGTGGCGATGGTTCCGGTCAGCAGGAACGCCAGCACGATGCCCGGCAGCACCACATGCGAGATCGCGTCGCCGATCAGCGCCTGACGGCGCAGCAGCAGGAAATTGCCCGGCAGCGCGCAGGCCATCGCCGCCAGCACCGCCACCAGCAGCGGCGTCAGGCTCAGCGCCACGAAATCCGCGCCGATCATCTCACCGCTCATGGCGCGACCCTCACGCCCGCGATGCGCGCGTCCAGCGCGGCGATCTGGTCGGGGGTGAAGGCGTCGGCGATCGGGGTCAGCCCCTCCTGCCCCGGCGCGGCGGGGGCGTCGCGGCGGGCCTGCGCCCAGCGCGCCTCGTCGCGCAGCGCCTGCGCCGCCGCCGCCCGGCCCGCCAGCGTCGGCGCGCCGTCGGCGCGGATCAGCCCGGCGCGGCGCAGCACCCGCAGCGTCAGCGCGTCATGGATCGGCTCGCCGCGCGCCAGCTCAAGCAGGCCCTGCCTGCGATGCACCGCCAGCGTCATCTTCGCGCGGCGCAGGCCCGCCGCCAGCACGCCGCGCCCCGGCGCCAGCAGCATCGAGACCGCGAACACCGCAAAGGCGGTCAGCACCACCAGCGGCCCGGTCGGCGCCTGCGCCGCCGCCGCCGACAGCGCCGCGCCCAGCCAGCCCGCCACGGCGCCGAAGGCAGCCGACAGCGCCGCCAGCACCTCCACCCGGTCGGTCCAGAACCGCGCCGTCACCGGCGGGATGATCAGCAGCGCCACGATCAGGATCAGCCCGACCACCTTCAGCCCGATCACCGTGACGCCCAGCGCCAGCCCCATGATCGCCAGATCCACCGCGCGCACGTTCACGCCCACCGAGGCGGCGAAGCCGGGGTCGAACGCGGTCATGGTCATCGGGCGGCGCAGCGCGAACACCACGCCCGCCGCCAGCGCGCCCATCGCCGCGATGAGGGTCGCCTCATCGGCCAGCATCCCCGCCGTGGAGCCGAGCAGGAAGCCGCTCAACCCCGCCTGCCGCCCGCCCGGCATGGTCTGGATCAGCGTCAGCAGCACCACGCCGAAGCCGAAGAACGCCGACAGCACGGCGCCGATGGCGGCGTCCTCGCTCAGCCGCGTGCGGCGGATGATCGCCTCCACCAGCAGCAGCCCCAGCGCCGCCGACAGCGCCGAGCCCAGCAAAAGCCCCGGCAGCCAGCGCCCCTCGCCGCCCAGCGCCACCATCGCCATGAAGGCCAGCGCGACGCCGGGCAGCGTGGCGTGGCTCAGCGCGTCGGACACCAGCGCGCGGCGGCGCAGGAACACGAACGCCCCCGCCGCCCCCGCCGCCGCGCCCAGCATCGCCGCGCCCAGCGTCACCAGCGCGGTGTTGTAGCCGCCCGAGAACGCCGCCGCCGCCAGGAACGCAGCCATGTCGAAGCCGCCCGCGCCGCCGCCTGCGCCCATGGCGTTCAGCCCGCCAGCCCGCCGACAAGCCCTGCGGTCTGCGCCGCCGCCAGCCTGCCGCCGTAAGCCGCCTGAAGATTGTCCTGCGTCAGCGCGCTCGCCACCGGCCCCTCGGCCACGCGGCGCACGTTCATCAGCAGCACACGGTCGAAATACTCGGCCAGCGTCGAGAGGTCGTGGTGCACGCAGACCACGGTGCGCCCCTCCGCCTTCAGCGCCTTCAGCACCGCGACCACGGCGCGCTCGGTCGCCGCATCGACGCCCGCGAAGGGCTCGTCGAGCAGGTAGAGGTCCGCCCCCTGCGCCAGCGCCCGCGCCAGAAACACCCGCTGCTGCTGGCCGCCGGACAGCGCGCCGATCTGGCGCGTGGCGAAATCGGCCATGCCGACGCGGGCGAGACAGTCGAGCGCGGCGCGGCGATGGCGCGCGCCCGCCAGCCGGAACAGCCCGACCTGCCGATACTGGCCCATCATCACCACGTCGAGCGCGCGGGCGGGAAACTCCCAGTCCACGCTCGCGCGCTGCGGCACATAGGCGACGCGGCCGCGCGCGCGGGCGAAAGGCTGGCCGAAAAAGCGCACCTCGCCCGCCACGCGCGGCGCGATGTCGAGCAGACCCTTCAGCAGCGTCGATTTTCCCGCGCCGTTCGGCCCGACGATGGCGGTCATCGAGCCTTGCGGCATGGTCGCGTCCACCGAAAACACCACCGGCGTCGCGCCGTAGGAGATGGTGACGCCCCGCGCGGACAGCGCCGCGTCCGTCGCCTGCGCCACCACCGCGCCGCCCGAGGCGATCAGTTCCGGCCCCGCGCTCACGCCGCGGCCCCCAGAAGGCCGCGCATCCCCCGTTCGGGCGCCGCGCCGCCCAAAGCGCGGGTGATCGCGGTCACGTTGTGGTCGATCATGCCGAGATAGGTTCCCTCATAGGTTCCCTCGGCGCCCATGGCGTCGGAGAACAATTCCGCGCCGATGGCCACGCCATGGCCCTGCGCCGCCGCGCCCTCGATCAGCGCGCGCAGGTTGCGCGCAGGCACCGAGCTTTCCACGAACACCGCGCCGACCCGGCGCTCGACCAGCAGCGCCACCAGCGCCTCGATGCGCTGCAGGCCCGCCTCCGCTTCGGTCGAGATGCCCTGAATGCCCTCGACCTGAAAGCCATAGGCCGCGCCGAAATAGCCGAACGCGTCATGCGCCGTCACCAGCACCCGCGCGCCTTCCGGCACGGTGGCCAGCCGCGCCCGCGCGTAATCGCCCAGCGCCGCGATCTCGGCGGCGTAGGCGTCGTGATTGGCGGCGAACAGCGCCGCGTTGTCGGGCCGCGCCGCGCTCAGCGCGCCGCGCACCGCCGCCACCACCTCCAGCCAGAGGCCGGGAACCATCCAGACATGCGGATCGAAGCGGTCGGCATAGGCGTCATGGGCGCGCAGCCGGTCGCGCGGCAGGCTTTCGGCCACGGCGACGACCGGCGTGCGCCGCGCCAGCGTGACGAAGAAATCCTCCAGCTGGGCTTCGAGGAACAAGCCGTGGCGCAGCACCAGATCGGCGCGCGCCATGGCGGCGACGTCGGTGCGGGTCTGCCGCCAGGAGTGCGGATCGACCCCCGGCCCCATCAACCCGGTGACGCGAACCGCCTCTCCGCCCACGACGCGCGCGGCGTCGGCCACCATGCCGGTGGTGGCGACGACGGTCAGCGGCGCGGACTGCGCGCGCGCGCCGCCCGCCGCCAGCGCGGCGGAGGCGAGGCCCGCCGCCAACAGCTTTCGCCTGCTGAGCGTCATCGTGCGCCCCTTCATGAAACTGCAAATCATTCTCATAATATGGTGCGCTGCACACACGCCGTCAAGAAAGAATGCGACCAACTCGCAAAAAGCGGCGCCGCGCATGCAAGCCGCGCACGCAAAAGGGCCGCGCGGTCTCCCGCGCGGCCCCCTTTGACTGGCCCGGAAAGGGTCAGGCGTGGATCACATCATGCCGTCCATGCCGCCCATGCCGCCCATGCCGCCCATACCGGCGCCCTGGCCCTTCGGCTCGGGCTTGTCGCCGATCATGGCTTCGGTGGTGATCAGCAGGCCCGCGACCGAAGCCGCGTCCTCAAGGGCGGTGCGCACGACCTTGGCGGGGTCGATGATGCCGGCCTTCATCAGGTCGCAATAGACTTCGAGCTGGGCGTCGAAGCCAAAGTTCACGTCCGTGCTGTCCAGCACCTTGCCCGCGACCACGGCGCCATCGACGCCCGCGTTCTCGGCGATCTGGCGCAGCGGCGCCTGAAGCGCGCGGCGCACGATGGCGACGCCCGCCTTCTGGTCGGCGTTCTCGCCCTCGAAGCCCTCGAGCACCTTGGAGGCATGGACCAACGCCACGCCGCCGCCGGGAACCACGCCCTCCTGCACCGCGGCGCGGGTGGCGTTCAGCGCGTCGTCAACGCGATCCTTGCGCTCCTTGACCTCGATCTCGGTCGAGCCGCCGACGCGGATCACCGCAACGCCGCCGGCCAGCTTGGCCAGACGCTCCTGCAGCTTCTCCTTGTCGTAGTCCGAGGTGGTCTCCTCGATCTGCTGCTTGATCTGGGCGACGCGCGCCTCGATCTCGGCCTTCTCGCCATGACCATCGACGATGGTGGTGTCGTCCTTGGTGATGCGCACCTTCTTGGCGGTGCCCAGCATGTCGAGGCCGACATTCTCGAGCTTCATGCCCAGATCGTCGGAGATCACCTGGCCGCCGGTCAGGATCGCGATGTCCTGCAGCATGGCCTTGCGGCGGTCGCCAAAGCCCGGCGCCTTGACGGCGGCGATCTTCAGGCCGCCGCGCAGCTTGTTGACCACCAGCGTGGCCAGCGCCTCGCCCTCGACATCCTCGGCGATGATCAGCAGCGGCTTGGAGGTCTGGATCACGGCCTCCAGCAGCGGCACCATCGGCTGCAGCGAGCTCAGCTTCTTCTCGTGCAGCAGGATGTACACATCCTCAAGCTCGGCCACCATCTTGTCGGCGTTGGTGATGAAGTAGGGGCTGAGGTAGCCGCGATCGAACTGCATGCCCTCGACGGTCTCGAGCTCGAACTCCATCGTCTTGGACTCTTCGACGGTGATCACACCCTCGTTGCCCACGGTCTGCATCGCTTCGGCGATCTTCTCGCCGATGATCTTCTCGCCGTTGGCGGAGATCGAGCCGACCTGAGCGATCTCGGCGGTGCCGGTGACCGGGCGCGACAGGCGCTTGATCTCGGCGACCACCTTGAGCACGGCGGCGTCGATGCCGCGCTTCACGTCCATCGGGTTCATGCCGGCGGCGACGGTCTTCATGCCCTCGATCACGATCGACTGGGCGAGCACGGTGGCGGTGGTGGTGCCGTCACCGGCGGTGTCGTTGGTCTTGGAGGCCACTTCGCGCACCATCTGGGCGCCCATGTTCTCGAACTTGTCGGAAAGCTCGATCTCCTTGGCGACCGTCACGCCGTCCTTGGTGATGCGCGGCGCGCCGAACGACTTGTCGATGATCACGTTGCGGCCCTTGGGGCCCAGCGTCACCTTGACCGCGTTGGCGAGGATGTTGACGCCCTTGACCATGCGGTCGCGCGCGTCGGAACTGAACTTGACGTCTTTGGCAGCCATGTCGGATGCTCCTGAAATTGCAGTGTATGGGTCGGAAAAGCGCGGCTCAGGCGGCCTTCTTGGCCGACGCCTTGCCCTCGACGATGCCGAGGATGTCGCTTTCCTTCATGATCAGCAGGTCTTCGCCGTCGATCTTGACCTCGGTGCCCGACCACTTGCCGAACAGGATCCGGTCGCCGGCCTTGACGGCGGGGGCGATCAGCTCGCCGTTGTCCTTGCGCGCGCCCTCGCCGACGGCGATGACCTCGCCCTCCTGGGGCTTTTCCTTGGCGGTGTCGGGGATGATCAGCCCGCCCGAGGTCTTTTCCTCGCCCTCGATGCGGCGAACCAGAACGCGGTCGTGCAGTGGCTTGAAGTTCATGGAAGTCGCTCCCTAATGCCGTAGCGCCTGACGTGTCGGCGGCCGGTGGACAGATGTTAGCACTCGCCGCCGGTGAGTGCTAACAGGTGACCCCGAGATAGGGCGACTCGGGCCGCGCCGTCAAGCCCCTGCGCGCGCGGAGTGCACGCAGGGCGCGAAGCGTCGGCGCGATCAGGCCGCCATCGCCAGCGCCAGCGAGACCGAAGCGCCCAGCGTCAGCGGCCAGCGCAGCGCAGGCCACCAGGCGGGCGCGCCGCCCGCCCGCGTCAGCGCCACGTCGGCGGCGCAGAGCGCCAGCAGCCCCAGCGCCAGCATCCCCAGATCGACCGGCGCGGGCGCCATCAGCGCGATCCACGCCCACAGCGACGGCGCCACCGACAGCGCCAGCGGACGCAGCGCAGGCCCCTCGCCCATCCCCGCCGCCGCCAGCCCCCAGCGGCACCCGCCCATGAACGACAGGATCACCGCGCCATAGAACGCCAGCGCCCCGCGCGCCACGGCGTCCCACGGCCCCGGCGCCATGAGCGAAAGCGCGGCGAGCGCCATGAACGGGATCAGCCCAGACAGGCCCAGCCAGCGGGCGGCGGGGGGAACAGTGCGCAACATGGGGCGGATCTCCACTGGCGACGGACGACGCTCGGCATACATCTAGCCCATGACAATGACCCAGCCCAGCGCCGCGACCGGCGCGCCGCCCGCCGACCCCGCCCGCGCCGCCGAAGTGTTCTTCGACGGCGCCTGCCCGCTGTGCCGCGCCGAGATCGCGCTCTATCAGCGCGCGCCGGGCGGCGACCGCATCGCCTGGCGCGACGCCTCGGCGGGGTCCGCGCCGCCCGAGATCGGGCGCGACGCGGCGCTGAGGCGGTTTCACGCCCGCCGCGCCGACGGGCGGCTGGTCTCGGGGTTTCGCGCCTTTCTGGCGGTGTGGCGCGCGAACCCGCGCCTTGCGCCGCTGGCGCGCGCGCTCGACCGCGCGCCTTTCGTCTGGATCGGCGAGGCGGGGTATCGCGCGTTCCTCGTCGTGCGCCCGCTGTGGCGGCGCGCGCCGCCGCGCGACGCGCGAGACGAGACGCAAGGCGAGACGCAAGACGGGGCGCGTTGACGCCCCGCCCGCAACCGCCTATCGCGGGGCCGACCAGCGACGGAGCCGCCATGACCGCCTTGCAGACGACCCCGATCATCGCCCGCCTCGACGACATCGCCGCCGACTATGACGCGCTTTACTGCGATCTCTGGGGCTGCCTGCACAACGGGCTGGCGGCCTATCCCGCCGCCGTGGCGGCGCTGCGGGCGTTTCGCGCGCAGGGCAAGAGCGTGATCCTGATGACCAACGCGCCGCGCGCGGCGGAACCGGTGGCGCGCCACCTCGCCACCATGGGCGCGCCCGAGGATTGCTGGGACGCCATCGTGTCCTCCGGCGACGCGGCGCGCTCGGCGGTGCGCGCCGGGGATTTCGGCCGCCGCGTGGTCTATGTCGGCCCGCCGCGCGATCTGGATTTCTTCGACGGGCTGGGCGCCGCGCTTGTCGGCGCCGATGAAGCCGACAGCGTGATCTGCGTGGGCTTTGTCGATGACAGTAGCGAGACGCCCGAGACCTACGCCCCCGCGATCCGGGCGTGGCGCGCGCGCCGCCTGCCGATGCTGTGCGCCAACCCCGACGTGATTGTGGATCGCGGCCATGAGCGGCTGTATTGCGCGGGCGCCATCGCCGAGGCCTATCGTGCGGCGGGCGGCGCCGTCACCTATTCCGGCAAGCCGCACGCGCCGATCTATGCCCTCGGCGCCGAGGTGCTGACGCGCCTGCGCGGGCCGGGGCCGCATCGGGTGCTGGCGGTCGGCGACGGCATCGCCACCGATGTCGCGGGCGCGGCGGCGCAGGGCATCGACACGCTGTTTGTGACCGGCGGCATCGCCGCCGACGCGATCTCCGACGACCCCGAGACGCCCGACCCTTCGCGGCTGGCGGCGTTTCTTGAGGCGCAGGGCGGCGCCGCGCCGACTTACGCCATCGGACGGCTGCGCTGAGCCGCCGGCGTCGCGCCTGTTGACGCGGCGGGCCGCTCTGTGGCCTGATTCGCCGATGATCCCCGCGATGCGCCGAGACCGAATTCTGCGTCACGTCCGCCAGAGCGGCGCGGCGACCGTCACGCAGCTGGCCGACGCCATCGGCGCGTCGGAATCGACCGTGCGCCGCGACATCGACATGCTGGCGGCGCAAGGCGCGCTGGCGCGGATGCCGGGCGGCGTGATGGCGCCGGAGCGCCGCCTCGCCGCTTTCGAACCTGACGCGGCGGAGGCGGAGCGGCTCTCGACCGCCGAAAAGATCGCCATCGGCGAAGCCGCCGCCGCCGAGGTGGCGCCCGGTCAATGCGTGGTGTTCGACACCGGCACCACCGCGCGCGCCGCCGCGCGGGCGGTGGTGGCGCGCGGCGTCGCGCTGACCGCCGTGACCATCGACCTGCAAACCGCGCTGGCGCTGTCGGAAAGCGCGGGCGTGACGCTGATCGTGCCGGGCGGCGTGCTGCGGCAGGGTTCCTACTCGCTGCTCGGCGCGCCGGGGCTTGAGTTCCTGCGCGGCATCCACGCCGACCTGGCGCTGATGGGCGCCCACGCGATCAGCGGCGGGCTGGTGACGGAAACCTCGGTCGAGCTGGCGGAGACCAAGGCCGTGATCCTGCGCAACGCGCGGCGCAGTCTGCTGCTGGCCGACGCCACCAAGTTCCGCGCGCCCGCCTTTCGCACCGTCGCGCCGCTGAACGCCTTCGCAGCGCTGATCACCGACGCGCGCCTCGACGCCGCCGCGCGGGCGATGGCGCAGTCGGCGGGGCTGACGGTGACGCTCGCCACGCCGGGCGGCGCCGCCGCGCCATGATCCGGCTGATCGCCGACGATCTGACCGGCGCGCTCGACACGGCGGCGGCCTTCGCGCACGGCGGCCCGGTCGGCGGCCCGGTCGGCGGCCCGTTCGGCGGCCCGGTGCGGGTGGCGCTGTCGCCCGCCACGGCGCCGGTCGGCTGGCGCGGCGGGCTGGCGATCAACACCGGCAATCGCGACCGCAGCTCCAACGCCGCGCGCGCGCGGGCCGCCGCCGCGGCGGCTGCGCATCTGTCGCCGGACGCGCTGGCGTTCTGCAAGATTGACAGCGTGCTGCGCGGCGCCCCCGCCATCGACATCGCCGCCGCCGCCGCCGCGCTCGCCCCGGCGCGCATCGTGATCGCGCCCGCGTTCCCCGCGCAGGGCCGCATCACCCGCGACGGGCGGCAGTGGCGGCGCGAGGGGGAGGGCTGGACGGCGCTCGACCCGCCGCTGGCGCGGCTTGCGCCGGATGGGTTGGCGCGGCTTGCGCCGCATGAGCCCGTGCGGCTGTGGGCGGCGGGCGCGGCGCCGCCGCAGGGCTTCGGCGCCGGGGTGCATGTCTGCGACGCCGAAACCGACGCCGACCTTGCGCTGATCGCCGAGGCCGCCGCGCACGGCGCCGCGCGCCCCACGCTGCTGGTCGGCGCCGCAGGCCTCGCCGCCGCGATGGCCGCGCTTGCGCCCGGCGGCGGCGCGGCGACGTGGTCGCCTGAACGCTCGGGATCTGCGCTCTCCGGGCCTGCGCTGATGGTTTTCGCCACGCCCCACCCGGTCACGCGGGGTCAGCTGGCGGCGCTGGAGGCCGCAGGGCTGGCGCGGGCGCTGCCGCTGGACGACGCGGCGGCGCGGGCCTCGGCGATGCTGGCGCTTGGGCGCCCGGCCTTGCTGGACCTCTCCCACGCGGGCGACGGCATGGACCGCCGCGCCGCCGGGCGCGCGGTCGGCGCGCTGCTGGCGCAGGTGGCGGGGATGGCGCCGCCGCCGTGGCTGATGATCGGCGGCGGCGCCACGCTCGCCGCGCTGCTGCGTCGGCTGCGCGCGACGGCGCTCGACATCGACGGTCTGCTGACGCCAGGGGTCGCGCAGGCGCGCATCGTCGGCGGCGCCTGGAGCGGCGTGACGCTGGTCGCCAAGTCGGGCGGCTTCGGCGACCCCGGCCTGCTGGCGCGGCTGCTGCGCGGGGCCTGGCCGATCACGCCGCCGCAGGCACGCTGAAGCGGAAATCCGCGCCGCCCTGCGTGGTCTCCGCCACCCAGATCCGGCCGCCGAGATGGTCGAGAATCATCCGGCTGATCGCCAGTCCCAGCCCGGTGCCGGTGGGATTGCCGCCCTCGGTCGCCGCCTGATGGAAGCGGTCGAACACCAGTTCGCGCTGATCCGGCGCGACGCCGGGGCCGTTGTCGGCGACGCTGACCTCCCAGACGCCGCGCGCGCCCGCCGCCAGCGTCACCCGCACCAGCCCGCCCGCGTCGGGGATGAACTTGCGCGCGTTCGAGACCAGGTTGACCACCACCTGATACAGCCGGTCGCGGTCCACGTTCGCCATCGCCGGCCGATCGGGCAGCGCAACCTCCAGCGTCGCGCCGGGGGCGACAAACAGGCTGCGCGCGCTGGCGGTGGCGTCGCGCACGATGTCGCGCAGGTCCACCGTCTCGATGCGCCACTGCATCCGGCCCGACTCCATCTTGGCGATGTCGAGCACCTGATTGATCAGCCGCGTCAGCCGCTCGGTCTCACGGATCACGATGTCGAGGAATTCCTCGCGCTGGATCACGCTCATCTCCGGCTCGTCGCGCATCAGTTCGGTGAAGGCGCGGATCGAGGTGAGCGGCGTGCGCAGCTCATGGCTGACGGTGGACAGGAACTCGTCCTTCATCCGGTCCAGCTCGGTCAGGCGGCGATTGGCGGCGCGCAACTCCGCCGTCGCCTCCTCCAGCGCGCGGCTTTTCGCCTCAAGCTGGCGCGAATACTCCATCACCTGCGTGGTCTCGTCGAGCAGGTTCAAAAGCTCCTGTCCGCTCGCCCCCTCGCGCCGCACCGCCGAGGCGATGGCGGCGCGCGCCGAGGCGGCGCCGATCGAGCCTGCGATCAGCCGCTCGGTCATGCGCACGGCGGGCGCGTCGGCGAAGGCGTCGTCGTCGAGCGGGCGGCCGCGCGCGTGGGCGGCGAAGGCGCGCCGCGCGGGGCCGGGGCCGACGAACCGCTCCGCCAGCGCCTTCAGCGCGCCATAGCGCGCGGCGCCGCTGAAATAGCCGGTGTCCTGCGCCTCGTCATGGCGCAGCGCCTCGACAAACAGCGTGGCTTGCGTCTTCTCGATCATCGACGGGCGGTCGAACAGCGACACGCCGACGAAAAAGCCGATGTTGGCCAGCCAGCTCCAGATCAGCGAATGGGTGATCGGGTCGGCCAGATCGACGCCGCCCAGCGCATAGGGGTTGAGGATCTCCAGCCCGAACAGCGCCATCTCGAAGCCGCTGTCGCGGGTGAAGGACGGCAAGAACAGCGTGTAGAGCCAGACGACGAACCCCGCCGCCAGCCCCGCCATGGCGCCGCGCCGGGTGCCGCCGCGCCAGAACACCGCGCCCAGCAGCACCGGCGCGAACTGCGCGGCGGCGGCGAACGACACCAGCCCGATCGACACCAGCGCATAGGAGCCGTCGAGCAGCCGGTAATAGCCATAGCCCAGCGCCAGCACGCCCACCATCGCGAAGCGGCGGATGCGCAGCAACAGCCGCGTCACGTCGGGCATCCGCGCCAGCCGCTCGGGCGTGGCGCGCAGCAGCGAAGGCATCACCACGTCGTTGCACACCATGCCGCCCAGCGCGATGGTCGCCATGATGACCATCGCGGTCGAGGCCGACAGCCCGCCCAGAAACACCAGCAGCGCAAGGCCCGTCGCGTCCTGCGACAACGGCAGCGCCAGCACGAAGGTGTCGGGCGGCACGAAGCCGTCGGGAAACTCCATCAGCCCGGCCAGCGCGATCGGCAGCACGAAGATGTTGATCGCCAGCAGATACAGCGGAAACGCCCAGGTCGCGGTGCGCAGGTGGTTTTCATCGACGCAACCGACCACCGTCACCTGAAACTGGCGCGGCAGGCAGAAGATCGCCGCCGCCGCCAGAACGGTCAGCGTCACCCAGCCGGGGCGCGCGGCCTCGAAGGTCATCAGCCGGGCGAGGCCGGGGTTGGCGGCGGCGCGGGTGAAGACGTCGGCCAGCCCGTCATACATGCCATAGACGACGAAAAAGCCCACCGCGAGAAACGCCACCAGCTTGATCGCGGATTCGAAGGCGATGGCCACCACCACGCCCTCGTGATGCTCGGTGGCGTCGATGTGGCGGGCGCCGAACAGCACCGCGAAGGCCGCCAGCACCGCCGCCACGCCCAGCGCGGTGTCGCCGAGCAGCCCGGCGCCGGTCTCGATGGTCATCGCCTCGACGCTGGCGGTGACCGCCTTCAGCTGCAGCGCGATGTAGGGCACCGTGCCCACCACCGCGATCAGCGCCACCATGGCGCCCAGCGACTGGCTCTTGCCATAGCGCGCGGCGATGAAGTCGGCGATCGAGGTGATGCGCTGCGCCTTGGCGACGGCGAGGATCTTGCGAAACGCCATCCAGCCGAGGCAGAAGCCCAGCGTCGGGCCAAGGTAGATCGGCAGGAACCCCAGCCCCGTCTCCGCCGCGCGCCCGACGCTGCCGTAGAACGTCCAGCTGGTGCAATACACCGCGATCGACAGCGCATAGACCGCCGGATAGCGCAGCAGGCTGCGCCCTTCGCGCGCGCGCCGCTCGCCCCACCACGCCACCGCGAACAGCGACATCAGGTAGAGCACGCCGACCCCGAACAGCGCCCAGCCCGCCGGCATCGCCCTCAGCCCCCCCCGCTTCGGGCGTCGCCGT
>Ga0210024_1002414_pt1 | contig 15994 bp, 12 predicted proteins | sample CryGeymeta201525_FD_183988 | JGI IMG/M metagenome (GOLD analysis project Ga0210024, IMG submission 183988) | Groundwater microbial communities from Crystal Geyser aquifers in Utah, USA - Crystal Geyser metaG 2015-25 (SPAdes) (version 2) | ecosystem: Environmental > Aquatic > Deep subsurface >... | reverse complement strand
GTTTCCCGCCTCACTTGTCGAGGATGACGTGGACAACCTTGCCGGCTGGGATGTCGCGCTCGAGCGCGTTGAGGAAGCGGATGAATTCCTGATGGCGGTGGCGCTGCATGTTCTGGCCCATGACCGAGCCGTCGAGCACGTTCAGTGCGGCGAACAGCGTGGTCGCGCCGTTGCGCTTGTAATCGTGGGTCATGGTCGGTCCCCGGCCCTTCTTCAGCGGCAGGCCGGGCTGGGTGTGATCGAGCGCCTGGATTTGCGATTTCTCGTCGAGGCTGAGCACCACGTCGTGGGTTGGCGGAGCGACGTAGAGCCCGACGATGGCGTGCAGCTTCTCGGCGAAGGCGGGATCGTTGGAGAGCTTGAAGGCGCGCCAGCGGTGCGGCGCGAGCCCGTGCGCCTTCCAAATCTTCTGCACCGTCGAGGCCGCGAGACCGACGGTCTTCGCCATGGCGCGCGCAGTCCAGTGGGTCGCCTCGTGAGGCGGCGGTTTCAGCGTCATGCGCACGATGGCGGCGGCGCGGTCGCCGCACCGCCGCGCGACTGGAGGCCCTCATGCGCAAGGGCATCGCGTGTCTGCGCTGATCACCGAGGCGATGATCGGTCAGGAGGCATCCCATTTGGGCGCACCCGCAGGTGACGTTTCGATGTGACGGCGCCAAACGTCACTTATGCGTTGTGTGTCGGCATTTGTGACGCTATCACCGTGTCAGCCACCCAAATGTGACAGAGCGCCCATGCCCCGGATCGGATACGCCCGCGTCAGCACGTCAAGCCAGGACCTCGCGATCCAGAAGGCGAAGCTGAAACAGGCGGGCTGCGAGATCGTGCGCGCCGAGACCGGCTCGGGCGCGTCGCGCGACGGGCGCACCGAGCTGCAGACCGTGCTGGAATTCCTGCGCGCGGGCGACGAGCTGGTCGTCCACCGCCTCGACCGGCTGGGCCGCTCCACCCGCGACGTCCTGAACCTCGTGCACGAACTCGACGCCAAGGGCGCGTCGCTGCGCGTGCTTGAGCCGGAGGTGACGACCGCCGGCGCCATGGGCCGGATGGTCATCACCGTGCTCGGCATGGTCGCCGACATGGAGCTGACATTCATCCGCGACCGGCAGCGCGCGGGGATCGAGGCGGCGAAAGGCAAGGGCGTCTACAGGGGACGCCAGAAGCGCATCGACGACGCCGAGATCCGAAGGCGCGCCGCCGAGGGAACCTCCAAGGCGCAGATCGCCCGCGACCTGGGCGTGTCGCGGATGACGGTCTATCGGGCGCTGGAGACGGCTGGCGAGAACGCGCAGTAAGTCAGGGAGCGCGTTCTCCAGGGCGCATGGGGCTACCGCTCACCCTCGCCTGTTCTCGGTCTGACGGCGCCGAAACTTTCTGGATTGTTCCGCCTTCTCCCGCTTTCAGCCGGTCGCGGACACCTAAGGAGGGCCAGTAGACGGTCATTCAAACGCTTGAGCTATTGATCAGCGCGGGCTCACAACGCCGATCGGCGCCGCAAGTTATTGGTGCCGAGCGGTCAGAAGGGGTCGCACTTCGGTGCTTGTTCACACTTAGGTTGATTTTCGTGGTGCCCCTCGGCGTCTAAGTACAGAATAGACACTGTGTTATTGTGTCGACTTGGTTTATCAGGGCGTCGAAAAAATGGGTATCCGGGATACGCTGCTGATGAGGTCCTGCCAGCCGCGCTGGGCACTTTCGGGGAAAATCGGGCTGCGCTGCTGATTTTCGTTGGCTGACGGTCCGACCTCGCCTACGCCCTCCGAACGAGCAGAAGGTGCAAAGCGGGCGCGTGCAGTGGACGAAGACTTCCTCCGGCTTGATGGGCTGATGACGCTGAAGGTCAGCAACGTCAACGAGAAAGAGATTCTTGTGGACGCCCATGGAGGCGTGCGGCCGCCGCGCTGCTCTAACAGCCAGTGCAGACAACCGGAGCTGGTAAACAACGGCACCTACACGGTCCTGTTCCGCGACATCCCCCATCACGGAAAGTGGACGACGATCCGGATCAAGCGCGGTCGAACGCGGTGCAAGAACTGCGGGCAGAACGACAGCTTTCAAATCGCAGCCTTCGACGATAAGCGAAACATGACCGGCCGCTTAGTCCGGTACATCGAAGATAATTGCTGTGATCATTTGTTCGTGGATGTCGGGCGCTACGCAGGTCTTGATGAGTCCACCATACGCGAGGTGGCGTATGAACACATCGAGCGGCTTGATGCATCGCGCGATGTGGAGCCCCCGCGGGTTCTTGGGCTTGATGAGTTCTACATTTATGACAAGCCAAGCGCCATTCTGACGAATATCGGAGAGCTATCGGTCTTTGATGTGCTCGAAAGCCGAACAAAACCTGTTCTAAAGCCTGCAATCGAGAAGATCCTTGCCCATAAGCGTACGGATCTCATCGTCGCCGACCTTTTCCCACCGTACCACGCTATGCTCAGAGGGCTTAAGCCGCGGGTGCTTGTCGTTGCAGATCGGTTTCATGTCGTACGCTTGGCCAACTATGGCCTAGATAAAGTTCGACGCCGAATTCAGCATGACTTTCCACCGGCTGAACGGAAGTTGCTCAAATCTGAAGCAGGCATTCTCGACTCAAATAGCGCTAATTTGGGCGCAGATGCAAGCGAGCGGCTTGAATATTGGCTGTCTCGGAGCAAAATTCTGCGTAAGGCGTATGAAACAAAAGAACGTTTTGCTGCGGTCTATGACTATCGCGACAGGAAAGACGCCGAGGAGGCATGGGACGCATGGCGTCGCACCATTCCCCCAGAGATTGAGAAAGAATTTATACATGCATCGAGGGCTCTTTCTGATTTTCACGAAGAGATTTTGAATTATTTCGATTATAGCTACACGAATGGCTATACCGAGTCCGCAAACAGGCTGGTCAAAACCATAAACCGCTTGGGTCGTGGTTACAGTTGGCGCGTCATGAGGGCACGCATCCTCAATCACAAACCGGCACGGGAAAAGTCCGTTAAGCGCGTTTCGCGACGCGTTCTCAAATCCTTTTCGAACATGACAAAGCCGGGAGATTATGGTGGAGCAGGATTACGCTATTCGACCGAGCTGACCCCTGTCGAGCACGGTCCGCATATCCCCACGTTGATCCGATTTCTGCGCATCGCTCACGATTACACCGGTCCCCGCTTCGAAGACGATGACTATCCCGATATGACGCCGACCGATTTCGAGATCGAGGATCGCGAGCGCCGCGCCCTGATCGAGTTGGCTGAGCTGGAAGAGGACGAGCACAATGGCTGACGCAGCGAAGATCGGGCGGCTCGCCTCGTTCGTCTGGAGCATCGCCGAACTGCTGCGCGGCGACTTCAAGCAGTCGGAGTATGGCCGCATTGTTCTGCCCTTCGTCGTGCTGCGTCGCCTCGACGGCGTACTAGCCGGCACCAAAGACGCCGTCCTTGAGATGGCGGCGAGCCTGCCCGAGGACATGGACGACGAGACCAAGGGACAGGCGCTAGGGGCCGTCGTAGGCCACGGCCCCTCCCTCTGGAACACCAGCCGTTTCACCTTCGAGACGCTCCGCGGCCAGGAGGCGGGCGACATCCACCGCAACCTCGTGGCCTACATAACCGAATTCTCCCCGGCTGTCCGCGACATATTCATCGACAAGTTCCAGTTCCCCGAGCAGATGAAGCGCCTGCAGGCGGCGGGGCTGCTTTGGAAGGTGTTTGAGAAGTTCTGCGAGGCCGACCTTTCGCCCGACGCCGTGACCAACAACGAAATGGGCTACCTGTTCGAGGACCTGATCCGCCGGTTCTCGGAAATCTCGAACGAGACGGCCGGTGAGCACTACACGCCACGCGAGGTCATCCGGCTGATCGTTTCGCTGCTGATCGCAAGCGACGACGACGCTATGACCAAGCCCGGCATCATCCGCCGCGTCTACGACCCCGCCTGCGGCACCGGCGGCATGCTGGCGATCGCGGAGGAGGAGCTGAAGGCCCTCAACGCCAAAGTCCGCGTCGAGCTCTACGGGCAGGAGCTGAACCCGGAATCCTTCGCCATCTGCAAGTCGGACATGCTGGTCACCGGCCACGACCCCGAGTTCATCGGCTTCGGCAACACGCTCACGCAGGATCGGCACCGCGGCAAGACCTTCCACTACATGCTGACGAACCCGCCGTTCGGGGTGGACTGGAAGAAGGTCGCCGAGGAGATCAAGCAGGAGGCGGACGAGCACGGCTACGAGGGCCGCTTCGGCGCCGGCCTGCCGCGCATCTCGGACGGGCAGCTGCTGTTCCTGCAGCACATGATCTCGAAGATGCGCGACGAGGGCCAGGGCACGCGCATCGGCATCGTCATGAACGGCTCGCCGCTGTTCACCGGCGGCGCGGCGTCGGGCGAGAGCGAGATCCGGCGCTGGATGCTGGAGAACGATTGGGTGGAGGCGATCATCGCGCTGCCCACCGACCTGTTCTACAACACCGGCATCCAGACCTATGTCTGGATCGTCACCAACCGGAAGGCGTCCGAGCGCGCCGGCCGCGTGCAGCTGATCGACGCCAGCGGCGAGCGGTTCTGGCGCTCGATGCGCAAGTCTCTGGGCATGAAGCGCCGGGAGATCCCGGACGAGGCGCGCGAGGAGATCGTCCGCATCCACCACGAGGCGCTGAACGGCGACGCCGGTTATGGCGACATCTCGAAGATCCTGCCCAGCACCGATTTCGGCTATCGCGAGATCCGCGTCGAGCGCCCACTGCGCCTGAACTTCGAGGTCAGCGAGGTGCGGCTGGCGCGGCTGGTCGAGCAGAAGCCCATCCAGAAGATGCGCGAGGATGACCGCGAAACGCTGGTTGGCGCGCTGCTGGCCCATATGCCGAAGACACGGTTCATGGACCGGCCGTCCTTCGAGAAGGCGCTCAAGAAGGCGCTGAAGGCGGAGGGCGTCGGGCTGTCGGTCCCCGAGCGCAAGGCCGTGCTCGCCGCGCTGTCGGAGCGGGACGAGGACGCCGAGATCTGCCGCGACAAGGACGGGAAGCCCGAGCCTAACCCCGAGCTGCGCGACTACGAGCTGGTGCCGCTGGCGGAGGACTGGCGGGACTTTGTCGCCAGCGAGGTGACGCCCTTCGTGCCGGACGCCTGGGTGGACGAGAGCCACCGCGACGCGAAGGATAACGAGGTCGGTCGCGTCGGCTACGAGATCAACTTCAACCGGTATTTCTACCGCTACACCCCGCCGCGCCCGCTCAAGGAGATCGACGCCGAGCTTAAGGCGCTGGAGGCGGAGATCGCCGGGCTACTGCAGGAAATCGCAGCGTGATCCGTCTCCGGCACATGTCGCGGCTCGGCCCCAGCGCCGCCGAAATCAAAGGTCTCAGGCCCGATGACGAGGTGACATTTGCGCCGATGGACTCGTTGGCTGATGGGTTAGGCGGGCTCTATACGGGCATGACGCGACCGCTCGGCGACGTCGTGTGCGGGAGTTACAACTACTTCGCCGATGGCGACGTCTTGCTGGCCAAGGTCACCCCCTGCTTCGAAAACGGCAAGAAGGCCATCGCGCGCGGACTCGTGAACGGCGTGGGCTTCGCAACCTCGGAAGTTCACGTGATCCGACCAGACCCCCTCAAGCTAGACCCGGGGTTTCTGCGATATCTCTTTAGCTCGGAGACATTCCGGGCTGAGGGCATGCGGAGCATGACCGGCTCGGGTGGGCTGCGTCGTGTGAGCGAGAGAGCAATCCTGAACCACCGCCCGACGGTGACCGACCTAGCCACCCAGAAGGCCATCGCCGCCTTCCTCGACGCCGAGACCGCCCGCATCGACGCGCTGATCGAGAAGAAGGAGCGGTTCCGGAGAAGCTTGACGGCGAAGCGGCTCCAAGCTGTGCCAGCAATGTTCAAGCGGCATGGTTGCCCTGACGCGGCGCTCGACCCTCATGCACGCCGAGCGTTCCCAACTGGCGATGGATGGTCGCTTCAGCGTGTTAAGCACCTCGTGAGCTTCATGACGTCCGGTTCGCGCGGCTGGAGTGACCTGATCGCCGATGAGGGTGAGTTGTTTCTTCAGAGCGGCAATATCGGTCGCCGTATGGAAGTCGACCTTGTCGCCGCGCAACGGATCATCCCGCAGACCGGCACCGAAGCGCGCCGCACGCTGGTGAAGGCTGGCGACGTGCTTGTCTGCATCACCGGCGGTCGTACCGGCGCAGTCGGGTATGTGCCCGCAATCAGAGAAGCCGCATACGTCAATCAACACATTTGCCTGCTGAGGCCACGACCTCAAGTGATCGAACCAGAAATGCTGGCTCACCTGCTATTCTCCGAACTCGGCCAGCGACAGTTCGACTTGCTTCAGTACGGCCTAAAGCAAGGCCTCGGCTTCACGCAGGTGGGCGAGGTGCGCTTGCCGGTACCTCCCCGTCATGCGCAAGCGGATATGCTCGAAAGCATCCACGCTCAGCTAGCGCGCGATGACCGGGTCGAAATTCTGTTGGACGCTTCAATCGCCCGCCTGCGCGAATTCCGCTCCGCCCTGATCACTGCCGCCGTCACCGGTCAGAAAGACCCCGCTGACTGGCGCAGCCGCGGCGAGGGCACGCGGCTGCTGGACCGGATCGAGGCGGAGACCGCTGCATGAGCGACCGTCTCCGTACACTTATGACGGCGCCGCTCTTCAAAGAGCCGGGTAGCGAGGCCGAGCGTGCCGATGAACGGTCCTATCCGAAAGGCATCCTTCTCGCCCCCATGGGGCTCGCCGATCCCGATCTTCGACATCAGGCGGAACAGTACTTTATCGCCGCCGAGGCGATGGTTGGTTTGGTGCTCGACAACAAGGTCGCCGACTACACGGTGCCGACCCCGATCCTGTTCCTGTATCGCCATAGCTTCGAGCTCTATCTGAAGGTTCTCATCCAAAAGCAGGGCCGACAGCCCAAGCGAAAACACTCGTTGAGAGAGCTGGTGGAGGTCTCTGATGGGCTGCCCGATTGGGCGACACAAAGACTCTACGAACTGGACGACATTGATCTCCGTTCGGTGATGCTGCGCTATGGCGGGGTGCCGGGCCACCTGATCGAGCAGTGGGCCGAGCTGACTTTCTTCCGCGACGCAATGCGCCTGCTGCGCGATCTGTTCATTGTGATGGTCGATGGGCGGCAGCCGCATCAGTGGTGGCTAGAGCACGAGGATGCGTAGCCATCGCTGTCAGTACCCGGAGAGTACAGGATGACGGCCCCAGCATTTTCGGCCGACAAGCTCCACCGCGAGGAGGTGGTGGAATCTCACCTCGTCGGCCGGCTCGTGACGTTGCAGGGCTGGCGAGAGTGCGCGCCGGAGGACTACGACCGCAAGCTCGCTCTCGACCCCGGCATGGTCGTTGAGTTCGTCCGCACGACGCAGGCGGACGCCTGGGCCAAGCTCGAGGCGCAGTATCCCGGCCGGGCGCGGGAGGAGCTGCTGCGCAACCTCGTCAGCCGGCTGGAGGCCACCGGCACGCTCGAGGTGCTGCGCAAGGGCATCACGATCATCCCCGGCATTCCGTTCCGCTTCTGCGCGTTCCAGCCCGCCTCGGGCCTCAACGCCGATCTCCAGCGCGAGTACGAGGCCAACATCCTCAGCGTCACCCGGCAGGTGCGCTACAGCCTGAAGAACGAGAACGCCATCGACGTCGTGCTGTTCGTCAACGGCATCCCCGTCGCCACGCTGGAGCTCAAGAACACCCTGACCGGCACCACCTGGCGGACGGCCGAGAAACAGTACCGCGAGGACCGCAGCCCCACGGGCGAGCCGCTGCTGACCTTCAAGCGCGGCGCGCTGGTCCACTTCGCGCTCGACGAGAACCACGTCTCGATGACGACGCGGCTGCAAAACGGCCGCACCCGCTTCCTGCCGTTCAACCGGGGCCGCGACGGCGGCGCCGGCAACCCCGACATCGAGGGCGATTTCCGCATCGGCTATCTCTACACCGACCAGCCGGAGGGGAAGGCGATCTTCTCCCGCGAGGTGCTGCTCGACATCCTCGGGCGGTTCATGCACCTCAACGAGGAGGAGCAGCCGGACGGCTCGGTGAAGACTGCGATGCTGTGGCCGCGCTTTCACCAGCTCGACGCCGTCCGCAAGCTGGCCGCGCACGCCCGCGCCACCGGGCCGGGGCAGGCCTACCTGTTCGAGCACTCGGCGGGCTCGGGAAAATCCAACACCATCGGCTGGTCGGCGCACCGGCTGATCTCGCTGCATGACGAGGCCGATCGGTCGATTTTCGACTCCGTGATCATCGTCACGGACCGCGTGGTGCTCGACCGCCAGCTGCAGAAGACCGTCGCCACCTTCGCCCAGACGCCCGGCGTGGTGCGCGCCATCGACGGCACGTCGGCCCAGCTGAAGGCCGCGCTGGAGGCCGGAGCGCGGATCGTGATCTCCACCATCCACAAGTTCTCGACCGACCGGCTGAAGGAGCTGACGGGCCAGAAGGGCAAGCGCTTCTGCGTCATCATCGACGAGGCGCACAGCTCTCAGTCCGGCCAGCAGGCGACCGCTCTTGCCGACGCGCTGACCCGCGAGGAAGTCGACAAGCGCTACGAGGAACTGGAGGAGGCGATCCGGGCGGCGCAGGCGGCTCGGGGGCCGCAGGCCAACATCTCCTACTGCGCCTTCACCGCGACCCCGCGCAACGTGACGTTGGAGCGGTTCGGGACAAAAGGCGCTGACGGGCTGCCCCACCCGTTCCACTTCTACTCGATGCGGCAGGCCATCGAGGAAGGCTTCATCCTCGACGTGCTGCGCAACTACATGACCTATCAGGCCTATTACCTGCTGGAGAAGAAGATCGAGGACGATCCGGCCTTCGAGCGCAGCCGCGCCTCGGCCCGCGTCGCCCGCTTCGCCCGGCTCCACGAGACCGCGCTCGGCCAGAAGGCCGAGGTGATCGTCGAGCATTTCCTTCGCCACGTGCTGCCCGAACTCGGCGGCGCCGCCAAGGCGATGGTGGTCACGTCGAGCCGCGAGCACGCCATCCGCATGCGCCAGGCGCTCGGCAAGTACATCGCCGAGAACGGCTATACCGACGTGAAGGCGCTTGTGGCGTTCTCCGGAGAGATCACCGTCGACGGCCAAGAGTACACGGAGGCCGGCATGAACGGCTTTTCCGAGGCAGAGCTGCCCCGCCGCTTCGACCGCGACGGCTGGAACGTCCTTGTGGTCGCCGAGAAGTACCAGACCGGCTTCGACCAGCCGAAGCTGGTCGCGATGTACGTCGACAAAAAGCTCAACGGGCTGCAGGCGGTGCAGACCCTGTCGCGACTGAACCGGACCTACCCGGGCAAGGAAAAAACCTTCGTCCTGGACTTCCAGAACACCACCGACGACATCCGCGAAGCCTTCAAGCCGTACTTCGAGGTCACGGCGATCGAGGAGCCGACGGACCCCAACCAAGTCTACGAGCTGCGGGACAGGCTGTTCACCTTCGGCATCCTGTTCGAGGAGGAGATCACCGCTTTCGCGGAGGTGTTCTATCGCGGCCGCCTACAGGCCGATGACCGTATCGCGCTCGCCGCGATCGTGCGGAAGGCCGTGGAACGGTTCGTGGCGCTTGAGGACGACGAGGAGAAGCAGGAGGAGTTTCGGCAGCTGGTGCGCAGCTTCCTGCGCTTCTACGCTTTCGTGGCGCAGGTGGTCCGCCTCGACGACACGGGTCTCGAGCGTCTGTCCGAGTACGCATCGTGGCTAAACCGCATGCTGCCGCCGCGCGGCCAGCGGACCGGCGACGACGTCACCGAGGACATGCTGAAGCTGACGGCCTTCAAGCTGCGCAAGACCGAGGAGACCGACGCGAGCCTGGACGCCGGCGACACCGAGACCCTGGGCCCCATCGCCGAGTTCGGGGCCGGCGGCTTCTCCGAGGACGAGCAGCGAACCCTTTCGGAGATCATCGAGGCCTTCAACGAGCGCAACGGCACCGAGTTCTCATCCGAAGACTTCATCCGGTTCGGGGTGGCCGCAGAGCAGATCCTTGCCGACGAGGACCTCGCCGAGATGCTGCGCAACAATCCAGCCGATGTCGCGGAGCAGCAATTCTCGCAGGAGTTCATCCAGCGGGTGATCAGGATATTCCAGAAGGACAGCCAGATGCGCAGCGCCTTCATGAGCGACGGCGACGCGCGGGGACGGATCACGCGGCTGTTCTTTCAGAAGGTGTTGCGAGAACTTGCCGGGAAAGCAGCATGACAATGCCCCGCCAAGCCGTATCGGAAATTTCGCGGATACCTCTCGCCAGCTATTGCGGTTCGGCTAAGCGTTTCCCACATCATCTGGTGCCCGGGGGAATGGCCGACGGGTGCGGACGTTGAGGATGTCAACTACTATCTGCAGACCCAGCATGGTGCCTCCGAGCATCCTGACCAGGGCGGCCAGATCGACGTGGACCTTCACGGACACACGATACTTGATCGCGTTCAAACGACCCGTGGTGATAAGGCTTACTCACGGCTGCAGCGCCAGAAAGCACTTCGTGTGCGTCCGAGGGATCGCCGGCATTGAGGCCGGGGCTCAGGGTCGGGAGCCAATCCCTCGGACTTTGCGATCGATCTCGCCGTGACCTTTCCTTGGTTCCGCCCGCGCGGCTATCCGCATATCGACGCTCCGGTTGGAGACAGCTTCGCGAGGCAAGTCGTCGACCCGGCGTTTGTGTCTCGACACGCGTTCTCGCCCCTGATTCACTACGAGAAAGTCGAGAAACGTTACAAAAAGAGCGGCAAACCACCAGACCCAAATCGCCGGATAATCTCAGAAAAGAGACGATCAATCCGGTTCGCCTCGCACCGCGACGCTTGCATCTTGTCCTACTACTCGTGGCAGATCATGCGGAAGCTGGATGATTTCTACGTCAATGAACGCCTCGGCGAGCACGTCATAGCCTATAGAAAGCTTGGCAAGGCCAATTATGACTTCGCCGCAGAGGCGCTTGAATTCGCCAAGGCGAATTCGCCGGTTATGATCCTCGCATTCGACATTACTGGTTTTTTCGATAACCTTGACCACGCCTTGGTAAAGGCGCGCCTGAAAAGAATCCTGAGCGTGACCGAGTTGTCTGCCGACTGGTATCAGGTCTATCGGGCCGTGACGCGCTATCACAGCATAGAGCTTGCCGATCTTGAGGCGCATCCTATCTTCGGCGGCCGACTTAAGCGCCGCGAGCCCCGACCAATTGCGACGATCGCCGAAGTCAAGAGTGCCGGCATTCCAATTTCGCCGAATCCGACACCCGGAAAGGGAGTGCCGCAAGGCACGCCAATCAGTGCTGTACTTTCGAACCTTTACATGATCGATTTTGATTCAGCAGCCCGTGACCTATGCGCTAACGTTGGAGCATTTTACAGGCGGTATTCTGACGATATTCTGGTAATTTGTGCGGAGGACCACGTTTCTCATATTGCGCTTGAATTTCAGCGCCTCATAGCAGCAGATAGGCTCGAGATCAGTGCTGCTAAGTGCCCGACCCGAAAAGGGTTGAGCGATATCGGTAGGTTGTGATTCACGTCGGTTTGCAACGACGGACGGGATCACGATGCCTTGGACCGATACCGCGCGGCGTGAACATGCACGCCCGAGCACGCGCTACGCAAGCGATATGAAGGATCGGGAGTGGGCGCTCTTTGCGCCGTTCCTGCCGCCGCCGCGGCGGCAGGGCAGACCGCGCACGACCGACCTGCGGGAGGTCACGAACGCGATCCTGTACCTGGTCTCGACCGGTTGCCAGTGGCGCATGCTGCCGAAGGACTTCCCGCCGGTCTCCACGGTGCAGCGCTATTTTTACGCGTGGCGCGACGATGGACTGTTCCTGCGCATCAGCAATACGCTGGTGATGCGCGCCCGCGAGATGGAGGGACGCGAGGCCAGCCCCACGGCCGGCGTGATCGACAGCCAGAGCGTGAAAACCACCGAGAGTGGAGGACCTTGCGGCTACGACGCCGGCAAGAAAATCAAGGGCCGCAAGCGCCACATCGTCACCGACACGCTGGGTTTTCTCATCGGCCTGATGATCCACACCGCCGACATCCAGGACCGAGACGGCGCGCCTGCGGTGTTGAAATCCCTCCGCGCCAGATGGCCGTGGCTGCGTCACGTCTTCGCCGATGGCGGCTACGCCGGGCCAAAGCTCAAGGCCGCCATGAAGGGCTGCGGCGCTTGGAGCATCGAGATCATCAAGCGCTCCGACACCGCCAAGGGCTTCGAAGTCCTGCCGCGCCGATGGGTCGTCGAGCGCACCTTCGCATGGCTCGGGCGATGCCGAAGACTCGCAAAGGACTGGGAGAAATCCATCGCCTCGGCCACCGCCATGGCCTTCCTCGCCCACATCCGCCTCCTCACCAGACGCATCGCAAGGCATTGCTTGGCTTGAGAGAGTTTCGAGTCGGGCTCTAAGACAGAGCGAACGCTATTCGATATGGCGCACCCTCGTCGGCAGATTGGGAAAAGTGCGCAGTATCTCGGTTTCAACTTGACCGAGACGGGACCGAGTATTCGCGAAAGCTCACTATCAAAGCGTTGGAGGCGGATGCGTTGGTCAATGAAAGCCGCTAGAAAGGTAGCGCTCAGTCAAGTCAGCCATGGTCGCGCCGATCGCTTATGGACGAAACAGCTTCGTCAACGCTTTACTGCGCAACACGGTATGAACTTCGCTTCGTACGGTCGGCGGAGCGCAAGCGCCTTCCAAGATCAGAAAACGATACTCCGGCAGCTGCGTCGCCTTGAGCGAGCAGCGGATGACGCGATGAACTCCATCCAAGAGGAGGTCGACGACCGGATATCGCGCATCCGCCGCCTGACGTCGAGCGCGAGCTCGGGCTCTAGCTCGAGCTCGAGCTGAAATGCGGTCCCGAACATGGCGGGCCAGTCAATCAGGTGGCTGGCGGCTGGGCACCCGAGCTGGAGATATCAGCAGAGAAATCCGCCGATGGGCACCGTGCGGGGCAGCTCCTTCAGGCATCCATCAGCAGCGCACCCCGGATACCCGAAAAAATCTATTCCTTTTCAATGATTTCCTTGTGCGCGGCAGCGTAGCCCCTCAGGCTCATACCGTTTGCCTTGCGAGGCTCCAGCCGAGACAGCTCTAGGGTCCCAGCGGTGTTGCGCCCCGTGCGCCAGCTCCTACGCGTCCAGTATGTACCCGAGGCCTTTGAGAAATCCTCAGTCGATAGCGCTAGGTCCGCTGCCCCAAGGTGCGTCTCCTCGTCGGTCACGACGTGGTTCGGCGTGTGCTGCTCGTACACGTAGGACAGGTGGATTCGGTCGGTGTGCTGGTGGCGCCATGGCTTCGCGGTGATCGAGTGGGACTCCCCGTCGGTCGAACTCAGCCCCGCTGCAATCTTCAGCGTGAACAGTGAGTTGGTGATCTGGACGGCCATCGCGTCCCGCTGCTCGGGTGTGTCATGCAGGTTCTGCTCCGTGACCTTCCCGGTGCTTAATGCCGTCTCGACGAGCTTCTTCACGGTCGGCCAGTTGGAGTTCGTTGTTCCGACCCAGACACCGTTCAGGTCCGGGAACCAGCGGTTGAGGCCGGGGACCAGTCGCCAAAGAATGCGCCATGGGGCGTAGTAGCCCGTCGGAGCGAAGAATCCGGAGAAGGTACCCAGCAGTATCAGCGGCAGAAGGCGTACGACCACAGTGTCTGGGACCGAGACGCCGAACCACTGCCCCAGATCGTCGATGTACACCGCGATCGCTATGGCCAAGCCAAGCAAGCCAGACAGCCACTTCCACGGCAATAGAGGATACACGATTTGTTCTCCAATTCGGCTATTGGTTAAGGGGGCTTGAACGCGTTGTGCCGTGACCCTACCTGTAGATGGCGTGCGGTAGTGAGGGCGCAAGATGTATGATTTTTCGAAGCGGGTTCGCAAATTCCACGAGGACCACGTCCGTCTCACATCTGGCGAGCAATCCGATATGAGGTCGCGGCGCGAGCGGAACCTGAAGCGCATTGAGGATGGTCTGGCGGAGCTCGAAAAGCCGAAAGTCGCCGAGACGATCAACCAGGGTGGCTACGCGCAACGCACAATGACGCAACCGCCCGAGAACGACGTCGACAGCCGGTATGACATCGATCTGGGCATCGTCTTCGAGCAAGACGACGCGAAGACGCCTCGGACGACCCGCGACTGGGTCAGGCAGGCAATGGCGTGCAAGGGCAGCGGGTTCAAGAACGATCCAGCCACCAAGAAGAAGTGCGTCCGCGTGGTCTACTCGAACGGGTACCAGTGTGACTTCCCTGTCTTCCGGCGTCGCTGGACCGAGGTAGGCTATCGCTACGAACTGTCGTCGGGCGACGAGTGGGTGGCCTCGGACCCCGCCGCGATCAACGAGTGGATAAAGAACAAGGTGGCGCTCAGCCCCGTGACCGACGGGAGCTACCAACTCCGACGGATTATTCGCTACGGCAAGTTCTATTCCAAGACGCATGCGCACCGTCTGCGTGCCAGCTTTCCTGGCGGCCTCGTCGCGACGGCGATCTTCATTGAGTGCTACGTCGAAGTCGATGGTCGCGACGACGAGTCGATCCGCGAGACCCTTCGCAAAATCTCTGTCCGGTCGAAATCCGCACCGGTATACGCCAACGGCGACCAAGTGTCCGACGCCAAGGACAAAGACCGCATCGGTCGGTTGATTGATCAGGCCAAGGCTTCCGTGGAGGAGCTCGATAAGCTGGACGGTGACGTCGGCGAGAAAGAGGCCCGAAAAGGCTGGCGGAAGGTCTTCGTCCACAGCTTCTTCGATGAACCCAAGGAAGATGCTTCGTCCGCTGCCAAGGGCGCTCTCGAAACGAAGTCCGCGTTCTCCAGCGGCATAGCCGCCCCGGCCCTCGCGTCGTGGATTGCATCTGCGCTGTCCGATGAAGCCCGTGCAGACCGACTCAAGGGTGCCGCTGAGGCACGCAGATCCGAAGGGACGCCATCTAAGCCATGGGCGAAGTAGCCACGCTGACGGACCGAGCAGACGATCTGTTCCGTGAGGTGCAGCGGGTCGCCACCGCCTGTCAGTCTGAGCTCTTCGTCAGCAGGGAAGACGACGTCGTCATCGTCAAGGGCAAGTTCGTCGTCTGGGACGACCAGGGGCCGCTCGACAGCTACTCGGTCTTCATCCGCTTCTTCAGTGACTTCCCGGCCACGTCGCCGCGGGTCTACGAGACCGAGGGGCGGATTCCCTGTGACCTAGACAGGCATGTGTTTCCAAGCGACGGCGCCTGCTGCCTCGCCGTATGGGAGGCATGGCTGGCGGAGGTTCAGGACCCGACCGTAGAGGCTTTCTTTCGCGGTCCCCTGCACGACTTCTTCTTCAGCCAGACCTATTTTGATGCCAAAGGCGAATGGCCCTTCGGCGAGCTGTCTCACGGTATTTCTGGTGTCGTAGAGGCATTCTCGGAGATACCCGGGGTTAGACAAGATCGGCAGGTGGTCGTCGCGTACCTGAGGCTGATTTGCCGCCAGCACCTTGGCGGTCACGCGATCTGCCCGTGCGGCAGCGGTAGGCGTCTGCGGGATTGCCATCGTGATCAGGTCGAAGTTCTAAGAGGTCGGTTTCCACGCGAACTTGCCCTGCGCATGCTGCGCCATGTCGACACACGCAAGAAGAGCAAAAAGAATCCCTGACCGACCGGTCAATCCGGAAGACAATGCTCTTTTGTTCCCGGTTCCCCGGCTTAAGGATTTCCCTCTTCGCCATTCTGTGGGCAGGCTACGATGCTGCGTGCATTGCGCCGAACGACCGCTCCCGCGCCGGTCGTCCACAGCCCGCGAAGCGCGGCTTAGCGCACAGGCGGGCGGTCGAGCGTTTCCTTGCCCGAGAACCGCGAACGACCGCTCTTGCGTGAGCCGTCCACGGCCCACGACCGGCGGCTTTGGCGCAAATCCAGTCAAGAGCGCATCATCGAAACCGAGCTCCGCGCCAGCCCGCAGCGACGGCTTCGGCCTCGTCGCAAAACCAGCGCTCGCCGTTCGCCTCGCTGACCACGGTCCGGTCGTACCAAGGCGACCAGGGCG
>Ga0210024_1002410_pt1 | contig 16008 bp, 14 predicted proteins | sample CryGeymeta201525_FD_183988 | JGI IMG/M metagenome (GOLD analysis project Ga0210024, IMG submission 183988) | Groundwater microbial communities from Crystal Geyser aquifers in Utah, USA - Crystal Geyser metaG 2015-25 (SPAdes) (version 2) | ecosystem: Environmental > Aquatic > Deep subsurface >... | reverse complement strand
GTAAAATATCTTTAAGGGTGGTTAGCTCAGCTGGCTAGAGCGTTACGTTGACATCGTAAAGGTCACAGGTTCGAGTCCTGTACCACCCACTGATGGCAGAAAACTTAAAAAAAATGCGGCATAGCTGCAGCCACGTGATGGCGGCAGCTGTTTTGAAACTTTATCCTGGAACAAAGCTTGGAATCGGACCGGCAATTGAGGAAGGTTTTTATTATGATTTTGACTTGCCTAAGTCAATCAGCGAGCTGGACTTGGAGAAAATTAATGCTTCGATGATACGTATCATCGAAGCGGATCTTCCATTTAAGAAAGAAGAGATTTCCATCAAAGAAGCAAAAAAAATTTTAAAAAACCAGTCATATAAATTAGAATTGATTGACGATTTAGCTAAGGAAGGAGCCAAAAAAGTAACTACTTATCAGGTCGGTGAATTTATTGATCTTTGCCAAGGACCCCATGTTTCAAACACTGGCAAAATTGGCCCCTTTAAGCTCCTATCTTTGGCCGGTGCTTATTGGCATGGAGATGAGAAAAACAAAATGCTTACCCGAATTTACGGCACCTGCTTTCCAACCCGAGAAAAATTGGAAAATTATCTAAAACTGTTAGAAGAAGCTAAACAACAAGACCACAGGAAATTGGGGAAAGAGCTTGATCTTTTTAGCATCAACGAAGAGGTTGGTGCGGGGTTGCCTCTTTGGCATCCCAAACTTGCCGTTGTCCGGGGAGAAATCGAAAACTTTTGGAAAGAAATCCACCAAAAAAATGGCTATCAATATGTCTACAGCCCACACATAGGTAAAAAATCTCTTTGGGAGAAATCAGGACACTGGAAATTTTACAGAGAACTAATGTACTCACCGATGGATATTGAAGGCACAGATTATCTCATCAAGCCAATGAATTGCCCATTTCATGTCCATATTTTTAAAAGCCAAATGAGAAGCTATAAAGATCTTCCAATTCGTTATTGTGAACTGGGAACAGTTTACCGATATGAACCCAGTGGTGTCCTTCATGGGTTGACTAGGGTGCGAGGCTTTACCCAAGACGACGCCCATATTTTTTGTTTACCTTCACAACTTGAAGATGAACTAGTTAAGGTCCTTAGTTTAACTAAACAAATATATGATGTCTTTGGTTTTAAAGATTTCCACTCCTATCTTTCAACTAGACCAGAAAAATCGATGGGTAGTGATCAAATCTGGGAAAAGGCAACTAAAGCTCTAAAAGGAGCGCTACAAAGAACTAAACTTCCTTATGAAATTGATCCAGGGGCGGGTGTATTTTATGGACCAAAGATTGACCTTAAGGTAAAAGATAGTTTGGGTCGAGAATGGCAATTGCTTACAAATCAAGTAGACTTTAACTTCCCGGAAAAATTTGATTTGATTTATATTGGCAAAGATGGCAAGCAGCATCGACCAGTTATGGTCCATCGAGCAATTTTGGGTTCTCTCGAACGATTCATGGGAATTCTAATTGAACATTACGCTGGGGCTTTTCCAGTTTGGCTGGCGCCTGTTCAGGCAACCATCATTCCGATTACCAACCGGCACGTCGATTACGCCAATAAAGTCGCCCAAAAATTGAAAGAGGAAAATATTAGAATTGAAGTAGACGACCGCAATACTACTGCTTCGGCGAAGATTCGCAATGCCGAGTTGCAAAAAATTCCTTATATTCTTGTGGTTGGCGATAAAGAAATTAAGAGTAAATCAGTTAATGTTAGGGTAAGAGGCGAAAAAGTCTTGGGTCCCATGCCGCTCAATAAATTCACAACCCTTATTACTCAAGATATTGATAAAAAAAGACAAGTTTAGTAAAATTCAAGAAGAAATTGGTTAAGAAATTTTATCGTTTAAATCAATACATTCAGGCAAAAGAGGTCCGGGTCCTTGACGAGAAGGGGAAGCAAATTGGGGTAATGCCGATTGGAAAGGCGTTAGAACTTGTCCACCAAGAGGGGATAGATTTGATTGAGATTGCCCCAAAGGCTAAGCCTCCGGTTTGTAAAATAATTGATTTTAAAAAGTTTCGGTTCCTAGAGGATAAAAAAAGGGCTAAGGAAAAGAAAAAAACCAAGGTCGGCGTCATAAAAGAAGTCCAATTAACCCCTTTTATTGCCCAAAATGATTTTGATATCAGAATGACTCGGGCGGAAAAATTCTTAAAGGATAAAAATAAGGTCAAGGTAGTGGTCAGGTTTAGGGGAAGAGAGATGAATAAAAAGGATTTTGGTTATCGCTTGCTTGAACGAACGGTAGAAAGGCTAAAAACAAGGGCAGAAATTGATCTTGAACCAAAATTTATAGGCAACAGATTTGAATTAGTTTTAAGACCAATCAAAGGAGGCAAAAAGGATGAAAAAGAAAATGAAAATTAGAAAATCAATCTCAAGAAGGTTCAGAATTACTAAAACCGGAAAAGTTCTTTTCCGGGGTTCTCATATTAGACACCTTCGAAGAAAAAAGAAAAAAGGCCAAATTAGAGCTCAAAAAGTTCCTCAATTAATGAGAGGCGCTTGGGCTAAAAAAGTTAAAAAATTATTAGGAGAGTAGGATGAGAGTAAAAACTGGATTTACCAGACGAAGACATCATAAAGAGGTTCTCAAGCGAACCGGTGGTTTTCGGATGACCAAAGGACGGCTTTATAAAGTCAGCAAGGAAGCTGAGCTTCACGCCGGTCAATATGCCTTTATTGGTAGAAAGTTACGTAAGCGCGATATGCGCCAATTGTGGATAACCCGAATAAACGCTGCTTTGATTCCGTTGGGCATTTCCTACTCGAGGTTTATTGCTGGACTAAAGAAGACAAACATTGTCTTGGACCGCAAAATTATGGCTGATTTGGCTGTTTCTGATCCAGAAACCTTCAAATCAATCGTTGAAAAAGCTAAAAGTTAATAGGACTCCCAATTACCAAATGGATATTAATCGAATCCAAAATCTCAAAAATCAGGCAATTTCTAATATTTTGGAAGCCAAATCTGAAGAAGAACTTGAACATTTGCGAGTCCATTACATTGGGCGTAAGGGAGAGATAACTGAACTTATTAAAAAACTTCCATCTTTAGAGGGGGAAAATCGAAAAGAAATTGGTATTTTGCTGAACGACGCTAAAAGAGCAATTGGGGAGACCCTTCAGCAAGCTCAGGGTAAACTTCAAATAACCCAAGAGCCGCTCGATAAAGAGTGGCTGGATATCACCACTCCAGGCAAGAAACCATCCCACGGTCATCTTCATTTAATAACCGATGCTATCCGGGAAATTAGCGAAATTTTTGAAAAAATCGGCTTCACTCGAGTTGCTTATCCTGAAGTTGAGTGGGATTGGTATGCTTTTGAAGGTTTAAACATGCCAAAAAACCATCCAGCCCGAGACGAATGGGAAACATTTTTTATTCAAGGTTTATCTAGTAAAAAATATGGCGAGGCAGTTTTGACTCCTCACACCTCTTCGGGTCAACTTCGAGAAATGGAGAAAACAAAGCCCCCAATCAGGATGCTTAATATTGCCAAATGTTATCGCCGCCAGGCTGGCGTCTCCCACGCTCCAATGTTTTATCAGTTTGAAACATTAGTGGTAGACAAGGGAATTAACATTGCTCATCTTAAAGGAACGCTCGATTATTTTGCCCGCCAGTATTTTGGACCTAATCGAAAAACTCGAATTCGTCCCTTTCATTTCCAATTTACCGAACCCTCTTTCGAAGTTGATGTGACCTGTATTGTTTGTGGAGGCAAAGGGTGTCGGGTGTGTAAACAGGGTTGGCTGGAATTGGGTGGAGCAGGAATGGTTCATCCGCAGGTTCTAAAAAATGGCGAAATTGATCCTGAAAAATATACTGGCTTTGCCTCTGGTTTTGGTTTAGAGCGGGTTTTAATGATGAAATATGGTATTGATGACATCCGCCTGCTTTTTAGCGGAGATTTACGATTTTTAAAACAGTTCTAATATGAATATTCGTGTTCCAGATTCATGGTTGCGTGAGCATTTGAAAACAAAGGCAAAAGTTGCCAAAATTGCTGAGTATCTTTCTCTGTGTAGTCAATCGGTAGAAAAAACGACCAAAGTCGACGACGATTGGGTTTATGAAATCGAGGTTACCACCAACCGACCTGATTGTTTATCAGTCTTAGGAATTGCCCGGGAATTGGCAGCGATTTTACCAAGATTTAAAATCCCAGCAAAACTAAAACAGTCTACAGTCTACAGTCTACAGTCTACAGTCAAAGATGGTTTACCATTAGAGGTAAAAATTGCCAATCCCTCTTTATGTCCGAGATTTACCGCCTTAATTTTTGACGATATCAATATTAAACCTTCACCGAAAATTGTCCAGGAGCGATTAGAAAAATCAGGAATTAGAGCCCTAAACAATGTTGTAGATATTTCCAATTATCTTATGCTTGAGTTAGGTCAGCCGATGCATACTTTTGATTACGACAAAATTAGGGGAGCAAAAATGATTCTCCGAGAATCAGCTGGGGGAGAAAAGATTACCACCCTTGATGGTCAGACCCGGCCGTTGCCTGATGGGGCAATTATTATCCAAGACGACAAGGGAAGAATAATTGATCTTTGTGGAATTATGGGCGGAGAAAATTCAGCCGTTGATGAAAAAACTAAAAGAGTGCTGCTATTCGTTCAAACTTATGATCCGATGAAAATTCGTCGAACCTGCCAGTTGCTATCATTTCGGACCGAAGCGGCTCAACGCTTTGAAAAAGGTGTAGACCCCCAAGGCGTTATTTTATCAATGGAAAAGGCAATCGCCATGTTTGAAAAAAATTGTGGGGCCAAAGTAGCCAGCAATCTCATTGATATTTATCCCAATCCACCAAAACAAAAAAAGATAGTCCTTTCTCAGGAAAAATTAAACCAGGTAATGGGAATCAAAATTGAGCTTCCAGAAGCAAAAAAAATCTTAGAAAGCCTTGGCTTTGTGGTTAAACTGGAAACTGGAAACTGGAAACTGGAAACTCTCGTTCCCCACTGGCGTAATGGCGATGTTACTATTCCCGAAGATTTAATTGAAGAAATTGCCCGAATTTATGGCTATCATAATTTACCCAGTCTTTTACCAAGCGGTGAAATTCCTCAACAAAAAAAGTCTTTTACTTTTGTCTGGGAAAATAAAGTTAAAGAGGCTCTCAAGTTTTGGGGTTTTAGTGAAACGTTCAATTATTCTATGGTTAGCGAATCTACCCTAGTTAAAGCTGAAATTAATCCAGCTGAGTGTCTTAAAATTGCCAATCCCTTAAGCGAAGATTGGATTTTTATGAGACCCTCACTTATTCCATCATTGCTTGAGGTAGTGACCAAAAACCAACCCGAGACTAGCGAAATCCAGATGTTTGAACTGGCTAATGTTTATATCCCTACTGCATCAGATAAACTTCCTAATGAAATCTTAATGCTTAGCGGAGCGCTAACTGGCAATCAATTTTTTCAAGTCAAAGGAATAATTGAGGCTTTACTAGCAGAACTGGAGATTACCCATTACAACTTCAGTCCCTATCAGCTTAAAAAAACTTTTTATGGCAAGATTTTTCATCCGTTCCGCACTGCCGAGATTACAATTGGGCAAGATTCTTTAGGAATTGTCGGAGAAATAAACCCCATCATTTTGGCCAGATTTGGGATTAAAGGAAGAGTGGTAGTTTTTGATTTAGATTTTAATGAATTGGTCAAATATGCTACGACCACTAAAAAATATACCCCCGTATTAAAATATCCAGCCATTATTGAAGATTTAGCCTTTATTGTTCCCCCAAAAACTTTGGTGGGGGAGATGATTCAATTAATTAAATCAACCAGTTTAATTATTCAAAGTGTTGAATTACTTGATTCTTATAAAGACACTCGAACCTTCCGGATTACTTATCAAAGTGAGAAAAAAACATTAAGTGATAAAGAAATTGAAAAAATAAGAAAGAAAATTATCGATAAAGTCAGAATAAACTTCAAAGCCAAATTAAAACAACTCTCGATTACTTAAGGCGTCTTTTCTCGCTTGGTCCTCTCACAAAAAGAGCAATGTTCGAAAGAAGCGACGCCTGTCCTTTTTCTAAAGTTTGAAAATCCTGGTTTTCGTCGAGTGCTCTAAATATTCTGCTTGCTTTTTTAGGTCTTCCTTCCGCCAGCCGTCGTTGGGCTCGGTAATAACCCCTTATCAATCGGAAATCTCGGGGATGAAGTTTGTTCAAACCAAATTTCCCAATCACTTCCGCCCATCCAGGAATTACCCCATCTCTTGAATAGGAAGGACGCTCTAGAATTCTTTGTTCCTTTTCAGAAAATTCAGAGAGATCAATTTCTTTTTCTCTTTCTAATACCATCAGCTAAAACCTCGTCTTATTATATCACAGCGCGCAATTAACCCGAAGGACTAGGTGTGGGAAAAAAGGTTGGGGTAGGGGTGGGAGATGGTGTCCAATTCGAGGGAACATTCACCCCAATTTTTATTTCTCTTTCGCTCTGATTCCCTTTAATATCTTTAGCCTTGACCCTTATCACATAAACGCCATCACTCAAGCTACTAAATATTTTTTCAAATTTCTTAGTGTTTAGAAGTGTTTCTTTCACCTCCCCATTAATCAAAATTTCAATTTTTTCAATATCATTTAAAGAAACAATTTTGCCAGCAACTTTAACCTCGTTGCCGGAAACTTGTGATTCATTTGCTGGTTCATTAATCGTCACCTCAATTTCTTCGGTTGAACCACAATATTCACTAGGCGGATGATAACGAGAATCGCCTTGGGTTGCCAACCATTCGTCAATCCCTTGTTGCCAACGATTAACCCCCTCAGCGGAAACCGGATCACTTTCTCTAAAAACGAAAAATTCTTTTTCCTCATAGTCACCCCGAGCTACTTGAGCCGGAGTGGCTAACTTATTTTGCCCTCGGCAAAGTTGCAATTTAGTATGAATTGGGTCATCGGCGGTTGGCTCGGTTCCTTCAATAAAATATTCCACTCTTGAAGAAAAACCATCATGGGCGCGATAACCAGAAACACTATCAACCTCTGCCGTAACGATACCCTCGGGCACAGAAAAACCAATATTTGGCTTATCGGTCAGGGCAGAAAGAATAATTCTTCGCCAAATTGGAGCTGCTCCAGAAACCCCTGAGGCTACTTCTTTCATTTCCGTGTTGTCGTTATTTCCCACCCAAACCCCAGCAATAATCTGCGGCGTCCAACCAATTGTCCAGTTGTCTTTTTTATCATTAGTAGTTCCAGTTTTAACTGCTACCGTCCTGCCGGAAATATTTATAGCGCTTCTTTCCCCAAAGGTCATTAGTCTTGCGCTGTTATCAGAAAGAATATGAGAAATCAAAAATGCCTGTTGGGAGGTCAAAACTCGACGACCAGAAACTGGTTTATACTCATCCAGCACTTTTCCCTCCGTATCCGTTACTTTAAGAATGGAAACTGGCTCTACTTTTAAGCCCCCATTAGCAAAAGCAGAATATGCCGAAGCTAACTCTAAAAGCCGAACTTCACCACCACCCAAAGTCACCGAAAGTCCCAATCGACGAAGATTTTCCGGTGTCGGCTCCAGTGTCGTTAAGCCCATCTCAAAACCAGTAGTTAACATTTCTTTTAAACCAATCTGAGCTAACATTTTGACCGCCGCCAAGTTAATCGAATTTCCCAAGGCATAGCGAACCTGGAGAGGTCCATGCCATTTACCATCATAGTTAACCGGTTTGTAATCAGGCAAGCCAACGCCGCCGGGAAAGGTGGTTGGAGCATCCATGAGCAAGGTCGCGGCAGTATAACCTTTTTTCAAAGCAGTCACATAAGTAACTGGCTTGATGGCTGAACCAGGCTGACGAAGGGATAAGGTGACGTTAACCTTACCATCATAATTGGGGTCATCGTAATTTTTCGAACCAACCATGGCTAATATTTCTCCAGTGTTTGGATCGATAACTATTGCCGCTCCATTTGTAATGTGAAGTGACTCGACCTTGGCTATCTCCTCAGAAACTGCTTTTTGAGCTTGCTCTTGGATTTTATAATCTAAGGTGGTATAAACCCGCAGTCCTCCTTGCTCGACGATTTTTTGTCCAAACTGGTCCTCAAGTTGTTTTTTAACGTACATTACAAAATGAGGCGCTTTAAAATTAACACCCTCTGGAGCAAATTCAACTTTTTCCAATTGAGCAATTACTTCTTTTTCTTGATCAACGGTTATATAGCCATCTTCCCGCATTCTTCGTAAAACCTCTTTTGTTCGACCAATATAAACTTTAGGGTTGTCACCAAAAGGGGAGTAAGTACTTGGTCGTTGGGGCAATCCAGCTAAAATCGCTGATTCTACCAGATTCAATTCATTCACTTTTTTCCCAAAATAAGTTTCCGCCGCTGATTCTACCCCCCAAGCCGTTCCTCCATAAGGGGCTTCATTGAGATACATTTGTAAAATTTCGTCTTTTGAGTAGCGATTTTCAATCTGAACCGCCAAAATAAATTCTTTAATTTTCCGAGGTAGGGTTCGTTGGGGAGTTAACAAAACATTTTTAACTAACTGCTGGGTTAAGGTTGAACCTCCTTGAAGCCGGCGGTGAACAACAATATTGTAGACTGCTCGGAAAATTCCCGTTGGGTCAAAGCCTCCATGCTTGTAAAAATTTTTATCCTCAATGGCGATAGTGGCTTGGCGAAGATACAAAGGAACCTCAGATAGGACTACCGGCGTTCGTCGCTGATCGGCAAAAACATCATAAAGAAGCTCACCATTACGATCATAAATTTTAGTGGCAAATCCTTCCCGACGAACAATTTTATCTGGCCGAGGTAAATCCTTGGCATAAAAAGCAAACAGCGCCGTTGAAAATAAAACTAAACCTAAAATACCAACAAAACCGAAGAACGTTAATCTTGAGGCAAGCTTAGCTTTACTCAATCGCTGCCTAGAAGAATAATACCTCATCCGATAAATTCGCCGTTGCCAAATACTTTTCCAGGACATATTTTAATTATATAACACAATAAGCCATGATGTAAAATTAAAAAATGGTTATTATAAGAGTATTTTATTGACAAAGTTGACACTGTAAGTTATAATAATATCTACTTAACTGCCCGCTACTAAGCGGATATTTTGAAGGAGGAACTATGATAAAAAAAGAGAGATGGGTTTTGCCACCCATGTCTAGATTGACTGAAAGAGAAAAGAAAGAAAGCGAGATGCGACGGGCTTATTATGACCAATACCAAGAAATACTTAATAATCCCGATAAATATAAAAAGACGGAGAAAGTGGTAAAAACAGGCTTGGAGATGGAATACTCCTTCTTAGAAGAAAACCTAAACCAGGCCCCAGAAAATGCAAGAGATGCGATCATGGAAGATTTAAACAGTGGAAGGTCCGATAAATATAAACTTGCAGATGTAGAATTAGGAGCTTTTCAGATGGAACTTCGGACTGACCCAATAGATATTTTAAGGAGTGGTGTAGGTACGCTCGAAGACGAACTAGATTCACGAGTAAACCTCATGCTAGCGGCCGCCACAAAAAGTAGACTTTTGACCATAAGCTGTGGCACGAATCCTTTTATTGAGATAGATAAGATTAAAAGATCAACCAAGGAAAAATATATCCTTGTTCCTAACTTCCACAATGAAAATAAGAGATGGGGCCTAAATACAATCATTGGCACAAAGGAATGTGTAAATGTACGGGATGCTGCCGTGATTGCAGTTTGTAACGCTATGCAGGTTAACCTAGAAGCGAGGAATTTCGAGGACTCAATAGATAAGCTCAACAGGTCATTCATCATTGTTCCATTTGCCATGGCTTTAGGAGGGAACGCTAGGTTTTTAAACAATAATGACACTGGGTTAACAGAACTTAGGATGATGGCTTGGGAAATAAGTCATGATACGCGAACCCTTGAGGAAACCGAAAGAGGCGCGATTACAAGAATCGGGCTTCCAGGACTCTACTATAAAGATTTGAGAGATTATTTTCAGAGAATGAGCGTTTACCCTTTTATTCTTTACTCCCCAGAAAATGCCTTAGCCATTGCTACTGGCCTCAACTGGAGAGACGCTAGAATTAAGTTCAAAGAAAACTCAGCTGTTGTTGAGTTTAGACCCACTTCAATGCAACCTACAGTTTCAGAGAATATTGCGATGGTTCTGTTTTACATAGGAAGGCTTGCCTGGTCACAAAAGGAAAATGAACCATTACTAGATCTTTCTCTTGTTGAAGAAAACAGAAATTCTTCGATGAACCACGGCACACGAGGAGAAATGTGGGATTTAGTTGGCCATAAATTAACGAAAGAATTAACTAAAGTCGTACTAAAAAGACAGATAAAAAGAGCAAAAGACGGTCTTTCCTGGCTCGGAATTCCCGAAGAACAGTACAAAACATATTTTACCATTTTAAACAACAGGCTTATGGAAGGGTCTCCATCTGATCAATTAACAGAGATTTTTTATAACCTCCAAGAGGAAGGCTTTTCTAAAAAGGATTCTTTGGTGCTAGCGTTGATGGAAACAAAGGGATTATACATATAAGATGCGTTACGAAATTTTAGAAAGCAAACCATACCTCCTTGGAATTGATCTAGAACAGCCATTTCCCTTAGGCTTCGGGACTCTAGAAAAACTACCACGAGTATTATTTGTAATTAAGGGCCTGGACGAATCTGGAATAGTAGAAGGGATCGGCGAAGCGAGTATTGACTTCCCATTCTCTAATTACGACGCTTGGGATGTTTATTGGGCCCTATCACAACTAGAAATAGCCGGTAAAAACATTGAAGAAAGGGAAAATCTATTAACTAATGAAAGATTGAGAAAGGCTTTACTTGATCAATTTCCAGCTGCCTTTACTGCTCTAAACATGGCTTTAGATGATTTATATGGAAAAATGGCTAAGTTGTCAGTGCTTGATATCTACGGACAAACCAGGGGAGGGGGTAAAGCCCTTGCTAGTATTTCATTTAAGGAAAATGTTTCCGTTCTTATCGAGGAAATAAATGAAAAGTGGCGGCTTGGTTTTGTGCCGAAACCGAAAGTAGGACAAGGGTTAGAAGCCGACACAGAAACAATCATCGCCGTCGATCAATACGCTGAAAAAGAGGGTATAAACTACGTTTTAGACTTCAATGGCCAATATGAGTTGCAAGAGTTTAGACACCTGATTAACAATCTTCTTAGCAAAAAGATTGACTTTACTCGTATATTATTCTTAGAACAACCAACATCGAAAAAAGCAGGTATAGAAGCCCTAACAGCAGTTAAGGATTACCTTTTAGAAAAGGGTGTAAGAGTTCCAATAATTGCCGACGAATCGTTTGTAACCATAGAAGATGCAAAAAAATGTATAGAAAATGGTCTATCTTTAAATTTCAAAATACACAAGATGGGTGGTCTCTTCTATGCTCGAGAAATAGAGACAAAACTTTTAGAAAAAATGTTGGGTGGAAATATCGTGGGGGGCACGTTTCCCACAGCGATAGGGAGAACATACGATCAACAAGCGGCTGCTGTCTTGAAAAGCACCGATTTACCAGGAGACGGATGGGAGCCATCTACAGATTGGTTTAGAGGAAAAAAACATCTAATAAAAGAACAATTCTCCTTCGATAAGAAAAAGGGGTGTTTCTTCCCCATTAGGGGAAACGGATTGGGAATAACCCCAAACTGGAGAAACATTAACCAATTTATGATTATTAATCCAAGGTTAGAATATGCTAAAATCAGAAGGGGCCTCCCGGGAGAAAAGATAGAAATTACTCTAAAAGAGGAAAAAAACTATCCTGAAGTTTATAGGGAGATCGGTGGGCGGGATCCCGATTGGAACTTATAAAAAAATATTATGGGCACGCTAATTATAGAGAACGCTGAAAAACGAGCCGAGGGAATAAAAGAGATTTTAGCCAAAAAGGGGGCTAATTCAGAATTGATAAAAATTTTCAAACATGAAAAATTACCGACCGTGGGGAAACATGAGGCTGTAATAGTTAGCGGTGGCCCAATGGGTGTCTATGAATTATATAAACCTGAATATAATTACATCCTTGAGGAGTGTGACTTTTTAAGTGAAGCAATTAATAGGAAGGTAGCAATTTTGGGAATTTGTTTTGGACACCAGCTTCTCGCCCATATTCTGGGAGGAAAGGTTATGCGCGCTGAAAATGAGGCTGAAATCGGATGGTCTAAAATTATCCTCAATCCGGAGGGGGTAAAGGACCCACTTTTTGATGGATTTCCGACTGAATTTGAATCTTTCCAATATCATTATGACCAAATTATTGAATTACCTCGAGAGGTACTCATTCTAGGAAATTCGCACAAGTGTCTTGTGCAGGCATTTCGATACAAAAGCCAACCTGTATGGGGTGTTCAGTTTCATCCAGAAATTTCTCCCCAGAAAGCAAAAAAAATACTCCTTGAACGGAAGGAAAAATTAGAAAAAATGGGGCTAGACGTTTTCTTGACAATTAATCATGGAATACAACTTGGCAGAAATCCGGGCGAACAGATATTTTATAATTTTATTAAGGCAATCAACAGATAACATCTTTGTTTTTGATAAAATAATTAAGTAAAATATGGAAGGGGAAAAAACAAAAAGGGATTATGAACCAATGAATGGTCGTGAAAGATTAATCTTATTTAGAAAAATGGTTCAAAATGAGCCTCTCTTGGAGGTAAAACCTTCAATAGAAGGAATTGATCAGAGGCTCCAAGAGATTGAACGACCATCGATTTACTATGGCACAGGACTTTGCACGCCCACCGACTTATCTCAAGAGCTTCCCTTTGATATTTTAAGCATGATCCTCCTTGCAGAAAAGCTAAAAAAATCTTTAGGTTTAGATCAAATTTATCATCATCTTGCAGATACCCACGCAAAGAGTAATCCACAATTTAATCCTCAAGAGATTGATAGCTTAGCTAACAAAACAAAAGAAGCGCTTCTAAGAATTACTAAAAATCTTGAGCTTACTGGTTTCAATGTTATATTGTCTTCAGAATTTGACAATACCCAAAAATACAAGCAACTGCTTGAAAAAGCAGAAACTAACGAGCATGAATATGTAAAAAGAGAGATAACTGATATAGAATGGTATCGTCAGGAAAAAAAAGCATACATTAAACTTGGTTGGATTATTCAAGCCACTGAAACGAATCTCGGATTTGATGAAAGAATCTTTGACAGAGAATACAGAAAAGTTTTTGATAGTGGTGTTTCATTTCTCTACCTCAAGGCGGGAAGAACTTTAGATAAATCTCGCCCGAAAGCCTCTCCATACATCCATATCCCTGGCGAACAGAGAATTCTCCTCGTCAAGGGAGAGGGGGTTAAAGAAAAACTAGCCAATGCAGAAAAAGAATTTGGAGAGAAAAACCTTGGCGGTGCAAGAAAATATCTAATTAGTATCGTTAGAGAATATGAAAATCTATATGGGCCATTAGGTACAATTCCAATCGAGGATAAAATTAGTGCAATTATCGAAAGAGTTTGCTCTTAAAATAAACAAATAGGAGGACTAAATGGGAAAGGGGGGTGTCGAGACGAAAACCGACGATCTAGAAACAAATAAAAAAGAAAAAATAAGAGAGCTTTTAGAGAGAAGTGTGGTTGATCTTATTGATAAAGATACACTGGTCAACGCCCTACAGTCAAAAAGACAATTAAGAGTAAAGTTCGGAATCGACCCTACAGATCCCAAACTCCATCTAGGACATGCTGTAGGACTTCTTAAGTTAAAACAATTCCAAGAATTGAATCAAAGAGTAATTCTTCTTGTCGGAGATTTTACTGGAAGAATTGGGGATCCAACTGGAAGGATGGCAACCAGAAAACCGCTATCAGAAGAGCAAATTATCTCTAATATAGAAACCTTTAAAGAACAGGCAGGGAAAATTTTAAGCTTCGATTCTCAAACAAATCCGGTAGAACTTAGATACAATAGCGAATGGTTAGCTTTTTGGGACGCCAGGGATTTTTTTTTCTTAGCCAAAAAGATAACCGCAAATCAAATTCTAAGTAGAAAGACGTTTGCTGAAAGAATGGAACACGGAAAGGATATAAGTATCCCTGAATTTATTTACCCCGTGCTTCAAGGATACGATTCTTACGCTCTAGAGGCTGGTGTTGAACTAGGAGGAACAGAACAGATTTTTAACTTAATGATGGGGAGAAGAATACAACGCCTCTTAGGCCAAAAACCACAGGTAGTTATGACTTTGGAACTATTACCTGGGATAGATGGAAACAAAATGAGTAAATCAGCTGAAAACACTATAAATTTCACCGACTCTCCTGAAGTAATGAGGAAAAAACTAGCGAGTCTCAGTGATAAATTAATAATGAAATATTTTACCCTAGTAACTAGGGTGTCAATCTCGGAACTTGATATGATTCAAAAATTTATAGATAAAGGTAACGTTGGGGAGGCAAAAGAAAAATTGATAGAAGAAATTATATCTTTATTCCACCCGAACGCTAAATAAATAAAGATTAAACCTCAGAAATAAAATACGCTTCTTTTAAATATCTCATAAACATAGACTTCATTCTATAAACTATAGAATTTCTGCACAGAAGATGATGTTTTTAAATTTTATTGATATAATCGAAACTAATGAATAAAATAAGCAAAGCTTGTTTTCTGGCGAAAATTGAAGAAGTTTTAACAAGAGGAGTGGGGCAAATTTTGCCTGGCAAAGAGGACTTAGGACAGTTAATGCAAAAACAAAAAATTCGCCTCTATCTAGGAATAGACCCTACTAGCCCAGAGATTCATCTTGGTCATACCATCCCTTTGCGAAAACTCAAACAATTCCAAGACTTAGGACACGAAGTGATTCTTCTAATAGGCACCTTTACCGCAAGAATCGGTGATCCTTCCGAGCGGGATAAAAAAAGAAAACCATTAACCCCGAAACAAATCGAAAAAAATATGGCAACTTATAAAAAACAGGCAAGTAAAATTCTTGATTTTTCTAAAGTTAAAATTAAATACAATGGAGACTGGCTAGAAAAACTCACGTTTGCAGATTTAATTAAACTTGCCTCACACTTTACAGTTCACCAATTATTAGAACGAGACATGTTCCAAGAAAGAATAAAAAGGGGCGGTGAAGTCTGGCTAAATGAATTTATGTATCCCATAATGCAGGGATATGATTCGGTAGCAATGAACGTTGATCTTGAGGTTGGCTCAACTGACCAAACATTCAATATGCTCGTAGGTAGAAAGTTGCAGAAAATCTACAATAATAAGGAAAAATTTGTCTTAACTACGCCTATGTTAGTCGGAGTCGATGGACGAAAAATGAGTAAAATCTATGGAAACACAGTTAATTTAACCGATGCACCGAGAGAAATGTATTTCAAATTGATGTATCTTAGAGACGAACTTATAATTGAATATTTCAATCTTTGTACTGATGTAGAAATTGAATTAATTATGCAAATGGCCAAAGATATAAAGACAAGCAAGATTAATCCAATGAATTTTAAAAAACAACTTGCCTATGAAATTGTCAAAATGTATCACGGCGAAAAATCCGCAAAAAATGCGGAAAAAAGTTTCGAGAAAGAGGTACAGAGAGGAGAATATCCAGGTTATATTCCAACTGCGACTGGTTCATTTAGTACAAAAAAGGGGAACAAGATAAGCGTAATAGATCTTTTATTAGAAGTGGCTGATAACCTCGAAATCCCAAGCAAATCCGAGGCTAAAAGGATAATAATTCAAGGGGGAGTAGGGATTGACGGAAAGAGATACAAGAATCCCTACGAGCAAATTCAAATTAAAGGTGGCGAGGTCGTACGTTATGGTAAAAAGAATTACGTGAGGTTAGTTTTATCAAAATGAGGCTTTCAAAAAAACAACAAAAACTTTGGATAATTTTGGTCACTATCGCTTCTTTAGCGTTAATTCTCACCTCAATGTTGCCGGTTTTGTACTCTATTTTCAGGTAAAATGGATTTTAAGGCTCCAATAAAAAAACTTTTTA
>Ga0210024_1002391_pt1 | contig 16096 bp, 17 predicted proteins | sample CryGeymeta201525_FD_183988 | JGI IMG/M metagenome (GOLD analysis project Ga0210024, IMG submission 183988) | Groundwater microbial communities from Crystal Geyser aquifers in Utah, USA - Crystal Geyser metaG 2015-25 (SPAdes) (version 2) | ecosystem: Environmental > Aquatic > Deep subsurface >... | reverse complement strand
AAGATGTTGACCTTTTATATCACGAAGCCACTTTTCTGGAAGCGATGCGCGATTTTGCAGATAAAACACTTCATTCGACCACCATCGACGCCGCTAATATTGCAAAACTTTCCAACGCAAAAAAGCTGCTCATTGGTCATTTTTCGGCCCGTTACAACGATATCAAACTCTTTGAAAAAGAAGCCAGAACGGTTTTTGAAAATACCGAGGCTGTAAGTGAGGGGAAAACGTATAAAGTAATTTAAGCTATTGGATTTAATTATATTAATCGACTTTTTTTGAACACTACAAATTCGGAAAGTGCATAATTTACAATGCCTGATATTAACAAGGCCACAAAGTTGCAGTAAACAACATCCCAACCAAACAGTCTTTCGAACAACAACAGAAAAACCATTTTAACAATAAAACTTAAAACGCAGGAGATGTTAAAACATATCCAGTAGTATGAAAATATGAAATTGACAAAAACCGCGACTTCAAAAGAAATAGTTGGTGCCACTATGTAATTCCCAATATAGGAGGAAAAAACGTATGATGAAAATACCCATAAAACCAGTGTGTCCACCAGCGTGCCAATCAACCGGCTTGCTGCGAATTTGATATATTTAACTGCCATAAATTATGCTTGTAGCAGTTTAGTATTTAGGAGGGTCAATTTTTGCGAATTTATTGATGTCCTTAAAAAAGGAAACCAGATAAATAATAAAAAGAATAAAGGCAACGCCAATCCCTAAAATATCAAAAATGCTTATGGAAACTCCCTTAAATGTAAAATTTTGCTTTTCTGATGGAAAGTATATAAAAAGGGAGTTAATAAGTATAATAATCAAACGAAATTCCGTGGGCCCTAACTTATCATAAGTGCTCAATATCAACAAAAACTATAAATGGTTTATCTGTTCCAAGGATTTAACCGAAGTCTAATTTGTCATAACAGCTATTGTTATGAAATTTCAGGTTAATGCGTAAAAAATAGTTAGCACATTTAGCTCTTTCACTTTTGCATTTGCGCCAGATTGATTATCAGGATGTTTCAGACTATACAATTTTCATATCGATTCCCGCAAAGTACATTGTCAAAATGATAATTCCCGCAACAATACGATAATAACCAAAAACCTTAAAACCGTGCTTTGTCAGAAAACTGATGAAGAATTTTATGGCAAGCATAGCAACTATGAATGCGACTATGTTTCCAACAACCAATAACTGAATATCGTGGCTTGTGAAACCGGCTTCGGACTGATAAATTTTAAGTAATTTATACGAAGTAGCTGCAAACATGGTGGGAACAGCCAAAAAGAAAGAAAATTCGGCTGCAGCCTTTCGTGTAAGTTTTTGGGTGAGCCCGCCGATTATTGTAGCTGCCGAACGCGATACGCCCGGTATCATGGCAATTACCTGAAAAACACCAATAATAAAAGAGCTTTTCCTGTTGGGCCCGCTATCTGGATTCAATTCGTTTTTTTCAAACATTTTATCAACAAAAAGAAGAAAAATACCTCCCAGTAAAAGTGAAATTGCAACGACAATAACATTTTCCAAAAGCATATCGATATAATCACTGGCTAACAAACCGATAACAGCAGCGGGAATAAATGCGATTAAAAGTTTGATATAAAATTCAATTGATTTAAAAAAACGTTTCCAGTACAAAACCACAACCGACAAAATTGCCCCAAACTGAATAATTACCGTAAAATTTTTTACAAACTCATTTTCAGCAATACCAAGCACCGACGAAGCTATTATCATGTGGCCAGTGGATGAAACCGGTAAAAATTCTGTTAAGCCTTCAACGATTGCAAGGATAATAGATTGTATAAAATTCATATCTGATTTTTAAAAATTAAAAATTTTACAATAGTAATTCATTTTAGTTAAACTGAATTTCCATCCTCAAAAAAACCTTTGTTGAAATTTACAAGAAAAAGTTTTTCCGTGGGGCGGGTAAAGGCGGTGTAAAGCCAGCGGTAAAACTCGGTATCGAGCATGTCTTCGTTTACAAAACCATGATCTACATAAACCGCTTTCCACTGGCCACCCTGAGCTTTGTGGCAGGTAATAGCGTAAGCAAATTTTACCTGAAGCGCATTGTAATAAGGATTTTCTTTTACCTTTTTCCAACGTTCGCGTTTATTCCGTATGTCGGCATAATCTTCGGAAACTGCTTCAAAAAGCAGGCGGTTTTGTTCGTATGAAAATGAAGCTGTTTCAATGCCTAACGTTTCGAGAAATATTTTACAATCGAGCTCAATATCGTCGTAATCGATAAAACGAAGACAAACATTGGCATAACGGAAATTATACAACTCTTCGTATTTGTAAATTTTTACTACTTCGGCAATATCACCATTGGCAATAAAATCGATTTTTATATTTTCATCAAGCCAGAAATAGTTATTTTTTACCACCATAAGCAAATCGCCCTTTTCAATTTCATTTTCGCGATACAAAATTGAACCCCGGATTCCTTTGTTGTACAAATTGGCCCGTTTATTCGAGCGCGTTACGATGGCTGTTTCAAAAATTCCATATTTCTGGTACGATGAAGTTATGCTCTCAATAAGTTCAGCGCCCGGAATTCTTTCCATATCGTCAAAATCAGTAATACTAAGATGGAAAAATCCTGATTCCTGATTTTCGCTGCCAATCCTGTTCCTGATTTGAGTAGCATTATTTAAGATTCCTGAACCTTCAGCCTGACGCACCACATCGGTTAATTCGGTACTTTTCACGCTAAACCCAAAATTTTCAAGTGTAGCAGGCTCAAGCGCCGGGCTGATATCTAAACCAACCGGTGGCAATTGGGCAGTGTCGCCAACCAAAACCAACCGGCAATTTTCGCCCGAGTAAACATATTCCAGCAAATCGTCGAGCAGTTTACCGCTGCCAAAAACCGAGTTTTCATTGGTTTCATTCGAAATCATGGAAGCCTCATCAATGATAAAGTAAGTGTTTTTATGCAGATTGTTATCGAGGACAAAATGCCCAAATCCATCGGATGAGGTTTTTTGCCGGTAAATTTTTTTGTGAATGGTAAATGCAGGCATTTTTGTGTAACCCGATAAAACCTTTGCAGCCCTGCCTGTTGGCGCCAGTAAAACCGACTGTATTTTAAGATTGCTCAAAGCCTGTGTTAAAGAATAAAGCATCGTTGTTTTTCCGGTACCAGCATAACCGGTTATCAGCATGATTTGATCGGGTTCATCAGAAAATATATATCCTGCAAGCATTTCAATCAGTTTCAACTGGCAGGCAGTTGGCGAAAACGGCAAATTTTGAGTCAATATGGTTTTTAAATGATTTTTAATCATACCATTAAAATAACTATAAGTTAAGGAAAGTAATTTATATTTTTTTTTAAATTTGCAGGCAATCGAAAAACAAACTACTTAAAATTATAAAAATGAAAACCGTATTACAAATTTTACTTTTCATCGTTGCTGTTGTTCTGGCGTTTTTTATTTATCAAAGTGTTCAGCGGCCCATTCAGTTTGAAAAAGCAAAAAAAGCCCGTTACGATACGACCGTTGAAAAGCTCAAAGATATAAGAAAAGCTCAGTTGGCGTATAAAGAAGTTTACGGAAAATTCACTGGAAGCTGGGATACTTTGATCAATTTTATTGTGAATGATTCCGTAATTACCGTTCGTAAAGTTGGCGAGTTAAACGACAGTATGGTTGAAGCCGGTATTACAGAAAGAAAAGCTATTCAGATGGGATTAATTGTTCGTGACAGTATTCGGGTAAGCGCTTTGGAAGCTGTGTTTGGCAAAGGGTACGATGCAAAAAATTTGAAATATGTTCCTGTTCCCGGAGAACCTAGTGAGTTTCATCTTGGAGCAACCATAATTATTACCGGATCAGGTATTGGAGTTCCGGTTTTCCAGGCCAAAGCCCACAACAACGTAATATTAAGAGGTTTAGACGAGCAATTAATTATTAATCTAAACGACCAGAGAAGGACAAACGAAAAATATCCCGGACTGTTGGTAGGTTCGCTTACTGAAACGGTAAACAACGCCGGAAACTGGGAATAAAAAGAATGTTTGATTTTACTACCGACGATTCGTTCGAAATCGAAAAAACAATACAATATAGTTTATCCATTCAGGTGAGCCTGGATGGATTTTCTTTTACGGCCTTTGACACATTGAAGAATAAAGTGGTTGCGTTCAAAACCACTCATGTAAAAATAAGCAGCGAAAACCTTCTTGTCAGACATTTAAAAGATTGGCTCGAAACGGAAAGTTTTTTAAAAAAACGGTTTAAGTATGTCAGGATTTTTATTTACAGCACAACATTTACAATTATTCCTGAGGAATTTTGTGGCGAAAAACTTTCTGAAAATTTGAATTCATTATTATTTCAGGAAGATACAACAGTAGAATTAACCGAGAATAAAATAGCCTGTATAAATGCCCGGCTGGTTTTCCCGGTTATGCGCGATTTGATTTCGTTACTGAATCAATTCTTTAACAGTAAAAAAGAAATTCTTCACCCAATTTTAGCATTTTTATCAAAACCGGTTGAGTCTGAAAAAAGGAATTGCGCGTTTATTATTACAACCCAAATGTTTTTCTATCTCGTTATTTACCGAAACGGCAAATTATTATTTGCTAACAGTTTTCCATATTTACATCATACTGATTTAGTTTACAACGTATTAAACAGTTTTAAACTGATGGAAACAGCACGAAGCGAAACAGAATTATTTGTTTGCGATGTAATGAACAAAAACACCGAAATTGAAGATTTACTTAAACCCTATTTTAAACCTATCAGCAAACTGAAAACCGACAAAACCATTTCAAATCATAAAGAATTGAATCATTCACTTCAGTTGCACCTTTCAACAATTTGACTGAAAAAATGAGAATTGTAGGAGGAAAATACAAGGGCAGGATTTTTATTCCGGGAAAAAATTTCAAGGCAAGGCCAACCACCGATATTGCAAAAGAAGGCCTGTTCAATATTCTTGAAAATCGCTATGATTTTTCAGAAAAAACGGTTCTCGATATTTTTTCAGGCTCGGGAAGCATTGGTTACGAGTTTATTAGTCGCGGCTGTAAAGAAGCGGTATTGGTTGAAAAAGATTTTGTACATCACCGTTTTATTCTGAATGTATTAGAAAAACTAAAAATAGAAAATGCAAAAATATACAAGACTGATGTATTTTTATTTCTGAGAACTTTTAAAGGAAGTTTCGATTTTATTTTTGCCGATCCACCCTTTGAACTGAAAAATTTGATTGAAGTTCCGGATGCCGTTTTAAAAACCAATCTTTTAAATGAAAATGGTTTGTTTATTTTAGAACATCCCAAAGAATACAACTTTTCTAATCATCCCTTTTTTAAGGAAAACCGGAAATACGGGAAAGTAAATTTCAGCTTTTTTGAAAAATAATAAAGAGTCTAAACTTTATCGCTCGTTTTCAGTTATTCTGACAAAATAATTTACATGAAACTACATTCGATACGAATTGAATACAAGTATGCCGAACTTACAAAAAACAACATTGATAAAAACCCGCTGAAACAGTTTGAAAATTGGCTAAACGATGCAATCAGCGTAAAAGTGAATGAACCAACTGCCATGTCGGTTGCAACTTTTGGAGTTGATGGATTCCCTGATTCGAGAATGGTTTTGTTGAAAGATTACAATGAAAATGGATTCACCTTTTTCACCAATTACAACAGTAGCAAAGGAAAAGCGATTGCAAAAAATCCGGCGGTTGGGTTGCATTTTTTCTGGCCTGAACTGGAACGGCAAATCCGCATTTCGGGATTCGCCGAAAAAACATCCGATGAAATTTCGGATCGGTATTTTTCGTCACGCCCGGTTTTAAGTCAGATTGCTGCTATTGTTTCAAATCAAAGCATTAAAATTCCTTCGCGCGAATTTCTTCAAAATCAATTTGAAAATCTTAAAAATGAAATGGTCAGTGAAATTCTAAAACGTCCTGAAACCTGGGGAGGGTTTTTGGTTAAACCCGTAAAATTTGAATTCTGGCAAGGTAGGGAAAGCCGGCTGCACGACAGGATTTTATATGAAAACGAAAACGGGAGTTGGATGATTTCGAGGCTTGCGCCCTGAGTAATGCGTGAATGCAAGAATGCTTAAATGAAGTACTAATGACCAGTGACCTTCTTATTGCCCAAAATCGAGATTTAATTTTTGACGGAGTAAAGCCAAACCTTGATTTTCCTTTAATAACTCATCATATTTTTCAGCATCGGAATAAATAATGCGACCTTTTACTTTTTCGGTAATTATGGCATTTAGCTGAATTTTTGAGTTTTTCAATTCCTTTCGCAACCACGAAACCAACTCGGGTTTAATGGTTCCGATTAAATCCTCCTGAACTGTGTTTTCAATTTCTAAAATTAACTGATAGTCTTCTTTTAACTCGGGTAAATTCGAAAGTGTTGACTGCAGATTGGGTCGGTCATCAAGTCGTTTTAAAAATGCTTCCCATTTCAATTTTAATTCCTCAAGGGTAAAATCTTCTTTTTCATTATCCTTCGAATAAATTTGATGCTGCTCTTTAGCCGAAAGTTGTTTGTCATCCAGTTTTCCTTCAAGAGCGTCTTTAATCGAAGGGGAACTCATGTTACTGAAGCTTCGCCGGGCTATTTTCCTGACTTCAACATCACCGGCAGGTGCAGTGGGTTTTGTGGGTGACTGCACAACCTGAAGAACAGGGGTATCTGCCTTTTCTTCTGAAAGGGATTGGTTTGAAAAAATGGATTCAAGAAAATCTTCGGGTTGTGAAGTGTCAGCTATTTTTTTTTTAAGGTGAGCTGTGCTATCCTGATTAATGCCAACTCAACCAGCAACCTTTTGTTCATGCTCATTTTGTATTGCATGTCACATTCATTGCTTATTTGCAGCGCTTCAAGCAAAAAACCGCTTTCCACTGCCTGTGCCTGCACTTTGTAACGTTCTTTAGTTTCGCCGCCAACTTCAAGTAATTGAATGGTTTCAGCATTCCGGCACACCAGCAAATCGCGGAAATGACTGCTCAGTCCGGTTATAAAATGATGCCCGTCGAAACCATGGTTCAGGATATCGTTAAATATCAGCAATACTTCGGGCACATCATTTTTCAGAAACTGATCAACCAGTTTAAAATAGTAGTCGTAATCCAGCACATTCAGGTTGGTTATAACATCGTGGTACGTTATTTTCCTGCCCGAAAAACTGACAATCTGGTCGAAAATTGAAAGTGCATCACGCATTGCGCCATCTGCTTTTTGCGCGATTACATTCAGCCCTTCGGGTTCAACTTCAATACTTTCGTTTTTTGCAACAAATTCCAAATAACCCGCAATATCGGAAACACTAATACGGTTAAAATCAAAAATCTGGCATCGCGATAAAATGGTCGGAATGATCTTGTGTTTCTCGGTGGTGGCCAAAATAAAAACAGCGTGTTTTGGCGGTTCTTCCAGTGTTTTCAAAAAAGCATTAAAAGCCTGAGCGGAAAGCATGTGAACCTCGTCGATGATATACACACTGTACCTTCCCATTTGTGGCGGAATCCGAACCTGGTCGGTAAGGCTTCGAATATCGTCAACCGAGTTGTTTGAAGCAGCGTCGAGTTCGTGGATATTAAACGAACGGCTGGAATTAAACGCTTTGCATGAATCGCACTCGTTGCAAGCTTCCACTTCGGGTGACAAATTGGTGCAGTTGATTGTTTTGGCAAAAATACGCGCACAGGTTGTTTTACCAACACCGCGCGGCCCGCAAAACAGGTAAGCATGAGCCAGTTGGTTACTTTTGATGGCATTCTTTAACGTATTGGTTATCGAATCCTGGGCAACCACGGTTTGAAAAGTATCAGGTCTGTATTTACGTGCCGAAACAACAAAGTTTTCCATATTATCGCTTTTCGCAGTGAGCGACCAAAGATAATTAAATCTGCTTTTTAACCTCTATTTTTTTATTAACAACAATTGACTAATTTTATCCGTGACATCAATATTCAGAATGAAACAGAATTAAAACAGTCGATATGAAATACTACTTTTTTGTTATAACTATCTTGTTTTCTTTTCAAATTACAGCGCAGCATAAAACACTTCACGATTTTAAAGCAACAACCATCGATGGAAAAAAATTTGATTTTTCGACACTGAAAGGCAAGAAAGTTCTGATTGTGAATACGGCTTCAGAATGTAGCCTGGCGCCACAATTCAAAAAATTGCAGGAGTTGTATGAAGAATACGGAGGCGACGATTTTGAAATTATTGCTTTCCCCAGTAATGATTTTGGAAAACAGGAACCGGGTAACAATAAGGAAATTTTTGAAGTGTGTACAAAAAAATATGAAATCACTTTTCAGATGATGGAAAAAATAAAGATAAAAGGTAACAATCCCCACCCGATTTACAAGTGGCTCACCAGCAGCGAAGAAAATGGAACACTTGAAGCCAAAGTAACCTGGAACTATCAGAAATTCTTGATTGACGAAAACGGACTGGTCGTGGATGCACTTTCGCCAATTTCAAGCCCAAAGAGTAACCGGATTTTGGAGTGGCTGATGGAGTAAAATATTAATTATCCCAACGCCTCTTTGTACACCCGAAGTACCCTCTCCCTTGCAAACGCATGTTCAACAATAGGTTGTGGATATTTTACGGTTCCATATTCAGGTACCCATTTCAGAATGTATTTGGCCTGTACATCAAACTTTTGTTGTTGCGCTCCGGGATTGAAAACACGGAAATAAGGCGCTGCATCGCAACCGCAACCTGCCGCCCACTGCCAGTTTCCGTTGTTCGAGGCCAAATCGAAATCAAGCAGTTTTTCGGCAAAATAAGCCTCGCCCCAGCGCCAGTCGATTAACAAATGTTTGGTTAAAAAACTGGCTGTCAACATTCTCACACGGTTGTGCATGAAACCTGTTTCATTCAGTTCGCGCATTCCGGCATCAACCATCGGATAACCGGTTTCTCCACGGCACCAGACTTCAAATTCCTTTTCGTTGTTCCGCCATTGAATAAAATCGTATTTTGGCTTAAATGCCTTATTTTCAACCTGTGGAAAATGTCGCAAAATCTGGCTAAAGAAATTTCGCCAAATCAATTCATTCAGAAATATCTCCGACAAATTGAGTGCAATCCGTGTAACTTCTCTGATGCTGATTGTTCCGAACCGCAGATAAACACCCAGTTTCGATGTGGCATCCAATGCAGGCAAGTCTCGTTTTTCGGCATAATTTGTTATCAACTGATCCGAAATATTCATTTCTGGTACATATACCTGACTTTTCACAAAACCGATTTCTCCAATTTCGGGAAAATGAAACGGTTTGGTTTTTATCAAACTGTGCAGAAAGTTTGGTGATGGAAATTCCTGAATTCCCGACTTTTCAAGCGCCTGTTTCCATTTTCTACTGTACGGCGTAAAAATGGTGTAAGGTGTTTTATCATCCTTTAAAACTTCGGTATGTTCAAAAATTACATGGTCCTTAAACGAATGAAATGCAATCCCTTTCTGCTTGAAAAAGTTTTCAATTTCCTTATCGCGCTGAATGGCATACGGTTCGTAATCGTTGTTGGTGTAAACGGCAGCAATTTCAAATTCACCGGCCAGTTGCTGAAAAATTTCCAAAGGTTTGCCATGCAACACTTTCAGAGAACTCCCTTGTTTTTCAATTTCAGAATTAATTTTTTGAAGTTGATTGTAGATAAAAGTAACGCGGGCATCGTTTTTTGAATTCAGCTTATCCAGAATCTCCGTATCGAAAATAAAAATGGGCAAAACAGGCAGACCCGATTTTAAAGCATGAAAAAGCCCGGTATTGTCAGCTAAACGCAAGTCGCGGCGAAACCAGAAAACAGCAATTTTTTGCATCATATTTTTTTGAATCAAACCAATTTGATTGGTAATTTAAACAACCGATTTCTAAAACAGTTTAGCTGAGGAGTGGTTAAAGTTTTACCTGCGTGCTCCCGCCATTGCCGCCGAAACTGCAACCGATGCGGCAACTGCCTGGGCTGCTGCAATTGCTTCGGAAACTGCAACTGAAACCTGATTTTCAACCATCAGATTTTTCAGCTCGTTATCTGCCCGGTTTCGCTTTTCCCTCTCCGGAAAAATCCGTTTGATTAATCCGGCAGGTTTTAACATGGACAACAGCATGATTTCTTCTTCATTTTCAGTACCCCTGAAAATCTGGTATTCAATATCGGAAATCAAATTAAATAACGGCTGTTTGTTTATTATTTTTGATTTTTGCCATTTGAAAAACAAAAACTGGTGAGGTTCCATTTTAATGATTCTCCTGGCAACCAATCCTTTTTGAACTTCCTTTCGAATTTGCTTTTGTGAAAAACTCAATTTACCAATCCATGTTGATATTTTAACCGGTTCTGACTTTTGTTTTATCTTTTCCAATAAAAACCGGTGAAGCGGGTCTGAAGTTCTGTCATTAAGAAATACCACTTTTTTCTGATCGAACCTGATATTTTTATTCAGAAAAAGTTCCAAAAACATAGCGCCATTCAAAACAGTATTCATAACTGAATAAGATGCCGAAATTAATCCCCCCTTTTCGGGATGAATTGCAAGCAGGTACAACTTTTGTGTCAAAGGAATTGATGAATTCATTTTTTTATGCTTTTGATTTTTTCTTTCTTTACATGTCGGTTTAACCCGATGAAAATTACAAAGAATCTTCCATTTCAACCAATTTTAAACAATAATGATTAAGATAAAAAAAGGTTTTGCAAGCGATAACAATTCAGGTGTACATCCTAACATTTTAAAGGCAATGGAATCCGCCAACCACGGGCATGTTGTAGGTTACGGAAACGATGTTTACACCCAAAAAGCCATCAGGATTTTTAAGGAAAAGTTTGGCGAAAAAACTGAAGTGTTTTTTGTTTTTAACGGAACCGGCGCCAATGTTTTGGGGCTTTCAACAGTTACCCACAGTTTTAATTCGATTATTTGTGCTGAAACTGCGCACATTCAGGAAGATGAATGTGGCGCCCCCGAAAAATTTACCGGGTGCAAATTGTTGCCGGTTGAACCTGTAAACGGGAAAATCTCACCCGAAGCCATTCAACACCACCTGAAAGGATTTGACTTTGAACACCATTCTCAACCGCGGGTGATTTCCATTTCGCAGGTAACCGAAATGGGAACGGTTTACCAGCCTCACGAAATTATCGCGCTGGCCGACCTTGCCCACAACAATAACATGCTTCTGCACATGGACGGTGCACGAATTGCAAACGCGGCAGTTTCGCTGAACCTTGATTTTAAAGCTTTCACCAAAGATTGCGGAGTTGATATTTTATCGTTTGGCGGCACAAAAAACGGAATGATGCTGGGCGAAGCAGTACTGTTTTTTAATCCTGATTTGACTCCGCTCACCAAATATATCCGCAAACAAAGTATGCAGTTGTACTCGAAAATGCGGTTTGTGGGGGCACAATTTATTGCTTATTTCGAAAATAATTTGTGGAAGGAAACAGCAGCACACGCCAACAAAATGGCAAAACTGCTGGAAGCTGAGGTGACAAAAATTCCTGAAATCAAACTTACCCAACAGGTAAATGCAAACGGCGTTTTTGCCATTGTTCCCCGAAAAATTATTCAGCCGCTACAGGAACAATTCTTTTTTTACATCTGGAACGATGTTACTTCGGAAGTGCGCTGGATGACTTCTTTTGATACAACCGAAGATGAAATTTTTGAGTTTACTGCTTTGATTAAGAATTTAATCAGAAATGAACAATAAAATCCAAATCTCAAAATGCAAAAACAAATAAATTACAAAATCCAAAAAATCAATTTTCAAACAAAGAAATGTTTGAAATTTTAAAAAATTGCTATTTGATTTTTATTTGAAATTTGTTATTTGCTTTTTGGCACTTTAAAATTATGGCTTTGTTTAAATACTATCCAAGTAATCCGAAAAAGCTGAACCCGGAGATGGAAAAGCGGATTTTTATCCACAGCCTGATATTTCCGGCTTTGATGGTTTTTATATTTTGGATAGTTGAGATAACTGAGCAAACCATTGGAATCAGTTTTGTGCGGCTCGGCGTTTATCCCCTGCACCTGAAAGGATTGCCTGGAATTCTGTTTTCACCGTTTATTCATTCCGGTTTTAGTCATCTCATTTCAAACTCAATTCCCTTTTTTATCCTCATGTTTGCGCTTATTTATTTTTACAGGCGCATTTCGTACCGGATTTTTATCCAGATGTTTTTACTTTCCGGGGTCTGCGTATGGCTTTCAGGCCGCGAGGCTTGGCACATTGGCGCAAGCGGAGTTATTTATGCCATGGCTGCTTTTCATTTTGTCAGCGGAATTATCAGAAACGATACCCGTTTGCTAACAATGTCGGTAACCGTGGTATTTTTGTATGGCGGAATGGTTTGGGGCATGTTGCCAATAAAACCCGATGTTTCGTGGGAAGGCCATTTGTGGGGCGCTGTTTCGGGTGTTGTACTGGCTTTGTATTATCGCAAATATATCATCCGCCGCGATAAATTCGACTGGGAAGAAGAGGAAGAAGAAGACAAAGGTGAAGAAGCTGAAGATGAGAGAAATGAAGATATTGAGAGAAGTCAAAAAACGTTGGATATCATTTCAACCGAAAATGAAGTGGACAAATTCAAACGGTTAGATAACATGAGTCATACCGGGGAGTTTTGAAACTTTGTAAAAATTAAACATCAAATATTTTTCTATTTTTCTCATATTGATTTAAAAAGCCCATTAAAAATGACTTTAACAACTGAAAACATATTACTTATTGGTTCCATACTTTTGTTTATCTCGCTTTTTGCCGGGAAAACATCGTATAAAGTTGGAGTACCTGTATTGATTTTATTTATATCGATTGGGATGCTTGCAGGTTCAGAGGGCATTGGCGGAATTTATTTCGACAACCCAAAAACTGCACAGTTTATCGGAATTATTGCATTAAACTTCATCCTTTTTTCCGGTGGCCTCGATACCGACTGGCAATCAATTAAACCCGTGCTTTGGCAGGGAATTTCACTTTCAACTTTAGGTGTTTTATTGAGTGCATTTGCAGTTGGGATATTTGTTTGGGCAATTACCGATTTTACAATTTATGAAGGTTTATTGCTTGGTTCTATTGTTTCATCGACCGACTCAGCGGCAGTATTTTCAATTTTACGGTCGAAAAGTCTGGCGCTAAAGGGCAATATAAGGCCTACTCTTGAACTTGAAAGTGGAAGTAACGACCCAATGGCTTACATTTTAACCATAGTTTTTACAGGATTGGTAATTAACCAGAATTCAAGTTTGGCTGGCATTGTTCCCATGTTTTTTATGCAGATGATTATTGGCGGACTGCTGGGAATTATAACCGGGAAATTAGGAACCATTTTAATTAACAAGATTCAGCTTGATTTTGAAGGGCTATACATTGTGTTGGTAATTGCCATCATGTTTTTCAGTTTTTCGTTTACCAATTTTATTGGGGGCAACGGCTTTCTGTCAGTTTATTTATGCGCAGTGTTTCTGGGCAACCAGGAATTGATGCACAAAAAGAAAATTATCAAATCATTCGACAGTTTTGCCTGGTTAATGCAAATAATACTATTCCTTACATTGGGGCTTCTTGTTTTTCCAAGTGAAATTCTTCCCTTTATTGGCATTGGTTTAATTATTTCAGTGTTTATAATTCTAATCTCCCGACCTATTAGTGTTTTTATCAGCCTTGCTCCATTTAAAATACAAAACCGCACCAAACTTTTTCTTTCCTGGGTCGGGCTTCGCGGAGCAGTACCAATTGTTTTTGCAACCTACCCATTACTTGCCGGCGCCGAAAAAGCACACATGATTTTTAACATCGTATTTTTTGTATCAATAACTTCGGTAATTATTCAGGGCACTTCACTGCCATTAGTTGCCAAATTTATGAAACTAACATTGCCTGAAGAACTTAAAAAACGAACCCTGACAGACCTGGCTTTAACCGATGGTATTAAATCATTACTCACCGAATTGGTAATTTCTGATAACAGTTTAGTTGCCGGGAAACAAATCGTTCAGTTGGGTTTACCCAAAACCACATTGATTTCGTTTATACTCCGGGATGACAGTTACATTATTCCCAATGGGTCCACAATCCTGGAGGTAAACGATACGCTTTTTATTTTGTCTGAAAACAAAGACGCTTTGAATTCGGTATTTGAATGTCTTAATATTGACAAACGGGGAGCGTTGGGATGATTTAACGTACAACATCAAACTCAATTTAAATAACCGCAAATCAACCGTGTTCCCAAAAAAAAGTTAATTTTGCCAGCAGTAAAAAAATGAAGTTCATTATCAATGATTAGCAGAAGGATTATCCGTACGAAGGTGTTGCAAGTTTTATACGCCTACTACTCATCAGAAGAGAGATCAATCAACAACACCGAGAAAGAACTCTTTTTCTGCATCCATAAAACGTACGACCTTTACCACTATTTACTGGCTCTGGTGATAGAAATTGCCGATTATGCCGAAACCCGGATAGAACTCAAACGTAACAAACACCAACCCACACAAGAAGATTTGCACCCCAACATTAAATTTGTTTCCAATCTTTTTATCCAGCAACTTCGCGAGAACAGGCAGCTAACTGCATACCTGAACCAAACAAAACTGAGTTGGGTAAATCATCCCGAATTAATAAAAGAGTTGTATCTGATTGTGACCGAATCGGAAATTTACCAGGAATACGTTAGCAGCGAAACCCGCTCTTTTATGGACGACCGGAAATTTATTGAAAAAATATTCAATAAAATTTTCCTGGTTTCGGAGGAATTGTATGAAGTGTTGGAAGAGCAAAGCATTTACTGGAACGACGATATTGAGTTTGTAATTTCGGTTATCATTAAAACAACCAAACGCTTTAATGAAACTACTGATTCGGGACAGCATTTGATGCCGCTGTATAAAGATGAAGAAGACCGCGAATTTGCGAGAGATTTGCTGCGGAAATCGGTAATCAATCACGATGAACTGCAGGCATTAATTAAAGTACATTCGAGCAACTGGGATGTTGAACGCATTGCATTTATGGATATTTTGATGATGCAAATGGCCATCACCGAATTTTTGTATTTCCCATCAATCCCCACGAAAGTTACCATGAATGAATACATTGAACTTTCAAAATTTTACAGTACCGAAAAAAGCCGTAATTTTATCAATGGCATTCTCGATAAAACGCTGAAAGATTTAAAGAAAGAAGGCAAAATAAATAAAGCAGGCCGCGGTTTGGTTGGCGAATAAATCAGAATTTATTTTGGCCGGATTGGTTGCAAGGCAAATAAAAAACTTAGAAATTCAATCGAATTGCAAAGAACCCAAACATTTAATTATTTTTGCCGGGTTGAAAATGAACTCTTTAAAATTAAAAATGATAAATTAAAAATTGAAAGTTATGATGAATATTATTTTAATGTCACAACCCCAGGGAAGTGATGCCAATCCGCTGATGAGCATGTTGCCACTCTTATTAATTGTGGTGGTGTTTTACTTTTTTATGATCCGTCCGCAGATGAAACGCCAGAAAGAAGTGCGTAAATTCCGCGAAAGCCTTGCCAAGGGCGATAAAGTGGTTACCACCGGCGGTGTTTATGGCAAAATTGTGGAAGTAAAAGAAACTGTAATTATTCTCGAAATTGCAAAAGACGTTCACATTACCGTTGACAAAAACGGAATTATCAAAGATATGAGCGACGTGCAAACACGTTAAAACCTGTTTAACTATGAAAAAAGGGCTGGCTGTTTTGAAATAGCCAGCCCTTTTTGTTTGCTTTGACCGTAGGTTCCTGGTGATTAATTTTGAAATAACAAAATAAGAAAAAAGGAATAACAAAATAAGGAATCAGAAAGTAGGACTTCGCCCTTCCGACTCCCGACTTTGTGCTTTGAACTTTCTTACACATTAAACCTGAAATGCATAATGTCGCCATCCTGCACAACATATTCCTTACCTTCGATTGCAATTTTACCGGCATTTCTGCACGCACTTTCTGAACCTAACGTCACATAATCGGTATATTTTATGACCTCGGCACGAATAAATCCCCGTTCAA
>Ga0210024_1002384_pt1 | contig 16122 bp, 17 predicted proteins | sample CryGeymeta201525_FD_183988 | JGI IMG/M metagenome (GOLD analysis project Ga0210024, IMG submission 183988) | Groundwater microbial communities from Crystal Geyser aquifers in Utah, USA - Crystal Geyser metaG 2015-25 (SPAdes) (version 2) | ecosystem: Environmental > Aquatic > Deep subsurface >... | reverse complement strand
GGTAATAAAACGCACTTTTTTATTGACCGGCAACACCAGCGGGTTGTCCACCTCCAGCAGGTAATGTTCGCCCTTGGCAGCACCACTGTCGATCTGGTTGCGCGGTGTGATCAGACGACTGGAGTAGCTCACGCCTTCAGCCGGAAACTCGTACTGCCACATCCATTGGCTGCCTGTAACCTTGACCACCAGTTCGGCATCGGTCTTGGTGTCTTCATACAGCACCACAGCATGAAAAGCCGGAATACCGAAGACGCCGTAGTCGATCACGAACAACAGCGCAAAGGGTGCCAACGCCCACAACCACTGCTTGCGGTTGGTCGGGCCGGTAAAGGTCGCGGCCTTGTAGCCCGCGTCTTTGCGGTGCGTGCGAAAGGAGTAGATCAGCATGCCGAAAACGACAAAAAACATGATCAGGATGACCACCATGACCAGGTTGTGCATGTGCAGGGTTTCACGGGCGATCGGCGTCACCGGCTCAGGAAAGTTGAACGCGTAGCCCGCCTGGGCCGCCGCCGCCGCCAACATCACCCAGAAACCGAGCGCAAATTTGTGCAAATGAAGCATGTTTTTACTGTCCTCAACATATGGAAATGTCGATCCTTTGACATTTATCAAACAATTTTAGTCGAGGAATGGCTACCAATTCCCCCAAAATTACAGGGGAAAACCCGATGCCTGGGCGATAAATACTGGACGTATTGCGCTGCTCTTCAGGGCGTCCAAAAGATGCGCGCCGTCGGCCAGACCAGTAGCAAAACAATGATGCAGGGGGCCACCGTCCAGGCAATTTCAACCCACAACGCCGGGTGAAAGTTTTCCCGCCCAATTTTTTCTGACCGATGGTGTCGCCATGATGCGACCAGAAGCGCTGAAAACGAGAGCACAAAAATGAGCAGGCAAAGCACCATCAAACCCCAGCGCAAGTTGAACTCACTCATGCCTCGCCTCCTTGTCAAACAAAAACCCTGCCGCGTCGGCGCCGCGTACAGCCGTTCTGCCCTTGACCAGGGCCTGGCGCATGTCGGCCAAACTGATCTCGCTGTGCGCCGCCACCGTCAAACGCGGCGCGGGCTTGACGGCGTGGCCGTAGATGATCTCAAACGTCAATTGCAACGGCCCACCAGACAGCGCGTCGAGCAACTGCTGACGCCAACGCCGCCCGCGCAGGGCCGCAAAGCGTGCCGGGTGCAGGTTGCGGCCAAGTTCACGCAGTTCCTGCAGCAGCCGCTCAGGGCCGGCAAAGCTCAGCGTGATGCGCTCCATGTCCATCACCGGGTCGGCAAAACCAGCCGACACCAGCATGTCGCCCCAATCGTGCATGTCTGTGAATTCGTGCGCTGCGGCTGGCCAACCCTGTTCCCGGTACAAGGTGCGCAGCTCGGTGAGCGTGTCTGGCCCCAGACAGGAAAACATCAAGAATCCGTCGACTGCCAGGCCCTGGTGCCACTGCCCAATCAGGGTCTGCGGGTCAGCGCTCATGTGCAACGCCATGTTGGACCACAGCATCTGCACCGGACTGTCGATGCGCGACACCAGCCGGGGCTTGCCTTGCCGCCAGGTCTTGGGCTGCCACCAGGGTGAATACAAGGCTTGGCGTACCTGTGCCGCGGCAGAGGCTGATGGTTCCAGCAAAATGCAGCTTGCTTGTGGATAGCGATCAGCCAGCACGGCGTGGGTTTGCCAGCCACCACGCCAGGGCGCCCAATGCGCCCAACTTGCGGGCTTGTTCTTGATCCAGTCCAGGCGCGCCTGCATGCGACGGGCCACCTCTTCGTGCAGCCACGGCGACACGCTTGCGGGCAACTGCTGCCAGCGCGCAGCGGCGCGGGGGTCAATGGTCGGTGAGGTGGCTTGTTGCGGCATGGGGAAATCAATCGAAGTGCGAGAGTATATTGACCGCATGTTTACAGCATTGCGATCAGGGTTGCCACACCGGCTTTTGTCGACGGCGCCGTTGCCGAGCCAGTGCCACGTCTGCCACGCCTGGCCCGCTGCGCCGGTGTGCGAGGCCTGCGTCAACCGGTTTGCCCAACCCGTCAACCGCTGCCCAACTTGCGCGACACCGATGCCAATCGCAGCGCAGTGCTGCGGCGCTTGCCTCAAAAACCCGCCGCCACTGGACCAGTGCCTGGCGGCCGTAGCCTACGCCTACCCGTGGTCAACGCTGATCCAGTCGTTCAAGTTTCACGCCCAGCCTGGCCTGGTGCGCAGTTTTGCATTGTTGCTGCGCGCCACGCCGTGGGTTGAAGATGCGCTGGAGGCGGCGGACCTGCTGCTGCCGATGCCGCTGTCCGCCAATCGCCTCAAAGAGCGCGGCTACAACCAGGCGCTGTTGTTGGCACAGCATCTGGCGCCAGGTAAAAGCCGTGCCGATGTGCTGCTGAAGATCGTCGACACGCCAGCGCAGCACACGCTCAAGCGCGCCCAGCGGCTGGTGGCGCTGAACCACGCCTTTGCCGTTGAGCCGCTTCACGCTGGCGAACTGACGGACAAATCGGTGGTGTTGGTGGACGACGTCATGACCACCGGGGCATCGCTGTTCAGCGCGGCGCGGGCGCTCAAAAGCGCCGGCGCACGCCAGGTCACAGGCCTGGTTTTTGCCAGAACCGAATAACCAGTGCCGATTTGCACGGCGACAATCGGCGCATGTTTCATATCGTTCTGGTCGCGCCCGAAATCCCCCCCAACACCGGCAATGTGATCCGCCTGGCGGCCAACACCGGCTGCACGCTGCATCTGGTCGAGCCACTCGGCTTCTCTATGGACGACAAACACATGCGCCGCGCCGGGCTGGACTACCATGAATACGCCACCGTCAAGCGCCACGCCGACTGGGCAGCGTTTCTGGCGGCAGAGCATCCCGCGCCAAACCAGCTGTTTGCGCTGACCACCAAGGCCACCCGCAGTGTCTTCGACGCCCACTTTCAGCCGGGTGACTACCTTGTGTTTGGCTCGGAGACCCAAGGCCTGAGTGACGCGGTGCGTCAGTCGTTCACGCCCTCGGCCGCCATCAAATTGCCTATGGTTGCCGGGCAACGCAGCATGAATCTGTCCAACGCGGTCGCGGTCACTGTCTTTGAAGCCTGGCGACAAAACGACTTTGGGTTATCAACAAAATAAGCCTCTAGCCCTTATAAAATAGGCGCAAGCAGTTATTTATTTGATAGCATTTATGTCACCAGTTTCTTCGGCCAACCACTGCAGCACCGGCACCGTTCCGGGCAGAATGGGGGCCACCTTCACAGGCAGCCGCTGCCAGGCAAAGCTTTGCGCCTCTCGCATTTGCAACTCGCCCGTCCAGTCAAGCACCTTGCAGAAATGCAGCCGCACCAGCGCGTGCGGGTAATCCACCATCTCTTCGCGCCAACGCACGATGCGGCCAGTGTGGATACCGAGTTCTTCGTGCAGTTCACGCGCGAGCGCTTGCGCCGCCGTCTCACCCGGCTCAAACTTGCCGCCGGGAAACTCCCAGTACCCCGCGTAGACCTTGCCTGCGGGCCGCGAGGTAAGCAAAAAATCGCCGTTGGGCGCAATCAGCACACCGACAGCGACATCAACCACCGGCCGGTCGGTACCGCCGACGCGCACTTGATCAGCGTCGGCCACCAGGGGCTGGCGCCCCACCGTCATGCCGCGCGCTGCCCGGCAAAGTCGCGGGCAAACTGGTAGGCGACGCGGCCACTGCGGGCGCCACGTTCGAGCGCCCACACCAACGCCTGCGGTCGTGCCGCCTCAATGTCGGCGCCGCTGACACCAAAAGAAGAGAGCCACTGCGCCACAATGGCCAGGTACTCGTCCTGGTTAAAAGAGTAAAAACTGACCCACAAACCAAAGCGCTCGGAGAGCGAGATTTTTTCTTCCACCACCTCACCCGGATGCACCTCGCCGTCGTCGCTGTGGCTGTAGCTCAGGTTGTCTTTCATGTGTTCGGGCAGCAGATGGCGGCGGTTGCTGGTGGCGTAGATCAGCACATTGGGCGTGGTGGCAGCCACCGAGCCGTCCAGAATCGACTTCAGCGCCTTGTAGCCCGGCTCGCCGTCTTCAAAGCTCAAGTCGTCACAAAAGACGATGAATTTTTCAGACCGCGCAGACACCAGGTCGACAATGTCAGGCAAATCAGTCAGGTCGGCCTTGTCGACCTCGATCAGACGCAGGCCCAACGGCGCGTACTCGTTCAGGCAGGCGCGGATCAGCGATGACTTGCCCGTACCGCGGGCGCCGGTGAGCAGCACATTGTTGGCCAGTTGGCCGCGCACAAACTGCAGCGTGTTGCGCTGAATTTTTTCTTTTTGCGGCTCAATCTCTTTCAGGTCATGGAGTTTCATCACGCCAATGTGGCGCACCGGCTCAAGACTACTTCGGCCAGCGCTGCGTTTACGATAGCGGTAGGCGCTCGACGCTGACCAGTCAGGCTGCGCCAGCGGTTGCGGTAACACCGTCTCAATGCGGGCGATCAGTTGCTCGGCACGCGCCAGCAGTTGTTCAAACGCGGCGTTCATGAACGGTAGTCGGCGTTGATGGAAACGTAGTCGTGACTCAGGTCACAGGTCCAGACCGTATCAAGCGCCGCGCCGCGCCCCAGCACCACGCGCACGGTGATGTCGCTTTGCTGCATGACGCGTTGGCCGTCTTCTTCGCGGTACGCCGGGTTGCGCCCGCCCTGGGTGGCCACATGCACATCGTCCAGGTACAGGTCAATGGCGGTCTGGTCCAGATCGGTGATGCCGGCGTAGCCCACCGCCGCCAGAATGCGGCCGAGGTTGGGGTCGCTGGCAAAAAACGCGGTTTTGACCAAGGGTGAATGCGCAATGGCGTACGCCACTTGCCGGCACTCGGCCTGCGTGCGTCCGCCTTCAACCCGAATCGTAATGAATTTAGTAGCGCCTTCCCCGTCACGCACGATGGCTTGCGCCAGTTTTTTGGCCACGTCCAGCATGGCAGACTTGAGCGCCTGACCGGCGGCACTGTCGAGCGACGTGATGGCATTGTGGTGGGCCTTGTGAGTGGCCATCACGACAAACGAGTCATTGGTGGAGGTATCGCCGTCGACCGTGACACGGTTGAAAGAGCCCTCAGCCAGTTCCAGCGCCAACTGTTTCATCAAGCCAGGAGCCACGCAAGCGTCGGTGGCCATAAAACCGAGCATGGTCGCCATATTGGGACGAATCATGCCCGCGCCCTTGCTCATGCCGGTGATGCTGACGGTGGCGCCATCGATCACGACCTGCGCGCTGAATGCCTTGGGCACGGTATCGGTGGTCATGATGGCCTGCGCCGCGCGCAACCAGTTGTCCGTCTTTGCATCTGCAATCGCGGCGTCCAGGCCCGCTTCAATGCGCTCGATGGGCAGCGTTTCCATGATCACGCCAGTGGAAAACGGCAGCACCTGCTGCGCCGTGATGGCCAGTCTGCCCGCCAGCGCCTGACAGCTTTGCAAAGCACGCGCCAGCCCATCGGCACCGGTGCCGGCGTTGGCGTTGCCGGTGTTGATGACCATGGCGCGAATGCCTCGCGGCCCGGCCAGATGCACCCGACACAATTGCACGGGCGCGGCACAAAAGCGGTTCTGCGTGAACACGCCCGCCACCGCCGTGCCTTCGTCCATCAGGACCACGGTCAAATCCTTGCGGTCGGCCTTGCGAATACCCGCTTCGGTAACGCCAATGCGCACGCCAGCGATGGGCAGCAGGTCAGCGGCTTGCGGTGCAATGAGGTGAACAGCCATCTTTGATTACTCCGGAAAACCGTGCTTCAAGCCAGCTTGCCGTGGCAGTGCTTGTACTTCTTGCCGCTGCCGCAAGGACAGGGTTCGTTGCGCCCAACTCGGGGGATTTCGGGTTTGACCGTCGACTCGTCCACAGCGGTTTGCACCTCGCCGGTTTCGGTGGGGGCGCTGTAGGTGACGTTGCTCACCCGCTCGGCGCGGCTTTCCATTTCGGCAGCCGCTTGTTCTGCCTCTTCGTTGGACTGGATGCGCACCGTCATCAAAATCTTGGTGACTTCGTTCTTGACAGCATCGAGCATCTGACCAAACAGCTCGAACGCTTCGCGCTTGTATTCCTGCTTGGGCTGCTTTTGCGCATAGCCACGCAGGTGAATGCCTTGGCGCAAATAATCCAGCGCGCTCAAGTGATCACGCCAGTTGGAGTCGATGCTTTGCAGCAAGACCATGCGCTCAAACTGGGTGAAGTTCTCTGTGCCAACCATGTCAACTTTGGCGTTGAACACCTCGTTAGCCTTGGCCCGAACCGTTTCCAGCAAATCGTGGTCGGTGATGGCGCTGGCAGCGTTGACTTGCTGCTGCAGGTCCAGACTGAATTGCCATTCGTCCTTGAGCACTTTTTCCAGCGCGGGCAGGTTCCACTGCTCTTCGACCGATTCAGCCGGCACAAACTGGCGCACGATGTCTTCAAAGCAGCCCGCGCGCAGGCCCTGTACCTGCGCCGACAGATCCGTGGCGTCGAGAATCTCGTTGCGCTGCTGGTAAATCACCTTGCGCTGGTCATTGGCGACGTCGTCGTATTCGAGCAGCTGTTTGCGCATGTCAAAGTTTCGCGCTTCGACCTTGCGCTGGGCGCTCTCGATACTGCGCGTAACCATGCCCGCCTCGATGGCCTCGCCTTCGGGCATCTTGAGCTTGTCCATGATGGCGCGCACACGGTCACCGGCGAAGATGCGCATCAGCGAATCGTCCAGACTCAGGTAAAACCGCGACGAACCGGGGTCGCCCTGACGCCCCGAGCGGCCGCGCAACTGGTTGTCAATGCGGCGTGACTCATGACGCTCGGTAGCGATGATGCGCAAGCCACCCAGGCTGGTCACCTTCTCGTGGTCTTGTGCCCACTGGGCGCGCAAGGCGTCAATCTGCTGTTGCTTTTGCTCGGAACTGAGCGCTTCATCGGCTTCAACGGCTTCCACCAACTTGCCAATATTGCCGCCCAGCACAATGTCGGTACCCCGACCGGCCATGTTGGTCGCGATGGTGATCATCTTGGGCCGACCGGCCTGCGCCACGATGTCGGCCTCACGGGCGTGCTGTTTGGCGTTGAGCACCTGGTGCGGCAGCTTCTCTTTGGTCAGCAGTTCAGCGATGATTTCCGAGTTTTCAATCGACGTGGTGCCCACCAGCACGGGTTGGCCGCGCTCGTAGCATTCGCGGATATCCTTGATCGCCGCGTCGTACTTCTCTTTGGTGGTCTTGTAAACCCGGTCGAGCTGGTCATCCCGACGGCTGGGTTTGTTCGGCGGCATGACCACGGTTTCGAGACCATAGATTTCCTGAAACTCGTAAGCCTCGGTATCGGCCGTGCCGGTCATGCCGGCCAGCTTGGCATAGAGCCTGAAGTAATTCTGGAACGTGATCGACGCCATGGTCTGGTTCTCCGGCTGGATCGCCACGCCCTCCTTGGCCTCAACCGCCTGGTGCAAGCCTTCGCTCCAGCGCCGCCCCGTCATCAGTCGCCCGGTGAACTCGTCAACGATAACCACTTCGCCCGCTTGCACCACGTAATGCTGGTCGCGGTGGTACAGATGCTGCGCCCGCAGCGCCGCGTACAGGTGGTGCATCAGCGTGATGTTGGCCGGGTCGTACAGGCTGGCGCCCTCAGGCAGCAGACCCAATTCCGCCAGGATGCGTTCGGCGTTCTCGTGGCCGCGTTCAGTCAGAAAAATCTGGTGACTCTTTTCGTCGATGGTGAAGTCTCCCACCTTGGTAATGCCTTCGCCGGTGTGCGGATCAGCTTCCCCCTCCTGCTTTTCAAGCTGCGGAACAACGCGTTTGATGGCATGGTAAAGGTCGGTCTGGTCTTCAGCTTGGCCGCTGATGATTAGCGGCGTGCGCGCCTCGTCAATCAGGATCGAGTCCACTTCGTCAACGATGGCGTAATTCAGGCCACGCTGCACCCGGTCGGTAGCCTGGTAAACCATGTTGTCGCGCAGATAGTCAAAGCCGTATTCGTTGTTGGTGCCGTAGGTGATGTCAGCGCGGTACGCCGCCTGCTTTTCCTCGCGCGACATATTGGGCAGGTTGATGCCAACGCTCAAGCCCAGATAGTTGTAGAGCTTGCCCATCCACTGCGCATCACGGCTGGCCAGGTAATCGTTGACGGTGACCACGTGAACGCCTTTGCCTGACAACGCATTCAGATAAACCGCCAGCGTCGCCGTCAGGGTCTTGCCCTCACCCGTGCCCATTTCAGATATCTTGCCATGGTGCAGCGACATGCCGCCAAGCAGTTGAACATCGAAGTGGCGCATCTTCATGACGCGTTTGGAGCCCTCGCGCACCACCGCAAAGGCCTCGGGCAACAAATCGTCAAGTGCCTCACCCTGGCTGATGCGCTGCTTGAAAGCGTCGGTTTTGGCACGTAGCTCGTCTTCAGACAATTTTTCGAACCCTGCCTCCAGGGTGTTAATCTTGCTGACGGTATGACGGTATTTCTTGAGCAAACGGTCATTGCGGCTGCCGAAAATTTTGGTGAGGAAGTTGGTGGCCATGAATACGGCGCGCAACACAAGCCCTTGTCGGCTCGCACGCAACGCGGTCCTTATTGATAATCTAACTGAAATGGGGGCATGCGGCGCCTGGACAAGCCCTCGCCAGTCAAGCCACACCGCACACCGGAGTAGCCGGATTTTACCTTTGCGCTGCCTTTGGTTTGAACGCTTGCCCGCCCCTCGCGGCGACTTTCATCACAGAAACATTGTGGCCAGCATCCAGGAACTTCTGCGGGTCTTGCGGCAGCCCGGCAACCCAAACCTCAAAATGCAGGTGTGCGCCGGTACTGCGGCCGGTCGTGCCCACTTCTGCAATTTTCTGCCCGCGTTTGACCAAATCCCCTTTTTTTACCCAAACCCGTGACGAATGTGCGTAACGCGTGATGAGGTCGTTGCCATGGTCAATTTCGATCATGTTGCCGTATTCGGAATGAAACCGTTGTTCAACCACAATGCCGCCGGCCGCAGCATAAATGGGTGTACCAACCAGCGCTGGAAAATCGAGACCAGTGTGCAGCGCCGTCGCGCCGGTGATCGGGTCGGTACGCCAACCAAAAGGCGATCCAATATCGCTTTCAAGGACTGGCTTTTGCGTCGGCAGCAGAATGCGCTTCATCTTCAGGTCAAACAACTCGCTTTCAAGACCGGTGAGCGCCTGTGTGCGCTGCACTGTCAATTGTTCCAAGCCGGCCATGACTTGTTCGACCTCGTTCAGGGACAATGGGCGCGGAGCAACCAGCGCACCACCAGCACCGGAGGGTTGACGGGCCATCGCAGAAGGTGCGCCAGCCAAACCGGAAACACGCTCACCCAAAGACTCCAACTGTGTCAACTTGGCCTGCAATTCCCCCAAACGCCGCGCCATCAAATCGAGGTTTTCACGCAAAAAACGATCGCGCTGCGCCACATTTTCTTTGGTGAGGATTTGAAACAGTGAGCCGATAATGGGCCAACCTTCTCGCGCGCCCTTGAGCACAACCCAGTGATAAACACCCACCGACAGCAGCATCACCACCAAGGAACAAGCCACCATGGCGGCGACCAGTTGCCCACCGGACAAATGAATGGTGCGCGACTTGGCCAGCCACGCGTCAGTGATGATCAACTGCATCTGCTCTTGTCTCCAAACGCATGAATTCGCGAAAAGCCTTCACTCTGCTGCAAGCCAGTCAGGCCAATGCGTCACTGGCGCGCTTGATGGCGCTGCAGCAAGCCTCGCAAGCGCGGCTCAAAGCGATCGAACATCTGATCCCGCCAGCGCTGCGGCCAAACGTACTGTCGGGGCCACTGGAGGACGACGTCTGGTGCCTGCTGCTGCGCAACAACACCACGTGCGCCAAACTGCGGCAACTGCTGCCCGATTTTGAAGCCTGCCTGCGCCGCAATGACCTTGCGGTCAAAGTGATCCGGCTCAAGGTGAGCCGACAACCATAACTGGTGCCGATTGTCGGAATCGAACTGACGACCTACCGCTTACAAGGCGGTTGCTCTACCAACTGAGCTAAATCGGCACGGGCGAGATTTTACTTGATCCGCGTGAGCGTTGGCCGCTTGGCGGCAGGTGATGGTTGTGCTACGGGTTGCGGATCGGGTCGGCTGACTTTCGGGAAAGCCATGCCCTGTCCGTTTTCGCGGGCAAAGACCGCGATCACCTGGTCTACCGGCAGCATGATCTCGCGCGCCACACCGGCAAACCGGGCCTTGAACGAAATGTAGTCGTTGCCCAAGTGCAAGCCAGTGGTTGCGGTCATGCCAATATTTAGTACGATTTCGCCGTCCTTGACGTATTCCATGGGCACCTGCACCGAGGCGTCCACCGCCGCCGTAATGTGTGGCGTGTAGCCATTGTCAGAGCACCACTCGTGGATCGCCCTGATCAGATAAGGGCGGGTCGACGTGCCTGCGGATTCCTGCGCTGCGCTCATCCCGGCACCCTGCTATTTGCGCATAACCTTCTCGGACGGCGTCAATGCTTCAATGTACGCTGGCCGCGAAAAGATGCGCTCGGCGTATTTGAGCAAGGGCGCCGCGTTTTTGCTGAGTTCGATACCGTAATAGTCCAGACGCCACAACAGCGGTGCGATCGCCACGTCGAGCATCGAAAAACCGTCGCCCAACATGAACTTGTTTTTCAGGAATACCGGCGCCAACTGCGTTAACCGATCACGAATATGGGCGCGCGCCTTGTCCAGGGCCTTCTCCTGGTTGGCTTTGGCATTGCGTGATTCCAACGTCGAGACGTGGACAAACAATTCTTTTTCAAAATTAAGCAGAAACAGGCGAACCCGCGCCCGGTCTACCGGGTCACCGGGCATCAACTGCGGATGCGGAAAACGCTCGTCGATGTACTCGTTGATGATGTTCGATTCGTACAAAATGAGATCACGTTCCACCAAAATAGGCACCTGACCATAAGGATTCATCACACTGATGTCTTCGGGCTTGTTGTACAGGTCAACGTCGCGGATTTCAAAATCCATGCCTTTTTCAAACAAGACAAAACGGCAGCGATGAGAAAAAGGACAGGTTGTTCCTGAATAAAGCACCATCATGGCGGGATCTCCTAAAAAAATAAAAGAGCGGGGTGCTTGCAGCGACCCCACTCTCGACATTCAGCGCACCCCAGAGCGTGCCCTGAACCAGACGTTCTAAATTATTTGATGTCTTTCCAGTAAGCCTTGTTGAGCTTCCAGGTCAAAAACGACAACCCGGCCAAAAACACCAGTACCCAGACGCCCACGCGCTTGCGCGAGGTTTGTACCGGCTCGGCCATCCACTGCAGGTAGTTGACCAGATCACCGACCGCATTGTCGTACTGGGCAGGGCTCATAGTGCCAGGCGTGACTTGCTCGAATCCCTTGAACTCATGTACTTTTTGTCCATGTTGTTCCACTTCTTCGAATACGGCACGCCGTTCGCCCTGCAATTCCCACAGCACATGCGGCATGGCCACATTGGGGAAAACCAGGTTGTTCCAGCCAGTTTGCTTGGTGTCGTCGCGGTAAAACGTGCGCATGTAGGTGTAAAGGTAGTCGGCACCTGTGCCATTGGCGCCAGCGCGTGAACGCGCAATCACCGTCAAATCGGGCGGCGTATTGCCAAACCAGGCTTTGGCCTGCTTCGGGTCAATCGACGACTTCATGGTGTCGCCGATCTTGGCGTCGGTCAGCAGCAAGTTGCTTTTGATCTGCTCCTGCGTCAAGCCCAGGTCGGTCAGGCGCGTATAGCGCATGTAAGCCGCAGAATGGCAGTTCAGGCAGTAGTTGACAAACAGCTTGGCGCCGTTTTGCAGCGCGCCCATATCGTTGATGCGGTTGGGCGCTTTGTCCCATGCGGGGCCGCCGGTGTTGGCGTGCGCCGCAGATCCCAAGGCGCACACCAGCATCAAGCCAGACAGAATTTTTTTGGTCAAACCCATGGTTGTCATGAATAGTCTCCGAATCAGTGGGCCGTGAAGTTGACGCGGTCAGGCACGGACTTGAAGGGGCCGACGCGACTCCACCACGGCATCAGCAGGAAGAAAGCGAAGTAAAACAGCGTCCCGATCTGCGCTACCCGACTAAAAAGCGGCGACGGTGGCAAGGTGCCGAGGTACCCCAAAATCACGAAGTCGATCACAAAAACGGCGTAAAGGTATTTGTGCCAGCTCGGCCGATAGCGAATCGACTTGACCGCACTATTGTCCAGCCAAGGCAGGAAGAACAGGATCACCACCCCACCACCCATGGCGACCACACCCCAGAACTTGGCGTCAATCGACAGCATCATGGCCAGCACCACGACCGCACCACCAGCGATGATGGCCTTGAACATCGCAGGCATCTTACCTTTGAGCACAGCCAGGCCAGCGCCCAGCACAACACAGGCCATCAGCACATACATCAGCTCGGTGGTCACCGCACGCAACAGTGAATAAAACGGGGTGAAGTACCACACCGGCGCAATGTGCAAGGGCGTCTGGAACGGGTTAGCCGGAATAAAGTTGTTGTACTCCAGGAAATAGCCACCCATCTCTGGTGCAAAAAATACGATCGCGGTGAACACAATCAGGAACACGCTGACGGCAAAAATATCGTGCACCGAGTAATACGGGTGAAACGCAATGCCATCCAACGGGATCCCGTTGGCATCTTTGGTGGCCTTGATTTCAACGCCGTCGGGGTTGTTGGAACCCACTTCATGCAACGCGATGATGTGCGCCACCACCAGGCCCAGCAAGACAAGCGGCACGGCAATCACGTGGAAGCTGAAAAAGCGGTTCAGTGTGGCATCACCCACCACGAAGTCACCCCGGATCAGCAAGGCCAGGTCAGGCCCGACAAACGGGATTGCCGAGAACAGGTTAACGATCACCTGCGCGCCCCAATAGCTCATCTGACCCCAGGGCAGCAAGTAACCCATGAAGGCCTCGGCCATCAGCGCCAGGAAAATACCGCAACCGAACAGCCAGACCAGCTCACGCGGTTTACGGTAACTGCCGTACATCAGGCCACGAAACATGTGCAGGTACACCACGACAAAAAAAGCCGAGGCACCGGTGGAATGCATGTAGCGGATCATCCAGCCCCAAGGCACGTCGCGCATGATGTATTCGACCGAACCAAACGCCAGCGCGGCATCGGGCTTGTAATGCATCACCAAAAAAATGCCGGTAACGATCTGGATAACCAGCACCAGCAGCGACAACACGCCAAAAACATACCAGATGTTGAAGTTCTTGGGCGCGTAGTACTCGCTCATGTGCGCCTTGAACAGCACCGACAACGGGAACCGGTTGTCGATCCAGTTCAACGTCTTGGCACCCGCCGAGGCGTTGGGGGAGATTTCGTGAAATTCAGCCATGTTGATGCGTCCTTAGGCTTGCTTGTCTTCACCAATAAGCAACTTGGTGTCAGAGAGATACATATGCGGGGGCACTTCCAGATTGTCGGGGGCGGGCTTGTTCTTGAAAACGCGTCCAGCCAAGTCGAAAGTGGATCCGTGGCAAGGGCACAGGAAGCCGCCTTCCCAATCGTCCGGCAACGAAGGCTGGGCGCCTTTCTGAAATTTATCCGACGGTGAACAGCCCAGATGCGTGCAAATACCAACCGTGACCAGGTACTCAAGCTTGATAGAGCGCGTGGCGTTGCGCGCGTAAACGGGCGCTTGTTCTTCAGGTTTGCGGGTGGAGTTGGGGTCGGCCAGCTGCGGATCAAGCTTGGGCAGAGCGGCCAACTGCTCTGGCGTGCGCCGCACGATCCAGACCGGCTTGCCGCGCCATTCCACCGTCATTTTTTCACCGGGTTTTAGGGCGGAAATATCAGCCTCGACCGCAGCACCGGCCGCTTTGGCTTTTTCAGAGGGCTGAAAGGAGCTGACAAACGGCACCACCGCGGCCACACCACCCACCGCACCAGCACAACCTGATGCGATCAACCACGTCCGCTTGCTGGAATCAACCGATCCACTGTCGGCAAGAGCTTCACTCATGGGAATCCTCAAAGAAATGAACCAAGGATAGGTAACAACCCTCGATTCTAACTGAGCGACCTTTGCGCGAAGCTGACCAAGCCACCATGGTCAGCGCGCCCCCGGGGTATTTGCCGGTGACTTGTGTCGACCCGCAGAAAGCTGCCGCGCCATGGCAATCGCCTCAATCAGGCTGGACGCGTCCGCGCGGCCCGTGCCGGCGATGTCAAACGCCGTACCGTGGTCGGGGCTGGTACGCACCAGCGGCAGGCCGAGCGTCACATTGACGCCTTTTTCCACCCCAAGGTATTTCACCGGAATCAGACCCTGGTCGTGGTACATCGCCAGCACCACGTCATATTCACCGGCTTGACCGGCTCTAGCGCGGGCGCGCATGAACACCGTGTCAGGCGGCTGCGGGTCACTCACCTGCAGCCCCTGCACCCGGGCTGCCGCCACCGCAGGCGCGATGATGTCGAGCTCCTCACGGCCAAACAAGCCGCCCTCGCCCGCGTGCGGATTGACACCGGCCACCCCGATGCGTGGCGCGCGCCCCAACACCGCCTGCAATGAATGGTGGGTAATCAACAGGGTTTGCAGCACGTTGTCAAACGTCATCGCCGCCAACGCCTCGCGCAACGCGACATGGATGCTGACCAGCACGACGCGCAGTTCGTCGTTGGCCAGCATCATGCGCACCGGGCATTGCGCCACGGACAGCCCCGCGTGTTCCGCCGCCAGTGACTGCAATAGCTCGGTATGCCCGGGAAAAGCGTCAAAAGGCGCACCGGCAAGCGACAGGGCCGCTTTGTTCAGCGGTGCCGTCACCAAGGCAGCCACTTCACCACGCAGCGCGGCGTTAGCGGCCCACACCACGCAGTCGCCGGCGACTTGGCCCGCCTGCGCGCTCAACTGACCAAAGGGTACCGGCACCGCCCCTGCAGCCAAGGCCGAGCTGGCAATGGGCAACAGCGCAATGCAACGTGGCGGACACTGCAGCGCCGCTTGCGCATGGGAAATGACCGTTATTGGCAGCGCGATCCCGTCAGCGGCCACGACCCGCGCCGCGCGGCGCAGCGTTGCCAGGTCACCCACCACGAAGCAGCCCTGTGTTTGCTGCGGCGCGTCGCGGAAGGCCTTGACGATGATTTCCGGGCCAATACCAGCGCCATCCCCCTGGGTGATGGCGATGGGCAAGGTCAAGTTTTCGCTGGTCATGAATGTTCAGGCCGGGTTATCAATGTCAATAAATTCATGCTGCAGGCCAAACTGCTGCGCCAAATGGGCTGCGACTGCCGGCGCACCGTAGCGCTCGGTGGCGTGATGGCCGCAGGCCAGGTAAGCCACACCGCATTCACGCGCCAGATGCGCCTGCGGCTCGGACAGCTCCCCGGTGAGGAATGCGTCGGCCCCGGCGGCTATGGCGGCCTCAAAGTAGCTTTGCGCACCACCGCTGCACCACGCTATTTGTTTTATATCTGTCTGCGCTTGATTTATAAGGACTACAGGCCGATTTAGCACCAAACCTACATGATCCGCCAAGGCCTGCGCGGTGGGCCAGGTCTGGTTGTCGGCGGCAACGCCAAGCCAACCCAGGTCTTGTTCGCCAAAGCGGGATTGGCCAACCAGGCCGAGCCTGCGGCCCAACTGGGCGTTGTTGCCCAATTCTGGATGCGCGTCCAGCGGCAGGTGATAAGCCAGCAGATTGATATCGCGCGCAAGCAGCAAGGCCAGCCGCTGCTTCATCCAGCCGGTGACGCAGCCGCTTTGGCCACGCCAGAACAGACCGTGATGGACAAAAATCGTGTCGGCACCCGCCACAATGGCCGCATCAATCAGAGCCCGGCTGGCGGTAACACCCGAGACAATTTTGCGCACCTGGGCTGCACCTTCGACCTGCAAGCCGTTGGGGCCGTAGTCACGAAAACGCTCGGGCTGTAGCAAGGCGTCGGCGGCGGCAACCAGATCAGGCCGATTCATCGTGCAAGCCCGGAAAAAATCATCATGCCCGAATGATAAGCGCCGCGCTCAGGGCTGACCAATGTCGGGGTGCGATTCAAAGTGATGTGGGGGAGTTGGTGGAGTACGGCTGACATCACATTGCTTCCCCGATCAGCCGGGCAATGCACTTTGCTACGTGTCCCCCGCCCGCTGCGCGGTCTCCTCCTTGATCCT
>Ga0210024_1002377_pt1 | contig 16136 bp, 16 predicted proteins | sample CryGeymeta201525_FD_183988 | JGI IMG/M metagenome (GOLD analysis project Ga0210024, IMG submission 183988) | Groundwater microbial communities from Crystal Geyser aquifers in Utah, USA - Crystal Geyser metaG 2015-25 (SPAdes) (version 2) | ecosystem: Environmental > Aquatic > Deep subsurface >... | reverse complement strand
TCCCGAAGAAAACGCGCCGGATGGTCAACGGACTACCTCCAAAGCATCCTCGCATCACCAGTCAGCTGAATTGGATTCGGAGCCCTGGCTTCGGCCGGCCAGGCGCCCGCCGGTCTCTGTCTGGCGTGACCGGCTGCGGTTGTTGCGCCGGGGCAAGCGCCCCTGTCGTCAAAGCCGCCCGCCGCCTCGGGCGGGTCAGGCGGATCCTTCAGCCCGCAAGCCCGCCCGGCGCGCCGTCGCCACGAGTCCCGTCGCTGTGCGGTGAGCGGGACAGGCCGCCTGCAACGCCGCCGCCCTGCCGCGGCCTGGTGGGGAACAATCAGGCGGGGTGGTGGTGCACCCGACACGATTCGAACGTGTGGCCTTCGCCTTCGGAGGGCGACGCTCTATCCAGCTGAGCTACGGGTGCCTTGGATACTGGTTAGTGCGGGAGACGAGACGCGGTCAACCGGGAATCGCATGGCCGCCGCCGGTTTCAAGGGCCGTGACGCCCGCGCGCGGCTCTTGACCGCGCGGCGGCGCGCCGATAGCCGCCGGGCGACAGGCGGGGGACAGGCGATGGATGCGACGGCGCTTGAGCGGATGGACCCGGCGGCGGCCTGCGCGCGCTACGCGGCGATCCGCGACCGGCTGCCCGCCGCGCATTTTCCGGACGCGGCGAAAAGGGTCGCCGATCTGGCGGCGGTGGCAGACCTTTTCGACGCCTTCGTGCTCGACGGCTTCGGCGTGCTCAACATCGGCGAGGCGGCGATCCCCGGCGCGCCCGCGCGCATGGCGGCGCTGCGCGCGGCGGGCAAGCGGCTGATCGTGCTGACCAACGGCGCGACGCGGCCCATGGCGGCGACGGTCGCCAAGTATCGCGGCCTCGGGTTCGACTTCACCGCCGCCGAGATCGTCTCCAGCCGCGACGCGCTGGCGCAGGCGCTGGCGGCGCGCGACGACGCGCTGCTGTGGGGTTTCGCCGCCACGGCGCGATCGGCGATCGGAGAACTGGCGCCGCGCGCGCTGCTGCTCGGCGACGATCCGGCGGCTTATGACGCGGCGGAAGGCTTCGCACTGCTGAGCGGCGACGCATGGTCGCCCGCCCGGCAGGCGCTGTTGCTGGCGGCGCTGCGCGCGCGGCCGCGCCCGGTGCTGGTCGGCAACCCCGATCTGGTCGCCCCGCGCGAGGATGGGCTGTCGCTGGAGCCGGGCTTGCACGCCCATGCGCTGTGGGATGCGACCGGCGCCCCGTGCGCCTTCTACGGCAAGCCGTTCGCCAACGTCTTCGATCTGGCGCGCGCGAAACTGGGGCCGGACATCGCGCCGCAGCGCGTCGCGATGGTGGGCGACACGCTGCACACCGACATCCTTGGCGGTGCGGCGGCGGGCTGGCGCACGGTGCTGGTGCGCGCGCACGGGCTGTTGCGCGATCTCGACGCCGACGCGCTGATCCGCGAGACCGGCATCACGCCCGACTTCATCGCCGAGACGACCTGACGGCTTCAGGCCCGCGCGGGCGCGCCGGGGCGGCAGCTGGCGGCCTGACGCGGCGTCCCCAGGCGGCGCGGGCGGCGGGGTCGGGGGCCAGCGCGGCCTCCTCGCGGCTCATGGCGGCGGCGGCTTGCGCGAAATCGCCGCCTCCTCCGCGCCCACCGCCGCCGACATGCCCGCGCCCAGCGCCGACGCCTCGACCAAGGCGCTGCGCGCCACCGGCAGGCCGGGCGCGTCGGCGCATGCGCAGCCACAGCGCCGAGCGCGCGCCGCCGCCACGCCCTGCGCGCGCATCGCCGCCACGCAGCGCGCGCTCTCCAGCGTCAGCGTCTCCAGGATCGCGCGGTAGAGATGCGCAAGGCCAGGATCGCGCGCGGGCGCGGCTATCTTGCCCCGCACGGCCTTGCCCCGCACGGCGTGCCGGTCGTGGTGGTCTCGCCGGGCGTGATCGAGACCGAGGTGCCGAACGGCGTGACCGACCCGCCGACCTTCGCGGCCTATCGCGCCAACAAGGAAAAGATCGGCGCCGATAAGCATCTGCATCTGTCGCTCGGCGCGCGCGAGATCGTGGCGGTGGCGCCGCGCCACGCGCAGGGCGCCGACGGCGCGCTGGTGCGGCTGACCATCGACCCGCGCACGGCGCATTTCTTCGATCCGGCGACGGAGCGGCTGACAGCTCCCCGCGCGGCGCCCCCCGCGCAGCCTAGCCCCGGCGCGCCAGCGACCGCCGCTGGACGATCTCGAATTCGAGCAGGCGGCTGGCGACGCTCTCGCCCGCGATCATGCGCAGCAGCATGTCCGCCGCCGCGCGGCCCATCCGGCGATGCGGCACGCGGATCGTGGTCAGCGGCGGGTCGAGGACCGTCGCGAGGTCGATGTCGTCATAGCCGACCACCGAGACGTCGGCCGGCACGCGCAGCCCGGCGTCCTTGAGACCGCGCATCGCGCCTGCGGCCAGAACGTCGTTGCCGCAGATGATCGCGGTCGGCGCCGGGTCGAGCGCCATCAGCGCCCGCGCGGCGGCGCTGGCGGCGTCGAGATCGTAAGGTTCCTCGACGAGATAGGGCGCAGCGAGCGCGACGCCCGCTCCGGTCAGCGCCGCGCGCACCCCTTCGATGCGCGCGGCGGCGCGGTCGTTGCCCGCCGCCACGCCCGCGATCATCGCGATGCGGCGGTGGCCGTGGTCCAGCACCAGCGCCGCCATCGCCTGCGCCGCCGCCCGGTTGTCGAAGCCCACGAACGGCGGCCCGCCCGCCGCGTCGGCGCTCCACAGCGTGACGAACGGCACGCCGCGCGCGCGCAGCGCCGCATAGGCGTCGTCGGGCCGCGCGCGGCCGATCAGGGCGAGTGCGTCCACGCCGCGCGCCAGCAGCGCGCGCACCTGCCGCGCCTCCCGCGCGGCGTCGTAATGCGCCGTCGCCACCAGCAGCGTCACGCCGCGCGCCGACAGTTCCTCCTCCATCGCCTGCACGCCGCGCGCGAAGATCGCGTTCTCCATGGTGGGGATCACCGCGCCGATGGTGTTGGTGCGCTTGCCCGCCAGCGCGCGGGCGGCGAAATGCGGCGTGTAGCCGAGCGCGGCCACGGCGTTCTCGACACGCTCCCGCGTCGCGGGGCGGACCGTATGCGGCGCGTTGAGCGCGCGCGACACCGTCGCCGTGGAGACCCCGGCGACGCGCGCGACATCATCGAGCGATGCGGCGGCTATGACGCGCTCTCCCTTTTCGATCCTTGCGCCGCAGGGCTGGCGCGGCGCAAGGATATTGTAATGTAAGCGCTTGCAAGGTCCATATGTAAGCGCTTACAATGATCGAAAGCGAAACGAATCGCTGCCTGGGGAGGAAATCTGATGAAGCGGCTCGCCGCAGCCAGCCTTGCGCTGGCGCTCATCACGTTCATCGTCTTCTTCACGAACGTCGGTTTCGGCGCCGCCAGTCGGCCCGTGTTTCTCAGCGACGTCGAAGAGATGCTGACCCTCCTCGCCGCATCGGTTCTGTTCGTGATCGGCGTGCTCGCCCGCGAGGCGGTCGCGAAACAGAAAGACGACACAGGGAGGACTGCGCAATGACCGAGACCCGCGAAAGGGCCGAGATCGCTTCCGCCGAACGGCGGAATTTCCTGAAGCTGACCGGCTCCGGCGCCTTCACCGCCGCGATGGTGGCGGGCGCGGCGGGCACGCTGTGGTCCTCGAAGGCCGCAGCGCAGACGGCGCGCGAGGAGGCGAGCCGCGAGGCGGCGGCCGATCATGTGATGAACCTCGCCACGGCCTATGCGCTGACGGCGGACCGCAGCTATCCGATCATGCAGCTCGATTTCAAGGAGAACGTCCAGAACGCCACCAACGGCAAGGTCTATGTCAAGCTGGCCCCCGGCGGGCAGCTCGGCGCAGGCGGGGCGCTGGTGCAGAAGGTGCAGGGCGGCACCATTCAGGCGGCGCAGCACTCGCTGTCGAATTTCGCGCCGTTCGCGCCGGTGGTCGATCTGATCAACCTGCCGTATCTGTGCGGCTCGAACCAGCGCTTCGTGAACCTTGTCAGCTCGCAGACGTGGCGCGACGAGGTGAACCCCAAGGTCGAGGCCAAGGGCTTCAAGCCGCTGTATTATGTGGTGATCGACCCGCGCGTGGTGGCGATCCGCAAGGGCGGCGCCGGGCCGGTGAAAACCCCCGCCGACCTCGCCGGGATCAAGTTCCGCGTGCCCGGCTCGGAGATGCTGCAACAGTTCTACCGTCTGGTCGGCGCCAACCCGACCCCGGTGGCCTGGGGTGAGACGCCCTCGGCGATCAAGCAGGGCGTGGCTGACGCGCTCGACCCCTCGGTGGGCGCGCTTTACGTCTTCGGCTTCAAGGACATCCTGTCCTACGTCAGCTTCACCCAGGCGGTGCCGGATAGTCAGGTGTTCTCCTGCAACCTCGAGTGGTTCAACGGTCTGCCGGGCGACGTGCGCGACGGCATCGACTTCGCCTCCGAGATCACTTCGGCGCAGAACCTCGCCAAGGTGCCCGCCGCGCGCAACTTTGCGATGGCGGAGCTGCGTGCGGCGGGCGTGGAGTTCTATTCGCCGACCGAAGACGAGCTGGCGCAGTGGCGCGACGCAGCCGGGTATCAGCGCAGCGAGTGGGACCGCTTCAAGACCGACCTCGCCGGGTCGATGGCCACGTTCGACAAGCTGGCCGAGGCGGCGGGCGCGCAGGGCCGCCATTACGTCCACGACGCCTGAGCGCCGTCGCCGGGGCGCGCGGTCCGCGCGCGCCCTCACGCCGCCACGAGCACTGCGCGCGCCCTCCCGGCGCCGCCCTCGCCGCGCGCAGCCCGTGCGCGCGCCCGAAGCCGCCGCAATGCGGGGAGGCCGTCGTCATGCTGAGCCTGATCGACCGGAATGCCGAGCGCTGGGCGCTGCTGGTGTTCTACACCATGCTCGTCGCCACCATGGCGGTCGAGGTGATCCGCCGCGAAGTGTTCGCCTGGTCCTCGATCTGGGGCGAGGAGGTGGTGCGCTACGCCTTCATCTATCTCGCCTGGATCGGCGCCGCCGCGGCGGTGAAGGAGCGGGCGCATATCCGCATCGACGTGATCTTCGCCTTCGTCCCGCCCAGGGTGAAGACGCTGCTCTACATCTTCGGCGATCTGGTGATGCTGGCGATCGCGGCGCTGGCGCTGCGCTGGTCGCTCGACGTGGTGTCGGTGTCGTGGAAGTTCGGCTCGATCAGCCACGGCCTGCGAGTCTCGATGGTCTGGTTTCTTGCGGCGGTGCCGGTCGGTTTCGGCCTGATGGCGTTCCGCCTGCTGCAATCGCTCTCCCGCGACATCGCGGACCTTCGTGCGGGACGCCCCGTCTACGAAGGCGCGCGGCTGTTCGACTGAGGGGCCGGTCATGCTCTGGAGCCAGTTCGAGGAAGGGTCGGCCGCGATCGGCTGGACGTTCTACGGCCCGGTGCTGTTCTTCGTCGCGCTGATCGCGCTGGGGGTGCCGATCTGGGCCGCCATCGGCGCGGCGGCGGTGACGATGCTGGCGGTGTCGGAGGTGCTGCCGCTGTCGCTGCTGGGCGAGAGCCTGTTCGACGGCATCGACCATTTCGCGCTGACCGCCGTGCCGCTGTTCATCCTCACCGGCGACGTGCTGGTGCGCACCGGGCTGTCGCGCCGCTTTCTCGACGTGGCCGAGGCGCTGACCTGCTGGGCGAAGGGCGGCTTCGGCTCGGCGACGGTGCTGGTCTGCGGCATGTTCTCGGCGATCTCGGGGTCGGACGCGGCGGGCGCGGCGGCGGTGGGGCGGATGACCATCGCGCGGCTGGTCGAGAGCGGCTATCCCCGCCCCTACGCCTGCGCGCTGGTCGCCGCCGGGGCCTGCACCGGCATCCTCATTCCGCCCTCCATCGCCTATATCGTGATCGGGCTGGTGCTGGGCATCTCCGCCTCGACGCTGTTTCAGGCGGCGCTGATCCCCGGCGTGCTGATCCTGCTGTCGATCCTGGTCACCAACACCGTCGTCAATCGCCGCCATGCCTATGAGGGCGGTGGCCTGATCACCTTCAGCGAATGGGGCTCAAATCTGCTCGGGGCGCTCGGGCGCGGCTGGTATGCGTTCCTCGTGCCGGGGGTGATCTTCTGGGGCATCTTCTCCGGGCGGCTGACGCCGACCGAGGCGGGCGCGACGGCGGTGGTGGTGACCATCTTCATCGGCTTCGTGATCGGCACGCTGAGGCTGTCGGACTTTCCCGCGATGATGGTGTCGTCGGCCAAGGTGAACGGCGTGATCCTGCCGATCATCGCCTTTTCGCTGCCGCTGGCGCAGACGATGGCGGCGCTGGGCGTGCCGCAGGGTTTCGTGGCCGCCGTCACCTCGCTGACCGAGAACCCGTATCTGCTGATCCTGCTGATGATCGGCATTCTGGTCGCGGCGGGCTGCGTGATGGAGACGACGCCGAACATCGTGATCCTGGCGCCGCTGCTCAAGCCGCTGGCCGACGAGATCGGCATGAACGAGATCCAGTTCTGCATCATGATGATCACCACGCTGGGCGTGGGCTTCATCACACCGCCGCTGGGGCTGAACCTGTTCGTCGTCGCCGGGCTGACCGGCGAGTCGATCCTCAAGATCGCCGCGCGGGCGACGCCCTTCGTTTTGTGCATGCTGCTCGTGACGCTGCTGATCGCCTATTGGCCGCCGCTGTCCACGACGCTGCTCCCCGACATCTACAAGTGAGGCCATGATGACCGAGATCTACCTCAAGAAAGCCGAGCGCACCGCGACCGACGACGCAGGCTCAGTGCGCGCCACGGTGCAGGCGATCCTCGACGAGATCGAGGCGGGCGGCGACGCGGCGGCGCGGGCCTGCGCCGCGAAGTTCGACCGCTACGAGGGCAACGTGGTGCTGACCCGCGACGAGATCGACGAAGCGGCGGCGAAGGTCTCGCAGAAGCTCAAGGACGACATCCGCTATGCGCATGACAACGTGCGCCGCTTCGCCGAGGCGCAGAAGGCGACGATCACCGACATGCAGTTCGAGATCGCGCCGGGGCTGATCGCGGGGCAGAAGGCGATCCCCTGTCAGGCGGCGGGCTGTTACGCGCCGGGCGGGCGCTATGCGCATATCGCCTCGGCGCTGATGACGGTGACGACCGCCAAGGTCGCGGGCTGCGGCCATATCGCCGCCTGCTCGCCGCCGCGCCCCGGCGTCGGCGTGCATCCCGCGATCATCTACACCGCCGATCTGTGCGGCGCCGACCGCATCCTGGCGCTGGGCGGCGTTCAGGGCGTGGCGGCGATGGCGTTCGGCCTGTTCGGGCTGCCGAGGGCCGATATTCTGGTCGGCCCCGGCAACCAGTTCGTGGCGGAGGCCAAGCGCATCCTGTTCGGCCGCGTCGGCATCGACATGTTCGCCGGCCCCACCGACAGCCTGATCATCGCCGACGCGACGGCGGACCCCGAGATCGTCGCCGCCGATCTGGTGGGGCAGGCCGAACACGGCTACAACTCGCCGGTCTGGCTGGTCACCGATCGCCGCGACCTCGCCGAGCAGGTGATGGCGCGGGTGCCGGAGCTGATCGCCGATCTGCCGGAGCTGAACGGCCAGAACGCCGCCGCCGCGTGGCGCGACTACGCCGAGGTGATCCTGTGCGAGAACCGTGAGGAGATGGCGCGCGTCTCCGACGCCACCGCGCCCGAGCATCTGACCGTGCAGGCCGCCGATCTCGACTGGTGGCTGAACCGGCTGGCCTGCTACGGCTCGCTGTTTCTGGGTGAGGAGACCACGGTGGCGTATGGCGACAAGGCGTCGGGCACCAACCATGTGCTGCCGACCTCGGGCGCGGCGCGCTACACCGGCGGGCTGTCGGTGCACAAGTACATGAAGCTGGTGACGTGGCAGCGCGCGACCGCCGAAGGCGCCAAGCGCGTGGCGCTGGCCACCGCGCGTATCTCGCGGCTGGAGGGGATGGAGGGCCACGCCCGCACCGCCGACATCAGGCTGGCGAAGTATTTCCCGACCGAGAACTTCGACCTCAGCGCGGCGGAGTGAGCGCGATGATCGGCCGTTTCTCCGTCGAGGGCCGCGTCGCCTGCGTCACCGGCGCCAGCGGCGGCATCGGCCGGGCGCTGGCCCGCGCGCTGGCGCAGGCGGGCGCGCGGGTAGTGGGCGTCGCGCGGCGGGCGGACGCGCTGGAGGACTGGCGGGCCGAGACCGGCGGCGAGACGGCGGCGCTGACCGCCGATCTGGCCGACTACGCCGCGCTGGGGCCGCTGGCGGAACGGATCGCGGCGCCGTTCGGAGCGCCCGACATTCTGGTGAGCGCCGCCGGGCTGAACCCGAGGCTGGCGGCGGACGCGGTGACGCCGCAGGCGTGGCGCGCGACGCTCGACCTCAACCTCGCGGCGCCGTTCTTTCTGGCGCAGGCGCTGGTTCCGGCCATGCGGGCGAAGGGCTGGGGCCGCATCCTCAACATCGCCTCGCTGCAATCGGTGCGCGCGTTTCCCGCCGGGCTGGCCTATGGCGCCTCGAAGGGCGGAGTGGCGCAGCTTACCCGCGCGATGGCGGAGGCGTGGTCGCGCGACGGGATCAACGCGAACGCGCTGGCGCCGGGGTTCTTTCCCACCGACCTCACCCGAGCCGTGTTCGACGACCCCGCGCGGGCGGCGCGCAACGCGGCGCAGACCTGCGTGGGGCGCAACGGCGCGCTTGACGACCTGATCGGCCCGGCGCTGTTTCTGTGTTCCGACGCCTGCGCCTACGTCACCGGGCAGGTGCTGCATGTGGACGGGGGGTTCACCGCGAAATGAAGGCGCTGGTCTATACCGGGGCGAAGGCGCTCGACTATCGCGCGGTCGCCGACCCGGCGCCGGGCGACGGCGACGCGCTGATCCGCGTCGCGCATGTCGGGATATGCGGCTCGGACATGCACGCCTGGGCGGGCCATGACGAACGCCGCCCGGCGCCGCTGATCCTCGGCCACGAGGCGGCGGGCGTCACGGCGGAGGGCGCGCGCGTCACCGTCAACCCGCTGGTGACCTGCGGCGTCTGCGCCGACTGCCGGGGCGGGCGCGAGAACCTGTGCGCGCGCCGCCAGATCATCTCGATGCCGCCGCGCGAAGGGGCGTTCGCCGAGCGTCTCGCCATGCCGCGCGGCAATCTGATCGCCATTCCCGACGCCGTGCCGACGCGGAAGGCGGCGCTGGCCGAGCCGCTCGCCTGCGGCTGGCACGCGGTGCGGCTGGCGCGGCGCGCGCTGACGCCGCCGCTCGAGGCCGCGCGCTGTCTGGTGATCGGCGGCGGCGCGATCGGGCTTGGCGCGGCGCTGGCGCTGGCGCTGCATGGCGCGCGCGAGATCTGGCTGGCCGAACCCGCCGCCGCCCGCCGCGCCATCGTCGCGCGCGCGGGCGACTTCCGCACCTACGATCCCATGGCGGAGACCGGGCCGGAAGCCGTCGATCTGGTGATCGACGGCGTCGGCTTCGAGGCGACCCGCGCCGCCGCCTGCCGCGCGGTGCGGCCCGGCGGGGTGATCGGCCACATCGGCCTCGGCAGCGCCGCAGGCGGGCTCGACGTGCGGCGGATGACGCTGCAGGAGATCACGTTCTTCGGCGCCTACACCTACACCATGCAGGATTTCCGGGAGACCGCCTCGGCGATCTTCTCGGGCGCATTGGGCGCGCTCGACTGGGTCGAGACGCGCCCGCTCTCCGAGGGCGCGCGCGCCTTCGAAGACATCGCGGCGGGCCGTGTGGCCGCGCCGAAACTGATACTGGAACCCTGAAAGGAGACTGCCTTGACCCAGACGCCCCATCTTCTCGTCCACGACCATGCCGACAATGTCGGCGTGGTTGTCGTCGAGGGTCTGACGGCGGGCACGGAAATGCTCGGCGTCGTCACCCACGACAACTCCGACTTCCGGCTCGTCGCAAAGGCGGACATTCCCATCGGCCACAAGGTGGCGCTGAAGGATCTGAAGCCCGGCGACACGGTGATGAAATACGGCGAGGACATCGGCAAGATGGTCGGCCCCGCCGCCGTGGGCGAGCATGTCCACGTCCACAACTGCAAAACCAAGAGGTGGTGAACCATGGCCTTTGACGCATCCTCACAGACGATCACGGCGTGGCGGCGCGAAAACGGCCGCGTCGGCGTGCGCAACCATGTGCTGATCCTGCCGGTTGACGACATCTCCAACGCGGCCTGCGAGTCGGTCGCCAACAACGTGAAGGGCACGATCGCGATCCCGCACGCCTATGGCCGGCTGCAGTTCGGCGAAGACCTCGACCTGCATTTCCGCACCATGATCGGCACCGGGTCCAACCCCAACGTCGCCGCCGTGGTGGTGATCGGCATCGAGCCGGAGTGGACCAAGATCATCGTGGACGGCATCGCCAAAACCGGCAAGCCGGTGGAGGGCTTCTCCATCGAGCAGAAAGGCGATTTCGAGACCATCCGGCAGGCGAGCTGGAAGGCCAAGGAGTTCGTCCACTGGGCGACCGACCAGCAGCGGCAGGAATGTGCGCTCACCGACCTGTGGGTCTCGACCAAGTGCGGCGAGAGCGACACCACCACCGGGCTGTCGTCCTGCCCGACGGTCGGCAACATGTACGACAAGCTGATCCCGCATGGCCTCTACGGCGTGTTCGGCGAGACCTCCGAGATCACCGGCGCCGAGCACATCTGCCAGGCCCGCGCCGCCACCCCCGAAGCGGGCGCCAAGTTCCGCGCGCTGTTCGACGCCTACCAGACCGAGGTGATCGAGGCCTACAAGACCTCCGACCTTTCGGACAGCCAGCCGACCAAGGGCAACATCATCGGCGGGCTGACCACCATCGAGGAAAAGGCGCTCGGCAACCTCGAAAAGATCGGCCGCACGTCGCGCTACATCGATGCGCTGAAACCCGCCGAGTCGCCCGCGAAAGGGCCGGGGCTGTATTACATGGACACGTCCTCGGCAGCGGCGGAGTGCGTGCCGCTGATGGCGGCGGCGGGCTATGTGGTCCACACCTTCCCCACCGGGCAGGGCAACGTGATCGGCAACCCGATCGTGCCGGTGATCAAGCTGAGCGGCAATCCGCGCACCGTGCGCACCATGTCCGAGCACATCGACCTCGACGTGTCGGGCGTGCTGAGGCGCGAGATGACCATCGACGAGGCGGGCGACGCGCTGATCGCGATGATCGTTCGCACCGCCAACGGCCGCGTCACGGCGGCGGAGGCGCTTGGCCATCGCGAGTTCTCGCTGACCAAGCTCTACCGCAGCGCCTGACCGCCGACGGCCCGGACGGCGACGTCGTCCGGGCCTGAGACGCTGGCGCGAAGGCCGAGCGCTACGCCAAGAAAGCGCAGCCCCGGCCTTCGCGCCGGGGCGCCCATCAGGTTACTCAGCGCCGCCCGGACGACCCCGGCTCAGGGACTGCGGCGCCTGGACTGCGGCCACCCCGCTTCAGGGAGCATTCATGGCGGACCTCACCCCAAGCGGCGCAGCCCGGCGCCTCGCCCGCGCGCGGGAACTCGCGCCCGGCGTCGCGACGGCAGCGCTGATCGCGCTGGCCGCGACTTTTTTGAGCGACCACTACGGCGCGCCGGTGATGCTGTTCGCGCTGCTGATCGGCATGGCGTTCGGCTTTCTGGCCGAAGAGCCGCGCTGCGCGGCGGGCGTGGCGTTCAGCGCGCGCACCGTGCTGCGCATCGGGGTCGCCTTTCTCGGCGCGCGGATCACCTTCTCCGAGATCGCCGCGCTCGGCCCCGGCGTGTTCGCCTCGGTGGCCGCGCTCATGGCGCTGACCATCGCCACGGGCTTTGTCGCGGCGCCGCTGTTCGGGCGCGGCTGGCGGTTCGCGCTGCTGACCGGCGGCGCGGTGGCGATCTGCGGCGCCTCCGCCGCGCTGGCGCTGGCCGCCGTCATTCCCGCCAACGACAAGCTGGAGCGCAACACGCTGTTCACCGTGGTCGCGGTCACCACGCTCTCGACCTTCGCCATGGTCGCCTATCCGCTGCTGTTCGCGGCGCTGGGCCTGTCGGACGCGCAGGCGGGGTTTCTGATCGGGGCGACCATCCACGACGTGGCGCAGGTGGTCGGCGCAGGCTATTCGATCTCCGACGAGGCGGGCGCGGTCGCAACCGTGGTCAAGCTGACGCGGGTGGCGCTGTTGCCGGTTGTGCTGCTGATCGTGGTGCTGGCGCTGCGCGGCGCGGGCCACCGCGCGGGCGGCGTGCAGCGCCCGCCGTTCTTCCTGATCGGCTTCATCGCGCTGGTGCTGGCCAACAGCCTCGGGGTGCTGCCCGCGGTCGCGGCGGAGGGGATCGCCGACGCCTCGCGCTGGCTGCTGGTCACGGCCATCGCCGCGCTGGGCATGAAGACGCGGCTGAAGGCCATCGCCGAGGTCGGCGGCGGCCATGCGGCGATCGTCTGCGCCGAGACGGCGATCCTGCTGCTGGCCGCCGTGCTGCTGGTGACGGTCGGCGGCGGCGCCTGAGGCGCGGCGGTCAGCTTTCGCCGCGCGCGCCGGTCAGCCGCGCGTGCAGCGCGGCGGGCATCGTCAGCCCCTGGTCGGCGGCGCGGGCGCGGGCGGTCAGACGGCGGTCGCCGGGCAGGCGCGCCCCTTCCTGCGCCAGCATCGCCGCCAGCATCGCCTCCAGCCGCGCGGCGAAGCCGTCGGCGAGGCCGGGGCCGCCGAAGGCGATGATGAGCTGGCCGACGCGCGGCGGCGCGCCCTCGGCGTCGAAGAACGACGCCGCCTCATGGCTGAACGCCGCGCCGGTCAGCCCCGCCGCCAACGTCTCGACCATCAGCGCCAGCGCCGCGCCCTTGGCCCCGCCCATCGGCGCCATCGCGCCTTTCAGCGCCGCTTGCGGGTCGGTGGTCGGGCGGCCTTCGGCGTCGAAGGCCCAGCCCTCGGGGATCGGCTCGCCTTTCTGCGCCGCCGCCATCACCTTGCCGCGCGCCACCGCGCTCAGCGACAGGTCGATCACCAGCGGCGCATGGCCGTCGCGCGGCGCGGCGAAGGCGATGGGGTTGGTGCCGAAGAACGCCGCCGTCCCGCCCCAGGGCGCCATCGCCTTCGGCGTGTTGGCCAACATCAGCGCGGCGCAGCCCGCCTCGGCCAGCCGCTCGACATGGCGGCCAAGCTGGCCGCAGTGGTGCGAGCGCGTCACCGCCGCCGCCGCCACGCCCATCTCCTGAGCCAGCGCCGCCAGCGGCGCGATGGCGGCGTCGAGCGCGGGAAAGGCGAAACCGTCCGCCGCATCGACGCGCAGGAAGGCGGGCGCGGCGCGGGTGACGACCGGTGTCGCGGCGCCGTCCACCTTGCCCGAGCGCGCCTGCGCCGCATAGGCCTCGACGCGGGAGAAGCCGTGCCCTGGCTGGCCGTCGATCTCCGCCGCCACCAACGCCGCCGCCGTGGCGCGCGCGGCGCCCGGCGCCACCCCCGCCGCGCGAAAAACCGCCTCGATCAGCGCCTGCGCCTCAGCCGCGCTCAGCCTCACTTCGGTCATTGCGGATCCTCCCGGTTGTCGAGCGCCGCCAGCACGTTGTCGGCGGTGACCGCCCCCACCCGCGCGTCGCCCTCGCGCGTCACGCCCGCCACATGCGGCGTCAGGATCAGGTTGGGAACGCCGGCGAAAACGGCGGCGGCGGCGGCGTCGAGCGGCTCGCGCGCGAACACGTCGAGCGCGGCGCCGCCCAGTCGGCCGTCGCGCAGCGCAGCTGCCACCGCCGCCTCGTCGATCACCCCGCCGCGCGCGGTGTCGATCAGGATGGCGCCGGGCTTCATCGCCGCCAGCGCCGCCGCGCCGATCAGGTTGCTTGTGCCGGGCGTCAGCGGCACATGCAGGCTCAGCACGTCCGAGCGCGCCAGCAGTTCCGCCGCCGTGACCCGCCCGACCGCCGCCCAAGCGGGGTGGTCGGCGGCGAGATAGGGGTCATGCGCGATCACCCGCATCCCCAGCGCCGCCGCCTTGTCCGCCGTCAGCCGGGCGATGTCGCCAAAGCCGCAGAGGCCCAGCGTGCGGCCCGCGACCTCGCCGCCCATCAGCCGCCCGCGCGGCCAGCCGCCCGCCAGCATCTCGTCGCGCGCGAAAAAGCAGCCGCGCGTCAGGATCAGCGCGGCGGCGATCACATATTCCGCCACCGACAGCGCGTTGGCGCCGGTCGCGGGCATCACGCGCACCCCCCGCGCGGCGCAGGCGGGCAGGTCGATGTTGTCGAGCCCGACGCCGAGCCGCCCGACCGCCTCAAGGCGCGGCGCCGCCGCCAGCAGCGCCGCATCGACCTGCGTGCGGTTGCGCACCACCAGCGCCCGCGCCCCGTTCAGCGCCGCCAGCAGGCGCGGCCGGTCATCGACCAGCGTCGGATCGCTCAGCGTGGGATGCGCCGCCGCCAGACGCGCGACCGAGGGCGCGTCCATGAACTCGCTGACGACGATGGTGGCGGCGCTGTCGTTCATCGGAGGGTCCGTCTCGGGGCGCTGCGCGCGATTCGACGTTGATTAAACGGTGTTGCGCTATCTTATACAAGATAGAGTTGCCCAGCCGCGCGCGTCTGCGCTATCTTCGGGGGCGGGTTGCGGGGGGCGAACGATGGAGCAGGACGGGCCGCTGGTCGCGCAGCCGCTCTACCGGCGCGCCGAGGCGGCGATGGTGGCGCGGATCGTCGGCAATGTCTGGACGCCGGGCATGCGGCTGCCCAACGAATTCGCGCTGGCGCGCGAGTTCGGCGTCAGTCAGGGCACGATCCGCAAGGCGCTGATGGCGCTGGAGGAGCGCGGGCTGCTGGCGCGCAGCCCCGGCCGCGGCACCACGGTCGCGCGCACCACGCCCGCCGAGGCGCTGTTCGCCTTCTTCCGGCTGCGTGACGGCGAGGGCCGGATGGCGACGCCCGAGCCGGTGGAGGAGCATATCTCCCGCCGCGCGGCGACCGACGCCGAGCGCGCCGAACTGGGCGCCGACTGCGCCGAGGTCTGCGTGCTGGAGCGGGTGCGCGGCCACGCGGGCGCGCCGCTGGCGCTGGAGCGGATGCGCCTGCCGGCGCATCTGACGCCGGGCATGGAGCGTGAGACGCCGCTGCCCAACTCGCTGTATCCCTATCTTCAGGACCGCTTCGGCCTGGCGATCATGCGCGCCACCGAGGCGGTGACCGCCGTGCTGGCGGATGCGGCCACGGCGCGGCGTCTCGGCGTCGCCGAGGGCGCGCCGCTGCTGCGGGTCGAGCGGCGCGCCTTCGACCTCGCCGACCGGCTGGTGGAGTTGCGCGAGAGCTTTTACCGCACCGACAGCGCGCATTACGCCGTCGATCTTGCGCGCACCCCTCCCGGCGCCGCGACGGCGCCGCTTCAATCGCGATAGCTGCTCCGGCGCCGAGGCGGGCGCGGGCCTGCCGCGACACCGTTCCTGAGCGGAATGGCTGCGATCAATATCGCAGCCCCGGCCTTCGCGCCGGGGCCGTTCGCCGGTGGCGGCGCGGGCGGATCGAGGCCCCGGCATTCGGGCCGGGGTTGCGCCAGTCGCGGCGTCGCGCGCCGCCCGATCCCGCCGCTACTGCGCGGCGGTGGCGTAGGCGGCGTCGAGCCTGGTCTCGCAGGCCGCGATCTCGGCCTGCGCGGCGTCGATCCATTCGCGGCCGAAGTTCTTCTCATACCACGCCCACACCGGCTGCGCGGCCTTCTGGAACGCGGCGCGCTCCGCCGCCGTGGGCGTGTAGATCTCGCCGCCCGCGTCGCGGAACGCCTGATAGGCCGCCACCGCCTTGAGCTTGGGCATCTGGCGGGTGGTCCATTTCAGCTCCTGAAAGCCGTCATAGACGATGCGCTTCTCGGCGTCGCTCAGGCTCTGGAAGCTCTCCTCGCTCATCCACCACAGCGCGCCCATATAGGCGTGGCCGTCGAGCGTCATGTGCTTGAGGCTGTCCTGGAACTTCATGTTCACGATGTCGGTGATGCCGTTCTTGGTGCCGTCCACCACGCCGGTCGCCAGCGAGGTATAGACCTCCGGCCAGGCGATCGGCGTCGGCGTGCCGCCCAGCGCCTTGACCAGCTCGATCTGCACGTCGGCGCCGATGGTGCGCAGTTTCAGCCCCGCCACGTCGTCCGGCCCGCGCACCGGCTTGGTGGTGGTGGCGATGTTGCGCCAGCCGCCGGTGTTGGAGATCGCCATCAGCCGCGCCGCGCCGACCTCCGACAGCACCGCCGCGCGC
>Ga0210024_1002375_pt1 | contig 16145 bp, 17 predicted proteins | sample CryGeymeta201525_FD_183988 | JGI IMG/M metagenome (GOLD analysis project Ga0210024, IMG submission 183988) | Groundwater microbial communities from Crystal Geyser aquifers in Utah, USA - Crystal Geyser metaG 2015-25 (SPAdes) (version 2) | ecosystem: Environmental > Aquatic > Deep subsurface >... | reverse complement strand
GGTGGCAACAACGGCGGTTTCGCCCTCCGCCAGCGTCAGAGCATCAACTTCAACCCCAGCATTATCAAGGACACGCAGGTTATACGTAAGGACATCACCTTCGGCATCGGTCGAACCATTAAATGCTAAAACAGGATTAAGGCTCGCGACTTCGCCCATAGTGATTGCGGTTGGTACACTGGGCGGCGTGTTGGTGGCGGCTTGCGGTACGGCGCCGCCGTCAACGCTGAGGATATTGATTCGACTATTGGCGCGGGCAACATACAAAAGACCGTTGGTGGCATCAAAGGTCATCACCCCGGACTGATAAACATTGTCGGTATATTTCAGCACTTGAGTAAAATTAGAATCGAGTACCCGAATACTGTGCCAGGTAAAATCACCAATATAGAAGCGGCCGGCAGTGTCAAACGTCATTCCGGCAAAGCGACTGAGGCTATCATTACCGAAGGCAGTGGGAGCAGCAAGGGCCTGAAGCTGAACCCCACCGGCATCAAACACAAACAGGGTCGGAACTTCGCCGGTCATGGAATTATAATTATAGTTGGCGACATAAATCTGGTTATTGACCCGGTCAATGGTCATATCGATGCTGCCGCTAAAGCTCTTGCCGGCAAACACTGTGCCGCCACTCAAGTTGGGCGCATAAACCTTAACCTGCTTGGCGCCACGGTCGGCCACGTAAATATTGCCGTTGATATCAATGGCAATATCGCCGGCCCCAACAAACTCGCCCGGACCCTGCCCCAACACACCGATTTGATTGCCGGCAGCATCAAGTACCACCACCTGGTCGGCGGCGTAGTCACCATTGGAGGTTGTTGAAACAAAAATTCGCCCGGTCTCATCAACGGCCAGCCCTTCGCCCTTGGATTGAGTTACGTTTATGATCTGAGCAAGGTTGCCGTAACTATCGTAACGATAGATGGCCCGCGCATCGACATCGCTGACATACAGGTTGCCGGATGTATCAACCGCCATCCCAAGAACGATACCAAAGGTCTGATCAATTTGACCAAGGCTGGCAATGACAGGGGCGGCGGAATAGGCTGTGCCTTGCCATATCACACTAAAGCACAGTGTTATCACCGCGAGCATAACAATATTCTTGCAAGACCGGATCATAGTGAAGCCTCCTGAAAATAAAGAGCCGCGGGCCTTTGCGCCCTTGTTACTCCCATGGGTCAACTTTCGTTACGGGGCATATCTGCAAAGAAAGTACCAGCCAATGGGCAGCTGATTATTTTTTGCCCAGTTCAATAAGAAAGAACCGCCAAACGCTGCGAGGTTGCGGCCCGAATGCTTAGAGGAGAAATTGAAAAGCGGGGATTTTCAGAGGAACTTGAACTTTTTCATGCGATAGCGGAAGGCATCAATCCCCAAATTCAGCTTTTTGGCGGCCTTCGACTGATTTCCGTCTGAGGCCTCCAGCGCCTGGCGGATCAATTCGCGCTCAACGTCTTCAATATCGATCCCCTCGGGGGGCAGTGAGAAAGAAATTGGCCCGCTCGAACTGGGTACGGCCTGGGCGACGAGCTCACGCGGCAGGTGCGACGACTCAATGGTTTCCTCATTTTCGAGAATGACCGCGCGCTCAATAACATTACGCAGTTCGCGGATATTCCCCGGCCAGGCATATTCCAGCAGAATTTTTTCAGCCTGAGGTGAAATGCGTTTGACATTTTTGGCGAATTCGCGATTAAAATTTTCGATAAAGTGGCTCACCAACAACGGAATATCGGCGCGGCGTTCACGCAAAGGCGGCAGAAATATGGGGATCACCTGTAAGCGATAGTAAAGATCGTTGCGAAAGGTCTTGTCGGCAATCGCCTGGAGCAGATCTTTATTGGTGGCCGAAACGATACGGATATCGACGTGAACATCACGGGTTCCCCCAACCCGCCGAAAAGTACGATCTTCCAAAACTCGCAAAAGCTTGGCCTGAATGGCCAGAGGCATGTCGCCAATTTCGTCGAGAAACACCGTACCGCCATGGGCCATTTCGAACAGCCCTTTCTTTTGGCTTTTAGCGTCAGTAAAGGCGCCTTTTTCGTGACCAAGCAGTTCACTTTCAAGCAGGGTTTCCGGCACAGCGGCACAGTTGATGGCCATAAAGGGCTTTTCAGCGCGGCCACCTTCATAATGAATGGCCTTGGCGATTAATTCTTTACCGGTGCCACTTTCGCCCTGAATCAACACCGTACCGGCGTCGCTTTTCGCAATCTTACGCACCATGTTGAGCACGTGCTGTAAATCGCCGGAATTGCCGATAATGCCGCCAATCCCGAAAGGCCTGGGCTGAGCCGCGCGCAGGTGAGCGACCTCGCGTTTAAGCTCTCGGGTTTCCAGAGCTTTTTTAATAACAATTGCAAGTTCATCGAGATTAAAGGGCTTATTGATATAATCATGAGCCCCCAGACGCATGGCCTTGACCGCCGTTTCCAGCACGCCCAGGGCCGTGACCATGATCACCACGACATCGTCTTCGAGCTCCTTGATTTTTTCCAGAACTTCCAGTCCATTCATACCGGGCAGCTGAATATCAAGGAGCATCAGATCGGGGGTTTCTTCCTGCAAAATGCGGAGGGCATCTTCACCGGAACCGGCGACAGACACATCGTAGCCCTGTTTTTTCAGATTTTGTTCGAGGGACCAGCGAATCAGATGTTCATCATCTACAACGAGAATGCGATTTTTCATAACTAAGATCATCTCCTTCGGCGCCTGTCAGCAGGCGGGGTGGATCCTGAGCCAAACGATACGATGTTTCAACGCTTCAAAAGGTCAGGTTTCTTCCAGCGTTGGCAAGCCTGACCGTTCCTGACGCAGGGGCAACAACAAGATGATTGTTGTCCCCTGGCCCGGTTCGCTTTCAATGTGCAGCTGACCACCGTGATTTTCCATCAACTGACGACAGATCGGCAGGCCCAGGCCGGTTCCCTGGGTCTTAGTCGTATAAAAAGGCACAAAAATTTTGCTCAGCACTTCAGGTGTAATTCCTGGGCCGGTATCACGCAGGATGATGCGCACCCAGCGTTCCGACGCCTGTTCGAGGCAATCGGTTGCAAGGGTCAGAACTCCGTCATCACCCATGGCCTGCACCGCATTCAGGGCCAGGTTGAGCACGACCTGCTGAATCTGTTTGCTGTCAATCCAGACCGCCGGCAGATCGGGGGTCAAATCTTCGACATATTTGATATGGCGCGCTTCGGGGTGTTGCACAACAAAAAGCAGGGTTTGTTTGAGGAGATCATTAATGTTCGTGTAACTGAATTCGGGCTGCCCCGGTTTGCCGAAATATAACAGATCATTAACCGTTTTATCCAGGCGCGTAATCTGGGTTTGAATTTGCAGCATGATATCGCGGCGCTGATCCCCCGGCTCATAATCATCGGCAAGCACACTGATCGCACCACTGATTCCCGCTAGAGGGTTTTTGATTTCGTGAGCCAATCCGGCGGCCATTTCTCCAATTGACGCCAGACGATCAACCCGTTGCATCTGCTGAAAATGGAATTGTTGCAATTCTTGCTGGGCCTGATCGAGGTGCGCAACCATGGAATTAAAGCCATTCATCAGTCGACCAATCTCATCGTCAGCCGCAGGTTGCATGCGCACGCCCAGATCACCAGCTTCGACCTGGGCCATACAGTCTGAAATTTTTTCAATGGGGCGGCGCAGAAAGCGCATCATAACAACAACAATGCCGGTCGCCAGAAAAGCCAGAATAAGAAAGGTCGAGAAAAGAAACAGCTGACTGGTTTCACGCAACTGCTGATACATGCCCGTCAGGGAAAAATCCATATTGAGAACGCCGATGACACGGCGCCCACTGCCGTGACAGCTGCTACAGCGATTGTCGGAAAAGATTGGTCGCACCATGGCCAGCATCCGCTCGCCACCGACACTCTTGACCACGCCATCGGTCTTGTTGTTACGAAAAAGGGCGAAATTCTGAACATCAACCGACGTGCCAATCTCCATCGGATTGGCCGATTTAAGAATTTGTCCGCTGGGGCTGAAGATGCGCACGCCGCTCATGCCATGACCGTGACCTACGGTTTCCAAAATAGCCTGCACCTGCTGGCTATCCCCCTGGCGCATGGAATTGAAAATTGATTTTTCAATGGTGCCAAGGAGTACTTCAGCATGATAACGCGTGGTATTGATGAGGTGAGTTTGCTCACGATAAAGCAGAAACAGGGTAAAAATACCAACCCCCAAGGCCAGCAACAGCACATTGAACAGGATAATCCGGCTAATCAGGCTCTTGAACAGGGGAAAGCCCTTCGTTCGTGGAAGTTCAGCGCCGAAGGTCATGGTGAACCCGTTGGGGGCGATGGTGCAGGTAAAGGAAATGCCGTGGGCGGGCGATTATCGGCTGGCTGGTTTTTCGCTTGCGCCGAACCAGCGCTGTTTTTGGCGGCTGTGGGCTGATAAATAAATTCCCATTCGGTGTAGAGGGTTCGACCTTCGAAATCACGATTTTCTTCAGTGAAGCCCGACTGTTTAAAGGGCTCTTCGGCCAGGGTCGAACGGACGCCTTTAATCCGCCCCCCCGGATCTTTAATCAGTTCCCAGTCTCCACCCGTCATGGGGTCGGCATAGAGGCGGCGCAGATGCCGGGTTGTTTGCAGAAAGCGTGGATCCTTGAGCAGATATTCCAGCTGAGAAGGATAGATTTTGCCCGCGCCCTGGCCATGAGACTTGCTGTAATAAGAGCCAATCGCGGCACGAATCTGGCTGCCCTTCCATAACAGATCGGCCTCACGGGCGCGCCGCGACAGATGTGTCCAGCTACTACCAGCCATAGCGGCAGATAAGCCAAGGAGGCTCAGCATCATCAGCACCATAACCAAAGAAATACCCGCCTGATCGGCGAGCAAACGCAAAGGGCGATCAACAGGTTTGGAAGAATCAATGTCAGGCATCAGTTGCCGTCAGATAAGCGAAAATCAGCCGATCAAGATCACTCTGCAAACCTGCCACGGCGGATACTTCAGCCTTGGCTACAGGCTCAACCGCGGGTGTGGGAGCAACAACCGGGAGTGGTGTTGCCACCTCAGATTCCGCCGCGGGTGAAGAGCTCAAGGCCACAGGCGCCGCCGGCGCAGTGACACCCTCAATAGCAATTCCGAAGGTACAAATTTTCTGATCAAATTCTCCCCGGGTCAAACGGCGCAGCATACCTTTATGCTGCTCTTTGGCCAGATCTTCAACCACCTGATTTAAATTGTCGACCGCGGCAATATCGGCATAGGACGTCTTCTGCGAGGCGATAATCGTGCCACCATGATAGAGCAGAGTCACAAGGCTCGGGCTCTTTTCACCCCCATCTTCCGTTTGAACGTGAAAACCCGCCCCACGGTACATCACATTATGGTTAAACCCTACGATCATAGCCTGGTTCCTTTAGGAGGATCTCACAATAGCACAAGCAGCCGTAAAGATTACCGTCAGCAGAAACACCAATAAACTTGAGCAATTCAATATCATATTGCGCCATATGGCGCAATGGCTTGCTAACCATCAACCTGGGAGCTCGGAAGCAGGCGAAAGTCAGCCTCTATCGGGCCGGAAATATCTACGTGGCCACGCAAGGTTTTACGCTTTTCGCCATCAATGAGAAATTGGAAAGAACGCAGATAGGGGAAATTGACCCGCAAAGTATTCGCCACACTGTAAATACTGAGCAATTCACTTAAGCTGCCGCCGGGATGATGATCACTCAGTTCGCGGCTGAGGTTGATGGTTGCCAGATCCTGCACTATGTCAATCCCGAGCACCCTGGTGCGAGCCGGGATAACGGCCTGAAGCTCAGCTGAGCCTTCTGCCAGGGCGGTAAGGGTCTGAGCAATACATTGGCGCTCGTCATTGCAACCGGCAATTTCGCGTTCTTCGGCGGCAAGTTGCAAACCAGTAGAATCAACAAAGTAGAGCACAACCTCGCGCGGTTCGATGAGCGGCGCCACCACTACAGGGGCTTCGGTCAGCGCTTGACGGTTTGTCCCCCCAAAGAGGGCAACAATTAACACCAACGCCAAAAGCGCGACAAGGATCGGCAGGAATATTCGTTTCGGCATAGAGACAACCCTTGAGATTAGGAACCCAGTTGAATCTGGGTTACATGATGCAGCTTTGCCCCGAGAAACTCACTCCCGATACGCCGAAACCGGGTAGGAAGGTCGGTGACGAAAAACTGCTGATCACCCCTTTCGGTGTCAGCTTGCAAGATTCGGGATTCAAGCAGTTGCGCAACTTCTTCGGCGGTGGACGCCGCGGAATCGACAATCTCGACCCTGGAGCCGACAACCTGGCGTATGGCCTGCGCCAACAGGGGATAATGAGTGCATCCCAGCACCAGCGCGTCGATTTTTTTTTGCAGCAGCGGCTCCAGATATTCGGCAGCAATCTGCGCTGCTACCGGGTGCCTGGCCCAGCCCTCCTCGGCCAGGGGAACAAACAGCGGGCAAGAAACGGAAAAAACTTCAATCCCGTCATCAATCTGCCGGATGGCCCGTTCATAGGCCCCGCTGTGAATTGTCCCCTCAGTTCCAAGCACGCCAATACGACGCGCTCCTCTGGTGACAGCCGCGCGGGCGCCGGGTTCGATCACGCCAAGCACTGGCACCCCGAAACGTTCGCGCAGTTGCGGCAAGGCTACCGCCGACGCCGTATTGCACGCCACCACTAACAGCTTGACCCCCTTGTCGCACAAAAAACTTGCGGCCTCCAGCGCATACTGGGTGACAATCGCGGCACTTTTGGTGCCGTAAGGCACACGTGCCGTATCCCCAAGATAGAGTAAAGATTCCGTCGGCAAGCGTCTCAGCAGTTCGCGGCACACGGTTAACCCCCCGACACCGGAATCAAATATACCTATGGGTTTTTCGTTCAAGCGTTTTCCTGGGGTATTGAGCACAACTGAACACAGCCTGACAAATGACAACGATAGGGGAATTCACAGCCAGCGACTCCACCGGCGCTGCATCCTAGATAAACCATTGAATGAAGTCAAGAAATTGCATCTGATCCGCTTTGCAGACAACAAAAAACCTGCTATATATGCAGCCAATTAAGAGAAACCCGCAACAAAGCTGAGGTTATCACGAGCAGATCCTTCGCCCGACCCACTCTCGAAGTGAGGACAATTCAAATGAACTGGCAAAACTTTCTTGAATACATGACCCGCTTTCGGACGGACCGCATTCTGGAGCAATTACACGCCTGGAATCTGGGTGATCTGAGTCAGAATCCCTACATTCTCGGGGCTCTGGCTCTGGGCATCGCCCTGCCCTATTTTATTGGCTGGAAAGCGGTTTCGGGCTTTATCGCCGGGCTGGGTTTATTTATTTACACCCTCTCCTTTGCCGTCGCTCAAGGAACGGGCACGGATGGGCTGTACAACGGAGGGATATGGATAGTTATTGGCGGAGGGGTCATTGCCTGCGGCCTTTTTATTTATTTAGTCTTTATCCGCGCGGAATAAAATCGCGCCGGGATTGACCAAAGTCGACTCATCTGGTAAACAATCCTCTGGTGGCTACCTCCGGTTTGAAATGAGGGCAAACGTGTGACAACCTATGGGCCTGGCTGAAACCTTGAACCAGGGTTTATGGAGATTCTATGAAAAAACGCGATATTCTCGTAGTGGCAGGCGGGATTGCAATTGTGGCCATTTTGTGGCTGGCACCCGAAGAAACCACCAAGCATGTTCCACCGGATGCCAATCACGCACGTTTTTACCCCATGGTTAAACAAGAGGGCAAAAAAGCCGCCGAGAAATTCTGTCAGGAATGCCACAACGAAAGCGGCGTGCCCTTTGCCGCCAACCACCCCCCCAAATTCCGCTGTTTGCTGTGCCACAAACTCAATCAATAGTCTGAAAAACAGGGGTTCATCAAACCGGGCAACCCTCTCTTCATGCAGGAGCCAGGCGGCGTTTTCGGCTGGCCCATTGGCCGCCGTCTGACAAAAAAAACGTCATAAGACGTTTTAGCCTGCGCATTTATCTTGGCACCAGGGGCAAGGAAGTCGAAGAAAAAGCCCGCGTCGCGGGCGGTGAGACTGGTTGAGCTGCCTCATTAAAATCATGGCACCTGTCTTGCAAATTCCTTAACCTCAATGACTTTCTAACGGGGGCAAGCAATGCCAAGGTCGCAACTTTCATCGGACAACAATCGCACGGCCCTAGACTACCTGCTGTATGTCATGGCCGCGATGGTTGTGTTAACTTTCTTCTTCAGCGCCGCCCTCTGGCTGTCTTTTTAACCCGACCAGCCTCTGCCCTCAACCCGTTCGACAAATGTTTGAGCCATCTGCCTCAGCAAGAAAAAATCCGTTATGGGTCGGGCGGTTGCAGGCGCATCACCCAGCAAATCGGGCCGGGGAACAAACTGCTGCAACACCCACAATTTTGCCCCCACAATCTGCGCCCCCAAAGCCAAAATATCTTCTGCTTCCACTAATCCCGGCACGCAGGTCGTGCGGAATTCATACGCGGGAGCGGTTTCTATTGCCAACCGGCAACTTGTCAGCAACGCACTGCCGTCGACCGGTTGCTGATGAAGTTCGGCGTAGCGGGCCGGTGAAGTTTTCAGATCAATCGCCAGATAATCGACTAAATTCCTCTGCAACAAATTTTCCAGCACCGCAGGGCGTAAACCGTTGGTATCGAGCTTGATCAAAAGACCTAAATTACGAATTTTTTCCAGCAGCAGATCTAAGCCACGCGCCAGAGTCGGCTCTCCGCCCGAAACCACAACACCATCAATAAAATTTTGGCGGGCCTCAAGGGTCTTCAGCAACGCCTTCTGCGGATAATCAGGATAAATTTCGGGGGAGAGAACCAGTCCCGGATTGTGGCAGAAAGCACAGCGCAAATTGCAGCCGCCGGTATAAATCAGGGCCGCGATGCGCCCGGGGTAATCGAGCAGGCTGGTGCCCTGAAACCCCCTGATGGTCAGGGGAATCAGGCCTTTTTCTCCCGTTCGATCACGTATTCAGTGCGTTCGCGAAATTCCTCTTTTTTGCCACGGTTCCACTGCTGCACTGGCCGGAAAAACCCACAGACACGTGAATAGACTTCGGTTTTGGCATCACATTTGGTCGACATAAATTCTCCTCTTGAATCGGTTGAAATTTCAGTTTCCAGCGGTCATTTCAGGCAGCTTTTTCATCGTGATGAAAGGGACAGGCAAAGTGTTCCCCGGCAATATAGCCGTGCTCCGGACAAATAGTGAAAGTCGGGCTGAGGGTGAAATAGGGCAAGTGAAAGTTTTCGGCAATTCTTCGCACCAGCAGGCGGGCGCTGCGCCAGTCTTCAATACGCTCACCGAGAAAACCGTGGAAAACCGTGCCGCCGGTGTAGAGGGTTTGCAGCGGATCCTGGTGTTGAAGGGCGCTGAAGATATCTTCGGTAGAACCGACGGGCAATTGGGTTGAGTTGGTATAATAGGGTTCGTCATGACCGGCGGCAATAATGTCAGGAAAGCGCTGGCGATCGTTACGCGCCAGCCGGTAGCTGGTACCTTCGGCTGGGGTTGCTTCAAGGTTGTAAAGATGCCCGGTTGTTTCTTGAAAAGCGGCCAGTTGTTTGCGCATAAAATCGAGACACGCCTTGGCCAGCGCCTGCCCTTCTTCACTATCAATCCCGGCCCCGATCAGGTTCAGACTGGCTTCATGCATGCCAACCAGGCCAATGGTCGAAAAATGATTATCCCAGAATTTACCCGTACGCTCACGAATGGCCGCCAGATAAAATTTGCTGTAGGGATAAAGGCCCTCTTCGGTAAAGCGCTCAAGCTGCTTGCGCTTGAGCTCTAAAGACTCGAAGGCCAGCTTCATCAAACGGCCAATACGTTCAAAAAAACTGGTCATGCTGTCGGAAAGATAAGCGGCACGCGGCAGATTGATGGTGACCACGCCGATGGAACCTGTCAGGGGATTGGAACCGAAGAGCCCGCCACCGCGACGGCGTAACTCGCGATTGTCCAAACGCAGGCGACAGCACATGGAGCGCGCGTCATCGGGATCCATATCTGAATTTATGAAGTTACTGAAATAGGGTATGCCAAAACGGGCGGTCATCTCCCAGATAGGTTCAAATCGCGGATCCTCCCAGTTGAAACCCTGAGTAATGTTGTACGTTGGAATAGGGAAAGAGAAAATTCTCCCCGAAGAATCGCCGGTCATCATCACTTCGCAAAAGGCGCGATTAAGCAGATCCATTTCAGCCTGAAACTCGCCGTAACAACGCTCTTGCAGTGCGCCGCCGATAATCACCGCTTCCCGGGCCATGCTGACGGGGGGCACCATATCCATGGTGATATTGGTAAAAGGCGTTTGAAAGCCGACCCGCGTCGGCACGTTCATATTGAAGACAAATTCCTGCATGCACTGCTTGACCTCGGCATAACCAAGTTTGTCGTAAGCAATAAAGGGGGCAAGCAGGGTATCAAAATTGGCAAAGGCCTGTGCACCAGCGGCCTCACCTTGCAGGGTATAAAAAAAGTTGACCGTCTGGCCGAGGGCGGTGCGAAAGTGACGCGCCGGGCCACTTTGAACCTTGCCGTAAGCTCCCGTGAAGCCTTTGAGCAACAGGTCTTTCAGATCCCAGCCGCAGCAGTAAACCGAAAGCATGCCCAGATCGTGGATATGATAATCTCCCTCACGATGGGCCGTGGCGACATCGGCAGGATAAATTTTGTTCAGCCAGTAGTTGCTGGTGATATTGGCTGCAATATGATTATTCAGCCCTTGCAGGGAATAGCCCATATTGGCGTTTTCATTGACACGCCAATCTTCCTGCACCAGATAGGAATCGATGGCTTCAATCGACTCCTGCATAAATTCACGGGTTGCGCGCAAGCCCTCACGCTGTTTGCGGTACAGAATATACGCCTTGGCCGTTTGTGCGTGGCCATTTTCGATGAGAATTTTTTCAACCAGATCCTGGACATTTTCGACCGTAGGAACCCGGTCGTCCTTGTAAAGAACGCCCAGAATCATACAGACCTGACGACCAATATCGGTGGCACGCTTAAAGTCGTATCCACCAACCGCCTCAACCGCTTTAGTAATGGCCTGGGAAATTTTTGCCTGTTCAAAAGGAACCAGTCGACCGTCACGCTTGCGAATAAAATCAACCATGGAAACCCCCGTAAAAAACTGGCGCGCAAGAAGTTCAAATGCGCCAGAACCCTAGCACGATTGCTCCGGCAGGCAAAGCACAGAAACACTATATCTCGCGTTTTTTTTCTTTCCAGACACTAGATGTTGTTTTTTTTGTTTACAAGTTGTGCAGGCAAACGGCTAAACTTCGGAAAAGACAAGGTTCTTGCCGCGGTGGGGAAGCTGTGTTAAAGAGAACGGAATTTGCGTTTTTTTTCAAAGGAGTTCTTATGGCCGACCTCACTCGCTTCGGCATTTCAATTGACGCCCGCCTGCTTGAACAGTTCGACACCCTGATCGACAAGAAGGGTTACAGCAACCGCTCGGAAGCGATTCGCGATCTCATTCGCGGGGCGCTGGTCGATCAGCAATGGGGAGAAGACAAGCGCGAAACCGTAGCGACCGTCACCCTGGTTTACGATCATCACACCCGTGACCTGGCCGACAAACTGACCGAACATCAGCACGCCCACCACCACGAAATCATTTCGGCCCTGCATGTTCATCTTGACGCACATCATTGTCTGGAAGTAGTGGTTCTCAAGGGACGAGCCGACCGGGTACGGCGCATCGCCGACGAGCTGATTGGCACCAAGGGAGTAAAACACGGCAAACTGGTAGCAAGCACCACCGGGGAAGGACTGAACTGAAAAAGGGTACGCGCCAGCATTCAGGCTGGCGCGTACCCTTCATAAAATCGCGGAAAAACTTGTCAAGAGGGGCGTGTGCGGGTCAGGCGATCCATGGCGGCCTTGAGGCTGACGCGCAGGCGTTCCAGCACATCGGCGAGCTGGCCAATTTCGTCGTCACTGTTCTTTTCAATTTTCACCTCAAGCTTGCCATCCGCGAGCTGCCCGGCGCGCTCCGTCAAGTGCGCAAGCGGGGCCATGGCCCGATTAACAATCACAAAAATCAGCCCCGTCGCAAGTAACAAAATGACAATCATAATCACCGAAAGTTTCTGGGTCAGATCCGCCTTGGCCTGGGCGGTTTTTTCCAGGGAAAATCCAATCCGAAAACCTCCCCAATGCTTGCCTTTCACCATGATAGGAGCTGAAATATCCCACATGGTCTCCCCCGTATCGCGGGGATAAATTTGCAGCAAATAAGGTTCGGTATTTTTGACCGACTTAAGGCCAACGGGATCATTGAAAATGCGTTTAGTACGATTGCCTACTAAATCTTTCTGCTTGTCGCCGGTGATGGGTTGCTGGTAACGGGTATTATGGGTCGGCAGGTAACCGTTCACATCGAGCGCAACCGCATAAACCACTGATTCATCCTGCAAGAACTCATCTTCCATCGCCAGAATAGCTTTATCCAGATAGGCATCATATTTGGTATGGTACTTTTCCGGTTCGAACCCCGGAATCGGTACATAGCTCTGGTCAAAAGCATCCTTGACGCTGAACACCCCGTTGTCGATGGCTTCATCCATAACCTTGCCGACAAGTCTGGCCCCAACCAGCGCCTCAATGCGTCCACGCTCCAACAACTGCTTTTCCAGGCTGGCTCCCTGCTGATCAACGATATACCAGGTACCGACGGCCATCACCACCACCAGCACCACACTGACCGAAACGGCGACTTTCATACTGATTTTTTTAAACACGTTTTTTCTCCTGAGGAATAAAATGTGGCGGCAAAGCTATTTTTGCCGATAACCGATGCGAACCGCCCCCCAATGACGGTTCTGTACCCAGATGGGCACCGAAAAATCACTCATAATTTCGCCGGTATCGCGGCTGTAGCGCTGTAACAGGTAAGCTTCTTTGTTGTGTGCGGCAGCAAGACCGGTGCGATCACTGAAAATTCGTTTTGTCCGATTCCCTTTGGTATCTTTGTCTCCGTCCCCCGTCAGGGGTTGCGAATAACGACTGTTGTGAGTCGGCAGATAGCCATTAACATCGACCGCCACCACAAAAACCAAACGCGCATCCAGTTCCAGGTATTTGTCGAGAATCGGGCGCAGAATTCCGTCAACCATGCGGTCATACTGGGTATGAAATTTTTGCGGCGAGGTATCCGGAATGGGAATATAAAAAGTATCGAATAACTGCGGTACCGACAACTTACCTGAGCTCAGCAAAAGTTCAAACTGCGCGATAATTTCATCGGTGCAAGACTCCGCCCACCCCCTCACCTTCTGGTCAAAAGTATCCAATTCAACGGCGTAAACAGGTGCGGGCAGCAACGCGCAGAGGAACATCAACACAAAAAGTAAACGCATAACTTCTCTCCGGGGGAATAATTTTTTCACAAGGATTCTGTCTTAGCCTGAGAGCTGCTGGTCGAGACACGCCCGATCAGCCGCATGACACCACGGAGCATTTCGGACACAGAGCAGTCTCGTGTCTGGACAACTCCAAGGGTAAAATGATCGATCACAAACAGATGAAAATGCTCCTTGCCTTCGCGATTAAAACTGAGATAACGGCAGTAGCTGAACCCCATTTTATCCCTGATACTTTGGGTCACCTTCCCGCCCATCAGCATAAGGGGCGAATAGAGATCGGGATCCTCCAGGCTGAAACCCAGGGTCTGGCCATCTTCGCGCAGCAGCACACAGCCTGCAACGCCGTCAATCTGGCTGACCCGGTCAATAAATTCCTTCGCAGTTGCCATAATTTCCTCTCTTATGACGGCAGCTGTGGGCCGATAAGGGCGTCAAAGGTTGCAATCTTCTGCACATCATCAATTTCTGCCCGGATCATTTCAAGCAGCGTGGACAGATCAGCGGCCTGGGCCTCGGATTGCGACCAGTCGGCACAAACTTCATCGACAATAATTCCGGCCATCGGCCCCATAACTTTGGTCAAGGCGTCTGTTAGCTGCGGTTTCCATTTCAGATATTCAACCGACGGAGAAGAAACGGCAACCCCACCCGCGGCTCTCTCCACAGGTTTGTCCGCAGGGGGTGCAGTCGCGGCAGAAGGCGTAACAACCGCAGGCGTTCCCAATTTTTCACGCAGCTCGTCCTGCAATAAATTCAGCGACATGGTCAGCAGGTTATGGTTGAAAGACGGGTCACAGAGGGCAAACAGAATCAAACCCTTGCGCAATTCACGTGCGATGACCACCGACTCATCGAAGTGCAGGGAAAGATCCTGCATATCGTTCAAGCTCATGCGTCCTGCCGCCAGCAGCCTGGACAGTTGCTGGCCAACCGCAGCCAACTTTTCGGGTTTGAATATGCCGGGAAGATTGCACTGCAACAACCCCTCCTGAGTGCCGAACAGACAAGCTCCCACAACGCCGGGTATGGCCTTGAGTTCATCAATGGCCTGCTTCATTTTTCGCTCCTTTTTGTGACACTGCCACACGTCGCTTCCATGAGTTTCAATCGTGCAAATATTGACTGACCTGTTTCATTACCTCAGCGGGGCGTTGCCCCTTCAGCAACCGCACCACCACGCGATACTCCTGAATGCGAAACAGCAAACAATGGCAGCGGTTTGAGGTGGTGATAATGATATGACTGAAAGATCCAAAACTCAGAGTGGCGGCAAGATTCTCGACCTGCAGCAAAAATATTTCCGGGTCAAAATCATTTAGCTCACAGCGCCCTTCATTCCGATTTTCAATAAATCCGCTGGCATCAAACAGTGCAAACTCCTGAATTCCCTGGTGGCGTTCTAGGGCATCCACCAGCTTCAGTCGCGCCAGGGCCGCTGGTGATTTTTCACTCGTCACGGCCTCATCTGGGGAAATAGCTGAAGTTTCGTGAAGATCTACAGGTTTAGACGGGATCGCTGAGGTCTGTTTTTGCATCTGATCCGGTTTTTGCTTTTCGTCGCGGATACGATAGGCGTCGATCAGCAGGTATTCCAGACTCGATGTGATGATGCGCTCCTGGCGGCGACAGTGGGAATCCATTTCAATTTCGGTTTCTTCCCATGACAGTATCTCGTAGGCGGCGGCCTCACCACTCTGATTGCCGCACTTGGCATCGTAAAGTTCGCCCGCCCGCAGGAAGAGGTAGCCCAGATCTTCGCCATGACTGATTTTGAGCGTGCAACTTTTCTTTTCAATGTGCATCAGCTGAATGAAGGTCGCGAGGGTAATTCCGCGGATGTAACTGCGCGCCTTGGCCTTGAGGGCGCTAAAAATCGCAGTTTCAAGGTCAGAAAGAGCCAGGGGCTTTTCGAGATATTGCAGGGAGTCGATTTCGGCCAGCTGCGCTTCAATCTCCGCCGTGCCGAATGCCGTCATCACAATCACGGGCAGCCCCGTTTTTTCGCGTGTCGTCCACGCCAGCAGTTCAAAACCATCAAGTTGGGGCATTTTAAGATCGGTAATCAGCAAATCCACCGGTAACGCCCGTAATAGGGAAATTGCCTCCTTGCCATTTTCGGCGGTCAGCACCCTGAAATTGTCTTCGTGTCGCTTCAACCCATCACGCAAAGATAACAGAAATGATTTTTCATCATCGACGATCAAAACCGTTTTGACGCCCGTATTTTCAGTCATGGTCAGCTTCACCCAGTTCCTTTGTGTCAATCCGGCCCGGCAGGCTGATAATCGCCAGGGTGCCGTTGCCGGGACTGCTTTCGATTTCGATATCCGCATTCATTTGAGCCAGAAGTTTGCGGGTGATCACCAGCCCCAGTCCGTTGCCATGGGCTTTGCTGGTATTGAAGGGCTTGAACAGATGCTTGCGCTGTTCGACTGTCATTCCGCAGCCATTATCAGACACAACCAGCCGCACTAAAGATTCGCGCTCCTCGGCAAAAACATGAATCTGCGGATCTTCTACCTGTTCCAGGGCTTCGGCCGCATTGGCAAAAAGATTTAAAAGCGCCTGATGCAAAGCCCGGCTGTCAATCAAAACCCAAGTCGGTCGCGACGATTCTTTATAAATCAAACGGATACCGCGTTCGCCAAGTTCGCGTTTGAGCAAGGGAAGAAAATGGTGCATGAATTCAACCAGTTCAACTTCTTTAATATCGACCCTTTCAAACATGGCGAAGCTT
>Ga0210024_1002370_pt1 | contig 16159 bp, 20 predicted proteins | sample CryGeymeta201525_FD_183988 | JGI IMG/M metagenome (GOLD analysis project Ga0210024, IMG submission 183988) | Groundwater microbial communities from Crystal Geyser aquifers in Utah, USA - Crystal Geyser metaG 2015-25 (SPAdes) (version 2) | ecosystem: Environmental > Aquatic > Deep subsurface >... | reverse complement strand
ATGACTTCGCGGGGAAGATCGGCCCCTTCATGTCTCCCGCGCACTTTGAGGAGTTCATCTTCCCGAGCCTGAAAACCGTTGTTGGTGAAATTAAATCAGCGGGGGCGCTCTGCGTCCACCACACCGACGGGGACATCTGGAAGATCATGGACTTGCTCATCGCTTCGGGGCTGGATGGACTCGGGCCGCTCGAACCCGCCCACATGAACCTGGATGAAGTGCGCAAGTACTCCAGCGGAAAGCTATCTGTCGTGGGCAATCTGGATGTGGACTTGCTATCCCGTGGAACCGTCGAGGAAGTCCGTGCAGCGACGCGTGAGATGATCGCTCGCGTGTCGCCGTCGGGGGGCCACGTTCTTTCTTCGGGGAACACCATCTCAAGCTCCGTCCGGCCGGAGAACTACCTTTCGATGGTGGAGACGGCGAGGGAGTACGGGAGGTACCCAATCCGCGCGTAACGCGTTGACAAAATCGAGGGAATTATCCATCCCGACTTGTCGGGACCACGCAGGCTGAAAATCCGGCGTGCAAAGATGCGATTCATTCCGCATTTCCCGACTGATCGTCCCGATCCTCGGGATCGGCAAGCCGGAGCCGCACTCCCCCGATGATGTCGGGGCAGGCTCCATCCGCATTTTCAGAGGAGGTGCGATGCCTGACAAATCTGATCTCACCCATATGCTTCGTCAGATGTGGCGAATTCGGTTATTCGAGGAGCGGCTGCGAAAGTTCCATGACTACCGTGGCTACTTTGCGTCCAACACGCCTACGTCCGAAGCCGCGTCGACCGATGAGTTGCTTACGTGTGTCGGGTACGACTTCGTCAGCAAGGGGCTTATCGGCGGGGCGGTGCATCTGTCCATCGGTCAGGAAGCCGTGGCAGTGGGAGTCTGCGCACACCTGAATGACGACGACTGCGTGGTCACCAGCCACCGAGGTCACGGCCAGGCGATCGCGAAGGGAATTGGGCTGAGTAGCGCGCTGGCGGAACTGATGGGCCGATCAGGAGGATGTTCCGGAGGATTTGGCGGCTCGATGCATCTGTTTGACGCAGAGCATGGGTTTCTCGGAGGCAACGGCATCGTCGGCGGGCAGCTACCGATCTCGCTGGGGCCCGCCTTCGCAGCAAAGTACCGCGGAACGCGACAGGTGTCGGTGGCCTTCTTCGGTGATGGCGCGGTGAACCAGGGAACGTTCCACGAATCACTAAACCTCGCGGCGCTGTGGCGCCTGCCGGTTCTCTTCGTCTGTGACAACAACTTGTACGCCAACACAACACCCGCGGCTCTCGGTCTGTCCCAACCCGACGTCGCTCAACACGCTCACGGTTACGGCATCCCTGGAGAGATCGTGGACGGGCAGGATGTTCTGCGCGTCTACGAAGTCGCGGGACAGGCAGTCACGCGGGCCCGGAACGGCAAGGGACCCTCCCTGATCGAGGCCAAGACCTATCGCTACGAGGCGCACTGCGGTGTCGCCGCCCAACACCAGAACCCGGAGGAATGCGAGCAGTGGAAACAGCGCGACCCGATAGAACTGTTCGGGCGGAAGCTGCTGGCGGATGGCGTCATTAGTGAAGAGCAACAACGACAACTCTATAGTGAAGTGGCAGCGGAACTGGATGCTGCAGAAGCCTTTGCAGTTGGCAGCCCGTTACCGACGGTCGAACGCCTGACCGAATTCCTGATCTGAATTACTGCCGCCAAGTCGTCTTTGCGACCTTGCGCCTTTGCAGTTTTGCGTGTATTGAGAGAGTGCAACATGCGAGAATTATCATACTCCGCCGCGGCAAGTGAGGCATTGCGGGAGGAAATGGAACGCGATGAGAACGTGTTTCTCATTGGTGAGGATATTGGGACCGTCGGGGAATCAGAAGACCTCTTCACGGAATTCCACCAACGGCGAGTGTGGCAGACTCCAATCTCCGAGTCCGCCTTCACCGGACTGGCGGTGGGCGCGGCGGCTGTTGGATTGCGGCCCGTCGTAGAGATTATGTACTGCGACTTCGTCACGGTTGCCATGGACCAGATCTGCAACCAGGCGGCGAAGATTCACCTCATGTCAGGCGGTCAGATCAAGCTGCCCATGGTGATCCGAACTCCAGCCGGTTGTGGCACGCGTGAAGGTGGTCACCACAGCGGAAGTCTCGAGGCGTGGTTCATGCACACCCCCGGATTGAAGGTGGTAATGCCCTCGACTCCCTACGATGCAAAGGGACTGCTCAAGACCAGCATTCGGGACGACGGACCGGTGCTCTTTATCCAGCACCGCCGGTTGCATCCTGGGACCCAGCAAGTCCCGGACGGAGAATGGATCGTGCCTCTCGGCAAGGCAGACGTAAAGCGCGAAGGAAAGGACATTACCGTCGTGGCGACTTCGTATGCGGTCACGAAGACCCTCGTCGCCGCAAAGGCGCTGGAAAAAGAAATCAGCGCCGAAGTCATCGATCCGCGGACACTGGTTCCGCTTGATATCGACACAATTGTTGCTTCGGTCAAAAAGACAGGACGACTTCTGGTGGTGCACGAAGCCCACCGACGCGCGGGGGCCGGAGCGGAGATTGTTCGCCGCGTCGTTGAGGAGGGAGTGGATTTTCTCAAGTCGCCCCCTCGTGTCCTCGGCAGCCAAAACGTCCCCATTCCGTATAGTCCCCCGTTGGAGGACGCAGTGATCCCGCAGGTTGCAGACATCATAACAACCATCAGAAGCATGGTGAAAGGAAGCCCATCATTATGACCTCACCCATCGGTTGCGCCGTCATCGGCTACGGACCCATGCACAATTTTGGGTGGGCGCACTGCGCCTGGATGGACGCCACTCCCGACCTCAAGCTGGTGGCGGTCTGCGACCTCGATCCCACGCGCACGGACGCGGCGAAGGAAGCCTTCCCCGCCATCCGCACATACAACAATGTAAGCCAGGTCTGGCAGGACGGCGCTATCCAGCTTGTATCCATCGTTACCCCGCATTTCACGCACTGCGCATTGGCGGTGGAGGCTCTGGAAGCGGGGAAGCACGTCGTTGTCGAAAAGGCCATGTGCCTCAGCACTGCGCAGGCCACCGCGATGGTCGACGCTGCTGAGAGAGCCGGGCGCACACTGGCGATTCACCACAACCGACGTCACGATGGGAATTACCGTCGCATCAAGGAGATTGTCCGGAGTGGACAGATTGGGGATGTCTTCCACATTGAGCTGTCCGCAGGTGGCTTTTCGGAGTTTCAGCACGGCTGGTACTCCGAGAAGGCGAAGTCAGGCGGAGCATTCTACTTCTGGGGGCCCCACGCCGTGGACTGGGTTCTCAACCTCGTTCCCCATCGTGTCGCCGGCGTCAACGGGTTCATCCACAACCTTGTTTGGCACAACGTCTCCAACGAAGATCAGGTTCGCGCCATCCTGCGATTCGACAACGGCACAGTGGCAGACATTACCTGGTCGCACATCGCCGCAGTAGGCAAGCCGTTGTGGCGCATTTTGGGGACCCGGGGAGGCATTCTCGACACAGGCGTGGGTGGAAATGTGGGCTACGAGAAACAGATTCGCGGCCCCGTTGGGGGCAGCCTCACGCTCGTGACGATGGACGCCGGCGAACGACGCGAGCAGCAGGTCCCGTATCTCGAGTCCGACTGGGACCAGTACTGGCAGGATCTCGCCAATCATCTGCTCCGCGGCGCGCCCGTTCCGGTGTCCGGATACGACGGTCGCCGCACCATCGCCGTCTTCGAAGCCGCAGACCGATCGGCACAGTCTGGACAGACAGAAAAAATGGAATACGAGCGCGGTCCATTGACCGCGGAAAAACGCTGAAGGGGACGCTGAAAAGCGCCGATGGCGCCGCGCAGACTCGAAGCTCCTGAGTTACGGACCGGAAATTCCAGCGCCAATGATCTGTGCGGGTTTTCAAAGAGCGTCCATGTCTTTTCAGCGGTTAGTGCCCTGCCCTCCGAAGTGGAGATAGAGAAGCGCTACTGGATCTGCAGTATCTCCTTGATCTGCGGATCGTCGAGGTTGTCACGTGTCACGAGCGCGGCGCCGGTGTCGAACTCAGAGCTCACACCTATCTTCGTCGCGTCCGGTTGGGCGCGCAGGTGTTTCACAACGGCCTCAACGGCGATGTATCCCATCTTCTTTGGGTTCTGGGCAACGAGTGCGTCGATCTCGCCTTTCTTCAAGGCCTCAATGAGAGGCTCGGAGGTGTCGAAGCCAACAAATTTCTTCTTCCCGGCGAGGTTATTCTGCCGCAGGGCGAGGAGCATACCGAAGGTCGAGGATTCATTGGGGCAGAAAATGCCGTCCGCCTCCTGAAGTTTGCTGAGCATATTCATCGCGGCTTCCTTCGCTTCGCCCACAGTCGCGCCCGCGAAGCGATTGTCCACCGTCACCTGCATGTTGGAGTTCCCTTTGATGACCTCAAGAAACCCGGCCTCGCGCTCGTCGGTGCTGGCGGAACCTTCCTGGTAGCGCAGGAGAACTACCTTGCCCTGGTTGCCGAGAAGCCGCGCCAGCTTTTCACCACCGATACCTCCGCCCTTTCTGTTGTTCGTCGCCACGAAGCTGATGAAGTCCTTGCCTGCTTCACCTTTGAGAGCCGAGTCGAAAATAACCACCGGAATGCCCTTCTTCCGCGCCTCGGCAACAGGACGTTGTAACGCGGTATCATCCAACGGCGCGAGGACGATGCCATCCACGCCTTCCGTGACGAACTGCTCCACAATCTGGATCTGCTGGGCGCGGTCGTTCTCCTTCAGGGGGCCTTTCCAGATGATCTCCACCTTTAACTCGCCCCCCGCCTGCTTTGCTCCGGCTTCCACCGATTTCCAGAAGGCGTGGGTGGTTCCTTTGGGAATGACGGCAATCTTGAGGGGCGGCCCCTCAGCAGCCACGTCGGGCGCAGACGACGGAGGTTGCTCAACCTTGCCGCACCCGGACAAAGCAATGAGGACGGCGATGCAAGTAAGACCACACAGGCCCATCGGTCGTTTGGGAAAGGATACGGACATCAGTGTAACCTCCACTAACGGTGTTGATCGCTGGCGAAGTTCGACAGCGATTCGTCAGTACGAGTCTCCCTGACAAAACGCCGATATTATAGCACAGACAGTTTGCGGCGCGGATGGGGAATGGAGGATAGCAGATAGTTTGCTGGTCGGGGACCTGCCCGCAATCCGGCAGGTCATACGACCCGTATGGGCGGGTATGTATCTCCTACGGATATGAACGGACCTGTCTTTTGCATTCCGCCCCTCAGGGGCTGACCGCATGCCACGCCCCGAGGCGGATCTCCAACACCGATCCTTCGGGGGCGAATGACGGGTGGGGGGTGGAGGCCGCAGGGCAGGGCCAGAGGAGAAGGTTCGTTCGCCCACTTGGCGGAGCAGAGCGGTTGGCGCGTGGGGCCAAGGGTATGATGATACGGCGATGCGCGCTGCTACGAAGCCGTCCGCCTCTACAGCACATCCCATCCCATGCCGCGCCGGTGTTGGACGTCCGGCACGCCCGCAGGTAGTTGCTGTTCTGCCATTTAACGTGGCCGTCAACGTAGGCCATGTTGCCCCCCACCATTGTGAGGGGCGCTGGTCGGGTAGATGTTATTCTCTCGGAGGATCGTCAATCGATGATCGCGTGAACCGGTGACATGCGACGAGTACCGGCAACCTTCGGAAGTCCCATCTCGGGAAGCGCCTTTGTTCCCGGAGAGAATAGTGATATACTCGTTCCGGCCGGAAAGTGACCCATGACATGCTTCGTGGGGGTCGACTCCAATACCCCCACGCGTGCGCCGGACGATTGGCATGGGGGCATGTCGGTGGCGGCCCCTGCCAGCAGCGAAAGGAGAACCGGATGACCCGAAAACCCGACATGACATTGGCAATGGATGGTGGCGAGAAAGCGTGCAAGACGCCCTGGCCACCGCGATCGTTGTTTGGCAAAGAGGAGAAGCAAGCGGTGAGCGATCTGTTCGACACCTACGCGGCAGTGGGAAAGGAGATCAGCTACAACGGCCCGGAAGAGGAAGCGTACTGCAAAGCCTTTGCAGAGTATCTCGGTGGCGGTTACGCGGACGCGGTGAATTCCGGGACTTCGGCCGTTTACGTTGCGCTGCGAGCGTTGGAGTTGAAAGCGTTTACGGAGGTGATCTGCCCTCCCATCACCGATCCGGGAGGAGTGATGCCGGTGCCGCTGTGCAACCTCATTCCCATCGTGGCTGACGCCTCGCCCGGGAGTTTCAACGCGGGACCGGAGCAGATCGAGGCTCGCATCAACAAACGCACCAGCGCCATCCTCGTGGCGCACATCGCCGGGATTCCTGCGGATATGGGGCCCCTCATGGAGATCGCTCGAGCGAAGAACCTGCCGGTGATTGAAGACGTGGCTCAGTCTCATGGCGCAACCTATCGCGGGAAGAAAGTCGGGACGCTGGGAGACATCTCGGCATTTTCAACGATGTCCGGCAAACACCATGCTACCGGCGCGCAGGGGGGCGTGGTCTTCACTAGAAGCGAGGAGCTTTACTGGCGCGCCCGTCGCTATTCCGATCGCGGCAAGCCTTTCGGGCTGGCGGGGACAAACGGCAACGTGGCCTGTTCCCTCAACCTGAATCTTAATGACCTGAGCGCGTGTATCGGTCTGGTGCAGTTGACGAAGCTGCCAAAAATCGTGTCCGCGCGGCAGCGCGCAGCACAGCGGCTGATCGACGGCTGCAAGAAGGGGTTGCAGGCGGTGCGCATCGTAGAGGGACTGCCCCACTCGGAGCCGTCATACTGGTTTCTGCTGGCGCAACTTGACCTTGACAGGCTTACAGTTGACAAACCAGCCTTCGTCGCAGCCCTCGCGGCTGAAGGAGTTCCCTGTGGCGCCAGCTACTTCCACTTGTTCACCGAACACGACTGGTACCGCAACCGCGCCGTGTTCCACGGAAGCGGCCACCCGTGGACCAGTCCCGAATACAAGGGCAACCCCGACCGGGAGTACCCCGTTCCCAACCTGCGCAAAACGAATGAGTACACGTTCGTGGTGTCGCTGCACGAACGTGTCACCGCTACGCACGCCAATGAAATCCTGCGCGCGCTCAAAAAGGTGGAGAAGGCCTACACCCTTCCGCAAAGTAGATGAGCAGTTGAGAACACCCCGAAGGTCGGAGAAAATCGACATGGGGAGCGCGTATGAACCCGTGCCACCGGCTCAGCTTGAGCGCCGCGTTCGCCCTCGCCCTAAAGAGCCGCAATGGATGGGTCTCCAGGAAACTGTGGTTGTAGCGCCCACTGCGCTGTGGAAGTCCATGATAATGGAGACCTCGAACCAGAGCGCACGGCGGAGGACGAGCAATGCTACTTGGGTTGGAAACCTTCAGTTTCCATCTCGCGTTTAGTGCGGGTGAGATGGACATCCCCGCCTACATCGAGCGTTGCGCGTCGCTTGGGCTTGATGGAGTTCAACTCAACATGGGTCACTTGGGGCCGTTTCTCCGCGCTGACAGTGGTCGTGTCCGGCAAGTCCGGGAGATGGCTGCTGCAAGGGGACTCTTCGTGGAGGTGGATTCACGAGGCACGGATCCCGCGCATCTGGCTAACATGCTGCGGCTTTGCAGGGACCTCGGCGCGGACGTGTTGCGGACCTATGTCAGTTGCGGCGGGGATATTGCGCAGGAGCTCGCACAGGCTCCCGATCACCTGCGCGCGGTGGTGCCTATGTGTCGGGACTTGGGCATCCGGATTGCTCTGGAAAACCACGAGTATGAGACCTCGCAAGACATCCTGAAAGTCGTGCGTCGGGTGGGCAGTGAGTGGGTGGGGGCGCACGTGGACACCGGCAACTCGATGATGGTGTGGGAGGAGCCTGTCGCCGCGGTTCGCGCTATGGCGCCGTTCGCGGTCAGCACCCACTTCAAGGATCATGTCGTTGTTGTGGAGAACGGGCATCCGCTCGTGGTTGGGATCGCCCTGGGACGCGGCAGTATCGACTGTCGCGAGTGTTTCTGTATTCTCGCCGAGGATTCGCATCTTGACCGCTTGGTGATCGAGGTCTGCTACGGCTACAGCGCGCCGTTCCGGTGTTCTCAGACGCGAGGCGCTGGTGGGCGACTGGGTGAGGGAGCGTTCCGCGTGGCGAAGGAGCCGCTTGACCCATCTTGGGTCGTGTCCCATACTGAAGGAGCATCGTCAGAAACGTTGCGGCAACTCATCGCGTGGCAGGACGAATCCGTCATCCATAGCGTTGACTATGTGAAGAGACTCAATGCGGAGATGGGATGAGGATAGACGACCCTCAATCGAGTACCCACGAGCTTTGTCCGTGACCGACTGTCATTGAGATTTTGTCCTCGGAGCGGTATTCTGTGTCCAAAGTTCGCGCAACCTTTATGATGCGCCAAGTTTCCATATACCCATGAATAAATCAGCGATTGTTCCGAGCATTTCGGCCCTGGTTCTTTCATTGCTGTCGATTGCCGCGTTCTGCGGGGTCTCTTCCGTCGAGCCTGCGCCTCCTCCCGGGATGGTTCTGATTCCTGCAGGCGAGTTCACCATGGGAGGACAGCACCATCCGGATGAAGCTCCGGTCCTCCAGGCCAGCACCGACGCGTTTTACATGGATGTGTACGAAGTGACGAATGCCGACTACAAGAAATTCATCGACGCAACAAAATACCCTGCCCCTCTTCAGTGGCGGAACAACACGTACTCTCCCGGGCAGGACAAGCTCCCTGTTGTGAACATCACATGGTATGACGCGGCGGCCTATGCCGAATGGGCTGGCAAGCGACTACCGACCGAGACGGAATGGGAGAAAGCGGCTCGCGGCACCGACGGACGGCTCTTCCCATGGGGCGACGAGAAACCGACACCAGAGTTGATGAGCAATAACCACACCAATCCGACGCCGGTTGGCAGCTTTCCCGCGGGGGTCAGTCCCTACGGCTGTCACGACATGGCGGGAAACGCCTGGGAGTGGACGGCGAGTTGGTACACGCCCTATCCGGGCAACGCGGCAAAAGTGGAAGGTTTTGGGGAGCAATACAAGGTCATTCGCGGCGGATGCTTCGACATGTTCCCGCAGTTCAACCGCGCTACGTTCCGCGGGATCAACCTGCCAACCGGCCGCACCGACATGATTGGCTTTCGGTGCGCGATGTCAGTGAAGAAACAGTGAGGAATCGCCATGCCCTACAAGGTCAAGCTCTATAGGAACAAGCCAACCGATCCGGAGAAATTCTGCTTCCGAGGAGGGCACAAGTTTTCGAACGAGCGCTACTCCCATCTGCGGGATGAAGAGTGCACACAGGAAATCTCCCGCGACAAGCAGTTGGAGACGATCTGGATTGATGAAGTCGAGTACCAGGAGGGCATTCGAGCAGCAAAGAAACGGCGATGGAATTCCCTGCTCGGAGGAATCTTCGGAAAAAAATCCTGAATCTGTGCTGATGGCACAGCAAGCTCGATTGATGGGAGTGCCAGAATGGCAGAGCAGACAAGAATCAAGGAAGTATTCGGACAACCATCCTTTGTTTTGGAGACGGGTTCCGCATCGCTCGCGGTCACTCAAACCGGCGGACACATGGCGCCCGTCGAGTTCAAGGGAGCAGACGGGGGTCAGCCGACGATCCAGCCATACTCTATTGCTCCCTGGTGGGATGAAAAATTAGCGTCGGACACGCCCACCATTCTGAAAGTGCTGCGGGGGGACTTTTTCTGCATGCCGTTCGGGGGGAACGATACGCCCTTCGGCGGAGAGAAGCACCCTGTCCACGGGGAGGTTGCCAACAGCGAGTGGACAGACAACGGCGTCACCCGCGGCACAAGAGGTGTCTCGCTGGAGTTGCACATGCAGACCCGGGTGCGCTCCGGCGAAGTTCGGAAACGTCTGACGCTGGTCGATGGGCGGGAAATTGTCTACTGCCAGCACCGCGTTGAGGGAATGGAAGGGGCAATGTGCTACGGCCATCACGCCTGCGTCAAGTTCCCGGACAGGGAAGGATCAGGGCTTCTCTCCTTCGCGCCCTTCGTTTACGGTCAGGTTTTCCCGGAACCTGTGGAGACAGAGGCGACGCAGGGACGATCCATCCTTCAGCCCGGCGCGGAGTTTGCGTCTCTGGATAGCGTCCCGCTGGTGACTGGTGGAACAACCGACCTCAGCCACTACCCCGCCCGGCGTGGCTATGAGGATATCGCGATGGTGATCGCCGATCCGAACCTGGGGATCGGGTGGACCGCCGTGAGCTTTCCTGACGAAGGTTACGTTTGGTTCGCGCTCAAAGACCCGAAGGTGTTGGCCGGAACGGTGATGTGGATCTCCAACGGCGGGCGTGACGCCCCGCCATGGAACGGACGACATGTCAACGTGATGGGACTGGAAGAGGTCACCGCTTACTTCCACTCCGGATTAGCGGAATCGGCCGAAGAGAACCCATTCACGAAGAAGGGCTTCAGAACGCGCGTTGACCTCACCGGGGGAACGCCGCTTGTCGTGAATTACATCATGGGCATCGCGCGAATCTCGAACGACTTTGGTTTCGTGGCGGAAGTTCAGCCGATTTCCGAGGGAATCAAGCTTCTTGACCGTAAGGGCAACGAAGCATCCGTTGCGGTCAACACGGATTTCCTGACGACGGGCGATGTCGAGACCCTGATCGGAGCGTAGGTCCCGACGCGGGTCGGAAGGGAGTTCGCCTCACCGACGGCGCGAACTGCGCTTCTTCTTTTCTGTGTGCTTCCGTATGTTTCCGTGGCTCACAGTCCGAAGATTCTCTTGGCATTCAACCCCAGAATCTGCCGCTTTTCATCCTCCGTGATTCGCGCGAGAGCGACGCGGCCGATCTGCGGAGTCATGGCGATAAACGCCGCGTCGCTGCCGTACAACACCTTGTGTGCGCCGACCTCCCTCACGAAAATCTCGATCCGGCGATTGCCCGACAGCGATGAGCAGATTTCGAGATATACGTTGTCTAAGTCCTTACCTATACCTAAATAATCCTCAAATTGAGCGACTCCCGAATGTGCGCAGATCCAGGTGACGTGAAGATATCGCTGTGCGAGTTCCCGAATCACGGGGACCTCCGGTCCATAGGTGTGGGCGAGAACCGGCCAGCTTCTTTCGTTGGCGTAGGCGAACGCTGGTTGGTAAGCGTCGTCCGTGTACTTTTTCCCGTGGAAATTATGGATCTTAAAGGCTCGCAGTCCTTCCCGCTCACACCGCTGGATCTCTGGCAACACCCCTTCCGCGCGGTTCGGAAAGACGGTGGTATACCCGAAGAATCGTCCGGGAAATCCTTGCACAGCGCCCACAATTTCGTCGTTGCCTCTAACGAAGTCGGTTCCGACCGCAGCGACGTGGGCGGAGACACAGATGCAATCCACGCCAACGCGGTCCATCACACCGAGAACGCCCTCGGCGTTGGCGGTTGCTGTAGGAAAGTTGAAGAAGCGGCCGAGGTGACCGTGAGCGTCGATGATAACCACGTCGTCAAGTTTCTCGCCGCGTCGGGCGCGTCGCGCGATGGAATCCGTGTTGCTCATTCGACCACCCCCGCAATCAGCCGCTCGAGGTTCCCGTGGGCGATCAGCTCTCGCTGTTCCTCCGAGATGTCCGCATACATGATATGAGTGATGGATGCCCCCGGCTCGCATCGCGAGTAACCCGTTCCAAAGAGCAACTGCTCCGCATGGTTGCGCGAGCACAGCGCCTCGATCCCGTGGTGCACGACGTAAGTCGGGCTCAGGTCGATGTACAGATTCGAGTGTTGCTCCAGCAGAGGAAACAACATCCGGTTTTGCCGGTATGAGGCGCGGGACAGAATGATCGGCAAAGCGGGATGCCTTCCGAGGACGCCATGGAGGTCTCTGAGGTTTGTCTGGTCCTGCGGTATCATCGTCGGCACTTTCCGTTCCTCCAGCGCGCGCAGGAGGGCGCCAGCGCACCACTCATCGAGACACCACTCATTCTTTTGCGGGTACAACCTCGCGGCCCGCGCACCGGACAGCACCAGTTGACCAATGAAGTCCGACGCGGGCGGCATGTCGCCTCCAGTGTCGGGCAGCACTGTCCACGCGCGCTGGAGCCGTGGGTGCCCTCCAATTTCCTCGTCGAGTCGCGCATTTCCCAGAAGGGGTTCCGACTCAAACCCCGCATAGTGGCTTACCAGCGCCGCGTCAATCTCGAGGCGGTCCATCTCCTCAAGCAATTCTCCAACAGTCGTTGGCTCTTCCAAGGGTGCGCTCATTCGGAGACCGATGTTGGCGTTGCAGTCAAACAATCGAAGACCCATGGTGTTGTTGCCGGTCGTGCATCCTCTCGTTGGAATGGAAGCACAAGTTTACCAACGGATCGACTCGGCGTCAACTCCTCGCCCCGCAAGGACGCATCGGATTGCGCAATGCTTCCCGTACCCCCTTGCTGCTGCCGCTATCGCCAGACCCTTCGCGACCTCGGCCCCTTCACATTCCCAAATGCGGCCCAGTAGAAGGGGTGGCTGGTTTTCGGGTCTCTGAGGAGAGTCTGCTGCGCGGATTGCAGGACCGCGTCTGTGGACTGACCTTTCTGCGGATTGGCAGGTGGGCCCCTCGGACGGAAATATACATGCCGCGGTCGGCTTCGGGCGGAAGAGTTGCTTGAGGGCGTCGAGGTCGGCGGGGTTGACGGCGGCGTGGGCGGGAGGGAGGAGGGGTGCAGGGCAGAAAGGGAGCCGGAGAAACAGGGAGTAGGGGAGCAACACCGACAGAAACAAGCGTCTACGGTAAGGGTGGAACGACATGCAAGTTACCTCCCGGCAAAGATCGAATGCGAGTACATGAGTGGCCCGGCAGCCGTTACGGGTTCAGTGAAGCGTCTTCACTATGTGTGGCGGCTCCCATTCCTCACTCAACGCTGAAGTGCGCTTCCAGATGAGCGAGGAAGTCGGTAAACACCGTAGGCCCGGGTAAGGGGAGATGATCGGTGGAACTGTTGAAAGGATGAATATGCCAACCTCCGGTATTGTCGGCACCAAAGACACGTTGGTCGTTCTCGATCACCGCAAAAGCCGTTGTCCCGGTCGCTTCGTTGTAGAAGACTTCCACGAACCCACCGACTGTCAGCGGCACACGAAGGGAAATGGACACCGGCATGCGGCGACGGACCAAGGGAATTCCACAGACCGCCGATTTGAAAGCAGCCTCAAAGACCTGGCTCTCAAATTCAGTGAGAGTCATGGCAGACTTTCCAAGGTTTCTTCGAGACGCGCGCGATTGGTCACCGCAGCTTCCCATTCCCAGAAATTTTTCTCCACCTCATAGGAATGTCTGTCAGCGATGGTTCCCGATTCCCATGCAGTCTTGAAGGCGTCGAAGCTCATGCCATAGTCTTCCTCGAACTGAGTGATCTGTTCATAACATTCCTTGAGACGGAGGCGCGCCAAATCCTTTGTGGCGAGATGAACGGCAATGTCCAGCCGAGGCTCACCGGTCAGCTCAGCTAACGCTCTATGAAGTGGCTTGGAGATACCTGCTTCCGCTGTTTCAGCTACAGCCATCGAACTCACCTCCTTCAGAGACGCACCCATTCTAACACTTGTTGGCCACAAAGTCGCATATCGTTCCCGCACGAGGATCTCCATCATCCCTTGCATATCCCCCTTCCTCCTCGGCCCCTGGAAAAGTTCCCACGACTTCTCGAAAGCCGTGGCGGGGTCTTTGCGAAGCATGGCTTCGGGCGGAAGAGCTGCTTGAGGGCTTCGAGGTCGGCGGGGGCGACGGCGGCGTGGGGGAGCAGGGTAGCGAAGGAGCAGAGGAGAACAGCAGCAAGGAACGGTGCGACGTGAGATTTCATTCGACTTGCCTCCAAAAGAGATGGATTGAACGCGAACGTCAAGCCTGGCGGGGTGAAGCGCGGTTTCTGGACGTCACTGCCCAATAGCGCACACAGGGCGTTGGTCTGCAAACGTCCGTTACGGTCAGACGGGCTACTCTTTATCCAGCTGCTCCACCATATCATCCCAGGAGATCGTCGGCTGCGCGCGACGTTTGTGGATCAATTCCCAGAAGCTGGAATCAAGCCCAAGCTGTATGGACTCCCAATCCTGGCCTTCCACCCCGATTACCACGGCAGCTGGCCGTCCGTTTCTGGTGATGACGACCTGGTCGCCTTGCGCCATGTCAAGGCAGGAGGTCGGTTCCTTCTCAAGTTGAGACATCGAGACCGTTCTCATAGTATTTCCTCCGTGGTCTTTCCCGCGGGTTTCCCACGGACAGCCCGAATATAGACGATTCGTTTCGCTTCGTCAACATCGTAGAAAACGCGATACTCCTCGACCCGAAGCTCCCAGACCGGCGGCTCCGCGTCCCAAGGCGGTAGTAGTCCTACCAACTGCTTGCGGTTCCGTGTCGGAGTCATCGGCTCGTAGCGCAATTGTGTTTGAACTGCATCCACGATCTTTCGGCGATAATACGCGGGCAAGCTTTTCAGCTCTTGCTCGACTTCTCGTGAGGCTTTGAGTTCATACATGAAGATACCACCTGACCTCCGATCCCACAACCCGGATGATCTCCATCATCCCGTCCAGATTCCCTTTCTTCCTCGGCTCCTGGAACAGCTTCCACGACTTCCAAAACGCGGTGGCGGGGTCTTTGCGAAGCATGGCTTCGGGCGAAAGAGCTGCTTGAGGACTTTGAGGTCAGCGGGGGCAACAGCGGCGTGGACAGGCGCACTCAACCTAATGGAGACGCCTCCTACCCACCAGAACTACAGATTTGCCAAACTACAGATTCTTAAGAAACACAAGAAATGTTATTCTTCTCCAGTGCCGCGAGAGCGAGACCCGTGCCCAGTTGTGTTCTCACCAACAGACGCAAGACAGTTCGCTCTCCACGTTCACGAGGCAGTCCAGCAGGTCGGCCTGGTGGTAGGCGCATTCGTGGAAGTTCTCGCTCAATACCTTACAGCCGCAGATCGTGCGTGTTTCCCCTACGGGAAAATCATACAGGCGACAGAGTCTAACGCTGTCGTCGTACAGCTCGCGATGCAGAAAGGCAATCATTCCGTGAATCTCCTGCTCGTACTGCTGGTACCCACTCCACGCCAGCGCCTTGGCCACGATGCCGTATACCCACGTGTGGTACTTCTGTCCGTGGTTCTCCCATTCTTCCCACTGGATACGTCCATCCGGCTGGATACAGCCTGCGAGAAACCCCGTCGCTCGTTCAAGGGCACACTCCACAGGCTCCACCAAGTCGTCCGGCAGAAGTCCTGCGTCAATCAGATTCTGCAACACCCAGCAGACGGTGGCTGTGTACGAGATGCTGTTGTCGTTCTCGAAGTTTGAGTAAGGCAGCATCCCATTTGACCGCTGGCAACCGAGGACGCCCTCAATCGCACGGACGGCCCCGTCCCGGCAATCCTCGGCAAGGGTATCACTCTCAGCGACCTCCGCGCCAACGAGGAGCGTTTCCGCGGCGTGAGCTGAAGCATTCAATATGAGCTTCTCCGGCGGGTATCCTTCCGAGTGAAGGAAGTTACCAGGATCAGTTTCCATGGCCAGTTGCCACTCCGCCGCTTTGCGGAGGAAGGTCGTGTACTCCGCGGTCTCGGGAAGTCCCGCTGCGAACGCAGCATACAGCCCGTGGCAGACAATGCCCAGCGAAACGGAGCTGCGCTCATACTCGAGATGGAACTGGGAAGGCTTGTCGTTGTTCGTTATTTCGAAAAGCCCCCCATCCTCATGCTGCCGCGTCACGATCCAGTTAAAGGCGTGAGCAGCGCGATCCAGCAGATCGTCATCCGGGCATCTGTCCGCCAGTCTGCAGAAGGCCAAACCCGCGCTCCCCACCGTCCGGTTGTGGTGACTGCCTCCAGCACGGTAGTTGAGCAGCGGAATGTGGTACGCCAGTTCGCTCCAGAAACTCCCCGCGAAGGGTCCCGAGGTCTCCTGGCTGCGCGTGAGGTAGCGCAATATGCCCTCGATCAGTTCATCCAGCGCGCGTGCCGTTGCCGTGTTTGCCATGCCGCTCCTCGTCCGAGAAATCATTTCTACGCCAACTCCATTACGCGGTCGATGGTGTCGATGACTTTGTGGAAGCCTTTGACGAACAGCTTCATCAGTCGCATGTCGTTCGGGGGATGAACGCCGCCGAGGTAGGAGTGCGATGCGAGAAATTCCAGCGTTCTCGGATAGTCCTCGGCGCGGTACTGCACGT